>Ga0316192_10000295_pt1 | contig 35305 bp, 30 predicted proteins | sample MerIslwburrow_MG_FD_204931 | JGI IMG/M metagenome (GOLD analysis project Ga0316192, IMG submission 204931) | Coastal sediment microbial communities from Maine, United States - Merrow Island worm burrow | ecosystem: Environmental > Aquatic > Marine > Coastal > Sediment | place: USA: Maine...
CATTATCTGGCTGGCAATTTGGGTCGCACTGGTCATAGCCAACCGAATAGTGAAACGCCTGGACGACCAGAACAACGCCCTGATCTATCAAGCATCACACGATGACTTAACCGGCCTACCCAATCGCAACCAGCTATTTGACCACCTGCATAGCCTCATAGACAAAAGCCCTGCTGCCAGCTTTAGCCTGCTTGTTATCGACATCAACAATTTCAAAGAAATCAATGACACGCTTGGTCATGATGCCGGCGACAAACTCCTAAAAAAACTCGGGCAACGACTATCCAGGACATTTTCTGCAGGTGAACTAATTGCCAGACTTGGCGGTGATGAATTCGCAATTGTGGTGCCGGGTAACTCAACGACTGAGATCAAGGTTTACATACAAAAAATCCAGCACAACCTGCAAATTCCTAACGACATTAACGGCCTGGACATCATCACCTCGGCAAGCATTGGCTGTGGCAGCTATCCAAACCATACCAAAGATGCTCAAGCCCTGATTCAACGTGCTGAAGTCGCCATGTATCGCGCCAAACAAGAACACGCCTCTTACCTGATCTATGACCCCGGATTTGATCCGCACAATGTCCGTCGCCTAACACTGATGGCCGACATGAGAAGCGCAATCAAAAACGGCCAGCTAAGCATGTACTATCAACCTAAGATTGATATGCAAACAGACAAAATCACCAGCGTCGAATCAGTAGTGCGCTGGCAGCATCCTGAACACGGACTGGTGTCACCTGATGATTTCATAGACTTTGTCGAGCAAAGTGACTTCATAACCGAATTCACCTTATTCACAATTGATGAAGCATTAGCGCAATGCCGTGCCTGGTCCGAAACAGGCCTGAAAATCGATGTCGCCGTCAACCTGTCCGCCAACACCCTGCATGACCAACAGCTAGTGGCAAACATTCAGTATTTACTGGCAAAAAACAACGTCTCCGCCAGACGCCTCAAACTCGAAGTCACAGAAAGCGCCATCATGTCAGACCCTGAGCAAGCCCTAAAAACGCTACATGCCATCGCCGACATGGGCATCACCCTTTCAATCGATGACTTCGGCACCGGCCACTCATCACTGGTCTATCTAAAACGCCTGCCCGCCTCCGAACTAAAGATAGACAAGGCCTTTGTGATGGAGATGCTGAATAATGAAAATGACAGAATGATAGTCGACTCAATCATCAACCTTGCTCACAACCTCAACTATACGGTTGTGGCTGAAGGTATTGAGGATGCGGAGACCTACCAACATCTGAAAGACAATGGCTGCGATACAGCGCAGGGCTATCACATCAGCCGACCACTGCCGGCGGCTGAGTTCAATGCGTGGATAGAAAAGGCTTCGTGGTCTGTTAGACAGGCCATTTAGTCAGCTAACAACCAACTGACAACCGCCCTCTTTGTTGCTCACCTCTTCACTTAGACATATACCCGCCACGGCGACTAGATTTTCATCAACGTAAACAAGGGGAACACGCTGACGCTGCCACGGAGCAATTTCCGCTTCCTGAAATAATTGTTTAAGTGATTTATGGAAATGACTACCCGCTGGCTGGCAGACCTCACCACCTTGGCGAAAGCGGATCGTAACCTGACCAGATTCAAACACCTCAAAATCAAGTGCTGGTTTTTGCTCTGTCTCTTCACAACTTAGCCAGCGACCATCCGACAGAGCAAGTGGCTGGGTTAGATCAGGCCAGGGGATAATTTGTGAAGCATCAAACTCAGGCAGTGGTGACATAACATACAGCCTGCCGTTAAAACGCCGCACTTCCGCACCAGGCCAGTGCACTAACGGTGATTTATCTTCTGCCGCATGCAACACGTCTGAGATAATATGTTGCAGTTTTTTATCTGCAGGCAACGGCAAGCCAGCCAACCTGATCCAATAACGCAGCACATTTTTGAGCCGGGCTTTATCAAGCTCAAGTAGATTTGATATTAATAGTTCTGTTGTGGCTTCGGCCTTAACGCGTTGGTAGCCCTGCTCAGCCAGCACTTCAATCAACGCTGCGGCTTCGGCACAGTTGCTGGCACTGCGGGCAATGGTGGCATCGGCTGAGGGCCAACGCTGTCTCAACAGCGGCATGATTTCATGACGCAGGTAGTTGCGGTTAAAACCTGTATCTGAATTGCTCTCGTCTTCGATCCAGTGCAAACCGTGTTGTTCGGCATAGCTCTGTAACTGGGCCTGACTAAAACCCAGCAATGGTCTCAATTGAGTGGCTTTGCCCAAGGGCGATGTCTGTGGCATTCCCGCCAGACCTTTTGCTCCGGCACCGCGCAGCAACTGTAATAACAGCGTTTCAGCTTGATCGTCCTGATGATGGGCGGTGCAGATATACTCCCCTGCTTGCAACAAATTGGTAATGGCCTGATATCTGGCATTACGGGCGGCGGCTTCGGGGCTTTCACCTGTTTGCGGCGCAGCATCAACATTAAGCGCGACAAACTCTACATTCAGGTCAACACAGACGCGTCGACAATGTTCACCCCAGGCAGCCGCATTGGCACTAAGGCCATGATTGACATAGACGGCTTTTAATTCAAACGTTTGTGTTTGCCGTAGCTGAGCCAGCAGATGGAGTAAGGCGTGGGAATCACAACCACCACTATAGGCAACCCAGACTGTGGTAGTCGCAGACAAAAAAGGCATTGCTTGATGCAATGCCTCAGAAGTCAGACCGGCGTGTTTAGACTTGCGCACCGGATGCTGTGTTTTTAACTACGTTCGTTGAAACGACCAAAGCTCATCAGGCGCTCATAACGTTTGGCCAACAAGGTTTGCATGTCCATGCCTTGCAGCACTTCCAGTTCTTCTTGAATCGCCAGTTTAATATTGGCTGCCATCAGCCCTGGATCACGGTGGGCAGCACCGCGTGGCTCTGGAATAATGCGATCAACCAGACCAAATTCATTCAGGCGCGCCGAGGTCAGACCTAATGCTTCAGCGGCTTCAGCTGCCTTGTCGGCACTCTTCCACAAGATAGATGCACAGCCTTCAGGTGAAATAACCGAATAGGTTGAATATTGCAACATCATGACGCGGTCACCAACACCAATCGCCAGTGCACCACCGGAACCACCTTCACCAATCACAGTACAGATGATCGGTGTCTTCAGATCGGACATGACAAACAGGTTACGGGCGATGGCTTCACTCTGGCCACGCTCCTCGGCATCAATACCGGGATAGGCGCCCGGCGTATCGATAAAGGTCAAGATCGGCATTTTGAAACGCTCGGCCATCTGCATCAACCGCATCGCCTTGCGATAACCCTCAGGACGCGGCATGCCAAAATTGCGTTTGACCTTTTCCCTGGTGTCACGGCCCTTTTGCTGACCAATCACCATTACCGGCTTGTCATCAAGTCGGGCAATACCACCCACGATAGCGGCATCATCGGCAAAGGCCCGGTCACCGTGCAACTCTTCAAAATCTGTGAAGATGTGCTCAATATAGTCGAGCGTATAAGGACGTGAAGGATGGCGTGCTAATTGCGAAATCTGCCAGGAATCAAGCTTGGAGAAGATCTGGTCAATCAACGCGCTGCTCTTACCCTCAAGACGGCTGATCTCATCAGAGATATTCAGCTCGGTGTCACTGCTGACGTTACGCAGCTCTTCGATCTTGGCTTCAAGCTCGGCGATGGGTTGTTCAAAGTCTAAGAAACGCATAATACCTGTCATTAGTCGTTGTGGTTATTGGGACATATTCTACAGTTTTGTCGGCTGTGAGGAAACCAGCACAAAACGGACTCAGGAATAAATAATATTGACCTTGTCATTGCCGGCCAGATCAGCCAACCGCAGCAGCAACTCATCGGTGGGACGCACCTGCCACTCATTGCCCAGCGCCAGTTTGGCTCTGGCATTGGCACCAACGTAGTTGAGCCAGACAGGGCAGACGCCTTCGTTGAAGGGTTTGAGAACAGCACCCAGCGAAGCAACAAAGCCATTCGCCGCCTGTGCGGTGTCTACATTGATCTCCAGCCGTTTGGCAAAACGCTCGCGGGCCTGATCAAAATCATAGATGTGATCACTGCTCATGCGGAAGTTACCGGAATAGTCATCAATACCGGCGGTGCCCTCAACCACCAACACCTTATCCTTGACCAGCAGATCACTATAGCGCTGGAAGCCCTCGGCAAACACCCCCGTCTCGACCCGACCGGTGCGGTCGTCCAGGGTGACAAAGGCAATCTTGTCACCACGTTTGGTATTCATGGTGCGTACAGCCACCACCAGCCCGGCAATCACAACACTCTGCTTACGCTCAGGATTGAGATTGGCGATGCGGCAGCTGACAAAGTTTTCCAGTTCCTTTTCGTAGCGATCAATAGGATGACCACTCAGATACAAACCCAGCGTCTCTTTTTCACCCTGCAGGCGAATCTTGTCCGGCCACTCTTTTTCATGTTCGTAATCGATCTGCTGGCTCTCTTGCTGCGGCGCATCAAAGCCGAACATATCCGAGACACCGGCATTCTGATTCTGATTAAATTGCTCGGCACTCTGGATGGCGGTGGTGAGCGAGGCCATCAGGGTAGCGCGATTCGGACCCAGTTGGTCGAGCGCACCGGCACGAATCAATGCCTCCAGCAGGCGGCGATTGACCTTGCGCAGATCGATACGGCGGCAGAAATCAAACAGGTCAGTGAATTTGCCGTTACGCTTGCGCTCCTCAACCACCAGCTCAAGCGCCGCCACACCGACCCCTTTGACTGCCCCCAGACCATAGAGAATGACGCCCTCGTCATCGACGGTGAAGTTAGGCATGCAGCTGTTGATATCCGGCGTCTGCAGCTCCAGTTTCATGGTGCGCACCTCTTCAACCAGAGTCACCACCTTGTCGGTGTTATCCATATCCGCCGACAATACCGCCGCCATAAACGCAGCCGGGTAATGGGCCTTGAGCCACATGGTCTGATAAGAAACCAGGGCATAGGCGGCCGAGTGAGATTTGTTAAAACCGTAACCGGCAAACTTTTCCATCAGATCGAATAGCGCGCCGGCCTTTTCAGCATCGAAGCCGCCCTTTTTGGCGCCTTCCATAAACAGAACCCGTTGCTTGGCCATCTCCTCGGGCTTTTTCTTACCCATGGCACGACGCAGCAAATCAGCGCCACCGAGCGAGTAACCGCCGATGACCTGGGAAATCTGCATTACCTGTTCCTGGTAGACAATAACCCCGTAGGTGGGACTGAGAATCTCTTCGGTCTCGGGAAAGGGATATTCAACCTTGGCGCGACCATGTTTACGATTGATAAAGTCATCCACCATGCCCGATTCCAGCGGGCCAGGACGAAACAGCGCCACCAGGGCGATGATCTCTTCAAAGTTGTCTGGTTGCAGGCGCTTGATCAGGTCTTTCATGCCGCGCGATTCCAGCTGGAATACGGCGGTGGTTTCGCAGGCCTTGAGCAGCCTGAACGACGCCTCATCTTCCAGTGGAAGCAGTGAGATATCGACAGGTTCTTCACCTGCCTTTTGACGTTTTTCATTGACCGTCTTCACCGCCCAGTCGATGATGGTCAGGGTCCGCAGACCCAAAAAGTCGAACTTGACCAGCCCCACCGCCTCGGCATCGTCCTTGTCCAGCTGGGTCACCGTATTACCACCGCCCGGCTCACAATAGAGCGGACAGAAGTCGGTCAGCGGTGTCGGCGCAATGACGACACCGCCGGCATGTTTACCGGCGTTACGTGACAAACCTTCCAACGACAGACACATATCAAGCAGGCGCTTAACCTCCTCATCCCGGTCATAGAGTTCCTGCAACTGCTCTTCCTGCTGCAGCGCCTTGGTCAGAGTCATGCCAATCTCGAATGGCACTAACTTGGCAATGCGATCAACCATGCCATAAGGAAGGGCGTAAACACGGCCGACATCTCGCACCACCGCCTTGGCCGCCATGGAACCGTAGGTGATGATCTGCGACACCTGGTCTCGACCATAGGTACGCACCACATAGTCGATGACCTCGTCACGCCTATCCATACAAAAATCGATATCGAAATCGGGCATAGAGACACGTTCAGGATTTAGAAATCGCTCGAACAGTAGATCGTAAGCCAGTGGATCTAAATCAGTTATTAGCAGCGCGTAGGCCACCAAAGAACCGGCGCCGGAACCACGCCCCGGCCCCACCGGGATGCCATTCTTTTTGGCCCATTCGATAAAGTCAGAAACGATCAGGAAGTAGCCGGGAAAACCCATGCCAAGGATTACGTCGAGTTCGATGTTCAGACGCTCCCAATAAGGTTTGGCCTTTTCCTCAAAATCAGCCGAACCAGGATCGAACAACACCCGCAACCTGTCCTTCAGGCCTTCAGCGGAACGATGGCGGAAATACTCGCCCTCGGTCATACCATCGGGAATCGGAAAGTCCGGCAGCACATACTTACCCAGAGTCAGTTCAAGATTACAACGGCGGGCGATTTCAACCGTATTCTGCAAGGCTTCGGGAATGTCGGCAAACAACTCAACCATCTCTTCCTGAGTACGCAGGTATTGCTGATTGGAATAGTTTTTGGGGCGACGTTTATCATCCAGGGTGCGACCGTCATGGATACAAACGCGCACCTCATGAGAATCGAAATCTCCTGTCTTGAGAAAGTGGACATCATTGGTGGCTACCACTGGCAGATCGAATTTCGCCGCCAGTTCCACTGCCTGCTGGATATAGAGCTCTTCGTTTTCCCGGCCGGTGCGTTGCAGCTCAAGGTAGTAGCGATCCGGGAACAGTCGCTGCCAGTCGGCCAGCAGCTTTTCGGCCTGCTCGGGATGACCGGCAATCAGCTGCTGGCCAACATCCGAATCACGGCCACCGGAAAGGGCAATCAAACCATCAGTATTACCCTCAAGCCAACTGCGTTCAATAGTGGCAAAACCACGATGCTGGCCGTCGCGATAACCACGGCTAATCAGACGACTGAGATTGAGGTAACCCTCACGGTTTTGACACAGCAGCACCAGACGACTCAGCTGACCGTGATTGTCATCTTCAAACAGCCACAGATCGGCGCCCATGATGGGCTTGATGCCCTCAGCCATGGCGGCACGATAAAACTTGATCAGGGCAAACATATTGCACTGATCGGTCAGGGCTACGGCAGGCATAGCCGCCGCCTTGACGGCCTTGATCAACGGCTTGATACGGACTATTCCGTTGACCAGGGAATATTCACTATGGGTTCGAAGATGGACAAAGGCAGGTGATGACATGGGGGCAATTGTAACGTGCTCAGGGCTGACTTGCGAGGCTCGACCCATTAAAATAATTAACCTTACATTGCTAGTGTAACTTGTTGTTTATAATAATTTACGCACAGGCCCAAAGCTACGCCGATGGATCTCGGTCACACCCAGTTCATTAAGGGCGTCGACGTGCTGTTTGGTCGGATAACCCTTATGTTTGGCCAGACCATAGCCGGGGTAAATACTGTCCATTTCGGTCATCTCACGGTCACGACAAACCTTGGCCAGGATTGATGCCGCACAGATAGCTGGCTCGGTCTGATCACCCTTCACTATCGCCTCGGCTGGGCAGCCAAAATCAGGGCTGCGATTACCATCCACCAGCACCTTGCCCGGCCGAACACCCAAACCAGCCACCGCGCGCTGCATTGCGATCATGGTGGCCTGAAGGATATTGTGATGATCAATCTCCTCCACCTCGCAACGACCGATTGCCCAGGCTAAAGCCCTGGCCTTTATCTGCGGCTCCAGCGCTTCGCGTTTTTTTTCACTCAGGGCCTTGGAATCCATCAGCCCCTCAATTGGATTATTCGGATCAAGAATCACCGCAGCGGTGACAACAGGACCCGCTAAAGGGCCGCGACCCACTTCATCAACACCGGCAATCAAGATACAGTCAGTTGTCATTTTATAGTCCTGGATGATTTTATTCAGAGTTTGCAGCTATAGTTGGAATTAACCAGCCAGTTGAGCAGTTCGTCAGGCGGCACAGGCCGACTCAGATAATAGCCCTGAGCATAGTCACAACTCAGTTTTTCCAGCACCTTCAAAGCAGCTTCGGTTTCCACCCCTTCGGCCACTACCTTGAGGCCGAGGTTGTGGGCCAGATCGATGGTGGCATGAACGATCTTGGCATCATTGTCAGACTCCTCCATATCCATAACAAAGGATCGATCAATCTTGATCTCATCAACCGGCAGGCGCTTCAAATAACTGAGTGATGAATGGCCCGTGCCAAAATCATCAATCGAAAGTGAAATACCCATTGCCTTAAGACGATTCAAAATCGTTAAGGCGCGGTCCGGGTCAAGCATGGTCGCCTCTTCTGTGATCTCCAGACTCAGGGCAGAAGGCGATAATTGTAATGCCGTCAGGTAGCCCTCAATTTTAGTCGGCAGGCTGAGGTCATATAAAACACGAGAAGAAAGATTGACCGCAATCTTCAAAAACACCCCTTGCTGCTGCCACTCTTTGTATTGCTGCAAGGCATGTTGAATCACCCATTCGGTCAACGGCCCAATCAGGCCGCGTTGCTCAGATAAGGGAATAAATTGATCCGGAGGAATCATGCCACGTTCAGAATGCTGCCAGCGCACTAGCGCCTCAACCGAGTCGATACAACCACGCGCCAGGTCAAGTTTAGGCTGATAAAACAGCACCAACTGATCCTCTTCAATGGCGCTACGCAACTCCGCCTTCAGGGCCAGCTGCTTAACACTATTACTATCATAGGCGGGATCATAGACAGAGAAATCATTCTGAAGATGTTTGGCTACATACAAAGCCACATCAGCACGACGCAACAAAGAATTGGCATTTTCACCATGCTCGGGAAACATGGCTATACCCAATGTGCCGGCGACAACAATCACGTTGCCATCTATTTCCACTGACGCCTCAAGCGTTTCAGTGACCCGCTTAGCAACCGATATCGCCCCCTCAATACCAGAAAGATTAGGCAGTAAAATAGCAAACTCATCACCACCAAGACGGGCAATGGTAGTCTCCTCCATTTCAGGCGTAATATTTACTGAGCCAACAACAGTATTAACATCAACAACCCTGGCAATCGTTGATGAGCAGCGAATAATTCGCTGTAGTCGTGTTGCAACCTGCTTCAGCAATTCATCACCGACATGATGACCCAGGGTGTCATTGATTTCTTTAAAGCCGTCTAGATCCAGCAACATTACGCCGAATTTTTCACCCTTACGCTGGCTCAGCAAAATAATTTGCGACAAGCGGTCGAGAAAAAGAACCCTGTTTGGCAAGCTAGTCAGTTGATCGGTAAAGGCCAGAGTTTGATATTCATAGTAGGCCTTGGCCAGCTCCTGACTCATGTCGTTAAACACCTGAACCAGCTCTCTTAGCTCTACATTACCGCTGAGAGCAACGGGCTGACCAAGCTGATGCCTATCATTGCGCACCCGATTCAGCTGACTGATAATTTTTTCGATGGGCCTGACCGTTGACAGATGCAGAACCCACAACACCAGCGCCAACATGAGCAGCGTTACCACACCGGCAAACAACATAAGTTGATTACGACTGGCTGTCAGGTTTTGGTTAAACAGGCTTAATTCACGTTGCAAAGTAATTTCTGCCAACGGCTGCCCAGTATCACTTTTGAGCCGATGACTTGCTGAAACATATGACTGTCCTTCATCGCCTACATGCCAATCTTGTGAGCGATAAACCACGCCACCACTGACGAGATTGATTCTGATAGGCATCTGCAAAAAAGTATCAATTGCGGCAAGATTATTCAGCGGATCAACGACGAGCTGTAGATAACCCTGGTGTCGGATTCCCCCTACCGGCACAATAACCGAAAGAAAGCTTTGCCCCCGCCAGTGACACAGGCCCGTTTGGATTTTTAATTGCTCGACACCCTGACGCTGTTTAGCTACGTCCACTATTTCCTGACAAATAATGCCGAACTCACTTCTCGCAAAAGGACCATGTTTTGACCACGCCAGCACCTCAAATTCTTTGCCATAGGCATACAACTGAATCAGCTTAACCTGCCCCGAAGTGACCAACTGGCGTTGAAACTGTTCGTTTAAAAGGCTGACCAGCTGGTCAAAATTCTCATCAACAAGTGCCTGTCTGAAATTAGCAGGTTGCTGGGCACTGATAGCCATATCCTGAACATTCTGTTGCAACTGCTGAATGCTTCGGTTGATCTCTCGATCCAGCACTTCTTGAAGTGATTGCTGCTGGATTTTCAAGGCCGAGTCACGATATACCTCCCACGCAGTCACAACCAATATCATGCTCATCAGAGACATGAACAGGACAATAATGCTGCGCAGTGATAGTCGTCTAAAGTCCATTAATTCTCTATATCAAAAGTAATAAGTGTATTGCCAAATAGCACATGCATGCTTTGTTGTTAAACCTGCAACAAAATACTTACTCAGAATTTTTCAGGAAACACCTCATAGACATCCCAAACACCGGTCTCACGACCATGATCGGCAAAGATTTTATATTCCTCAAAACTCATGACCTTATTGTCCTGACAACGCTTCAGGGCGGCATCATAATCTTCAGGTTTATCCATAATGGCCTTTGCAGACAGCACTGAAGCGATTTCTACACAATTTGCCTTCTGCATCTGGTCGTAACGCAATTGATCGTATTTGGGATCATTTCTATCCACCCCACAGCCGGATAACATCGCCAGCAAGGCAACAACTGGAACAGTTTTATAGATCATAGATTTACCCTTTGAAATGAATATTAGTTGCCAGCCCCGGCAACCAAGCTCAGTATGGCATCAGCAGCCTTGGCACTGGCATTCTGTTTAAGCTGCTGGTGAATATTTCGAAAACGCTCACTAACCGCATCAGCGGCGCCCTCATCCTGCAGCAGCCTGAGTGTTTCCTGAACCAGATTGGCAACGGTCGCCTGATCCTGAATCAACTCTTTGACCACCTCTTCGCCCGCCAGAATGTTTGGCAACGAAACAAACTCAGTTTTAATCAAACGTTTCACAATGGCATATGTCAGCGACGAAAGTTTATAGGTCACCACCATCGGGCGTTTGAACAGCATTGCCTCCAGCGCTGCCGTACCGGAAGCCAGCATAATCACATCGACGGCGGCCATTACCTCACGGGAACGACCATCAACCAGGTGCAGCACAGGTTTATCCTTTAAACCGGCAAGCACAGATTCAACATGTTCACGAATAGCCGCTGTTGCCAGCGGTATAACAAATTCAACCCCAGGCTGCTGCCGACTAATTTCTACGGCGGACTCAAGCATCAGTTGCGTCAACATCCTGGCCTCAGACATACGACTGCCGGGCAAGATCGCCACCAGTTTTTTATCTGCCGGCAAAACCAGCTCTTGCCGTGCCGCGGAGGCATCCGGCTGCAGCGGGATCATCTCGGCCAGGGGGTGACCCACAAACTCTACCGCCACATCATGTTGGTGATAAAAATCAGCTTCGAATGGGAACAGCGTCAGCATTAAATCCACTGAACGGCCGATCTTCTTGACCCGGTACTGACGCCAGGCCCATACCGAGGGACTGACATAGTGCACCGTTTTGATGCCTCGCGCCTTTAGTTTGCGTTCGACAGTGAGATTAAAATCAGGTGCATCAACGCCAATAAACACATCTGGCGGATTATCTTCAAAGTGTTTGATGATGGCGTTCTGAATGCCTTTTAACTCACGGTAATGCGCCAGCACTTCGAACAAGCCCATCACTGCAAGTTTTTCAGCCGGATAAATCGCCTTGCAACCCGCCTCTATCATGGCTGGCCCGGCAATACCCTCAAATATGGCATCAGGATATCTGGCCTTGATTGCCCGGATCAAACCGGAGGCCAATAAGTCGCCTGAGGCTTCGCCTGCAACAATCCCTATTCTCATAAACTGATTAATATTCTAAGAAAACAAAAAGAGCACGACCGAACTCAGATGAGTGGCAGGTGCTGCGGTAATAACTGAAATTTATCGAACAATGCCACGTTCAGACTTAGCCACAAAATCGGCAAACTGGGCGACTTCAGCAAATTCCTGTTTCAATTCCTGCAACTGCTCAAGAGCCTTAGCAACGGTAAGACTGGATCGATAGACTATTTTATAGGCCTTGCGCAGGGCCTTGATTGCCTCGGCACTAAACTCGCGTCGCCGCAGACCTTCAATATTCAAACCATGCGGTGCAGCCGGCTGACCAGAAACCATCAAATACGGCGGCACATCCTTGGCGATGTGGCTGCCCATACCAACAAAGCTATGCGCGCCAATGGTACAAAACTGGTGAATCAGGCATGCGCCACCGAGAATGGCATAGTCTTCAATATTGACATGCCCGGCCAGGGTGGTGTTATTGGCAAAGATAGTATTGTCGCCCACCACACAGTCATGAGCGATATGGACATAGGCCATGATCCAGTTGTCATTGCCCATACGGGTATAACCAATATCTTGAGAGGTACCGCGGTTAAAGGTGCAATATTCACGAATCACATTGCGGTCACCAATCTCCAGAAAAGTTGGTTCACCCTTATATTTTTTGTCCTGAGGCTCTTCACCTATGGAGGAAAACTGAAAGATTTTGTTTTCTTTACCAATCCGGCTAGGGCCGTTAATGACCACATGCGGACCTATCCAGGTGTCTGCACCAATCTCAACATCCGCCCCAATAACGGAAAACGGACCAATAGTGACACCCGCAGCAATCTTGGCGCTAGGATCAACAACTGCGCGGGGATCAACAATTGCAAGTGCATCAATCACGCTTACACATCCCTCTCTGCACACATTAATTCAGCTTCACAAACCACCTTGCCATCGACCAGCGCCTTGCCATCAAACTTCCAGACGCCGCGCATGGTCTTGATCACTTTAACCTCAAGCTGCAGCTGATCACCCGGCACAACAGGTTGTTTAAAGCGAGCTTTATCGATACCAACAAGATAATAAAGTGATTCACCTGAAGGTGTTTTACCCGTGCTTTTATAGGCCAGTATGCCTGTCGCCTGGGCCAGAGCCTCAAGGATAAGTACGCCAGGCATTACCGGACGTTGAGGAAAGTGGCCGGTAAAAAAAGGCTCATTGAAGGAGACATTCTTGAATCCGTTGAGATACTCACCCTCTTTATAGTCTGAGACTCGATCGATCAACAGAAATGGATAACGATGCGGCAAGTGCTCAAGCACATCATTAATATCCATTGAATTCAATGTATTGCTAACTTCAGACATAAACTGTTCTCAGTAAATTACTTTTCTTTTAGCTGCTTTTCTAAAGCCCTTAAACGCCGCGCCATGTCATCAAGTTGACCAAAACGCACTGCATTCTTGCGCCATTGTTTATTGCCCGCCAATGGCGTGCCAGATGAATACAGGCCAGACACCTTAATACTACCAGTGACCAGGCTCATCGCGGTAATGTGCACATCATCGGCAATCGTCAGATGACCGACGACAACTACAGCACCACCTATCTGGCAACGTTTGCCAATGCTGGTGCTGCCGGCAATTCCCGTTGCTCCGGCAATTGCCGTATGCGCACCAATGCGGACGTTATGGGCAACCTGTATCTGATTATCCAGCTTAACGCCCTCTTCGATCACAGTGTTGCCAAGGGCGCCACGATCAATGGTGGTATTGGCACCAATCTCAACATCGTCGCCAATAATAACACTTCCAAGTTGCGGCACCTTAAACCACTCACCCTGGTCAGGCGCAAAACCAAAACCATCACTACCGATCACCGCACCTGAGTGAATCAAGGCCCTTTGGCCTATCTGCACATCATCAGCAATTGAGACATTGGCGGCCAGACGACTGTCAGCACCAATGCTGACCCCCTGGCCTATGGCACAACCGGGCCCTATCTGCACCCCCGGGCCAATACAGGCATCGGCCGCAATATAACAATTGGCAGCAATGGCGGCCGTAGGATCTATCTCCGCCGACGGCTCAACCACAGCACTCAGGTGAATAGCTGCCGTTTGCCTGACTTGCGGATTTAACAGGGTCGCGGCTCGGGCATAGGTAAGATAAGGATTACTAGAAACCAGGGCATTAACCGGGCAGGCATCACTATCTTCAGGGCGAAGGATAACCGCGCTAGCCTGGGTCGAAGCCAAATACCGGCGATAACGACTATTGGCCAGAAAACTGATCTGACCAGGCCCAGCCGTTTGCAGTGTAGCTACAGCGGCAATGTTGCAAGAAGCATCGCCAACAAGCTCAACGCCAAGCTGACCAGCTAACTCACCGAGGCTAATCACTCACCTATCCCCAATATTATTTAAGGCGCTCTAAAACTGCGTCGGTCACCTCAACCTTTGGACTGGCATAAGAGACACCTTCAAACAAGATCAGGTCAAAGCTCTGGTCCTTGGCATAGGCCTGAATAGCTTCACGCAGCACTTCCCAGACCTTGGCCATTTCCTGATTGCGGCGAATAGTAAAATCCTCACGCAGTTCGGTATCTTTCAACTTCAACTCGCGCTGAGCTGAGATAATCTCACGCTGTTTTTTCTGTTTTTCTTCCGCACTCATAAAGGCACTGTCTTTCAAAAAACGTTCTTCACGATCACGGAGCTGTTGTTGCGCCGCCAGGATATCCTGCTGACGAGGTTCGAATTCTTTTTTAATGCGCTCTGCCGCAGCCTGTGCCTGAGGTGATTCTTCAACCAGACGCGTGCCATTAACGAAACCAATCTTGGTATCCGCCGCATTTACGCAAACGGGCAACATCAAAGCGCCGGCCACCAACAAACTTGTAAGCAATTTATTCAAAACAACTTCCTCCGCAATTAAAAGAAACTTCCCAGTGTAAACTGGAACGATTCAGTTTTATCACCTGGTTTATCATTCAATGGGTTAGACAGACTGAATGACAAAGGCCCTATTGGCGATAACCAGATCAAAGACACCCCGGTTGACTGCCTCAACTCGGCACTATTGTAATAGTCAATGTCATCAAAGACATTACCCACATCCCAAAACAGGCTCATTCTGACGGTACTATTTTCTTCTGTAAACGGCGGCATAAAAATCAACTCAGCACTGCCAACCACTCGAAAATCCCCACCCAGGGCATTACCATTTTCACGCGGGCCTAGAGTGCTCGAGCGATAACCACGCACAGAGTGGGCGCCACCGGCATAAAAACGCTCAAAGAAAGGCAGCTCTGTGGTATCACCATAACTATCACCATAGTTGATTTCAGCTTCAACAGATGTAGTCATCCTCTTGCTTAATGGGTAAAACCAACGACTACGTGAAGCAAGCTTGTAGAAATTCAGTTTGCTATTCGGGAAGGCAATATCTGTAGACAAGGTCTGAACAAAGCCTTCTGTGGCAAAAACTGTTTTGTTGCGTGTATCGTGGCTCCAACTCAGGCTGAGTTTAAATACATCGAAGGTATCCGCATTATTCTCAAGAAATTCAAGATATGACTGCGGTGTGCCAGAGGTAGTTTTGACGACAGTATTTTCATAGCCGACACCAAGTCTGACAGTGTCGTACTCTGACATGGGGATGCCATAGGTAATCGTCCCACCCCAGACATCAGCAATGTAATTGGCCGTATTTAACTGTGATGCATCCGTTTCACGATACGACAGCCTGATGCTGCGACTTATGCCATCCAAAGTGTAATAAGGATTGGTATGAGAAAAACTGTAAACCTTATTCGCCTTGCTGGTATTAACCTCAGCGCTAATGCGTTTACCCGAACCCAGAAAATTATCCTGGCTAACGCTGGCGTTCAACAACAAACCTTCACCACCACCGGAATAACCCAGCCCCAGCATCAAACTGCCTGATGGCCGCTCGGTGACCGACATATTGACATCAACCTGATCACTTATACCCGGCACTAAAGGTGTTTCTAGCGTCACTTGCTCTAGATAACCCAAACGCTGAACACGCACCTGTGAACGATTCAACTTGGTCGTCGACAACCATGCCCCTTCCATTTGGCGAAATTCGCGTCGAATCACTTCTTCATCAGTTTTTTCATTGCCGCTAATATTAATCCGGCGCACATAAACACGCTTACCAGGATCAACAAAAAAGGTCAGACTGACCTGCTTGTTTTCAGCATCGACCTCAGGAACGGCATTTACATTGGCAAAGGCATAACCTTCATTACCAAGACGATCACTAATAGCGCTGCTGATTGCATTGACCTTACGGCGGGAAAAGACATCATCTTTTTCAACATCAATAAGTGACTTAAGCTCGGCCTCGGGAACAATTAGATCACCAGCCAGCTCAATGGAACTAATGCTGAATTGTTCGCCCTCATTGATATTCAGGGTTATGAAGACCGATTTTTTTTCTGGCGTAATCGAGACCTGTGTAGAAACCACATTAAAATTTATATAACCACGATCAAGGTAAAACGACTTCAGTGTTTCAATATCCGCCGCCAGTTTTTGTTTTGAATACTGGTCACGACTGCTAAAGATTGAATAAAAGGCTGGAATACCTAATTCAAACATATCCAACAAATCATCTTCATCAAAATCACTGGCACCGATTATGTTGATCTGCCTGATCAGGGCAACCTCACCCTCCTGGATCTTGATGTTTACATCAACCTGATTTTCACCTGTCTCAGTAACCTCTGTTTCAACTTCAACCGCATAAAAGCCCCTGATTACATATTGCTGTTGCAGGTCGATTTCAATACGATCGAGCAAGGAAGCATCAAGGATTCGTCCCTTGGTAAGGCCGGCACTACTCAAGCCCTTTTCAAGATCTTCACTACCTATCTCATTATTTCCAGTGATGGTAATAGAGGCGATGGATGGGCGCTCAAGAACTTTCACAATCAAGACAGCACCATCACGTAGCAGCTCGATGTCTTTAAAAAATCCTGTTTTATACAGGGTTGAAATTATTTCAGCGGATTTTGAATCTCCAAGCTCGGCACCAATTTCAATCGGCAGATAGTTAAAGATGGTGCCTTCACTAATACGCTGTAAGCCCTGAACACGGATATCAGCAACCGTAAAACTTTCGACCGCGTTAACGACGCCTGCCCATAGGACAACAAACAACAAAAATATTTTCGACAGCAGTTGTTTCATATGGATTACAGGTTTAATTAACAAAGAAACGTAAAATATCATTATAGAAAGCAACCAGCATCATCCCCAGCAACATGGCGATACCAATTTTCTGCCCTACTAGCTGAGTATTCTCCGACACAGGGCTGCCTTTAAATAATTCAACCAGGTAATAAAACAGATGACCTCCATCCAGCATCGGCACTGGCAACAGGTTTAAAACACCAAGACTAATGCTGACGATAGCCAGAAAGGTCAGGAATGAAATAAAACCTATGCTGGCGGAATAACCGGCATAGCGGGCAATACTAATTGGCCCACTAAGATTTGAAAGTGAAATATCACCGGTCACCATTTTACCTAACATACGTAGCGTAAGATAGGACATGTCCCATGTTTTAACTGCCGCATTTATCAAGGCTACACCAGGGCCATATTTCACCTCTGATTTCAGTTCATCAGGCATTTCCTGTGTCTGAACACCGGCACCTATTTTTCCTACGTCGCCCTCAACACGCACCGGCGTAATAGAAAGATTCAGCTGTTCACCAGTTCGCTCAATGCCAATTTCAATCGGTGTCTCAGGCCTGGCCCGAACATAATCAACCAGCTGCTCCCAATCATCGATGGCAGCACCATCAACAGAAACAACTTTATCACCGACTTCCATGCCGGCACGGTCCGCAGAACCATTAGGCGCCAACTTACCAATTATGGCAGTGATCGCAGGCCTGTAGGGTCTAAGACCGACAAAATCGAGCAGGCCACCACGATTTAAATCCTCAGGAATGCTATCAAAGCGGATGACTCGCTCTATCTGCCCAGCCGTGTCGGGTCGCTCAAGCTTGATCACTACTTCACCAGAGCTAATCGCATCATCAAGCATGGAAACCACGACGATTTCCCAGGTTGGCGTTGCCCTGCCGCCGATGGCAACAATATGCTCGCCCTGCTCGAGTCCCGCTGCAGCAGCCATGGAGTCAGGACTGACCTGTCCAACAATCGGCTTCATGCCCGTCACACCAATGACAAAGATCAGCCAGTATGTGGCAATCGCCAATATAAAATTGAATAACGGCCCGGCAACAACAACCGCTGCCCTTTTAGCCAATGACTGGCGATTAAAGGCACGATGAAGCTCCTCTTCAGGCACATCTGCTTCACGTTCATCAAGCATGCGCACATACCCACCCAGTGGAATGGCCGCCAGCACATATTCTGTCTTATCCGGCCCGGCTGTTATCGACCACAGCGGTCTACCGAAACCAACCGAAAAACGTAGTACCTTGATACCAACCTTACGCGCAACCCAGTAGTGACCAAACTCATGAACAGTGATCAAGATACCGAGGGCAAGGATGAAAAAGAAAACTGATGATAATACTGTGACCATACCGTCCAATTAATTATTTAGTGCACTAGCGCTTGAGCAAACTGTCTTGCCTCTGCGTCAGCGCTCAGAATTTGCTCAAGGCTGGTCACCGCGGCCGGCTCGATACCCTTCATGGTTTGTTCGACAACAGCTGCAATGGCGGTAAATTTCAAGCGTCTATTCAAAAATGCATCTACGGCGACTTCATTGGCCGCATTTAAAATTGCAGAAGCAGTACCGCCTTGTTGCATGGCTTCATAGGCCAGCCGCAGGCAGGGAAACCGATCAAAATCCGGCTCTTCAAAATCAAGCCGGGCAATATCAAACAGGTTGAGTTTTTTTACACCGGCATCGATCCGCTCCGGCCAGGCCAGGGCGTTTGCAATAGGTGTGCGCATGTCAGGGCTGCCGAGCTGCGCCAACACTGAACCATCAACATAATCCACCAGCGAATGAATCACACTCTGGGGATGTATGACCACCTGTATCTGGCTTGGTTCGGCATTGAACAACCAACAGGCTTCGATTAGCTCCAGCCCCTTATTCATCATGGTGGCCGAATCAACCGAAATCTTGCGCCCCATCACCCAGTTCGGATGGGCACAGGCTTGTTCCGGTGTTACCGCATCAAGCTCACTAAGTTCACAACTTCGGAATGGACCACCCGAGGCAGTCAATAAAATTTGTCTGACACCGGAAGCCGCCATATTGCCGGCATAGCTGGCAGGCATACTCTGAAAGATCGCGTTGTGCTCACTGTCGACCGGTAACAACACAGCGTTATTGTTTCTGACTTCGTCCATAAAGATCTTGCCGGACATCACCAGGGCTTCTTTATTTGCCAGCAAAATACGCTTGCCAGCCTTGGCCGCCGCCAGAGCAGGCAACAAACCGGCAGCGCCGACGATTGCAGCCATTACATAATCTGCCTCCGGCATTGATGCCACCTGTATCAGGCCAGCCTCACCGGATAATACTTGAATATCATCCAGACCCGCCTGACGCAGCTCGTTTGCCAATGTCTCGGCTGCGGCCTCATCAGCCATAACGGCATAATCAGGCAGACAAGCACTGCACTGTTCAAGCATCTTGGCCACATCACTGTTAGCCGTTAATGCAACAGCACGATACTTGTCTGAATGACGCGCCAGCACATCAAGGGTATTAACACCGATAGAACCGGTTGAACCGAGTACGGTAACGCCGATCATGAAACGCTCTCAAACACGGCCAGGGCCAGGGCAAAGATTGGCGCTGCGGCAGTCAGACTGTCAATACGATCCAACACACCACCATGACCAGGCAATAACTGGCCACTGTCCTTCACACCTGCACGACGTTTGAACAGACTTTCAAACAGATCACCAATCACAGACAACAACACAACGATCAAAGACAATAGAACAAAACTGATCCCACCCAGCACAGGCAGATCAAAACTAGTAGCACCAATCACGGAAAACAGCGCTGCTGCAACCAAGCCGCCGACAACCCCTTCAATAGTTTTGCCCGGACTCACCTGCGGTGCGAGTTTATGTTTACCAAACTTACGCCCAGCAAAATAGGCACCACTATCGGCAGCCCAAATCAGCACCATCACAAACAACAACATGGCTGGACCATCTTCTGAAAAGGCATGTATATACGTCATCGCCAGCCAGGTAGGAATCAGCACAATAACACCGACAAACAGGCCAAACTGAGTATCAATAGGTTTAAGCCCTGTCTCACCGCGGTAACGAAACACCCAAACGGTGCCAATCAACCACCACAGCCCGGCAACCACCAGTGCGGCAAAGATAAAGTTTTCAGATGTCGCCAGCAAAAATTTGGACAGATACAGCAACATCGCAATAAAGGTCACATAAGCAAACCTGGCAAGTGTTGAATGTAAGCCGATCAGACGCGCCCACTCCCAACTACCAAGCAGCACAAACAAAGCCAGGATAAGTCCGAGCACAGCAGTACTCAGTTCAAGTACAGCCCAGATAACCAGTGGAATTAGCGCCAGGGCAGTCAACAAACGTTGTTTAAGCACGTTTTATCTGCTCCACTTGATCACCCGTACGACCAAAACGACGTTGTCGTCCGGCAAACCATTCAAGTGCAGCATCTAACTGTTGCTTGTCAAAATCAGGCCAGAGCACATCAGTAAAATAAAGTTCGCTATACGCCAGCTGCCACAACAGAAAATTACTAATCCGTTGCTCACCACCGGTGCGAATAAACAAATCCGGTTCAGGCATATCAGCCAAACAAAGTTGTTGCTGAATCATGGTTTCATCCACCGCAGCGGCAGTCATCTCACCGGCCTCAACCTGCAACGCCAACTTTTGCACCGCCTGGGTGATATCCCAACGACCGCCATAGTTGGCAGCAACCGCCAGCAACAGACCGGTATTATCCCTGGTCCGCTCCTCAGCCTTTCTGATTTCTTTTTGGAGTTTGTCGGAAAAGCGACTCAGGTCACCAATCACCCGCAAATGAACATTGCGTTCATTCAGTCTTTTGGTTTCGCGTTGCAGGGCAACAAAGAACAGCTCCATTAACATGCCGACCTCTTTTTCAGGTCGTCGCCAGTTTTCGCTACTAAATGCAAACAGGGTTAATGCTTCAACACCAAGTTCACCACAGCGTTGAATGATTGAACGTAGTGATTCTACTCCGGCTCGATGACCGGCCACACGTGGCATGAGACGTTGCTTGGCCCATCGGCCATTGCCATCCATAATAATGGCGACATGGCGAGGCAGCTTGCCATAGTATTCTTGAGCTTGTTCGCCTTCAGACATGCATTACCTACAGGTATTAGTGCAATTCGAATTAAAATCGCGAAGGAGGCCCAACAAGGCCTCCTTCGTATTCTGTTTCTAGATTTCCATCAGATCTTTTTCTTTGACTTCAAGCATCTTCTCAATATCAGCAACATGCTTGTCAGTGATCTTCTGAATTTCATCCTCGGCACGACGAGCGTCGTCCTCACTAATCTCTTTTTCCTTCAACAACTCTTTGATATCGTTATTAGAGTCGCGGCGAATATTACGACACGCTACACGTGCGCCTTCGGCCTCACTTCTAACCACTTTAATCATTTCTTTACGGCGTTCTTCAGTCAACATCGGCAGCGGCACACGAATGACGTCGCCCGTTGATGACGGATTCAGGCCAAGATCAGAATTCAAAATAGCCTTTTCAATCACCGGAACCATACTCTTGTCCCAAGGCTGCACCGAAAGTGTTCTGGCATCGGCAACAGATACCGAAGCAGCCTGATTGATTGGTACTATGTTGCCGTAAAAGTCCACCTTAACGTGATCCAACAGACTGGTATGGGCACGGCCGGTTCTGATCTTGGTGAATTCATCCTTCAAGGCAACAAGACTCTTACCCATCCGTGTTGTAGCGTCTTTTTTTATTTCTGCAATCATTCTTCTATCCCTTTAGCGAACAAAAGTACCTACCTGGCCACCCTGCATAACCTTCATCAGGGCACCCGGCTCATTAATATCTAAAACACACAACGGCATATTGTGATCGCGGCACAACACAATCGCTGTAGCATCCATCACGGCCAGACGCTGATCCAAAACTTCATCAAAGCTCAGTTTGTCATAACGAGTGGCGGATGGGTCTTTAACCGGATCAGCCGTATAAACACCATCAACTTTAGTGGCCTTAATCAGCAAATCAGCACCAATCTCAATGGCACGCAGACTAGCGGCCGAATCAGTAGTAAAGAATGGATTGCCAGTACCAGCGGCAAAGATAACTACCCGACCCTTTTCAAGATGTCTAACGGCACGGCGTTTGATGTAGTCTTCGCAAATCTGGTTGATTTTGACCGCGGACAAAACACGGACATAGGCACCAAGGTGCTCCAGCGCATCCTGCATCGCCAGCGCATTCATGACCGTGGCCAGCATCCCCATATGATCGCCGGTGACGCGTTCCATACCCGCTTCAGCCAGACCGGCACCGCGGAAAATATTTCCGCCACCAATCACCAACCCTACTTCGATACCCGCCTCGACCAGCTCGACAACGTCGCGCGCTATTCTCTCAATGGTCTGAGGGTCAATACCGTATTGACCCTCACCCATTAATGCTTCACCGCTCAGCTTCAACAGTATCCGTTTGTAAACAGGTTTTGCCTTGCTGTCAGACACGGATTAAGCTCCTTTAGCTTGAGCCATAACTTCGGCGACGAAGTCCTCTTCTTTCTTCTCGATACCTTCACCTACTTCCAGACGACAAAACTCAGTAACAGTCGCGCCCTTTGAAGCCAGCAATTTCTCAACAGTTTGATCAGGATCTTTAACAAAAGGCTGTCCTACCAGAGTGATCTCTTTCAGGAACTTGTTGATACGACCACCAATCATCTTTTCGATGATTTCAGCTGGTTTACCACTCTCAGCGGCCTGGGCAGTGAAGATTTCTTTCTCTTTTTCGATGACTTCTGCAGGTACGTTGTCAGCACTAACACAAACAGGTTTGTTAGCTGCAACATGCATGGAGATGTCCTTTGCCAGTTCCTCGTCACCACCAACAACACCGGTCAGAACACCAATGCGGTTACCATGCATGTAAGCACCAACAACACCTTCTGACTCAATGCGGCTAACACGACGAACACTGATATTTTCACCAATCTTGGCGATCAGTTCTTTGCGGCTATGCTCTACTGTATCGCCAGCATCAGTTGTCGCTTCCAACAACGCTTCAGCAGTGCTCGCACCCGAATTCAACGCCGTGTTTGCAACAGCGTTAGCAAACTCAACAAAAGCATCACCCTTGGCAACAAAGTCAGTTTCGCAGTTAACTTCAACCAAAACAGCCTGTTTGCCATCAGTGCTACGCGCCATCGCGATGACACCTTCAGCAGCAACACGATCAGACTTCTTGTCTGCCTTGGCCAAACCACTGATGCGCATCGATTCAATAGCAGCGTCGATATCACCGTTGGTTTCAACCAGGGTCTTTTTACATTCCATCATGCCGGCGCCAGTGCGCTCGCGCAGTTCTTTTACTAGGGCTGCAGTAATTGCCATTGCCTCAACCTCTCATCTTATTTGTGTGTTCAATCTATAAAGTGAGCCGCCCTGTTCGGGCGGCCCTGAAACGCGTCCTTTAAAAGGAAACGTTATGCCTCAGCTGAGTCGCCAGCTGGAGCTGTTTCAGCTGGAGCTGCTTCTGCTGCCGGGGCTGTTTCAGGTGCTACAGCCTTGCTCTTCTTTACAGTTTTCTTAACTGCAGAAGAATCTTCAATCTCAACAACTTCGCTGCTACCAGCATTAGCAGTTGCACGACCATTGATAATTGAATCAGCAACACCCTGTGCATACAGGGAAATTGCACGGGCAGAGTCATCATTACCAGGAATCATGTAATCAACAGTGCGAGGATCGCTATTGGTATCAATAACACCTATGACTGGAATCCCCAGAGTTTTGGCTTCACAGATGGCAATCTTTTCATGGCCAGAATCAACCAGGAAGATAGCATCAGGCAGAGTAGGCATGTTCTTGATACCACCCATGCTGCGCTCAAGTTTTTCCTTTTCACGTCTCAGACCCAGGGCTTCTTTCTTGTTGAAACGTTCCATGCGGCCATCGTCTTCCATGGCTTCAAGGTCTTTCAGACGCTTGACAGACTGCTTGATGGTCTTGAAATTGGTCAGCATGCCACCCAACCAGCGATGGTTGACGTAAGGCATATCGCAACGTTCGGCTTCCTTGCGGATAACATCCTGAGCAGCACGTTTGGTGCCGACAAACAGAACCTTGCCCTTTTTAGAGGCAACACTACCAACAAAATTCATCGCGTCGTTGAACAGAGGCAGAGTCTTTTCAAGGTTGATGATGTGGATCTTGTTACGAGCACCGAAGATGTATGGACCCATTTTAGGGTTCCAGTAACGGGTTTGGTGGCCAAAGTGAACACCGGCCTCCAGCATTTGACGCATAGAAACGTTTGACATTTTATTCTCCATAAATCGGGTTAAACCTCCGCACACCGCTGAAACCCAACCCCTATTCAGGGCACCCAGGCTCAGGTGATGATGTGCGTGTGAATTCCGGCAACGGCCGGTTACGTACAACATAAACCGGATAATTTTTTCCGGCAGGCGCGCTTTATACCATAAACAGGCCACAAGCTCAACGCTCACCAGCTACTGAAAACCACCCCAAAAACGGAAAAAGATGTGGGCTGACAAGGAGATGCAAAACAGGCTACTATTTCGCCAAGCACAAATTCACCTAACATAACCTGAGTTTTTCAACGATGTCCGTCAAGATTAAAAGCGCCGAAGAAATCGAAAAAATGCGCGTTGCCGGCCGCCTAACGGCTGAAGTACTGCACATGATTCGTCCGCACGTCAACGCGGGCATAACTACCGATGAGCTCAACCAAATCTGTCATGACTATATAGTCAATGAGCAGCAGGCTATTCCAGCCCCGCTAAATTATCACGGTTTCCCCAAATCAATCTGCACCTCGGTCAATCATCAGGTATGCCATGGCATCCCCAGTAAAAAAGTCTTAAAAAACGGTGACATAGTCAATATCGACATTACCGTCATCAAGGATGGCTATCACGGTGATAGCAGCAAGATGTTCTACGTCGGCGAACCCAGCATCCTGGCCCGCCGGGTCAGCGAAAACAGTCACGAGTGCATGAAAATGGCCATCGAGATCGTAAAACCAGGTATCAAACTTGGCGATATTGGCCATATAATTCAGCAACATGCTGAAAGCAATAACTTTTCTGTGGTGCGTGAATATTGTGGCCACGGCATTGGCGCTGATTTTCATGAAGAACCGCAGGTTCTACATTACGGCAAACCAGACACGGGCATCAGCCTCAAGGCAGGCATGATTTTCACCATCGAACCCATGATTAACACCGGCAAACGTGAGGTCAAACTGCTACCGGATAAGTGGACCGTTGTCACCCGCGACCGTGGCCTGTCAGCCCAGTGGGAACACACCATTCTGGTCACCGAGACTGGCTTTGAGGTGTTGACCAAGCTACCTGAAGACGAAATCTAGACCAAACCATCCAAATGGCCACAGCACAAGCAGGCTCGGTGTTTGACAAAAACGAATTCGATAAACAAATGGCAGAAGGCAATGCCGCTGTCCAGGTCTATCGAGACGCCCTGAAAAATGCTCACCAAACCATAGAACAGCGTTTCATTGAGGGCCAGCAAGCTGCTGAATTGGTACACCTACGTGCGGAGGTGATTGACCAGATTCTAAGTCTGGCATGGCATGACTACTTCCCTGCTGACGATCTTAATATCGCCCTGATTGCCGTTGGCGGTTATGGCCGAGCCGAACTACATCCTGGCTCAGATATCGACATTCTGATTCTGCTGCGAAACGCAGACCATGAACACTACCGTGATGCGCTTGAGCTATTCATCATGTTCCTCTGGGACATCGGTCTGGAGGTCGGCCAGAGCGTGCGTTCAATTCAGGAATGTATCGACGCCGCCCGTGACGACATCACCATCGCCACCAACCTGATGGAAGCCCGTCATCTAATCGGGCCGCAAGATCTATTTGAGACCATGCGCCGGGAAACCGGGCCGGACAAGCTTTGGACCAGTCGTGAATTCTTTGAGGCGAAATGGCAGGAACAGATCGCACGTCATAACAAATATGACGACACTGGCTACAACCTCGAGCCCAATATCAAGGAAGGCCCGGGCGGACTGCGGGACATTCAGATGATTGGCTGGGTGGCCAAACGCCACTTCAATGCCGAAACACTCTACGACCTGGTCAAACACAACTTCCTCAACGAGGAAGAACACCTACACCTGATTGCAGCACAAAATTTTCTTTGGCAGGTACGCTTTGCCCTCCACACCATCACCAAACGCCATGAAGACCGCCTGTTATTCGACTATCAGCGTGGCCTGGCAGAGATGCTTGGTTACCAGGATAAAAATAACACCCTGGCCGTTGAACAGTTCATGAAAGATTATTATCGCACCATCATGGAGCTCAGCCTGCTCAATGAAATGCTGCTACAACTGTTTCAGGAAGCCATCCTCTACGTCAATGAGCTTGGTGAACCGGTCGCCCTTAACAACCGTTTCCATATCAGCAAGGGCTTTATCGATGCCAGCAATAAAGATGTCTTCAAATGTTACCCATTCGCCCTGCTGGAGATATTCCTGCTGATCGAACAGCACCCGGAGATCAAAGGCGTCAGGGCCTCGACCATTCGTCTGATCCGCAGTCATCGCCACCTTATTGATGATGCCTTCCGCAATGACCTGCGCAACCGCAGCCTGTTCATGGAAATCTTGCGCCAGCCCACCGGCATTACCCATGAGCTACGGCGGATGAACCGCTACGGCATCCTCGCCCACTACATCCCCGCCTTTGGCAAGATAGTCGGTCTGATGCAGTACGACCTGTTTCATATCTACACCGTCGATGAACACATTCTGATGGTGGTACGCAACTTGAGACGCATGACTCTTGACATCCATGCCCATGAACTGCCTTTTTGCAGCAGGCTGATAAAAAAGATACCCAAGCCAGAACTGCTCTACCTGGCCGGCATATTTCATGACATCGCCAAGGGCCGCGGCGGCGATCACTCCGAACTGGGCGCAAAAGATACTATCGAGTTCTGCCAACACCACGGCCTCAACACCTACGACACCAATATCGTCGCCTGGCTGGTAAAAAACCACCTGATCATGTCCAGCACCGCCCAACGCAAAGATATCAGCGATCCGGAAATTATCGCCGAATTTGCCTCTATCGTCGGCAACACTAACCGGCTTAATTATCTTTATCTGCTGACAGTGGCCGACATGCGCGGCACCAATCACACCATCTGGAACGGCTGGAAGGCAACGCTGTTACAGGAGCTCTATCACGCCACCCGCCGCGCCTTCCGCCGCGGTCTGGAAAACCCACTGGCACTGTCAGAACAGTGCGAAAACAATCAGCAACAGGCGCTGGAACTGCTGACCAAACAAAAGGTACCAGCAGAGGCCATTCACAAACTCTGGAACTCCCTCAGCCAGGAGTATTTTATCCGCCACACGGTAGATGAAATCATCTGGCAGACGGAAGCCATCATCGCTAATGGCGGGCGTGAATTCCCGATGATTCTGGTACAACAGCGCAGCCAACGTGGTGGCACCGAGTTATTTATCCATACGCCGATAGCATCACACCTGTTTGCCGCCAGCACCGGCATCTTTGAACGGCTTGGTCTTAATGTCGCCGATGCCCGCATCATCACCTCGGACAAAGAGTATGCCTTCGACACCTATATACTGCTGGAAGAAGATGGCGAGGCCATCAGCAGCAGCCAGCGCATAGAAGAAATCATCCATCAACTCAGACATGAACTGCTGCAAACTGATTTTACGGACAAACAAGTCAACCGCCGCACAGCCCGCCAGCTTAAACACTTCAACACTCCAACCAGCGTCTGCTTCAGTCAGGATGAGCACAATCACCGCACCGTGATGGAACTTATCACCGCCGACCGCCCGGGCCTGTTATCAAAGATTGGCCTGGCGTTAATGGAATGCGATGTAAATTTGCAGAACGCCAAAATCACCACCATTGGTGAGCGGGTTGAAGATGTATTTTTCATCAGCGACAACAACCAACAACCCATTAAGAATGACGAACTGCTCAACAAGTTACGCAACAGTATTGTTGCCTACCTCGACAACTAAAACCCATGTTCAACAGACAAACTCTCAAACAACACAGCCTGCCGCTTACCCTGGCACTGATGGCAACATTATTGGCCATGGCTGGCGATGGTATGACTGAGCTGCTGCGCTACCAGGCCGACGAAGTAAAAGCCGGTGAGATATGGCGGCTGGTCAGCGCCAACCTGGTGCATCTGGGCTGGTCGCACACGCTGATGAACCTGCTTGGCCTGGGGCTGATCTGGGGTCTGTTCTGGGGCAGTTTCTCAAACCTGAACTGGTGGCTGATCAGCCTTATCAGCAGTCTGGCTGTCAGCCTCGGACTACTCCTGCTCAATCCAGACCTGATCTGGTATGTCGGCCTGTCAGGGGTATTACATGGGCTGTTCGTAGCAGGTGCAGTGGGCGCCATTCGCCGCGGCGATAACCGCGAGGCCATCCTGCTGGCAGCTATTGTCGGCAAACTACTATGGGAACAGAGCGTCGGCGCCCTGCCCGGCTCAGCCGATATGGCCGGTGGCCCGGTGATTGTCGATTCTCATCTCTATGGCGCCATCGGTGGTGCTCTGGCGGCGCTGTTTTTCAGACCCCAACTATGGTGTCAGGCAGACTGAGCAGCCCTCTGTCTTTTTCGCCCCCCCACACACACAAGGCTCGCCCACCACAAAACACCCACAATTTAGGTATATTAAATTAACTTAATAAAAGCATGGTTTATGACGATATAGTTATATACTGTTACTCATTGGTGGGGGCCATGTCAGAACAAAATCAGTTTTACCTGGCTGTTTTGCTTTTATTCTATACTTTGATTGTTGATGCGGCCTTCGAACTCAACTTTCAACAACATTCCGCCGGCACTCCGGCGGTCAATGGAGTCTGGACTGACAGTGTTTGCAATAGCGGTTCCTATGGACCCTGCGGTTCCTTTTCACAAGGGCCAAATGAGCCGACCCGGTTTATATATGAATATGTCAACATCGATGGAATTGATTACGTACACCTGGTGGTAGGCGATCCAGCCAATTACTTTGCACAGGAAATATACATCGAAGGCACACAAAGCAGTCTTGGTGGAAGCGGAGCTGCTCATGGCGCATCTGATTTAAATGCCCCCACAAACGGGCCTGCACAGGCATCTGGCAATCCCAATAAAGTTGTAATGCGTCAGGTATTGAGTGATAACGTAGTAACGACAGAATTTTTAAAAGACTCTTTGCTCAATAAAGCGCTTATTACACAATCGCTCACAACCGCAGATATAACCTCTTCTTTTAGTATAGATATGCGATCTATTCTTTACACAGACATGCTATCAACCGCACCAATCACAAACACACAAATGCTGGTAGTTCCATCCCTGGGAACTGTTGATTTCGACATGAGTACCGATAGCGATAATTCAGTCTATACAGGGGGCAGCTACATTTATACTGAAGGTTCAGGTCTTTTTGGTAGCGAAGGCAGTTATTCGTATACCGGCGGCACAGGTTATGATGTCACCGCTGTTGACTGGTGTGTTAACTGGGACAACGCGCAGAACTCCTTCACTACAACATGCCAGTGACAGGCCTTTACTGACCCCAACATCAATCAGGGTGGCCTAGCTGCCGTCTAGTCGTCAGCCAGGCCGCCATCAAAATCAGACTACCGCCAAACCACTCGACCGGCCGCACCACTTCATCCGTCAACAGTTGCGCTGCCGCCGTACCTATCACCAGCTCAAACAAGAGGATCACCGCCGATCGATGCACCGGCATGTGAGTCACGCCGTATTGCACCGCCACTGTCGCCAGGGCAAAGCCAAACAGACCCAGGGCAATAGCGCCGGCATAAATTTCATAACCAACCTCTGGCAAGACAACACCATCAAACAACAACCACACCAGCCCAATTATAATCGCGCCCCACCAGGCTGAGATGGCCTTATTGGTAATTGAGATCTCCTGCTTCATCCGCACCAACACATTAGCCAGAGCAAAGGCAAAACCGGCAGAAATAGCCAGCCAGTCGGCGCTGGATTGCGGCCAGGGGAAACCCAGCTCCGGCACCCACAACATCATCAGCGCGCCGCTCATGGCCACCAGCATCACCACACGGCCATAGTTAGACATCCGCTCACCGAGAATAAAATGACCCAGCAATACCGCCCACAATGGTGATAGATAAAACAGCAGCAATACGCGGACAATGGTGCCGTCCAGGGTCGCCATCAGAAAGGCCATATTGCACCAGCCACTAGCCAAACCAATACCGAGCAGATAGATGAAATGCTGGCGACACTCAAGCCGATAACGCCACAACATCGGCAAACCCAGCAGCAGAGCCGCACCATAGGCCAGCAGCGTGGTCCAGACACCACCCAGGCCAGCGTCGTTCAGCAGCCGCAGCGGATACCAGAAAATCCCCCACATAGTGGCGACAAGCAGCAGACTGAAAATGGGCAGCAGTTCTGCCTGTCCCTTGGGATTCATAAGTGAGTTGAAATCATAATGAGTGTTATAATCCTGCGTTTTAATTATGTTGCTCGTCACCACAATAGTGACTACCTAAACTAATCATCGACCTTATGAATCCGGATCTGAACAAACTACAGCCCTACCCGTTTGAAAAGCTGGCTCGGCTCAAGGCTGAGGTTACAGCACCGGCCGGTTTGGCGCATATCGCCCTGTCGATCGGCGAACCCAAACACTGCTCGCCGCAGTTTGCCGCCGAGGAGCTGCTGACTCACCTGCACGGTCTGTCCAGCTATCCGACCACCAAAGGTCTGCCAGAGCTACGCCAAAGCATCGCCGACTGGTTATGCCGCCGTTTTCAGCTGCCTGCCGACAGCATTGATATTGAACAACACATCATCCCGGTCAACGGCACCCGCGAGGCCCTGTTTGCCTTTGCCCAGGCCGTTGTCGATCGCAGCAACCAGCCACTGGTGCTGACGCCCAACCCCTTCTACCAGATCTATGAGGGCGCGGCCTATCTGGCCGGGGCGGAACCTTACTACCTGAATTGCAGCGCCGACAATCACTATCTACCTAACTTTGATGCGATCACTGCTGATGTCTGGCAGCGCTGCCAACTGATCTATCTCTGTAGCCCCGGCAACCCCACCGGTGCGGTGCTCGGTCGCGACACTCTGAAAAAACTGATTGCTCTGGCCGACCAGCACGACTTCATCATCGCCTCAGATGAGTGTTATTCAGAAATCTATTTTGATGAGAATAACCCGCCAGTTGGCCTGCTACAGGTGGCTGCCGAGATGGGCCGTTTAGATTACAAACGCTGCGTCGTCTTTCACAGCCTGTCAAAACGTTCCAATCTGCCGGGCATGCGCTCAGGCTTTGTCGCCGGAGATGCCGAGGTGCTAAAAAAATTCCTGCTCTATCGCACCTATCACGGCTGCGCCATGCCGCCCTATCATCAAATGGCCAGCATTAAGGCCTGGGGCGATGAGTTACACGTATTGAACAACCGCGATCTGTATCGAGAAAAATTTAAAGCCGTGCTGGAAATCCTGAATGATGTGATGGATCTGCAGCAGCCCGATGCCGGTTTTTATCTATGGGCCAAAACCCCCATCGACGATGCCGAGTTTGCCCAGCGCCTGTTTGCCGAACAAAACGTCACCGTCTTGCCCGGCAGCTACCTGTCGCGCCAGGCACACGGCAGCAACCCTGGCAGCAATCACGTCCGCATGGCCCTGGTAGCACCACTGGATGAATGCATCGACGCTGCCAACCGAATCAAAACACTTATTAATTCACTTTAACAACCAAGACAAACAACGGAGTTTTAACCCATGTCTGATCTGCAAACTATCATTGAAGCAGCCTTTGAGCACCGCGCCGATATCAACCCACGCAGCGTTGATACCCACGTCAAAGAAGCCGTGCTTGAGGCCCTTAACCTGCTCGACTCCGGTGAGCGTCGTGTCGCTGAAAAAGTCGATGGTGACTGGGTTGTTAACCAGTGGCTGAAAAAGGCGGTACTGCTGTCATTCCGCATCCAGGACAACTACTTCATGAAAGGTGGTTTCACCAACTACTTCGATAAGGTTGATTCAAAATTCGCTGACTATAACTCACGTGACTTCCGTGACTCAGGCATCCGCGTAGTGCCACCAGCCACCGTACGTAAAGGTTCATACATTGCCCCTAACGTTGTCTTGATGCCTTCATACGTCAACATCGGTGCCTATGTCGATAGCGGCACTATGGTAGACACCTGGGCCACAGTGGGTTCATGTGCTCAGATCGGCAAGAACGTGCATCTGTCAGGCGGCGTCGGCATCGGCGGCGTACTTGAGCCACTCCAGGCCGGCCCAACCATCATCGAAGACAACTGTTTCATCGGTGCCCGTTCAGAGGTGGTTGAAGGCGTTATCGTTGAAGAAGGCGCTGTAATTTCTATGGGTGTCTACATTGGTCAAAGCACCAAGATCTTCAACCGCGCTACTGGTGAAGTCAGCTACGGTCGCATCCCGGCCGGTTCAGTGGTTGTATCTGGCAACCTGCCATCAAAAGATGGCAGCTGCAGCCTTTACTGCGCGGTGATCGTCAAACAGGTTGATGCCAAGACCCGCAGCAAGGTTGGTATCAACGAACTGTTGCGTGATATTTAAGACTGATTACTCCGTCATTCCGGCGAAGGCCGGAATCTAGGCAGCACTAAAAAAACCTGGATTCCGGATCTACACTTCGCTTCGTCCGGAATGACGGAACATTTAAAATGTCATCTACCTCTATTTTCCATTCCTGCCATTAGAAATTCAAAAAAACATGACCACCATCTACGGCATCAAAAACTGCGACACCATGAAAAAGGCCATCAAATGGCTAAACGATCTCGGCATCGAATATCAGTTCCACGACTTCAAAAAATCCGGCCTGGATGAAAAACAACTCAAGGCCTGGGTTAAACAGATCGGTTGGGAAACCCTGGTCAACCGTCGTGGCACCACCTGGCGCAAGCTACCAGAGGCAGAACGTGAAGACATAGATGAGGCCAAGGCCATCCAACTAATGCTGGGCAACCTCAGCCTGATCAAACGTCCTGTTCTGGAAACTGACAAGGCAATTCATGTTGGCTTTAAGGCCGATGACTATGGCCAGATCTTTGCCTCGCAAATCTAGTATCACCCCGCCTTTCAGCATGACGCCAGAAAAACGTAAACGCATCATCGACCGCCACCGCGACGCACTGCTGCGTTTCGGTTATTCAGCTAACGCCCTCTACTGGAGTAATCGCGAAATTCAGGAGCTGCGTTTTCAAATACTGTTAGAGATAGGCATCCCTTCAGGTTCCAGCGTACTGGATGTCGGTTGTGGTTTTGGTGATCTATACGGTTATATGAAACGCCAGGCTATCGAAACCAATTACACCGGTATCGACCTGTCAGCCGAGTTGTTAGCAAAAGGCGCTGAACTCTATCCCGGGGCAAACTTCTTCTGTGGCGATCTATTCGATTTCAAACCCGCCGCAGAATCATTTGATTATGTGCTGCTTTCAGGCGCGCTCAATGAAGTAATGGATGACAATGGTGAATATGCCAAACGGGTAATAACATCAATGTACCAAACCTGTCGCAAGGGACTGGCCTTTAATCTGTTGAATGCCAATGAGGAGTGGCTGGCAAAGAGTTACGATCTGCAGAGTTTTATACCAAGTGAGATGCTGAGCTTTTGCCAACAACTCGGTGGTGATTGCCAGTTGCGGGATGACTACCTGAGCAACGACTTTACGATCCTTATGACTAAGACTTAAGGGCATCTCTAAAAATTCAATCAAGCAAATAATGGCAAGGCGAAAAAGCGGAGTTTACAGATAGTAAATGAGTATTTTGAGCTTGTTTTTCCTCGGCGCCCCTTGAGGGTGAACGCAGCCAGCGCTGCTTCAGTGGATTTTTAGAGGTGACCTTAGAGGGTTTCACCATTAGGCAAAAGATCGTCGGCTACACTCAAACCCTGAGACGAGCGCTGTTTACGCACACAGTCACTTCTCTTAGGCCCCTGACAATATGCCTTAATCCAGAACATCTTGTTGTCCGACTGAAACTTTTTCCAAACGGCACAGTTTTTCAGGTTCTCACATTCTGAGATTGTTGCTGCACCATCAACATTCAGAAAAGTGCCATTGGGCAGTAGCTCATCGGGGATAAACTCACGCTGCGTCTTTTGCTGCTTGCGGACACATTGATCCTGTTTCGGTCCACGACAATAACTGTTCATCCAGAAAAGCTTACTGTTAGTACTAAACTTTTTCCAGACAACACAATCATCTAAATACTGGCACTGCTGCTCTGAATTAGTCGTTGTTTTATCTGACACAGGCTATATCCACAATTAAAGCATCGTAACTAACTATCGACCAAACGGGCTAATTCTCAAGCAAACAACAACTATTTAAAACCTCGCGTCTCCCGAATCCGTTCATAGGCGGTGCGAATTTCGTGGGTTTTCTCCTGCGCCAATTTCATCATCTCCGGTGGCAGCCCTTTAGCCGCCAGTTTATCTGGGTGATGCTGATTGGTCAGACTACGATAGGCACGTTTCACCTCAGCATCTGTTGCCGTTTCATCAATACTGAGAATGGCATAGGCATCTTCCACAGACGGCCCCTGATCACGACCACCGGTTTTATGGTGATGAATCTCGGCCTGAATCATGGCCTCAAGACGCTCAAATGCCTGCACAGAAAAACCGAGGCTGCTACAGATCTTCAATAACAGATCACGCTCGGTAGGATTTAGCATACCGTCGGCATAACCTACCCCAAGCTGGATCTCGATAAACATCTGAATCAGATTCTGTCGACCACGGGTGGCTTGATGCAGTTTCTGCAACACACTATCCAGATCAAAGTCAGACTGTTTACCCCGGGCAAATAACTGCATAGCCTGACGCTGGGCGTCTTCATTCAAGCCCATCCGCTGCATCACCTGGCGCGCCAGCGCAATCTCCTCTTCAGAGACACGACCATCGGCCTTGGCCAGGCAACCCATCACCGAAAAGGTTGACTCAAAAAAGATCTGCTGGGTCTTGGCCTGATAATTAGCCACTGTACGCAGCAGATAACCACCCGCCACACGCGTCATCCGTTTATCAACCTGATGACCCAGATAGATACCTATCAGAAAGCCCCAAAAATCACCCAGCCAATAGCCGATAAGCGCACCAAAAATCTTACCCAACA
>Ga0316192_10000296_pt1 | contig 35169 bp, 27 predicted proteins | sample MerIslwburrow_MG_FD_204931 | JGI IMG/M metagenome (GOLD analysis project Ga0316192, IMG submission 204931) | Coastal sediment microbial communities from Maine, United States - Merrow Island worm burrow | ecosystem: Environmental > Aquatic > Marine > Coastal > Sediment | place: USA: Maine...
CCCGCTGGCGCACAGCTAAAAAGCAGGTCTCCCCGGTATATCTGGAGATAAGGTATTCTCCCGGTAAAAAAAAGGTGTAGTTCGCCGGTTGCTTACGTACAATTGGAACTTGTCAGAAATCATAAATAATAGAATTGTTAAAATACTGAAAATGAAAAAAAGCTCATAACAATGTATAAAAGACATTAAAACGCCCTTTATACTAACCGTTATAGCCAATGACAGACCGATACTCACCAGAAATATTCACTTTGACAGGCAATCAATAAAAATGGAAACTAAAAATGGACTTTAAAGACCAAATCAAACAACTGGGTGACAGAGTTACCAAACTGAAAGAACAAATTCACACAGAGGAAGCCACAAAAAATGCTTTCATAATGCCATTTCTACAAACTTTGGGTTATGACGTTTTTAATCCACTGGAAGTTGTTCCTGAGTATACCACAGACATTGGAACAAAAAAAGGTGAGAAAGTTGACTATGCTATTTTCAAGGATGGCAATCCGACAATTTTAGTAGAATGCAAACATTGGGGACAAAATTTAAACCTTCACGATGGCCAACTTCTTCGTTATTTTCACGTTTCTAAAGCTAAATTCGGAATATTGACAAATGGCATAACTTATCGTTTTTATTCAGACTTAGTTGAAGCTAATAAGATGGACGAAAAACCATTTTTAGAGTTCAATGTAAATGAAATTAAAGAGAACCAAATTGAAGAGTTAAAGAAATTCCACAAGACAGTTTTTGACGCTGAAAGCATTACCAATACAGCAAGCGAACTAAAATATACAAACGAACTAAAACACTTATTGCAACAAGAACTTATAAACCCAAGTGCCGACTTTGTAAAACATTTTGCAAAACAAGTTTATCCAAGTAATATTTCGGCAAAGGTTCTTGAGCAGTTTACCAGCCTAACAAAAAAATCGATTCAACAACACATTAGCGATCTAATTACAGAACGATTAAAAACTGCATTAACAAAAGAAGCCGAAAAAACGAAAGAGCAAGACGCAAGCCAAGCAGAACAAGCCAAAGCGGACGAGAATAAAGTCATAACGACTGAAGAAGAATTAGAGGGTTTTATGATAGTAAAAACAATTCTTCGCCAAAAAATCAATGCGACAAGGATTGTATATCGAGACGCTCAATCATATTTTGCTATCTTACTTGATGATAACAACCGCAAGGCAATTTGCAGACTTTACTTGAACAGTTCTAAAAAATATTTTGTGCTACTCAATGAGCAAAAGAAAGAAATTAAAAATGAAATTTCTTCACTTGACGACATATTTAAGCATTCAAAAACGCTTTTTAAAATTGTTGACCGCTACGACAAATCAAAAGAAACAGAATAACGAATGAAAGCGCCACCGGGCCTATAACACGGTGTATAGTTAATGGCGCCGAGCGCCCCCTGCTAAACAAAAAATGAAAGTCGTGTGGCTTTAAAATGCTCTGCAAACAATTTAAATCCCCATACAAGGGAAGGCCAAGCGTTCCGAAGTGCAGGATTAAAACAAGGCCACATCGTCACAGACGATGTACTCCAAATTTTTGGTCAAAAACACCGACACCAAAAAACACAACATCAACGTCGCGATACAGATGAGCTTGTGACCAGAAAATCGCATACGCGCAAAGAATTTGCGTTCAAGAAATGGATTTTTCCCCAAAAGTGTGTAGTCTGCCGGAGGCTTGTTTCCAAAAGGTGTTTTGCCCTTGTATAGCAACCCTTTTTCGTTATATTAAGCCTGATTATAAACCTATTCGAAGCAGTCATTTGCATATTCTAAAAATTAATCCGGAACAACATCGCGACGCGGTTTTTGAATTTCTAAATTATTACAAACTGCCGCCCAAATCGCCCGCCCTCAGCTATCTAAGTGAAATATTTACAAAGTTCGCGCAGATTCCCTATGAGAATATCAGCAAAATTATTTCATTTAAGGATAGTCCCAACTGGAACACGCCAATTATTCGGTTGCCCGAAACTGTTATTGCAGAACATATTGACCATCATCTTGGCGGAACCTGTTTTTCGCTGACTTTTTTTCTACAGGCGATCTTGAAAACGCTTGGCTACATCTGTTATCCGGTTATGGCGGATATGCGCGTCGGGCAAAATGTACACTGCTGCCTGATTGTTTTGCTTGACGAGGTCAGCTATTTGGTTGATCCTGGATATTTATTGACCAAACCAATGCCTTTCAGTCCGTTGGCTGAAAGCCTGCACAACGCCGAACATGCCGGAGTTGCAATAGAATACAACAGTCAGGACGATTATTTTGATCTCTACACTTGCAGCAAAACCGACCGCAAGTGGCGCTATCGGTTCCACAATAAACCGGTGACAAGCGAAGTGTTTCAACAACATTGGCTGGCCTCATTTCGTCGCAATTCCATGCATGGACTCTGCCTGACCAAAGTTATGAAAAACGGCGTCTTGTTTGTCAATCGAACTTCTATGCGCGAGACAACTTTTTCAGAAAAGCATAATTTCAATCTAAAGAAAAATTATCATCAAACATTGGAAGCGCGCTTTGGCATTAAGCGGCAAATTGTCGAACAAGGGCAAGATGCGCTGCGGCTTAACCTGAAACGAGAACGAGACCTCGGCCTTTGGATTCCGCCACAACAAACAAAGGAAACCTGACAACAAAATCCAACAGCGCGCCTCCGTGATTGGTCAGCGGATTTTCAGGTCGCTTTGCTCCTCTTAAAGACAAGAAATATTTTCAGTCTGGCGTCCGTTCCTATCAATGTCCGGTTCGTTTGAATTTCCCCTATGAAACTTTTCCGCCACCGGTAAAAAAAGAGTCATTTAAAATGAAGCCATCTCCGCCCTCGTCGGTTAAGCTATTTTGCGGCATTCTTTATGTTGCGCAGGAAAGCTGCGAACAGGCGCAAATAAGCCTGGAATCAGCCTTCAGCTCAATCGATTATGTAAGTCCTGCTTTCGACTTTGATTCCTCTGATTATTATGAAAAAGAGATGGGCGCGCCTATAAAACGCCGGTTCATTTCTTTTGAAAAGCTGATTCATCCAGGCGCCTTGCCGCAAATAAAGTTAAAGACAAACCTGTTTGAGGTCGACTTTTCAGTAGAAGCCCGTCGAAAAGTTAACTTCGACCCAGGATATATGGATTTCAATAAAGTCATTTTGGCATCAGCAAAGTATAACTCACAGAAAATCTACCTGGATAGTGGCATTTATGCCGATCCGACGTTGTGGTATGAAAAAGGGCGATTTAAACCGTATCCGCACGCATTTCCCGATTTCAAAAACGGGATGTATAACCAGGTTTTTTTAGATATCAGAACGCTTATGAAAGCTGCAAGCAAGAATCAGGAAGCAAATGTCCACCGTTAAACTACGCCAGGATGCGTTAAAAATATTTCAAGCCGCTCTGGCGGCTGCGGATGCAAAAGAGGCGACGCGCAGATTTTTGTCAGTCCGTTCAAATTGCCTGCATATCGGCGAACAGTCGCTCCCCCTGACAAACTTTGAACGAATTTTCGTAATTGGATTTGGCAAGGCGGCCGCATCGATGGCCGTGGCAGTTGAGTCGATTTTGGGAGATCTGCTGACAGGCGGCGTTGTCATTGTAAAATATGGTCATCTCGAACCGCTGGCGAAAGTTCAATTGCATCAGGCAGGACATCCTGTGCCGGATGAATCTGGTGGAAAAGCGACACAAGAGGTTATTCGGTTGGCGAAGCAGGCCACGGAAAAGGATTTGGTCATTTGTCTGATCTCCGGCGGCGGCTCTGCGCTGTTTACCCTGCCTGTCGATGGTGTTTCCTTACTGGATAAACAAAATATCACCCGGAAATTGTTGGCTTGCGGCGCATCCATAAATGAGATAAACACAGTCCGCAAGCATATCTCAAAAGTGAAAGGCGGACAATTGGCGCGCTTGATAGCGCCTGCGACCTGTGTCACGCTGGCTCTGTCTGACGTGGTTGGCGACTCGCCGGATGTTATCGCCTCAGGCCCGACTGCGCCCGACAGTTCGACATTTGATGATGTTGAGGCGGTTTTCCATAAGTATGAGCTGGCGGGTCAACTTCCGGAGGCCATTGCGCAACATATCGCCAAGCGGGCGTTAGAAACACCGAAGCCGGGCGATCCTGCTTTCAGGAATAATTTATTCCAAATCATCGCAGGGAATTACCAGGCATTAAAAGTTGCCAAAGAAACCGCTTTAAAACTGACTTATAACACGCTGCTCCTTTCATCTTCGATTACTGGAGAGGCGCGCGAGATTGCCGGCGCGCATGCGGCTATGGCAAGGCAAATAAGCTCCACTGATGAGCCGATAAAAAGACCGGCATGCCTGATTTCAGGCGGCGAAACAACCGTTACCGTTCGCGGCAATGGGAAAGGAGGACGCAATCAGGAATTTTGCCTTGCCGCTGCGCAGGAGATAGCCGGTCTGGAAAATGTGGTTGTTTTCAGCGCCGGAACCGATGGCGAGGATGGCCCGACTGACGCCGCAGGCGCAATGGTTGACGGAACGACAATTGACAGAGCGCGCCGACAGGGTCTTGATAGCGAGGACTATTTGGCCAGAAACGATTCATATAATTTTTTTGATAAACTCGGCGAGCTGGTGAAAACCGGCTCCACTAAAACCAATGTTATTGATTTACGACTTGTAATTGTAGGAGTATCAAAGTGAAAGCAGCTGCCAGAAGCACAAAAATTGTCTGCACTATTGGACCGGCCACAGACAGTGAAGAAACAATTTCAGAACTGATAGATGCGGGCATGAATGTCGCTCGCCTAAATTTTTCACACGGAACACGAGAAAGTCATCTTGCCACGCTAAAACGATTGCGCAATGTTAGCCGGGACAAAAATGTGCCGCTTGCAATTCTACAGGATCTTTCCGGACCGAAAATTCGGGTTGGCATAATCGAAAATGGCCCTGTCCTTTTGAAGACAGGTGAACAATATAGACTGACCTCAGAAAAAGGCATTGGCGATGAACAACGGGTCTCTGTCACATACGATAAATTGCCGCAAGAGATTGAGCCGGGCGATCAGGTTTTACTGGCAGACGGCTCAATCGAGCTAAAAATTGCCGCAATCGATGGCAATGACATTGTCTGCGATATTATCGTTGGCGGACAATTGTCGTCGAACAAAGGCATTAACCTGCCGGGACGGTCACTGAGCATCGACGCCCTTACCGAGAAGGATAAGAAAGATCTCGAATTCGGGCTAAAACAAGATGTCGATTACGTCGCCATGTCATTTGTCAGACGCGCTCATGACGTTGAACAATTAAAACGGCTGATGGCTAAATTGCGCAAACAGGCGCCGGTCATCGCCAAAATCGAGAAACACGAAGCCATTCAAAATTTAGAAGAAATCGTTGATACGGCTGACGGCATCATGGTGGCGCGAGGCGACCTTGCGGTTGAAACCCCGCTTTCAGAAGTGCCAATTGTGCAAAAGAAACTCATTGCACTTTGCAACTCGAAGGGAAAACCAGTCATCACCGCAACGCAAATGCTGAAATCAATGGTGGACAATCCGCGTCCGACGCGCGCCGAGGCCAACGATGTCGCAAACGCAGTGTTAGATGGCACCGACGCAGTAATGCTTTCTGAAGAAACGACTGTCGGAAAATATCCGGTTGAAGCGGTTCACACCATGGCCATGATAATTGAAGTAACCGAGAACAGTGGCGTCGCAAATTTACAAAACCGACCAAGACCCGGCAAAGGGCCCGCTTCAATACAAAGAGGTGTTTGTCATGCGGCTTTTCAAATGGCGGAAGATTTACAGGCCGCCGCAATTCTTACCCCGACACAGTCGGGCAGCACGCCGCGCATGATCAGCTCCTATCGACCCGACCATCCGATTATCGCTCTCAGCCCGGAAGAAAAAACCGTCCGGCAATTATGCCTGATTTGGGGCGTTTACCCAATGGTTTCAGCCAGTTATGATATCAGCGCATCGATGATTGAAGAAGTAAAGAGCAAAGCCATCAAGTCAGGCCTGGTTCAATTTAAAGACACTGTGGTAATCGCCGGCGGCATGCCGATTGGCGCGTTTGGAACAACGAATTTTATTAAAGCGGAAGTTATTGCTTAAAAGGTTTATCTTTTGCATCTTTGGCGGTTCAATTTCAGAGCCAATGCCTGATAAAAACCTGCGGCCTCAGCTCCGCTGTGACAATTTGCGCAAATGATGACAAAGCATGGTTTACGCAATAAAATAATATTTAAATACCAAGAAAGGATATGAGAATGGCAACGATTGTGGATGTAATCGGAAGAGAAATACTTGATTCTCGCGGCAACCCGACTGTGGAGGTTGATGTTTATCTTGAAAATGGCATCATGGGACGCGCCGCTGTGCCTTCTGGAGCTTCCACCGGTGAACACGAAGCAGTGGAACTGCGTGACGGCGATGAAGCCCGCTACCTTGGAAAAGGTGTTCTCAACGCAGTAAATAATGTCAACGAAGTAATCGCAGAAGAAATAATCGGTGAAGATTCAATTGATCAAACCTATATTGATGATCTGCTGCTTGAACTTGACGGCACGCCCAATAAAGCCAAGCTGGGCGCAAATGCGGTGCTCGGAGCGTCGCTTGCCGTCGCTAAAGCAGCGGCAAGTTATGTCGAACTGCCATTATATCAATATCTTGGCGGCGTTAACGCCAAAACCCTGCCGGTGCCAATGATGAATATCATTAATGGCGGTTCACACGCCGACAATAGCGTTGATTTGCAGGAATTTATGGTCATGCCGGCTGGGGCTGACACCTTTCAGGAAGGCCTGCGTATGGGAACCGAAGTTTTCCATTCCCTGAAAAAAGTATTGAGCGCAAAAGGTTACAGCACCGCAGTTGGCGATGAGGGTGGCTTTGCGCCTAACCTCGGCTCAAACGAAGAAGCCTTGCAAGTGATCATGACCGCCATTGAGAAAGCGGGATACAAGCCGGGTGAACAGGTTTTCATTGCAATGGATGTTGCGTCGAGCGAATTCTATGACGCTGATAAGAAGCTTTATAATCTGGCTTCAGAAAACAAAAAATTGTCCGCCGAAGAAATGGTCGACTTTCTCAGCGGCCTGGTTGACAAATATCCAATTGTTTCAATAGAAGACGGCCTTGATGAAAATGACTGGGACGGTTGGAAAACGTTGACCGCCAAACTCGGCAACCGTATTCAACTGGTTGGCGATGATCTTCTCGTCACCAATACGCAAAAGCTAAGAAGCGCCATCGAGCAGAAAATTGCCAATTCAATCCTGATCAAAGTAAACCAAATCGGTACACTTACCGAAACCCTTGACGCTATAGAAATGGCCAAAACCGCTTCTTATACATCGGTAATTTCACACCGTTCAGGCGAAACCGAAGATGCGACCATTGCAGATATTGCCGTGGCCACAAACGCCGGACAAATCAAAACCGGTTCTGCTTCACGTTCAGACCGAATTGCAAAATACAACCAACTGCTTCGCATTGAAGAAATGTTGGGCGACATGGCGGTTTATCCCGGTGTTGCAATTATCAAATCAAGATAACGCTGAATTAACAGCAAACATTTTTTGACTCTGGCGGTCTCAGACATAGAACTGAGGCCGCTTTTTTTATCACTCTTTTGAGGCGCGCTGTTTGCGAGCTTCGAAAAAAAGCAAAGCCGCCGCAACCGACGCATTCAAAGAGTTAATTTTGCCAAACATTGGAATTTTGACCAGAAAGTCGCATTTTTCTTTGACCAGGCGATGCAGCCCTCTGCCTTCCGCCCCCACGACGATGCCAATCGGCCCCTTGAAATCGAATTCCTGATAGTTTTGTTCTCCATCCTGGTCTGCGCCAACCAACCATAAGCCGTGTTCCTGCAGTTCTTCCATGCTCCTCACCAAGTTGGTCGCCTGCGCGATTTTAACGTGCGCAATTGCTCCGGCTGACGTCTTTGCAACAACTCCGCTTAAAGGCGCGGTGCGATTTTTAGGCGCAATAACGCCATGCAAACCCGCTCCGTCAACCGAGCGTAAAATAGCGCCTAGATTATGCGGATCCTCAATGCCGTCAAGAATAGCGATAAGCGGCGCCTCTTGCCTGAACGCTGCAATGTCAAGCAACTCAAGCGGGTCAACCATTTCCGTCAATTGCGCCACAGCAACCGCGCCCTGGTGCTTGTCATGACCAATGATTTCTGTGAGTTTGTTTTTGGGAAGATGTCGCGCCGCAACCCCGGCATTTTCTGCCATTTGAGATATTTCCAGCAAACGCGCGTCATTGTTGCCAGACATCAGGTAGATTTCTTTGACAGCTAAACCTGAACGCAAAAATTCAATGACCGGATTGCGACCGTAAATAAATTCCGCATTGAGATTAGTTTTAGATTTTGACTTCATAAATGAACCAATGACCCATTTTCATGAACACCATCAATAACTTTCCTGAATCGCACAGCATTTCTATTCATCTGGAGTGCCGGAGAACGCCAATGTACGATTTTGCAAGAAACAAAACCGACAAGCTTGTTGCCGGGTTTATTTCGGCAGGAACAACAAAAGCGTTTCCGAGATGCAAAATTACGACGAAAAAAATTCAAAACAATAAAAAAAGCCGACAAAACCCAACAGCCGCAATTTAAAAACTCTTTGAATTTAAACAAAAAAATTGTTAGGCTGACTTAACAAATCAAAGACCACCTTAACTACGAAAAAGTCCGAATGGTAAACATCAAAGTCAGTCGTATCTTGAAAATTGACCCCCAAAAGATATGGGCGCTTATTAACCGCGTGGAGCGTTTTCCTGAATGGCTTCCCGGCGTGGTCAGCGCGCAAATGGCTGATCAAAAAAATAAACAGTCAGGCTTTGGACGGGAACAATTACTGAAAACCCGCACGGAGTTTGGCGTTGTTGAGTCATTGCAAAAAGTAATTGTCTGGGATCCTCCGAATAAAATCACCTGGGAACATTTGCGCGATGTGGTTAATGGTCAAAAGTTTACGTATGCGCGAGAAATAAAAACGACATTTTCAATTACAAATATGGATGGAGAAATAACTTTGCGAATTGTCGGATCATGGATTCCAAGCGGCATTTCAGGCAGACTAATGAACCGGGTCATGGAAAAAGCAGTAACCAAACAATTTAGCAAAGCGCTGGAAAACCTTGAAAATATTTTAGAAGAAGCTGATGAAACAAACAGTTAGCGGCCTTTTGATCGATATTGACGGCGTTCTTTGTGTTGACGATACGCTTTTACCCGGAGTGGCCAGCTCATTGCAATGGTTGCGCGCCGAACAAATTCCATTTCGTTTTATAACCAATACGACCCGATTTTCGCGACGCGCTTTGCGTGAAAAGTTGAATGGCCTGGGCGTTCAGGCGACTGAGCCGGAAATATTCAGCGCCTGCGCAGTTGCGGCGCGCTGGTTGGCGGAACAGAAATTATCACGATTGCATTTGCTCTTGCCGCAGCAAGCGATGGCTGATTTCTCCAACTTTGACTGCTCATCGAAAAAACCGGATGCAGTGGTGGTTGGCGATTTGGGTGATGCGTTTACTTTTGAACGACTAAACACTGCCTTCCGCTTTTTGAAAAATGGCGCCCGACTGATTGCATTGCAAAAAAATCGCTTCTGGATGACCCGCAATAGCCTGACTCTGGATGTCGGCGCATTTGTCGCAGCGCTGGAATATGCCGCTGAAACAGAGGCGACGCTAATCGGAAAACCAAATTCAGCTTACTTTCAAATGGCTGTGACGGATATGGGCTTGCAAGCAGAAAACGTAATGATGATTGGCGATGATTTATTTTCGGATATCAGCGGCGGCAAAATGGCTGGTTTACAAACTGCGCTGGTTCGCACCGGAAAGTTTCAACAGGAACAGCTTGAGATCGCTAAACTGCAACCCACGTATATTCTTGATTCGATTGCAGAACTGCCCACGCTAACCAATGTTATTAAAAGAACACCAAACTGACCTGAGTTTTTGGTCAGAGCCCGTCTATTCTGCAAAATAACCGACACCACACCTTTTCGCAAAAAAAAAGCCTCTCAATTGAGAAGCTTTACTTGTTAACGTCATAAACTTTTTTACCTGTGCGTCGTCAGGGAATCGAACCCCGAACCTTGGGCTTAAGAGGCCCCTGCTCTGCCAATTGAGCTAACGACGCATTCTCCATACTGGAAGCGATGTTTCTTGAAAAATCATCAAACCTGGTGAGGGTAGAAGGATTCGAACCTTCGACCAACGGCTTAAAAGGCCGCTGCTCTACCAGCTGAGCTATACCCTCTGAAAAGCAGTTTTAATTATACAAATTTGAACTCAAACTGTCAAGAAAAATGCGCCATTCTTTTTCATTGAGGATAACACCCTCCAATTTGGCAGATCCGCATCCATTCTTTCGTGATGGAATTTCTACCTAACCTGTGAACAAGGCGGAGGGGCGACAGCGCCGAAGGATGCTTTGCTGTCAAATCAGTTTCTGACGACCGCGTTTCGTTTTTGCACAAATATATGGACATAATCATTACTCTATCATTCAATTATAAAGTAACCATTTAAACGACTGAAAATGTGAATTTCGTCAGTGACCATAAATACTTTGTAACATATCCAAAATCATCCCCGTAATACTTCACTGCTTGCCTCTTTAAGAAGAAAGGAGGCTTTCCTTTAAACGCAAAATCCCGTTAGACACGCCTTGTTTTTCAAAACGATTATAGGGGTCTGTCTAAGGGTGGTCACATTATAATTTGGAGTCTTGCCATGTCTCGAAAAAAGGTTATTCTTGTTTCAATTTCGGCTGTCGTAATTTTGGCCGTCGTTTTGATAATTAACGCAAACAAGGGCGCCGACGAAAAAATAGAAATTCAAACCGCTCAGGTTGGACGCGACCGCGTTGTGCAAAGCGTTAGCGCAACCGGCAGAATTCAACCGAAGAATCAGGTGAAAATCAGCGCTGATGTGGCGGCAAAAATAACCCGTCTCGATGTTAAGGAAGGAGACTGGGTCGAAAAAGGAACTTTCCTACTGGAGTTAGATCGCAAGCGATTCCAGGCGGCTGTTGAACAAGCCGAGGCTCTTCTTCGCTCAAGCAAATCGAACGCAGACCTTGTAAATGAAAACATGCAAAAGAGAGATAAAGATCTTGTCCGCACAAAAGAATTGTTTGCCAAAGGGCTTGAGTCGCAAGCGCTCCTCGACCAAAACAACGCCGCCTACCAGGTAGAAAAAGCCAGATATCGATCCGCTCTGGATCAAGTTGCGCAATCCCAGGCTTCTCTGAAACAAGCCAATGACGATCTTTCAAAAACAACAATTTATGCGCCGATGGCAGGAACAATCAGTCAGCTAAACAAAGAAGTTGGCGAGATAGCGCTTGGCTCTCAATTTCAGGAGGACGTAATTTTGATTATTTCAAACCTCTCTGGAATGGAAGCCTTGGTCAGCGTTGATGAAAACGATATTGTGTCCGTGAGCGTCGGCGACACGGCCAAAATTGAGGTGGACGCTTTGCCGGATGTCATATTTAAAGGCGTGGTCACCGAAATTGCCAACAGCGCCAAAATCTCCGGCTCCGGCTCCACAGACCAAAAGACCGATTTTGAAGTTAAAATTTCACTGTTGACTCCGGGAAATCAATTGCGTCCGGGTATGACTGCGAGCAGCGACATTGTGACAAAGGTTCGAGACAATGTGCTCAGTGTTCCGATTCAATCAGTGGCTGTAAGAACGCCCAAACAACTAAATAAGACGAAGCGCGGCAATGGCGAAGCAATTGCAGACGAAATGCCTAATCGACAGTATGAGGCCGACAAAGACGGTTTCGTGGAGGTTGTTTTTGTGGTGAATAATGGAGCAGTCCATGCGAAACAGGTGAAAACCGGCATTCAAAGCGAAACTCACATCGAAATAGTCGAAGGGCTTTCCGAACAGGATGAAATCGTTACCGGCAGCTATCGCGCCATCAGCAGAGATCTGCGGAATGGCTCCGATGTCGTCATTAAAGAAGAGTTAGAAGAAAACCAATAAGCAATCGGGAATTTCGTTTAAGGCGAGGCAATCAAATGGCTTTAGAGATACAGAATATTAGCAAGACCTACACCATGGGCATGGAGGAAGTCCGCGCCCTGCGTGACGTTACATTGAGTATAAAGGAAAATGAATATGTTGCGATCATGGGGCCTTCGGGTTCAGGCAAATCAACGATGATGAATGTTCTGGGATGCCTGGACACACCCTCATCAGGCTCATATTTGCTCGAAGGGGATGATGTCAGCCAAATGAACGACGACCAATTGGCGGATATTCGCAATCAGAAAATTGGCTTTGTTTTTCAAACATTTAATCTTATCCCGCGCGCAGATGTTTTTCACAATGTAGAGTTGCCGCTCATTTATGGCGGCGTGCGTCCGGGCGAACGCAAAGTAAAAGCAGATGAGGCCATTGGCAAGGTTGGCTTGCTGGATAGAAAAAAGCATAAACCGAGTGAGCTTTCCGGCGGTCAGCGACAGCGCGTGGCCATTGCCAGAGCTTTGGTCAACGATCCTTCAATCATCCTCGCTGATGAGCCTACCGGTAACCTGGACAGCGTCACCGGCAATGAAATTATGGCGATCCTGGATGGGCTGCACGCGGCAGGCAACACAATTATTCTGGTTACACATGAAAACGCTGTTGCGGAGCACGCTCACCGTATTGTCAAATTAAAAGATGGCAGAATTGAATCGGATGTGAAAACGCGGAGAGGCAACGGCGCCTCCGATAAGCGAACCAAAAAGCAGAACGGGGTGACATGAAAGCGTTTTACGATACAACGGAGTCCCTGAAAATCGCTCTGGCCGCAATCAAGGCCAATAAGTCCCGGGGCGTTCTGACCACGCTTGGCATAGTGATTGGCATTTTAGCTGTCGTGACAACCATGACTACTGCAAACGGTCTGGGAAATTCGTTTCGAGAGAGCATCTCCGCTTTGGGCTCAGATGTGCTCTACATTTCCAAAAGACCATGGATAACCACCGGAAGTTCTCTGGAATTCCGAAATCGAAGAAACCTGGACTTGAAAGAAGCCGACAAATTGCAGCGGCGTTTGGCAAATGCAGTGGCGATAAACCCGACAACAAACACAAACAAAAATGCAAAGTATCGCTCTGCTGTTTTGGAAAATATCACCGTTATCGGAACGACAGATAAACATATAATGGTTTCAGCTTCTGTGCCGGATCAAGGGCGCTTTCTGACCGCTTTTGATGTGCAGCTCAAGAAACGGGTTTGTGTGATTGGCTCCGAAATCAGGGAACAGCTATTTGGGGATGCCGAACCGCTCAACAAGGCGATTAAAATTGGTCGTTACAGATATCGGGTTGTCGGCGTGATGGAAGAACAAGGCAGCGCAGGCTTTTTTGGCGGCCCCAATTTTGATAGACAGATTTTTGTGCCAATCACCGCCTTCATGAAATCTTTTGGCGGCGCCAATCGTGATTTTAATATCGCAGTCAAGGCTCCGCCCGAAATCAGCCTTGCAGATTTTGAATATGAGCTGATCGGTGAAATGCGAAAAATCAGAAAACTCAAACCGGGCGCGCCAGACGACTTTTCAATTAATCAAATGAATCAACTTGTCGGCGTCTATAATAATGTCATGGGCGTTATTGTCAGCATCGGACTCGTGATTACCAGTATTTCGCTTTTTGTGGGCGGCATCGGCGTAATGAATATCATGTTTGTCTCTGTAACAGAACGCACCCGCGAGATTGGCGTCCGCAAGGCCATTGGCGCAAAAAAACGCGCAATCTTGACGCAATTTTTATTTGAGGCTTCAACCATCTGCCTGATCGGCGGCGTTATCGGCTTGCTGTTGGCTTTTGGCGTGGCGTCTCTCATCAGCAAGTTTTTAATGCCGGCGAGTGTGTCTATGACGATTGTGGCGGTGGCATTGCTGGTCTCCATATTTACCGGCGTTCTCTCAGGTCTTATTCCATCGCTCAAGGCGGCCCGGATGAACCCAATTGATGCTTTACGATATGAATAAAGCGCAATCGAACAAAATAACTTCTTCTTTGAGGTAATCATGCAATTTTTGGAAGCCTTCAAAATGGCGCTATCCGCCATCGCAGCCAATAAACTTAGATCTATTCTGACACTTGTCGGAATTATAGCCGGAGTCGCATCCATTGTCGCGGTGATGACAGGTATTTCAGTTACCCAAAAGACAATGGAAAAAGAAATGAGTGTTCTTGGGGTGACCACTTTTCAGGTTCAAAAACAAGGCAACGGCCCGACCAGCGAGGAGGAACAGAGAAATATTCAAAAACGACGGCCGACGACCGTTGAACACGCCAACGCGATTCGGGAAAATGTAAAACTGGTTGATCTTGTCGGCGCCGAGTTGTGGGAATTCGGGTTCAAGGCAAAGTATAAAGATATTGCAACCAACTCTAATTTAACAATCTGCGGCGGCACTCCAGAGTACGCGGAGAATAACACACACTATGTGTCGCTTGGTCGAAATGTGTCGCATACTGATGTGAGTATTGGCAGGAAAGTCGTGGTGATTGGCTACAGCGTTGCAGAAGAATTATTTCCCTTTATTGATCCCATTGAGAAACAGATCAAAGTTGACGGCCGAAAATACAGGGTGATCGGCGTCTTTGATGAAAAAAAATCAGCGTTTGGCGCAGGTTTTGATAATTACTGCCTGATCCCGGTTACGGTTTTCCAAGGTATTTATGGCCGAATTGATAAAAGGGGGAGAGAACGTTCTGTTAATATAACGGTAAGAGCCAGCTCTCCCGAAGTCGTTGACGATGCTATGGAAGCGACACGGGCGGTTATGCGATTTGAGCGCAACCTGAAGCCAAACCAAGAAGATGACTTTACAATTTATAACAACCAAAGCCAGATCAAAATGTTCAATGAAACAACCGCAGGGGTGAAAACAGGAGCTTTTCTAATCGGCGCGATAGCCCTTATTGTAGCGGGAATTGGTATTATGAATATCATGCTGGTTTCAGTTACGGAGCGCACGCGTGAAATCGGCATTCGGAAATCGCTCGGAGCCAGGCGAAAAAGCATCCTCACGCAATTTTTACTGGAAGCTGTGGTGCTGTGTAATATTGGCGGCGCCTTTGGCGTATTGGCGGGTTTTGGCCTCGGCAATGTAATTTCCATGATGACAGGATTTGCCAACGCAGTTCCGCTGGAGTGGGCGATTGGCGGTTTAGTTTTTTGCACCTTCATCGGCCTGACGTTTGGCATGTGGCCGGCGGTGGTCGCCTCCAGACTGGATCCGATTGAGGCTTTGCGCTATGAATGATTGAGTCGTAATAAAAAGCGCCGCGTCAAAGACCACGGCGCCAGTGTTACTCTAAATTCGCTCGTTCAAATAATTCAACATTTCGTAAAAACCAGCCGCGCTCAAGGAAGAGCGATCATGCTGTTCGATAATATCAGCAATGACATTCCGCATGCGCTGATTTATCTCGACCGTCTGCTTGCTTTTCTTCGAAGATTTGAGTTGCATTAACTTCGAGATCAGTGTTTCTATCGCCTGCTCAATTTTCGAAAAGAAACGTATTTCCCATGTAGAGTCCGCATTCAGATCGCTAACAATTTGCCTGATTTCACGAATGTGCCATTGCTGTAATACACCGAAGAAATCCGTTATTTGCCAATCGTTATTATTCACTTTATTGCTGACGTAAATATTGAATGTGTCTTGCAAATTGTCCGTCATGCGAAAGGCGGTCATGATTTTTTCATTTTCTTCCGCGTTATACATTTTGACCAAAGCCCGCAACTTGCGCGGCAACCGAAAACCGGAAAATTTTGCCGCGTCGTGCAACATTTTCCTGAACACCGGCGCGTCCTCTTCAAAAAGAGCGTTAAGAATACTTTTGTTTCTCAGCGCTTTTTGCACAATTGCATAGATCTTTTCCTCAAGCTGAAGCAGATAAAGATAGTGAATGTCCGAATGCAACCACTGCGAGCCAACACAAATCTGGCTGCGCAATTCATTCAAATTCAAAAATTCAGCCACTCGACAATAAACTCGCGCGATTTCAACCGAGCTTTGCCCTGTGTACATATACATTCGTTGAAAAAATACAATCCCGGCGAAGCTAACGATTTCATTTAAAATTTCAGTGATTACAATCTGTTCCTTCAGTGGATGATCCAGCGCTTCGTTATAAAAAGATTTTGTGATCGTCTCCGGAAAATATCTGAGGATATAACGGTCATACCACGGATCTTTAAATTCATCCACGGTTAAAAATAACTCAGTGCCATAGAGCTTCGAAAAGCCGGCCAGCGAACATAAAATCGGCCTTGGCAATTTCCTTGAATTTTTTTCGATATTTTCAAGATCTGCTTCAAATGGAATATCATCGAGTTCCCTGTTCAACAGACCCCGTTGGTTGAGAAATCTGATCAATGCGCGAAAATATAAAAATTGCGTGGGCACCCGGCGCGAATCAAGGGAAAGTCCGAGATTGTGCATATAATTTTGCTCGAGCACCAGCTTAATTTCATCTTCTTCACATTTGCGGATCAGTGAATTCCTCTCCTTATAGGTAATTCGACCCTTTCTCTGCAAAGTATCTAACAATATTTTGATGTTAACTTCATGATCAGACATGTTAACGCCTGCGGAATTGTCGATGGCGTCAGTGTTGATACGGACTCCGCCATTGGTCGCTTCAATTCTTGCCGCCTGTGTTAAACCAAGATTACCGCCTTCTCCAATGACTTTTGCGCGCAACTCTTTCGCGTCGATACGCACGCGATCATTGGCGGAATCATCAACCTGATACTGTGTTTCCTTGCCAGCCTTGACATAGGTGCCAATGCCGCCGTTCCATAATAAATCCACCGGCGCCTTAAGAATGGCCTTAATCAAATCCTCTCCGGACAAAGCCCTGGTCTTAACGCCCAGCGCGTCTTTTATTTCTTTGGTCAATAGAATTCGCCGACTGCCGCGGTCAAAAACACCGCCGCCTGCGGAAATCAATTCTGTGTCATATTCATCCCAGTTGCCGCCGGCTTCAAACAGCCGCAATCTTTCATTATATGATTTATCCGGGTCGGGATTTGGATCGATGAAGATGTAGAGGTGATTAAATGCGGCGATCAATTGCATCGATTTTGAAAGCAACATGCCATTGCCAAAAACATCGCCGCCCATGTCTCCAATTCCGACAACACGAATCTTGTCCTGCTCAGGGTTGACGCCGGTTTCATGGAAATGGCGTTTAACAGACTGCCAGGTTCCCCTAGCGGTAATACCCTGTTTTTTATGGTCATAGCCGACAGATCCTCCGGAAGCGAAGGCATCGGTAAGCCAAAATTTACGGTCAAGCGATATTTCATTTGCAAGATCGCTAAAGGATGCGGTGCCTTTGTCTGCCGCCACGACGAGATATGGATCGTCGCCGTCCAGTCGCTTAATTCCTTTGGCAGGAATAATTTCTCCGGTTTCTGAAATGTTATCAGTCAAATCAAGCAGGCAGGAAATAAACCGTTTGTAAGTTTCTTTGCCAGCTGCGACAAACGCTGCTCGATCTTGAAACGACCTATTTTTAATCACAAAACCACCTTTGCTGCCAACCGGAACAATAACGGTATTTTTGACCATTTGGGCTTTCATTAACCCAAGCACTTCGGTTCGAAAATCATCGGGTCGATCTGACCAGCGGATTCCACCACGGGCGACCGGGCCGCCGCGCAGATGTATTCCTTCCATTTTATTTGAGTAAACGTAGATTTCAAAATACGGCGCCGGATGCGGGATATTTTCGATGGCGTTACTTTTTATTTTAAAACTGATTTCAGGCATTTCCAAAAAATAATTGGTTCTAACGACAGCGTTGACCACACTTAACAGACCCTGACAAATCCCCTCATCTGTCACCGACTTCAGGTTTGCAAAGCAGTCGCCGACCGCTCTTCTCGCCGCAGAAACTTCCTTTTCGGTTGCGCCTTCAGCAAAGATACACTCAAATAAATGAACCAGGCTTTTTATGAACTGTGGATAATCGATGCTTGTTTTTTGAATGGAAGAATAGCTATAGGCGGTGCTAATTTTGTACAAATAGGTGCACAACGCTTTCATCAGGCGAAGTTGACTTGCGTTTAAACCGGCGACGGGAACAAGCTCGTTGACGGGCCTGGAAGTGATTTTTCCGTTTAAAACGCCTTCAATTGTTTCGGCAATGCGATCTCGATCTTTTTGCGTAAACGAAGCGTCGTAAGGCACGCTGAAAATATAAGTATAACGGGTCATTTCGTCTGGCGTGTAAGGAAAAGCGTATTCGCGAATGATATCAAAGCCAAAGTTGGTTAAAAGTGGAATCAGTTCACTTAAGTTTGCCTCACGCAACGAATAGATTTTCAGCACGCTTCCCTTTGATGAGCTTTTATGGTAGTAATAGACCTTAAACCCATCTTCCGGTTGCAATTTTTCAAGCTTTAGCAGATCGTGCAAAACTTCTTCAGGATCCTGATGCACTTCATAATCAGGGGAAATGCCATTCGTAAAGCGGGTGAGCATGCGGTTGATTAATTTTTCACCGGATAGTTCCCGCGAAACAAGGTCTCGAAAACGTGAACTCCAACTTGAAAAAAGAGCGTCTCCGTTTTCCCGCAGAAGGCTTTCCAGTTTTTCCACCGGCAAAGATCCGCGCATTGCAATAAATAAAAGTTGCACCTGGTTTAATTCATAACGAACCGTGTAAACAGAGTGAAGCTTATGTTTTTCAAGGAATTTTTTTAGCGGTTTGCCCGGCGCCTGACTTGCTTCGGTGATGGGCAAAATAACCTGTGTCCAAACAAGATTGTATTCGGTGTCAACCGAGATGTCAAAAATGACGTCGGTGGTGTACATATTTCGAATGACTTTAACAAGCCAGTGAAATAGCATCTTTTTTGATCGCGTAAACAAAAGCCCAACCGGCAACGCCTGCGCCGTTTTGTAGAGCTCTTTTCGCATGTAGGAATTTGTCGGCACCTTTAATTCAAGCGCCATCTCTTCCAACATTGTCCTGATAGCCGGAATGCTATATCGTAACTCTAACTCAGCCCGATACCTGAAATGCCCGGCGAGAACCAACCTGTGCGCGCCCTTTTGTAAAATGGCAAGATATATATGACGCTTTTTATTCACGTTGCTCCTGATTTCCGTATCCTTGAAAATAATCGACTCTTCCTCATCCGGAATATCTGAAAACAGTTGCGGCTCAATATTTTTACGGATGCCGGCTTGTCTCAGAACCCCGTAATGTTTTTCCAACTCATTTTCACTATTAACGCCGCTCAAACCCAGCAAGACAAAGTTTTCAACCAGCCAGGTCAATTCATCCGCCCGGTTCTGATCGGCAAATTCAACAGCGAGAACCTCCGGAAGCATTTTCTCATAATCGAGAACAACTCTGCGCAGTTCTTTTAAATTTGAAAGGATCTGGTTTTTTAAGTCGACCAGGGTTTCATTGTCAAGCCGGTTTATTTCCAAATAAACATACGACTCAAGCGTTCCGCCAGCATCAGAAAATTCAATGTCATGCAGAATGCCGTCGCGTCGGTCAACGCTAAAAACAGGGTGAATCAACAATTCGATATTGTAGTTTTTCGACTTGCAATAATCTAGGATAGTATCCACGATAAAGGGAGAGTCGGGCATCTGAACTTCAATAACCGACGCATTGACAAGCCAGAGAAACTTTGAGTCGGGGTTGAACACCTCAATCTTTATTTCGGAAGTAGAACTACAGTAAAACTCATAACGCGCTCTCAGGAAATTTTGCATGTCTTCCACTGAAAAGAAATTGCGATGAGCTTCTGGAATGTAAAAAGAATATTTTTTTGAAAATTTTTCGAATGAGAGCTTTTGGGTTCCGCCCTCTATGTTTGCGCCAAACATGAAATCAAACTCCTTTTATCATTAAAGGGATGAAGTAGTCTGTAAACTTGGGAACGACGTTGCGGATTATGCCTACACTTACATACAGGTTAGATGAACTGCCGGCGAATCAACAATTATCGCGTTTTTGTGCACGCTTAATTTAAATTAAGCGTTGACCGACGCAAGGGAAAAAACGCAATAGATCACGATTGCGCTCAGTAGAAAGCAGTTTGCATTTGTGCCGAAATCATTTAAGTTTAAAAAAGTGACGTCTTTCCTGAAAAAGGTGTCGCCGCATGCCTCGAAATAAAAGCAGGCCTGTCGAGCCGTCTATGTTGGAACAAGCTGTCATAACCTGGAGACGGCGCAGGGAGAAACCCGAAACAAAATACCTTAGCGTCATACCATTACAAGTTTGGGAGGAAAAACCAAATGCTGCTACATAAGCGATTCATTGAGATAGCCAAAAAATACCCGAAATCAGTAGCGATAATCGATCGCAGCGTTGGACGACGAGTCACCTACGACAAAGCATTGATCGCCTCTCTGATTCTTGCCCGAATATTTCGCAAGGAAAGAAATGATTTTATTGGTTTGATGCTGCCCACCTCAGCCGGAGCGGCGCTGGCAACTATTGGCGTTCTGATGGCTGGAAAAGTGCCGGTCATGATCAATTACTCCACCGGGGCGGACAAGAATGCGCAATTCGCCCAGAAAAAATGTGACTTCGACACCATTATCACTTCCGAAAAGCTGCTTGAAAAAATCAACTGTCCAAAAATAAACGGCATGATTTTCCTCGAACAAATCATGGCAAACCTCACCCCTTTTGAAAAAATAATCGCCGCGCTTAAGTCCAAATTACCGCTCGGACTCTTGCAAAAGCTGGTAAAAGGCAAGAGTCCGGAAGAAACCTCTGTCATTCTCTTTACAAGCGGCAGTGAAAAAGAACCAAAAGCTGTTCAACTAAGCCATAAAAACATCATTGCCAATATTGAAGGTTTTTCCGGAGCGTTAAAACTTCGGGCAGATATGAGTATTCTGGCCATCTTGCCATTTTTTCATGTCTTTGGCCTGACCACCAACCTGTGGACGCCTCTTTACCATGGCATGAGCCTGATTACCTACGCCAATCCGTTAGAATATAAAACCGTTAACAAAATTATTCGAGAGGAGAAAGCCAACATGATAGTCGGCACACCGGCTTTTTTCTGGGGCTACCTGATGAAGTCAGAGCCGGGAGACTTTCAATCGGTGACACTGGCGGTTGTCGGCGCCGACAAATGCCCTGACGCGTTGCGAGCGGCTTTTTCCGAAAAACACAACCTCACCATTTTAGAAGGATATGGCGCCACTGAGACATCTCCGGTCATATCGGTGAATATCCCGGAAACCAACCGTCCGGGCAGCATTGGGCGTCCAATTTTCAACGTGCAGGTAAAAATCCAAAATTACGAAACCGGGGAAGAATGTCTAATTGGACAAGAAGGAAAAATTTTGGTTAAGGGCGATTCCATTATGAAAGGCTACTTTGATGATCTTGAGGAAACCTTGTTGCGAATTCGCGACGGTTGGTATGACACAGGCGATATGGGCTGTCTGGACGAAGACGGCTTCCTGTGGCACCGTGGACGACTAAAACGTTTTGTCAAAATTGGCGGTGAAATGGTGTCGCTGACCGCCGTGGAAGATGTGTTAAAAAGACAGTTGCCAGATGGCGTTGATTGCTGTGTTGTTGAATTGCCCGATGTAAACAAAGGGGCAAAAATTGCAGCCGCCGTTACAATTGAAGTCAACCGCAGACAAATTTCACAGAAAATGGCGACAGAATTACCCAATATCGCTTTGCCCAAGGAGTTTGTTTACATGGAAGAATTGCCCTTTATGGGCAGCGGAAAAATTGATTTTCGCAGCACAACCGAAATGGTCAGAAAAATTTTACACAAAAAAACAGAAACGATTTCTAAAAAGAAATAGGCTCGTCTCAGCATTCGAAGCAAGTTAACTTTGTTGGCGTTCTTGTCGATTTTTCACGAGTTCATTTTATTGTAAGGAGCGAACAGCTGCGGCAAGCAACCCTGCAAGAAAAAGAAAACCATCGCCATTCTGCTTTTGGCGAGATGACGCTTCTATAAAAAATAAATGGAGTTCAGGAATGGGCTATTTCAGTCAAGACTTTTTGGATTTTTTTTGTGAATTAAAAGCCAATAATAGCAAAGCATGGTTTGATGAAAACAGGAAACGTTATCAGAAGTCTGTCAAAGAACCTTTTGAGTTTTTTGTAAACGATGTTATTCAACGCGTCCGTACAATTGAGCCTGAAGTGGACATTTCAGCCAAAGACGCAATATTGCGCATCAATCGTGATATCCGATTTTCTAAAGATAAAACGCCCTACAACACCCATGTTTCCGCTTTGGTGTCAAAATATGGCCGAAAAAACAAATGCGAGCCAGGCCTTTTCTTTCGTTTGAGCGCAGATTCTGTTGGAATAATGGGCGGTCGCTATATGCTGGAGGTAGATCAGCTGCAACGCATTCGCAAGACAATTCAAAACGATTTGCCCGCCTTTGCAAAATTGACTGACAACCCGCAGTTTAAAGAAAAATATGGCGGTTTCAGAGGAGAGAAACACAAACGTATTCCGGCCGAATTTAAAGATGACGTAAACCAGCAACCGTTGTTGGCTAACAAACAATTTTATTACATGGCCGAACTTCCCGCCGGGTTTGCGCTTGCCGATGATTTATTGGAGAAGATGATAAATTGCTATCTGGCCGCCGCAGAAGTGAAGGCCTTTCTCGTCAATGCAACAAAAAATGAGAGCAATTAACGGAAGAAAGCAGAATGTTGTTTCTGACGATTGCAACAAAGCTGGCTTTGGAGTGCGCGAATGTCTCTGAAGGAAAAATGGCAATGGCTCGCAAGAGAGGCGTTGCGGAAAATGGCGGGTTAACAGCTTGCTTTCCCGGTTGCCATTTTGCCGCTTCCCCCAAATAGAGATTTTTTTTTATGCGCCTGTCATTTCAACAACTTTCTTTAAACCTTCGGAAAATAGCTGCTTCCAGCCAACATAGATATTGTTCTGCGTCTTCGGATTAACGCATCCAAACAGGCAGTCCGACACTTGTAGCACAGTCACCTCATTCTTTTCAAGTAACGTCAATTTCAACATTGATATGGCTGGCCCGCCGTGCTCCGGTCGCAAATTCCCAACCAATTCCAAAGATTGTTCTGGATAAAAGCCGGTGATTGTATACCAAAGTCCTTCAGCGCCATCCGACCCCGTTTCATATAACCGTCCGCCCGCACCTGGTTCAAGCTTAATGCGCGAGTCGGGAATGGCGCGAAAATCGGCCAGCCACCAACTATCCACCTCAATAATGGCTTGCCACACATTTTTCTTAGATGCGTTAATTGGTATCTCTAACTCAATTGTAATATTTGCCATTTCTAACATTTTCAATTTTCCTCTGTTTTAAAATAAGGTTTAGGGTCGTGTGAAAAAAGAGAGAGCCAGACAAGAAGAGGCGCGCTCTCTGTTAACAGAGACGATTTTAAAATCCAGCTTTTACAGGTTATTCTGTTCTGCTCGCCCATAATTCATCACGCAACCCGGAAGACCGATAAACTTTCTGATTAATTGTATTGCGAAGCGTTTGTTCGTTGGCCCAAATTTCAACTTTTTCCGAAGCGCGGGTCACCGCAGTATCAATCAACGCCTCCCGCTGCGAACCGCGCACAAAATGCGATAATCATTTATTTTTGACAAATGTTCCTGATCAGCGGCCTGTCGCGAAACAACCAACGGCTCAAACACATTTTGGGCAAGCTCAGCCATATCCAAATTACGCCATTGGACTTGTTCATCGTTCGGGTCGCGCAAAACTGCCAGAGCGTCGTCGGCGTCGCCGGCTCAAATGGCGCGACTTAAGGCGCCAATGCCTTTGGCTGGTCTAATTTCTGCACAACCTCATAACCTGATGATGCACAAGCAGATAACGTCAGGCCAATGAGAATGAGCGTGTTCAAAGATCGGTTTAAATGCGCGAAAAAAATTGTCCGTTTAACCTGTAACGGCTTTTCAGCAGATTTATTTTTTTGAATCGCCATGCTTTGTCGTTTTCCAAAGATGATTCATTTTGAAGTTGCGCCATCGATTCGTCAGGCGAATTCCATCATTCTAAAATAAGCGTTTCCGGATTGTTCCATATCCAATTATACCAAAATGTATCAAAACCACCTTGTAGTTTTTCAGGGCCGTTTCCGCCGGGAAAAGAACGCGCACCCAGATTAAAAATAACTTCTTGCCAACGCCATCCTTCCCCGTCGGTTTGGAAACCATCGCCTTCTGCAACAAAAGCAACGGTTGACTCAAACATTTGAGCGTCTTTCGCGCGATAGAGAAATAACTGAAGCTTGCCAAGATTAAATACAGCTCCGCCTGCAATTTTTTTATGCGTGACCGCATACTTTTTCTCTTGATAACGAAAAGCAAATACAGGCTCTTTGGTTTTTAAGCGCTTGTCCCAGGTTTCAGAGCCGCGAAAACCACTCGGTGAGTTAAAATATTCCTTGTAAGAATCTTTTCCATCTTCCTTTCCATCAACAGAAAGCACAACCGTATCGGGATGTTTGGAACGCCAATGCTTCCACTGAATTTTTTCTCCCACCGGAAGCTCGATCATTTTGGTTCCTTTAAATTGTCCGGCTATCGATTCACCTTTCATTATTGCCCAATAAGATAGCGTTTCGAAATCCTGCATGACAAGGGAGCTATGCAATAAACCGCCGGATGGTTCAAAGCTCAAAATTTGTCCTTCATACGTTCGGTCGTACACGACGGCCGTATTTGCCAATGGTCACCAAACTGCCGCAATCGGTTTGTCGCCAAACATATCATTAACAACTTCATAGCGGTTGAGCAGGTTCAGGCTATACGCCCTGGCGACATCGTTTACTGCGATGCCTAGTATCCAACTATCCGGCTCAATATCGGCGTCCGCCGCCGTAACAAAAATCGGTTCGACAATGCCTGCAATCCTCCCTTTCGGCAGTAACTGTTCAAATTCTGCGGGCAATTCATTGTTCTGCCCAAATGCAAAATTTACAAATAAGATTGCAGTGAACGCCGCTGGGCGCCAGCTTTTCATATTTTCCTCACGATTTAGTGAATATATTCCTTCTAAAGAACAATTTTATAGAATTCTAAATTCCAATCCAAAACTTTATTTTGCAAACGGTCGTCCAACCTGTAACACACAATAAACGAACTGTGACGCCAAATGAATGATCATGAACTTGTAAATGCTTTCCTATGCAAAAAGGCAGGCGCTTTTGAAGCGTTGGCCAAGCGCTGGAAGCAGTCAATTTATAATTTCGCATTTCGCTATGTCCGCGACCGGCAGCTTGCCGCGGAAGTTTGCCAGACGACACTTGTTCGTCTTTATGAAAAAGGACATTCAATCCGCGACCCTGAGCAATTTAGCGCCTGGCTTTTTCAAATTGTTTTGAATTTGTGCAGGGACGAATTAAAACGACTTAAACGGCGTCGGGCTAAATTGGTTGATATGGACGACATGAGCATGAACTCGCTGGAGCGCCTGCCATTAGTCGATGTTGATTCTAACGGGCATCCGGAGAGCCAAATGATAACGAATAATTACAATGATTTACTCAACAGAGCTTTGTCGACCCTGAACGAAGAACAACGCGCGGTCATTATTTTAAAAAGTTATCAGGGATTAAAATTTCGAGAAATCGCAGAGATACTAAAAATTTCGGAAAATACGGCCAAATCTCGTATGTACTACGGGCTGTCGGCCTTGAAAAAAACTTTTGACAAATGGAATATTTCAAAGGAGCGCCTTGGGATATGAAGTGTAAAAAATCAAATCTGGAACTAATCGACTATCTGTTTGGCGAGATGTCTGAAATGGAAAGAAAAGCGTTTCTTTCTCATTTGGAACAGTGTGATAATTGCCAAAATGCAAGTAAGATACTGCGGGAAACCCAAACTTTACTATTGGCGGGTCAGGAAGAGACAGCGCCGGAAATAAACCTGTCCGTCCCGTCTCTCGCACACTCGCGACCCGCGCCAAAATTGCAGCGTCTGAGGTCGCCAATCCTGGGTTTTGCGGTTGGCGCATTTGCGACCTTTTTACTCTTTTCCATGCTTAATTTCCGCCTCACTTTCTCAGAAAATAACGTTACGCTGGAAGTATCGACGGCAAATAAAAACCGGACAACGACGCAAGAACAAACCTACATAACAGTCGACGATTTATCTGCCTGGCGTGAACAAACGTTATATCAGGTTAACAAGCTTATTTTGGAAAGTGAAAGTCGAAAACGCCAGGAAAGCCAGCTTATGCTGTCCGGGCTTGCCAAAGGTTTTCAGGAGCAGCGGCGTCTTGATTTACATTTGGTGGGAGAAGGTTTGGAAAATTTTCAAAATTCAAATTTGCAGGAAATTCAGAGAACCCGGATGGCTTTGAACCAAATTATGCAAATAAACGCATCAGAACACTATGATAACAGTTATAACAAACAAAAATAAGAGGTTATTATGAACAAATTAATCTACACGATTTTCCTGACTCTTTTCACTGTCTATTGCGCCAGGTCAATGGCGTTTCAGAACACTGACAATGAAAGGATGAACCGCGACATTGAGGTTGCTGAATCGATTTTACAAGAACTTTTGTCGCCGCAAAAAAACAATTTTGCGTTAGGCGGAAGAACGGTGCGCGGGATTTATCTTAAAGGCCACGGTGTTCTTTTTCAGGCGAACAGATCATTGGTTCACTTACTGGAAGCGCCTATGGTTGACGAAGATATCGAAGTATTAGTTGAAGATGACAAGAAAGTTATCCGAATTTCACCTCCAAATGCGCCAAAAATTGCGGCTCGTAACATTGCTGATTCGCGTGAAAATCGCGCGGATGAAGTTCGTAAGCAATTGACCACTTTTTACACAAAATATGCCAACACAATCGGTCAACTCCGACTTGACGAAAAAATAACCGTACTGGTTGAGTCGCAGTCGCAATTCGACCCCGTTTTTTTCTCATCCCGCTTGAATTCAGAACAAGAAGACATGAACAACATCATTTTTTCAGCAACAAAACGTGAAATTGACGCAGTGGCCTCGGGTAAACTTTCCCGGAAAGCCTTTGAAAAAACATTCATTCGGAAAGAGGACAAAATGGATCCGGCGCAGCGCCAACAAATTGATATTATGGCCAATATACTTGGCACAGCGTTACAGAAAAAATATCACGCTGAGTTTGGGCTAAATAAAAACAGCAACGGCGCTTATCTCTCAGGCGTGGGCGCATTGTTTTTCCTGGAGGCGGATTTAGGTTCGTCGCATTTTTTCCCAAAAGTTGTTTTTGAAAAACATTTAGAAAAATTGCATGAGCAAAAGAAAGGCGAATCAGTCGACCAAAAAGCGGCTTACGATGCTTTTAAAAATGCCTTGACCACGCTCATTATTTCTTACGGCCACACCATAGACAAGCTTGAGCCGGATGAAAAAGTCATTGTTGTCGTTGATTTTAAACATGTGCGCGGTTCAGGCGCCACTCCGGAAGAGTTGACGCTAACTGTGGCGCAGAAAGATTTGCAGGAATTCAGTGCCTCGAAAGTTAGCCTTGAACAGATGAAAAAAAGAATTCATCAAACCGAGCGTTGATTGCCGGGTTCGTTGATGAGCAGGATTAGGCGCAACCGTTTATTCGAATTGTGTATTAAAGAATCAGGAGTCCCTGCCTTGCGTCGCCGCCGAAACAAGATATAGAATTTTGCGGCGACGCAGGTTATTTAACATTATTTCAGTAATCACATTTGCTTTGACCATATCAACTCGTGACTTAAGGTCGTATGATCAATAGAAGCTTTGCCTGTATGGGCGCATTTGATTTTTTTATTCATAAAAATGGTTCCAGTCGTTATACCTGTCGCGCGACCAGCGCATGAATTTACTTAATTCCCAATTCACTGTATCTGCGTCAAAATGTTCGCTATCGTAAGTTCCTCCAAACCAGGTGTTGAAGAACTCATGCTCCTCATGCGTCGGGTCTTTTGGGCTTTGCAAAATTCAGTATAACCTGACGCGCCGTTATTCATAAATCTATCATTTTTTGCGCTCATCCAAGCCTGGCTGCTCCCTCAATCTTGCTACATCCCGGGCCGGACAATGTGCTTTTGCCGCCAGATTGAGGCGTTACGGTTATTTGTGTGCTGATCCTTTCTTTTAGCGCAGAGACGTGGGAGATGACGCCAATCAGTTTGCCATCCTGCTGAAGTCTGGATAATGTTTCCAGAGCGGTTTCCAGAGCCTCTTCATCCAGGGCGCCAAAACCTTCATCGAGAAAAAGTGAATCCACGCGAACCTTGCGGCTGGCCATTTTAGACAACCCTAACGCCAATGTGAGGCTAACGATAAAGCTCTCGCCCCCTGACAGATTTTTACTCGATCTGATTTCACCAGCTTGATAATTATCGATAACATTCAACTCCAGCGGCTGCGCGTCATCACGGATAAGCAGGTAGCGATCAGTCATTTTTTCAAGTTGTCGATTGGCTTGCAAAATCATCAATTCAAAGGTTAGCCCCTGCGCAAAATTTCGGTACTTTTTGCCGTCAGCAGAGCCGATGAGGCCGTGCAATTTTTGCCAGCGATGACATTCTTTTTTCTGGACTTCGATAACAGCCTGTTTTTCCTGAATGCGTTCCCTGGCGACAATATTTTCAGAGAGTTTATGTTTCAGAGTGGCAATGGCGTCTGTGAGATGGCGCTGGATTTCCTCAAATTCTTTAAATTTCTGCTCCAGCTCTTCGAGCGCTTTTTCCGTTATCTTTTTGGAAGTTTCGGCGGCAAGGCGATTCTCGCGGTCTTTTTGTCTGGCCTTAAGGTCGGTCTGCCGGTTATCCAGTTTTTTTGCTTTTGCAGTAAGCGCGTCTCGTTCGTCTGCCTGAAGTCGCGCCTCCAGGAATTGTTTTTCGTCTGAAAAATGAGCTATTTGCAGCGCGACAAGAAAATCAGGGTTTAGCCGTGTCAGCTCAGCGGCTCGTCGGGTTATCTGTTTTTTCAGGGAATCAATATTGGCTTTTGTGGAAGTCAACTTTTGCTGGATTTTATCCCGCAGGTTTCTTGCCTGCTTTTCAGCCTGCTCCGCCGCGCCAACCGCTTTATTCAAATGAAGCTCTTCGTCGTCAGTTTTTTTATTTCCATACAATTTCAGCCGAAGGGCGCCACCTTCGCTATATTCTCTCTTGAGATTCGTCAGGGCTTTTTGCTTTTCAGTCAAAGCGTCGCCTTGTGTATCAATGACTGCGTTCAGCCGTTTCAGCTCACTGTCGACATCAGAAATCTGCCTTTCAATTTCGATCTTTTTCTTAACCTGAGCATGCCATTTTTTAAGGAGCTTGCGCAGTTTCTCAAGCAAAGTGGACACATCCGAGTCTGGAATTTCTGATATATCCAGTGGCTGAAGTTTGACAGTTACAGCTTTTTTCAATTTATCAAAGTCAGTTCCGATAGTGCTCAAACTGCTCGTCAGGTCAGACAGTTCTTTTTCAGCGGCTTGCTGCTCGTTGAGAGCGGCGGCTTCGAGTTTTTCATCCTCGGCCAGATTCTTGCGAGCCGCATTTTCAGCATCCCCAAGCTTTCTGATGGCCATTTCCTGATCTTCGGCTTTTTGTATCAGGCGAGAGAGCACCTCAATTTTTTCCTCTGTTTTATCCGACGCTGGAATATTTCCCGCAGCAAAAGGATGAGATTTAGAACCACAGAGTGGACACGGTTTGCCGTCTTCCAATTTTGTTCGATGATCTTCAAGCTCAGTAATTTTTGCAAGAAATGCAATTTCACGAAGCAGGGTTTCTTTTTCAGTGTGGTATTCACGCAGGGAACGGTCACCCAGCAACGCGCCTAAAGCATCCTTGGCTTGCTGGAGTTCCTTTGCCGCATCGTCCAGTTCTCGCATTCGGACTCGACGCTGCTTTGCGTAAGTTTTTACCCTTTGGATCGCTTGCTCAAGAGACGTTTTGGCCTTTTCTTTATCAATCTTTTTTTGAACAATCTCTTTTTGTTTAGAAAGAACATTGTTCAACTGTTCTTCAACACCGGCAAGGCCGCTTACCAGCCATTCATCCTGCGCGTGGTTTCTCAGGTATTGCTCCGTGAGCTCCAGATCTCTAACGGCTTCAATGCGCTTTTTCTGCTCAATAAGTTTTAGTTGCTTAACAGAGTCAATTTTTGCTGTTTGTTTTCTGAGGCTGTTTTCACTTTCAGAGACAGCCTTTTTCTGTTCAGCAAGCTTTTGGTCAAGAGAGCGAATTTTTTGAATGAGTGGAGCGGCGGCTCTAAGTTCCTCTTTGTCTTTAAGAGTCTGACGCTCAGCTACATTGAATGATTCAACCCTTTCCCTGGCAGAAAATTCCAATTTAGGAAAAATCACTTCTTCAACTTTCAGAGCCGCCTGATCATCTGATTGCTGCTTCCGGGTTGCTGTGAGTGTTGCATACGAACCGTCCAGTGATGCGGCTTTTAGCGCCCGGGTCAGTCGTTCGCGTTCAGGTTGAAATGCATCCATTTCGACATGCAATTTATCAGCCTCCTCCGACAGGGAGCTGATCTCTTTTTTCAGACCAGCAATACCGGCCAGCCAGGCGATGGCTTTACTTGTTTGGATTACTTGGAGGCTTCGTTCAGCAGTCTCCTTTTGTTTGACTTCAAGATCTTGCTGAATCTCTTTTTCCTGTTCCGGTTCCAGAATTAGAATACTGGTAGTCTCGTCCAGCAAAAATTTTAAATTTTCCTGTTCAAGCCGCTGTCGCTCATGGACACGTTTGGAAATTTCCGAATAAATTTCAGCCCCGGTAATCTGTTCGAGAATCTTTGACTTTTGCTCAACGTCTGCCTTTAGGAAAGTGTCAAAACTGCCTTGAGCCAGCAGAATAGATCGGGTAAAGCGGTCAAAGTCCATCCCGGTTTTTTCTTCGATAACACCAGAAACAAGACTCTTTTTGGACTCAATGAGTTTCCCGGTGTCGGCGTCTGCAATTTGATGTTCCTGAATCTGTAAAGCGCCATCCGCCTTTTTGCGGGAACGACGCTGCTCCCAATGGCAACGGAATCGGCCGGCTTGGGATTCGAACACCACTTCGGCATAACACTCGCCAGTCTGCCGAGACATGATCTCATTGCCGCTTCTGGTGATTTTTCCAAGGCGTGGCGTCGCGCCATACAGCGCCAGGCAAAGGGCGTCAAGAATGGTCGACTTACCGGCGCCAGTTGGTCCGGTCAAAGCAAAAATACCGCTGGAAATGTATTCAGGGTCTGTAAAATCGATGAGCCATTCGCCATAGAGCGAATTGAGGTTTTTAAATCGAAGTTCACGAACTTTCATGATTCTTTATCCAAAAATTACGCGGATTCTCACTGAAACTCCCGCTATCGATCGCAATCATAATCTGCAGCAATCGGCGAAATCAACGGATTACTAAATATTTTCATCCACAGATTGCGCGGATTCTCGCAGATTTAAGATAAACTTTATGTGTCCCACGATGACCAAGCAGTCGACGGGCTTCTCTTGCCTATGGAACATTTAGAAACTGAAACTCCCGCTATCTCTCTCAATCATAATCTGCGTCCATCAGCGTAATCAGCGGATTACTATATCTTTTCATCCACAGATTGCGCGGATTCTCGCAGATTTAAAACGAATCTTTTTTGTTGCAGGCTTTTTGTTCCAAAGTTGAGCAGCAGCGCACGGTGGAGGTTTGAAGCTTTCAAATAGTTGATAACCTGGGCTTCTTCGGTTCCTGAAAGTCGTTGCAGCGCTTTCAATTCAACAATAATGGAGTCAAAGCAGATAAAGTCTGCCTGATAGTAACACTTCAGTTGTGCGCCACGATAATAAACCGGCAGCTTGACTTCTCTGGTATATGGAACATTTAAAAATTGAAATTCTTTTTCCAAGGCATCCTGATATACTGCCTCAAGAAAACCGCATCCAAGCTCTCCGTGGACAGTCATCGCCGCCCCGATAATGGCGTATGTCTCTCTGTCTTTCTCAATCATAATCTGCGTCTATCTGCGAAATCAGTAAATTATTCAGCATTTTCGTCATCCTCCAACAATTCCTGAATTATTTCGTTATAGGATACCGTCAATTCCGCCCGATCCTCTTCAGGCGTATCAAATGCATCCAGACAGCGGATAAAGACATCGCTGGTATCCAGATCATCAAGGGTTTCATTCTTCTGAGTAGCGTTGATTACGCGGTCGCTGACCCGCTTGTTCTTAATTCGGAGGATCTCCATTGCAGAACCAACTAATGCCTCTTCGATCATTTCCCGCAGGTTGCCAATCATGTCGCGACCAGTGTATTCAATCTCAAGCCAGGCTCGACTTCCTTGCTGATTGAGCTGTTCAAGCTTTGTATGAATATCATCCAGAGAGCCCACGATGCGAACCAATTGCTGAAAACAAGGCGTCTGAATTTCCTGAATATTCGGAGTAGCGCTGTTGAACTCAATAATAACCACAGACTTTTCCTGCGTTGCTTCCCCAAAACCCATCGGTATGGGGGAGCCGCTATACCGGATATGCTCAGCCCTGCCAACACGTTGAGGAACATGCAAATGTCCGAGCGCCAGGTAGTCAATTGATGCGGGGAAGGCGTCGCCGCCGACATGCGCCAAAGAACCGACGTAAAGCTCCCGCACGCCGTCTCCCTCAACCGTCTTGCCGCCTGCGGTAAAGAGGTGTCCCATGGCAATAATGGGAATATAAGTGTCCCCGGAAGGGACAGACTCTTGCAGACTCTTTCTTTCCCTTTCCGCAATTGCGACAACCTTCGCATAGCACTTTTTGATTCCTTCAACCAGTTTTCGATTCTTGTCGCCAATCGTCTCGCCCGCTTCAATTGTCCTGATATCCTTATCCCGTAAATACGGAACGGCGCACACAATGGCAATATCCTCATCTGCCGCCGCCTGCGAATCTTGCGGACTCACTTTAAGCGTCACCACTTCGTCTTCGGGGTTATCCGAAACGGCGCCCACCACATAAACATTCAACACGCGCAGAAGCTCTTTGGGCGCATTGAGAAAGGAGGGAGAGTCGTGGTTGCCCGCAATGATCACGATATGACGACAAACTGAAGCGGCAACCCGGCAGAGGAAGCGATAATAAAGCTCCTGCGCCCGATTGCTCGGCGTGTTGGTGTCGAACACATCACCGGCAACCAGCAAGGCATCGATGTGTTCTTCCTGAATAATATTGCTCAGCCACTCCAAGAATGCGGCAAACTCATCATAACGTTTCCTGCCGTAAAGAGAGCGACCCAAGTGCCAATCTGCTGTGTGGAGGAATTTCATTGTTTCTCCTGCAGGTCTGAAATAATACCTACATTTCTAAAATAAAAAGAGAGGAAAAGGTAACTATTTAGTGTCTGGCCGAAAACTCGTTTTGCATCCGCCCAAATAATATTGTAGGTCATTATGTTCACCATGCTTTCGGCATCTCAAAGAGTGAACACTTTTTCGTTCAGCTCAGGAGTCGTATAATTGGGGGTTGCTCCCAGCTCGTATTGAACTTCGAATTTTCGGCGCAATGTGAATCTTTTAGACATTTATATCAAAAACATTAAACTTAGGGCGGAATATAACATTTATCGTGCAATTATTCAAGATTTTTTTCGCGCATAAACTGTTATTTTATTTGTATGTTAAGAACTCTTCGGCCAGGCACAAGTTAGAGAACTGAAGGCGGAAAGAAAAAAACTGAGTATTCCAGATTTACTAATTGGAGCCACAGTCGTAACTCACGCTCTCTCCTTTGCTACCTTGAACAAGACTCATTTTCAGTGGATTGATAATTTGCAAGTTCTTGAATAAATCGTTGACTCTGTTCCTTGAAAGCCTAATCCTGTCTCCCTCAAAGAGCCTTATGGCAATTTTAAGCCTTGCAGCAATCAGCCTTACAACATTCGCGGCTGGCTCACGCAAATGAACGACCCGTACGTCCCGATAAACAACAATAGAGAGTTCGGAATGACATCGCTGCGGCCAGTTTTTTTTGACCCGCTAACTCTGTAAACCAACAATGTACCATATCGGTTAGACGCTATGTTGGCTATCTGACCATCGTTCATAACATGGCAAGGCTCAATGAGACCATTCCTAAAATAGCGCTAATCAGAACGGCGCCGGCCGCTATCGATTTGTCTGCTTTTAGCTGCGCCGCCATGACATAAGAAATGGCGGCGGTTGGGCAAGCAAGTAGAATTAAGGTTAATTTTGCTTCTTGGGCTGAAACCGGCACTAATGTCATTAACCAAAAGCCAAATAACGGTGTGAAAATGGTCTTTATAATGGCTGCCAGCGTTGCATGTTTGAAGTTATCGACTCTCGTTATCGCAAGTGAGCCCCCAATACTGAAAAGCGCTAATGGCAACGACATTTGTCCAATGGCGGTCAGGGTTCGAGTTAAAAACAGAGGCAGCTCCAATGAAAAGAAACTAAAGGTTAAACCCAATGCGCAGCCAATTAAAAGTGGATTGGTTATTATCTGCAGAACAATGCGTTTGCCTGTTTCTAACCCAAAATGTTTACGTCCAAGTAGCACTAGCACTGAAAAAACGTTATAAATCGGCACAATGGTTGCCAGCGCTAAAATAGCCAGCGCTTCGGTTTCTTCAGTGGTTGAGGAATAAACCACGACTGGCAGACCAATGAACGATAAATTGCCGCGAAATGCCGCCTGTACAAACGCAGCGGTAGAGGCTGGTTTTAACCGTAAAGTCCAACAGATGAAATAGGCTATCGAAATACTCCCGAACATTGCCAACAAAACAATAAGAAAGATTTTACTTGCGCCGGCATGACCAGGGCTGACTGTTGCGATTTTTATAAAGAGAAAACAGGGAAGTCCAATCCAATAAGTTAGTTTACTTAAACCATTGAACTGTAAGTCTGTTAGGAAACCGAATTTTGCAAGACAAACACCGCTTGCAATGATTGCGAAAACAGGAAAGATTGCATTAAAAACAGCCATAGCCGAAAGCGTCCGATTAAAGGAAGCGCCAAGATAGGCGGACGGGTGATAAAAGTAAAGTTCTCTGGAATTTAAGGGTTCTATGCATAATGAAAGTGCACCGGTAAAAGGTGTGCTTCAATGGCCGAAAAAAGTATATTGTCAGCCTGTTTTAGTAGTTCATTCAATAGTACTTTAAACGATGCACAAAAAAAACTTATTA
>Ga0316192_10000298_pt1 | contig 35091 bp, 37 predicted proteins | sample MerIslwburrow_MG_FD_204931 | JGI IMG/M metagenome (GOLD analysis project Ga0316192, IMG submission 204931) | Coastal sediment microbial communities from Maine, United States - Merrow Island worm burrow | ecosystem: Environmental > Aquatic > Marine > Coastal > Sediment | place: USA: Maine...
GCCGGGATGTAGATCAACATGCAGGATATCATTTTGAATCAGTAATGAAATTTGCTCAATGACAGATACCATGGCCGTTTTTGTTTTTTTTTCGTCCTGCAGGCTCAAACAAGCAAGGGACAACGGTTGATGGATTTCGCGGGTGACCAACCAGGCCCGGTAGAACAGGTGGCCGCGATGGGCATATGCGATGGGTTGCGGGATATTTATGCCCAAAGTACCGACGATATCCAGCAGTTCAAATTCACGCTGGGCGCGGGTTTTGCCAAATTTAAGGTATCGGTGTTTGATAATATATCGCATCAATCCGCCCCGGCGATAATGTTTGATAACGACCGATCCGATGCCATCCAGCTGTGCCGGGGTGGTAGAGGTTCTTCCGCCCAATACCGAGACACCGATGGGGCCTGGATCATGAAAAAGCCCTGAAAGGGTGCCTAACTGAGAATCTGTCAGATTCAACAAGAACCCGATATGATAAGAATCAATTGTTCGGTTCAGCATCATACCATTTTGAGGCTTAGGTGCGCCACTGCCATCGGAAACCATTTGAAACCTCAGACTATGCGGCAACATAGACTTAAGCTGGGATCATGCGGTGGCTAGACTTCATATCCCAACTGCTTTAAAAAATCGCACAGTAGCACATTTAGCCTATTTTTGTCCGCATCCTGCATTTCCGTTTGCCATTTAAAATTGCGATTATCCATCCCGGCGGTGATCGCTTGCAGCATATCTTCTTGCCAGACCAGATCACATTTTTCTGCGACCTGTTTAAATAATTCCACCGGCCGGGCAACCAAATCTTCGTATTTAATTGCTATATACTGCTTAGGCGGCAATTTCTTTGCTGACTGCATTATTGCCTTCACCGTCATTTGCCACTGCAAGGCGCATGCATCGACCAGCGGAAGTTTTAGAAGATCCCGCCAGCCGGGCGGTTTGACACTCCAATAGGCTCCGGAATGTTTCAGTCTGGAACGCATGATGGAATAGCCGACCGCCCTGCCGTCTCTAATGATATGGATGAATATTGCATCCGGAAAAATTTCTCTCAAGAATTCAATCCTAACTGAGTTGCCGGGGCACTTATTCATAAAGCGGGGTTTTTTGAAAATCCGCAAATTGTTCTGCACAACCGTGCGGAGATATTTACGGGCGGCGGCTGTGACATCATCTCGTCCGAGGGATTCGTGGTCGTTGCCTATGAATTTCTGCCAGACGTTGTTGGCTTCCGTCGGACGATGATCGTCACGAAACAGCATGATAATGCGGGTCAGCCAAAGAGAAGACGGAATTTTTTTGGTAATATTTGAAATCCAGGCTAAATCGGGATGTTTGGCAAATGTACGGTAGAAAATATTGGTACCGCTGCGCGGGGCGCCGACAATGAAAATTGGACAAACTGCTTGCTTACGCATTATGACGCACCCCGATATTTTTATCTCGCCGTTGTTCTTGACCGTACCTTGGATTTGGTTTCTGATAGTTCATTATGCTGCCTGATCATCGAATCCACCATCGTTGGTCGCCGCAATATATCCAAAGCAAATGATTGCGATACCTTCATCGGTTGGTTTGCCTAACGCAAGGAAAAAATAGCAAATTGTTTTCTGGGACTCTATGACATTTTTATCAGATATTTGCAAGAGATGAGTTCCGAAATGGCGACGGTTTATTATCCTTGCCTGAACGGTAAGTTTCTGTTAATTTTGATATATCTGTTCGAAGTTCAGAATAAAAAGGACGATCGCCGGTGGATGAAGCATTCCGCAAAACCTGTTCAAAGAGCGACCTGGTCCAGGGACTTGCCGATTACCGAATTACTGCAAGCCCGTTAAATCCGGGGTTTCATTTTAAGGACCTACTGTCGGAAGTTATCGAATGCAGAGTTGTTAAGGAAAATAACCGGCGTCAGGTGTATCATCTTCAGACTACTGTTGGCGGATACTTTCTCAAGCATAGCTCCCTTGTCAGAACGAAAGATCGTTTACGGCACTTTTTCCTGCCTCGCCGGCGCTGGGCCGAATGGCGCAACCTTCATCGTTTGAGATATGCACAGGTACCGGCCGCCAGGCCACTGTCAAAAGGACAACTAAAAATCAGTCATCCCCAATCTTATTTTGTATTGACCGAACAGATACTGGGATCGCATATACCGATGAATTCCCTTGCAAATGCCAGAAACCTTGGCCAATATGCGGCATTTTTGCATCACCGCAGAATTTACCATGCTGATTTAAATCGGAAAAATTTTATTTTGAGCCCTGAAGGTGAGCATTACCTCCTTGATGCCCAGGAAGTTTATTTCTTGCCCTGGTTGCCGCGTCGATTGAGGATCAACAACCTCGGCCGGATCGTTTTCAATCTTTGCTCTCTGAATGATCCTGCCCCGTGGGTAGCTGAATTTTTAGTGGGCTATAACCTGAGTCTTTCAAAAAAGGTCCATGCTTCGGAAGTGATCGCAGCGGCCTGCCGTCAACAAGATCGTCGTTTCCGGTCCAGGTCAAAAAGATGCTGTAAAAACAGCACGGAATTTGTGGTTGTTAAAACCGATGACTGGAAAGGATACCGAAGAAAAACATTTCAATGGCGCCCGCTGGATCTGCGCCAGGCCCTGGAAAAGGGGCAGTCCCTCAAAGGAGATCTCGTAATTTCCTACCGGGGCGTCTGCATTAAAAAACACCCCAGAAGACGGTTTCATGCAGACCGCTGTCTAATCAGTTGGAAAATGTCCAGGGCCTTAGAGGTGCGTGGCATTGCGGTGCCCCGTTCCCTGGGTTATTTCGTCATAAATAACTTTAGCTGCTTTATCGCGGAACTCCTGGTTGACAGATGCGATCTTAACACCTATTTATCGGCCTTGTCCGACGAGCAGGTCAAACGCAAAGCCCTGAAAAAGCTTGCGCTGTGGCTGCGAAACGTTCATGTCAGCAATATTTGGCAAAGAGATTTTAAATCCAGCAACATTTTGTTCCAAAATGGAGACTATTTCATGGTGGATCTTGACGGTGTGAGAATCCGGAGGTTGGGCAGACACAATAAAATCTACAATCTGGCCCAGCTAAATGCTTCCGTGAGCAACGCCATCACGATTAAAGACCGCCTGCGCTTTTATCACTATTATTCAGCTGGTCGCCAACTGACAAGACCGCAGCGGCGGGCCGTCTATCGGAAGGTGTGGAATATTACCCTGACAAAAAATACCACCCTGTATGATTTTTACCCTGAAAAATGTGAAGTATCGAATTGATACCTTACCTATCGTGCGTGGAGGAAACGATAAGCCAAAACTGATCGGTTCCAGATATCAAGCATCGATTTTACGTTCAGGTAACCATCTGTTTAATACCGGCATTTTATCTCTAAGAAAATTGGCGAAGCCCTGGAACCAGTCCAAAGATTTGAGTGGCTTATTCTGGCCAGTTTTTTCAAACAAAATCAATGATATACCAATAGTCATGCTTAAGGGGTAAATAAAATACTTATGATAAAAGGATAATGTCAAGGCGCCATGTATGAAATTAATCCAAAAAATAATAAAGATCGTGACCAATAAATAGCGGTCATTTTTGTCTACCAGCAGGTGATATGCCCGCCATAAGCCAATCATCAAAAGCGCAATTCCGGCCAAAATCGTTAATAGTCCTATGATGCCGTTCTCAAAGATGATCTGAAAGAGAAAATTGTGAGGGAAGCTCCAACTTTGAAGCACACCGTTAAATTTGAAAGTATTATAATCAGAAAAATAATAGCGGAAACTCCCGATACCGTGCCCCAACAGCCAGTCATTTAAGGAATTATCACTGAGCATTCTAAGGGTATCCATCCAGACGGTGATGCGTTCCTCCGTTCGCCAGTTGACGAAGATATCGGTTATACGGCTTTTTATGGCGGCTATTCCGGAAACATATGCGGCCGTAAAAGCAGCGGCGATTATTCCGGCAATGGCCAGCAACAATTTTTTATCTCTAAGAAACACAAATGCGGCAATTAAAACAGAACTGAAAAACGACAGCCATGAGATTCGCGAGCGGCTCTCCCACAACAGAAAGAAAGCGACAATGACGGCGGCTCCACCTAGAATGCGCAACCAACTTTTATTTTGGGCGGCAAGATACACGATAACCGGCAAAAATAAACTGGCAACAGAGCCAAAATGGTGCCTGTTACTATACACGCCATAAGACTCTAGCCCACCGGAATTTACTACTCTTTCGACCGTGTAGTATGTAATCAATTGAAAAATCACGGCCAGAACGACAATGCAGCTATAAACCAATAGCTTTTCTGAATCCGGTTTTATCCCTTTGGAAAGGCAATGAATCGCTAAAATCATACCCGGAAACGCTAAAAAATAGCGAAAAGAGCGGCGATGGATCATCTCGTCGGGCATAAAGGCGTTAATTAGCAGCATTATCAAGAATATTCCAAGAACCACCAAATGCCCTTCCGTAACATCGCCAATACGATAGTTGCCAATCAGCACATTAAAAAGAAAAATTGCGCCGCAGATTCGCATAATATCGCCTAACGAGCCCGGGTTAGTGACCAAGGCGATAAAAGACCCTATCATCGCAAGCTCTAAAATCAGGCGATGTCCAAAAAAGGCCTTAAATTTGCGCCAGACGCCAAACATTCTACCCTCCCCATATTTTGTGGTTTTTTAATTTTATTCCTGTCAGGGTGAAAAAATTATCCTTCCATAAATCAATTATTTGTTTTAAATAATGCTGTCAATACAATTAATACCTGAATTTCGTATACAAATAACTCTAAATAAAGTTCGAGATCAAGTTAGCGTAATTGACTTGAAGGAGTGATTGTCGCTCAAAATTCAGGTAATGCGAGCAATATTGTTAGGGGGGCACCGATCAATAGCCATATTTATACGGCTCTTTCAAAACAACCCATCACACGATGCACAAAATCATCCTTTTCGGGAAATCAAAGCGGCGCACCCGCACTACCTTTCATCTGGCAAGGGCCTTTAAAGAGTGCGGGAACACGGTCCTCTGGTTGAATCCCGCCAAAATTCGACGCCGCCGGAAGAATGAGAGCGACCGATGGATCCTCAATAAGATAAAAGCCTTTGATCCGGACATCATTTTTATTTATTCAAAGGATATTCCCCTTGGTGTATTACAAAAAATAGCCGGCGGCCCTGTAAAAACCCTGATGTATTATGAAGATCTGCGACGGGAAGTTCCGACTTCCCTGGCTCAATTGGGAAGGCAGGTAGATTTTTTCATGGCGACCAACAAAGGCCTGCTGGCAGATTATAAGAAAGCGGGAATTGCCAATCCGATCTATTTTATCGGTGCCTGCGATCGCCATGATCATCGTGTGCGACATCCGGTATTGCCCGTCTGGAAATCAGATATTGCCTTTATTGGTCAAGCCCGAGCGGATGAATCCAGGGTTGTGCTCATTCGTAAACTTGTTAAGCGATTCAATGTCAAAGTATACGGTAAGAATTGGCTGGCCTTTGGGATCAAACCGACATTGAAAACCGTGACGCCTCGACGATACGGGTTGGTTTGTCGAGGGGCGAAAATCATTCTAGGTGCTGATATTACCAACAAGGTCGAAGGCTATTGGTCCAATCGTCTCTGGTTGACCCTGGGCTGTGGCGGATTTTTCCTGACCGCATATGTTCGCGGAATGGAAAATTTTTTTGAAAACAAGCGCCACTTGGTGTGGTATCACAGTGAGACCGAATGTTTGAGTCTGGCAGAGGAATATCTGGCCAAGCCGGATATCAGGCGCAAAATTGCCCGGCAGGGTTATCATTTGGTCCACGAACATCATACGTTTCATCATTTTGTTCAGCGGGCAATATCACTGTATACCCAGGGAAGATCTCGAGTCGAAAACGACGACGGGTGAGGCAACCAATTTTTTTGTATAAAAACGCATTAACATGAAGATCCTGCATCTCAATACTGAAAAAACCTGGCGCGGTGGTGAACAACAGACCCTGTATCTGCTCGAGTCCTTAAAACAGCGACACATCACGAGTCATTTGGTCTGTCAACCGGCATCACCACTGGCGGAAAGAGCACTGGCGGCGGGCATTGAAGTGTTTCCGATTGCGATGCGTGGTGAGACGGACCTTGCTGCCGGTCGATACCTGCGCAAGTTGATTCGAAAATTTAACTATGACATCCTTCATTCTCATACCTCCCATGCCCACAGTTTGGCCTATCTGGCATCCATCGGTTACAAGACATGCCGCCTGGTAACCCGGCGGGTCGATTTTTCTATTTTTCGCCGCAGCTTTTTGCGTCTTTCAGCGCTCAAGTATCGCCGCATGGCTGATTATTACATTGCCATCTCACACAAAATCAAGCAGGTTATGGTCGCAGACGGCATCGCGGCGGACCGTATTTTCGTTGTTCACAGCGGTGTTGATCTGCAAAGATTTGAAAAAGATAGCGGTGATCATCTCATTGCCGAGTTCAATCTGGAGCCCGATGAAAAGGTGGTGATCAATGTGGCCCACCTGGCCGGGCACAAAGGGCAGCAGTTTTTGGTGCGGGCCATACCCCTGGTTGTCGAAAAATTCCCGGGAGTACGTTTTTTCATTGTGGGCAAGGGCGAGTTGCTGACTGAACTCAAGGCGCTGGCGGCTTCTCTGGGAATATCCCGTAAGCTGATTTTCACCGGTTTCCGCAGTGATGTCGGGGCGTTCTATAAAATAGCGAATCTTTTCGTCATGAGTAGCGTGCAGGAAGGCCTGGGTACGGCCGTGCTGGATGCTCTTGCTCAAGGAAAGACGGTTGTGGCAACCGCCTGCGGCGGAATTCCCGAGATTATCCGCGATGGTGAGACCGGCCGCCTGGTGGCACCGGCCGACCCCAAGGCAATGGCGGACGGCATCGTTGAAATGCTGTCCCGTCCGGCAGCGGCAAGGGCAATGGCCGATGAGGGTCGGACGATGGTAAAAAATTATTTTTCCGTTGATGTCATGGTCGATAAGAACATTGAGGTCTATGAAAGAGTGCTGACGTATGGATAAACCGGTAAGAATTTCTGCGGTTATCATCACATTTAATGAAGCAAACAATATCGGCCGCTGTCTGGATTCGATCAGGGAGGTGGCGGATGAAATCATTGTGGTGGATTCTTTTTCAACAGATGCGACCCAAAAGATCTGCCTCGGTCATAACGTCAAATTTTTGCAGCATCCTTTTGAAGGACACATCGAGCAGAAAAATTACGCCGTATCCTGCGCCGCCTATGATCATGTGTTATCCCTGGACGCGGATGAGGCTTTGTCCGAAACACTGAAACGATCGATTCTAGCTGCCAAACAAAATTGGCGATGCGATGGTTACGACCTTAACAGACGGACGAACTATTGCGGCCGGTGGATTCGACACAGCGGCTGGTATCCGGATACCAAACTGCGATTGTGGGACAGACGCAAGGGCCGCTGGGGCGGGGTGAATCCGCACGATCGGGTCATCATGGATGATCATTGCCGTGTCTGTCATCTGGCCGGGGATTTGTATCACTACTCCTATCACACCATCAATGATCATATTGAGCAGATAAACCGCTTTTCTATAATTGCCGCGCGGGCAGCCCATGTCGACGGAAGACATGCCAATCTGGTGTTGGACATTGTCTTGAACCCGCTACTGACCTTTCTAAAAAAGTATTTTCTCAAATTAGGCATTTTGGACGGTTATCCAGGTTTTATGATTGCCATTCATAGTGCCTACGGCAAATTTCTCAAATACATCAAATTAAGAGAGTTGAATAAACCATAGGTAACCTATGTTTTTATTTCTCAAACAGTATCGACTCGATCTGACGACAGGCCTGGTCTGTGCCGCCCTGGCGTGTCTTAATGAATTGATTTACCGTTTTGATCACTGGGGCGCGGGGACGGGGGGTATCCAGATCCTGCAGGATAAGCGTCGCGGTCTGTCGCCAATCCTCGGCGATTCTTAATAAACCGGTGTCTATTATCCCTTGACCGACCCAGGAAAAATTTTCCCATGACGGCCCGATAACCGGTATCACGCCGCTGATCAGTGCTTCTAAAAAATTCTGACCGCCCAGCGGAGCAAGGCTGCCGCCGACAAATGCGGACTGCGCCAGACGATAGGCGGACATTAACTCTCCGAAAGTATCCCAGAGTATGACGGTACCGGCAGATACCGGATTAGAAACTGCTGACCGCAGAACCCATCGAATTCCGAGTTTAGTTAACCCATCCTGCCAGAATTCTACGCGTTGAATGTGCCGCGGGAATATGCCCATGACGATCTGTGGTCGATTGCGGGCAATTTTACGAACTAATTTTTTAACTTCGGATTCCTCCTCATGACGGACCGATGCGAAAACGACAAAGGGAATGCCCTTTGGCAAAATAAATTTCATTGCGGTATGATCATCGTTGACAAAGCTCGAAGGCGCCATTCGATCAAATTTAATGTTGGCCATGACGTCGATGCCATTCGGACCGAAAAGTCGCCCGAACCGATCGGCATCCGCTGAAGAGATCGCCAAAACTTTATCCGGTCGAAGGGATTGCCAGATTGAAGGCCAGAGAAGATATCGTTGAAGGCTTTTTTCGGTCAACCGGCCATTGACGATGATGATCTTACAACCCTTTGCCTTCAAGGCCAGCAAAAGCCCCGGCCATATTTCCGTTTCCAGCAAGACCATCAATTTTGGTCGGATGGCAGCGACGGCCTTTGCCATAATAGATGGTTTGTCAAAAGGAAAAAAGCGAGCCACTGTTTGAATTCGATTCGGATCGTTATTGGGCTGCGACAGGGCCTGATCGAGAATGTCAATGCCCTGGCGCGTGTTGGCGGTTAGCAGGATTTGGATAGGCTGTTTCACCCGCAGGGTTTTCAAAATTTCTAATGCCAGGAAAGATTCGCCGACTGAAGCGGCTTGAATCCAGAGATCGGCTGCCCCGGGCAGTTTGTCTTTCAGGACCCGCTGTTGATACCCATCGGCCAGGCGATGATTCAATCTCAGCCAGGGCAAGGCCACGCTCCAGCTAAAATTGTAAAATCCAAAAGCAGTTTTGTGCAACAGATTTAGTGGCAAATCGATCTTTACCCTTTGCATTGTTGTTTACCCCAAGGTTGCAAGGCTATGGTTTATGTAACATTGGGGTTGAAATGAGCGGCACCCGGCAGCGGGAGTGATGCAGACATCGTCTGCAAGGTTCGACTCCGGTGTAATAAAATTGATCTTGACAACCAAATCCGCTTCCGCTATCCGGAAGGTCGATGGCGGTGCCAAGGGGGTGCAATAATTTCTATGGTTGAATACCCGGACCCTTTTATCCAATGGTTTATTGCGGCGTGATGAAAACGATGCACTTTAAAATCCTATTGCTTTTTGCGGTGTTCATCGTCCTATTGTTTCATCACAACTTTAATTCATTGCATAAAGGTATGCAACGGTATAATCGCCAAGAGCTAGATCAAATTACGATTTATGAGAACCGGCTTGTTGAACTTAAAACGGTATGATTATTGTGATCGACCTCCGGAGGGGTTGAAGATCGAAATGAAAATAAGAAGGTGAATCCATATGCTGCTAAATCGAAAATGGCATCAACTCCAGGAAGCGTTGGGCGTAAAATTTCGTCCCACCCGGGTGCGGTATCAGCCGACCAAACTTCAGCTTGAAACCACCAACCGCTGCAACTTAGGTTGTATTGAATGCTATCGCACCAACCTCAAGTTCAAGGCCCAACTCGGCGATCTTTCATTCGAAAACTTTCGTCGCATCGTCGAGCAGTTTCCTTACTTGCGTGGCATCAGTTTGTTTGGCCTGGGAGAACCGCTCATGAATCGCGAGCTGGGCGGTATGCTTGACTACCTTCGCAAAGATCGACCGGAAGTACGACCCTATATTACTACCAACGGTACCCTACTTGATGGGAAACGCGTGGCAATGCTGGTCTATCATAAGGTGGGTTTGACGATTTCGCTCAACGCCGCCACGCCGCCCACCTATAAACAAACCACCGGAGACACACGCTACGAACTCCCCCAAATCGTCGATAATCTTAAAAGACTCTCCGCTGCGGTCCGTAAAGCAGATCTGCGATATACGGTTTGCATGGTCATCATGAATGAAAACGTGGCGGAGATACCGGATTACGTTCGTTTAGCGCGCGCCGTCGGTGCCCATGAAGCTTACTTTGGTGAGCAAAATTACGACGCTGCCGGCAATCGGCTCGATGATCTACTGTTGCGGGAGCCGGCGCTTGTGCGACGTCAACTCGCTGCAGCGCGGGATCTTGGCACCCGGCTTGGGATTCGAGTCGGTCATTCTAAGCGTGACCCGACGATCTGGGGCGGCAAAAAAGCCTTTGTTCCCTGCAAATACCTCTGGAAAATGCCCTATATATCGTGGGATGGCTTCCTGCTGCCGTGCTGCGCCCGCCCCTTCCCGGGGGTCTTTAATTTCGGTCAGGTCGTGGCCAATGGGGATCGTCAGACAAGCTCATTTTCGGATCTTTGGTTTTCCGAACCTTACAACACCATGCGGCGCAGGGTCGCAAAGGGAATGTCAGGCGGCCTTTGCCACGGCTGCCAGCACTTACGTCCCGACGTCTTCACCCCGGGACGCTCTTAAGCCTCCGACGGCTTACCGGTGCGGAAAAATTTCTTGCTGCAAAATGCACCAGATAAGGTGTCAATACCCGCAGAGTAAGACGTTGAAAGTTTAGAAATTACCTACGCTTTAGCATCCAAATAAGTTAAATTACGATTTATGCAACATTGGGGTTGAAACGAGCGGTACCCGGCAGTGTGAGCGATGTAAACATCGTCCGCAAAGTTCGCTTCCGGGGCAATAAAATTGATATTGACAACCAAATCCGCTTCCGCTATCCGGAAGGTCGATGGCTGTACCAAGGGGGTGGGACTATTTCTATGGTCGGATACCCAACCCTTTTTATTCAATGGTTTATCGCGGGTTAACGTGATGAAATCTATGCACTTTAACATCATATTGCTTTTTACGGCGTTTATCGTCCTTTCATTTTATCACAACTTTAAATCATTGCATAAAGGTATGCAACGGTATAATCGCCAAGAGCTTGACCAAATTACGATATATGAGAACAGGTTTGCTGAACTCAAAGCGGTTTTGCAAAATCAATTGATCGTCGGGTATGTTTCCGATTACGATGATAGTTCTGATGAGAATGGCATTGCTTTTAGAATGACTCAATATGTTCTATCGCCGATATTACTTGTCCGTGGGACAAAACGCGATTTTATTGTTGGCAATTTTCATCGGGCGAAACCCAATTACAAAGCATTCGAAAAAGAAAATTTGTCCATGTACAGAGATTTCGGAGATGGCGTCATATTGTTTGAGGGAATGGATAACTAGTGTTGTCATTAATCGTTTCAATTGTATTTCCTATTTTATGTGCGAATATCATTATATCTTTCTTCCTCTCAAGACAATTCCCCCGAGAATATGGCACCATCCTTAATATTTCTTTTTCAGTAGGTTTGGTACTTGGGGTATCTTCTTGCACTTTTTTTTTGTGGCTATACTTTCTTGGTTTCCCGGCAACTAACTATCACGTCATTGAAAATATCTTCGCAGTAATCCTAATTCCAGTTGCTTTCTATGCATCAAAATACCAAAGACTAACCGGTTGCAATCAAGAGGCCGGATCTGAATTCAAACTATATTTGCGCGTTTTAAGTGTTTGCACCTTGATAATTATGGTCTGCTTTGTTGTTGCTTTTTTACTCAGATCCGCCATTAACCCACATGGCTGGGAAGACGCCTGGGGCATGTGGAATTTAAAGGCAAGGTTTATATTTCGAGGTGGTGATAATTGGAGAATTATTTTTTCGAATGCGTTATTTTGGTCAAGTCGTGATTATCCTTTACTCGTCCCCATCAGCATCGTTAGGATATGGAGCTATTTAAAAAATGACGCTGCAATTGCACAGATTTTAGTTGCTGCACTATTCACATTTTCCACGGTGGCATTACTCGTCAGCTCGCTGTCGGTTATTCGAGGCAAAAGTACGGGGCTATTAGCTGGTTTAGTTCTCGTCGGCTCACGTTATTTCCTTAAAACCGGCGCATATCAGATTGCTGACGTTCCCCTTGGATTTTATATGTTATCTACTATCGTTCTGTTCAGTCTGAAAAAAAGATCTGATTCACAATCCCGATGTTTAATTCTTGCAGGCGCTATGGCAGGACTTGCAAGTTGGACCAAGAATGAGGGCGTCTTATTTTTGCTTGTTGTAATTATTGTGCGAATGATTGTCATATCTTCCAATAGAGGAATAAAGGCCTATTCAAAAGAACTTGCCATGTTTACGATTGGCGTATTTCCTATCCTGGCCGTATTGTTTCTTTTCAAATTAAAAATACCATCAACCAATGAATTACTCACCGGTCAAAGCATGGATACGGTTTTCGCAAGGCTAGCGGATTTTACAAGATATCTAATCATCGGCAAGTCTTTCATTGTATTTTTCTATGATAAGTTGGCCAAAGAATGGTTGATCATACTTCCAATATACTTTTTCTTATTAGGAAAAACGAAGCAACATGTTAATGAAGAAAGCATCAAAACTGCGGTTTTGATCGTGCTTTTTATGTTAGGTGGTTATTTTTTTATATATTTGATTACGCCACTCAATTTACAGTGGCACATCGATACCTCCATCTGGCGGTTGTTTCTCCAATTGTGGCCCACGATTATATTTTCTTTTTTTCTTGTGGCAGCGACTCCGGAAGAGTTGTTTCTGAAAAAAAGAAACCCAGTGGCTCCGGCGCAGAAATATTGAACTTGACAATAAAACCTGCTTCAGATATCCAGATAAGGGTGCGTTAACTGTGATATCATAAATAATTGCAAACGATTAGCCACACCTTGCCAAATTGTTTATGCCACCTTAGGGTTAAGGTGCGGCCGGCACCATGATTAGTAATAAATTAAATAAAATCAAAGCCTGGGCTGATGCTCAGCTATCAAAATATTTTCCAAAAGTGCGCGGGGCGGTTTTGCTCATTGTCATTCCGGCCTTTTTTATTGTAATTATCTATTTTATCAGCATTGTCACCGAAATTATCAAGGACGAAGAATATCGATCTGTCGTGGACTATGAAGCCCGGCTTGCAGCTATCAAGCAAGATCTGCCGCCTAATTCGATCGTCAACTATGTCTCCAACTCAAAAGCGCCGGACGATTTGATCAATGCGGCCTATGTTTTGATACCGGTTCGTGTTGTAGAGGGTCTAAAACCGATGCACGATCTCTTGGTCTTTCATAACTTCAATATCGCTGAATTGCCGGAATTTGGCGGTTACGCTCTGAAAAAGAATTATGGCAACAAGGTCATATTATATAAAAGGAATAAGTGATTAGTGGACCTACCGGCGTTTATTGCCCCGCTTATTATCGGATCCTCAATTATCGCCATACTGTTTCCAATTCAACGATTACAGGGAGTTTGGCTGGTTCTAACCCTTTGTTTGGGGGCCGGTCTGGGGCTGGGGATTACCTCTGCTACGATATTTCTGTGGTTGACTTTGATAGGCTCCCCCGACAGCTACTACTTTGCAGCTGAGTTGAGTCTGGCAGCGATCTTAGCTTTTTTTGCCTTTTATCGCATTCATTACTCAGCTGACGCCACTAAAAAAAAATCAGGTTTATGTCATGAAACAAATCCTGCAACCATCAGATGGTTGAGAAATATTTTTTTGTTCTTGTTAGTAATTTCGGTTGGCTCTTTTTTACTGAAAACATTCTTGCAAGATCCGCACGGTAAATGGGACGCCGTCGACACCTGGAATTTTCGGGCACGCTGGTTGTTCCGGGGCGGTGCCGACTGGTCTTATGCCTTTTCTCTTCGAGCCAGGGATGGTTTGGATTATCCCTTACTGATTACCGCTTCTGTTTTTCGTATGTGGCAGATACTTGGAAAAGATCCGATCGCCGTTCCAATTTTTATCGCAGGCATTTTTACTTTTGGATCGGTTCTCCTTTTATTTTCTTCAATTGCTTTGCTGAGGGGCAGCAATCAAGGTTATCTGGCCGCTATTCTACTGTTTTTATCCACTCAATATTTAAATATCGGCACCTATCAATATGCTGATGTGCCTCTGGCGTTCTTTATTCTGGCTACTGTCTTTTTGTTCAGCCTGAAAGATCGTTGTCCGGAACTTTCATCACCGTTGGTTTTTTTAGCCGGGCTTACGGTTTCATGTGCAGCCTGGACCAAGAATGAGGGTCAGCTGCTGCTGGCACTGGTCATATTTATTTACTTTGTAGGACGGCTAAGAAAACAAGAATGGCTCGAGACCTTAAAAGAACTTATTGGGTTTACCATAGGACTGGCGCCGATTTTGGGCACTCTCGTTTATTTTAAATTAAATTTTGCACTCGAAAATGCTCATATAGGTGCCAATTCGTTAAAACAGATGGGAACATATCTCGTTGATATAGATCGCTATATTATAGTGGGCTCAAAATTTATAGTTAAATTCCTAACGTTTAACGATGGCCTTGTTGGGTTGATGGCAGGATATTTATTTCTTGCCGGATTGGATAGATCCGATCTCATCAAAAAACGCATATTATCGCCCATCATCCTACTGTTATTGATGACATGCAGTTATTTTTTTGTATATATCATTTATCCCGGAAATCCGATAAATCTTTTGAGTGCTTCATTGCGGAGGATTATAATTCAGCTCTGGCTAACCTGGGTCTTTCTTTTTTTCTATTGTGTCAAGGGGCCGGAAAAAAATGCCTCAATTCCGGCTAACGCCGCCCGCTCCTTTTGAAATCTATATTTAGCACTACCATGAGATATCCAAAAAAGAAACGTCAAATGAAGTCCGCTATCTTTTGGGGAGGCCTAATTGGGAGCCTGGCATATGTCATCGATGTGCCGCATCGACGAATTGTCAAGACTAATTTGCGGTTGGCTTTCCCGGAATGGTCACGGGAAAAAAACCGACTGACCACCAAACGCGTTTTTCAGCATTTGGGTGCCGCTTTCGTGGAGATCTGTCAGTTGGCAACCTATTCGAAATCGGATGTTGTCGACAGAGTGCGCGTTATCGGCGCGGAACGATGGCGGCAGGCCCTCGATAATCGTCAGGGTTTAATTCTCGTTTCAGCCCACCTGGGAAACTGGGAGTTCGGGATACAGTTTGCGGCCTGCTTCATGCAGAAGCCGGCCCTTGGCATTGCCAAAAGGATCCGTTTTAAACCGCTTAATCGATGGGTACACCATCTGCGAACACGATTCGGCATCAGTATCATTTCTCAAAAAGGCGCACTGCCGGAAATGCGCCAGACCTTGCGGCGCGGTGGAACTGTCGGCCTGCTGGTTGATCAAAGCAGACGCAGGGAAGGTGTTGATGTCAATTTTTTTGGTCACAGGGTTCCAGCAACCCCCGCCGCTGCTTTTTTGAGTATACGCTGCAAAAGTCCGATTTTACCGATTTTTTGTATACGGGAAGCTTCCGGTCAACTAACCATCCATGTCGAACAACCCATTAAAACCAAATGGTCCGGTGATTTGCGCTCCGATATCGAGGTCAATACCCAGCTGATAACCGACGCCGTTGAGAGAATGATACGCAAATACCCCGAACAGTGGTTCTGGGTTCATAAACGCTGGAAGAAATATTATCCTCATTTTTATCCAGAGTATCAGTTAAGGCGAAAGCGACGCAAAGCAAGAGAGTTTCGAAGAGAGCAACGGATAGCAGCCCAGCATCAGTCGGAAAGTAAATGAAACAGCTCAAAATATTGCACCTGCTCAGCAATTGGAAATGGACGGAAGTATCCGAACCCGCCGTGGAACTGGCCTTGGCCCAAGAGCAACTAGGTGCTGACATTGAATTGGTTTGTGGTCGTGGTCCCGCCGATCGAGCGAAACGCCGGGTCGATTATCATGCTCATAAAAAAAAACTGAACTCAATTCACGTGTTGGACATGCCCAAGCATCTTAAGATCCTATCTGCCATTCGTGATTGTGCAACGTTGCGTCCCATGCTCAAACGCTTCACACCGGATGTCATCCATTGTCATAAGAAAAATGCACAGCTGATGGGCGTCCTAAGCAGGGGCGTCTCAAAGCGCCCTCTGATTGTGAGGGGTTGTTATGATTCCGAAGGCCCCCCCCGTGATATAAGATCCAGATTAATGTATAAGTTGGGCACCGATGGAATGGTCGTCATCAATGAAAGAAGCAGACAAAAGGCCGTGGCGCGCCATGGAATACCATTTGAAACCGTCCAGGTTGTTGAACCGGGTATTGATTTGGACCGATTTTCCCCCCAGCGGCATATTTCAGAAAACAGGGCAAGCTTTGGTTTAAAACAAGATGCTTTTGTGGTGGGGGTGGTTACCCGCATAAGAGCCAGTCGGCGTCTTGACATTCCGTTGAATGCCCTGCACGCGCTGGCATCGGCCTATCCGCAGTTGCAGATGCTGCTGGTTGGACGTGGACGGGAAGGCGCTGTGGAAAACGTGCTGGCAAAGCCGGCGCGGACGTTGAATATTTTTGATAGAATTGTTTTGGCGGGATACTGTGAAGAAGACCGTTTGGTGGCGGCCTACCGCGCCATGGATTTGCTGGTCTATCCGATCCCCGGATCAGATAAATCATGTCGAACCGTGCGAGAGGCCATGGCCGCAGGCGTCCCGGTGATCGCTCCGGCAATCGGCTTCCTGCCTGAGCTCATCGAGGATCATTCAAGCGGTAGATTGATGGAGCTAGCCTGGGAAAGCCTGGCAAAAATCCTTGAGGAGCTTATTCTGGATAACGCCCAATTATTAGAAATGGGTCATAAATCTCTGCAAACCGCCATCCGGCGGTTTTCTCCAGTTCTGCAGGCCGAGAGAACTCTAGACTTTTATCATAAATTGCTGGTGGATACAGCCTAAATAGTTAAAAAGAAAACGCATTCTGAACGCCCATCTTCATTATCTCAGCGATCCTTCTGCCAATAAATCCTCGAAACGTTGCCATTTTCGATGTATTTTTCGTATCGCCATCCAATCGACATAATTGCAAATAGGGATAAAATCAGAATTTCCGATATTGTCAATAACCACCAAAAATCCTTTGGATTCATGGGTCTTTTTATAAACAATATTTTGTGGTTTGAGGGACATGGTCACAATTTTCCATTTCAGTAGGTATTGTTTTAACACGGGCAGTGCACGGTCTAAATATGGTTCGATACGGCCGGTTTCACTGATGGCGGAAGAATAATGCCCCAGTGTTTTGGAAATCTCCCCGTTATAATCTTGGATCAGATCAAAAACGGCGCCTTCTCCCAGATTGGTGTCAACGTTGCCATAGAACCTGGCCAGCATCCTCCAGGAAATATTGCGTTTCTCAAGCAGCCGGTAATACGATTGTTCGCGTCTAGTTTCTTTATGATCGCCGGAGACAACCACCTTAATGCATTTATTTTCATCCTCGGGATGAAAATAGCATTCTCGACGCAAGCCTCTTCCTATCAAGGCGGATGATTTGAGCGTAAACATAAGACCCAAATGAGAATATATATGTTGTAAAACGCAGAAGGTCGACCAATATTCTGTAGGCTTCAGAGCTTTTGTTTTATATAATTCGATAGCGGTCTAAGTGTATGATGATACATTTCATATATCTTACAGTTTTCAAGGGTGTCAAGCCCTAGAATACCTAATCGTCGAATGCCAAGGGTCGTAAGATATTTCAATGCCTGCCGGTGGATTCAGGACTTTCCGGGCTGGGAATCTAGTGGCATTGACAGCATTGGCGTTGTTTGCTACTCGTTAGGCGCGATTATTCTGTGCCACCGAGGGCCTGGTCCTATGGTTATTAGACCCTAAAAGAGGTTCAAACGAGTGATGAAAAAAATAAAAAAGATCTTATTCACCGCTGCAACCCCCATGAATTATATCATGTTCAAGCCGATATCCGACCGTTTGCTGACCGATGAGAGATTCGAAGTTGTGTATACCGCGAATCACAGTCCCCGGAAATTATACGGCGCCCTGGGTGTAAAAAATGTCAAAATGATCCGGCATGAGATTGCGGAGTGGAAAAAATTCGATATGTGCATCTGCCCGGGCTACTTTTACAAACCCCGAAAAACGGCCGTCAAGGTACAGATATTTCATTCCGCAAGCATCGATAACTACTCCGTCTCTCCCAAGGCTATGAAATTTGATAAATTGTTTACCATCGGCCCCTATCTGTACGATAAATTCATATCCACGGGCACAGTTGCTGAAAATGATCCCCGTCTTGAAAAAATCGGAATGCCAAAAATTGACTGTCTTGTGGACGGGTCCCTTGATGCGTCAGCAATCCGTAAAGAACTCGGTATTGATAATGATCTCCCCACGGTGCTATACGCGCCCACCCGCTCAACCATTAGCGGCACGTCGCTGGAGCATGCGGGAGAACAAATAATTAAAACCATTTCCCAAATGGATGTAAATTTGATCATCAAATTGCACGACCGCAATTACAGAATGTGGCGCAAGAAAAACCCGATGGATTGGAAAAAACGACTCGATGATCTGAAAACACCGAACATGAAAGTCATAACCGGATATGACATTTGCCCGGCTTTTTATGCCAGTGATCTGCTGTTAAGCGATGTTAGTTCTGTCACCTATGAATTTTGCACCCTGGACCGGCCGATGATCTTCTATAATATAGACCCAATGATCGATTTGGTGGAGAAAAAAGAACGCGAAAGATGGGGTAACGAGATTTCAGATCTCTTGGCCTGGGGCAGAGACTGTGGCCAGGTTGTTTTCAATGTGTCGGAGATGAAGGAAGCCATTGATTTCGGACTTGCCAATCCCCAGGAAAAAAGCGAGATCAGAAAAGAATTCGCTCAAAAGTTCTTTTACAACCTTGGTGGTGCGACGGACAAAGCCGTCGAAAAAATTTATGATTTGTTGGAATTAGATCCGCTAAATCTATAAATACATTTGAGGAGCAAAATTTGCAAGCAGTTATCCTATCAGCCGGTATCGGGGCACGCTTAAGTACAGAAAAAACCTCATTGCCAAAAGGACTATTGGAAATAGGGGGTAAACCTTTGTTGGAATATTCCCTTGAGGCTCTGAGTCAGAATGAAATTAAGGATGTCATCCTGGTCGTTGGGTTTCAGCATGAGAAAATAAAAAATAGATTTGGATCCCGCTATCACGATTTAAAAATCGAATATGTGTTCAACGAAAAATATGCAAATAGCGGAAGCATGTATTCCTTTGCGATGGCACAAGATCTTATTGAAGATGAAATTCTTCTGCTGGAGTCGGATTTACTCTATGAACCCAAGGCCTTAAATATATTGTTGAATGCCGGTTATAAGAACTGCATTCTGGTAACGGCCTTAAGCGGTTCAGGTGATGAGGTTTACATTTGCACGAATCAAAGGCAGGAAATCACGGGTCTGGGGAAAAAAATCCCCGAAAAGCACAAGAAAAATGCTATCGGTGAGTTGGCCGGTCTTTCCAGGTTTGAAGGCAATTTCTTGGATCTTGTATTTAAAAAATCCCAAAAAGATATTGGTGACGGCAAATTTAATTATCATTATGAAGAGTGTGTTTTTGAAACGAGCAAGTCCACAGAGCCGGTCTTTGCCGTGGTTGCCGATGATCTGGTGTGGTTGGAAATAGACACTGAAAAAGATCTGAGAAAAGCGCGGGAACAAATTTATCCGAAGATTAGACGCTTAAGTGCCTATAAAAACGGATAATTTTGATAAAAAAAGGCGGAATTAATAGATAATCATAAAAAAGCGCCCAATTAAGCTGATTTTTTCGCATTTTATCCTTGATATCCGCTGATTTGTACAATAAGAAGAATCATCTTCTATCCAAATATTCGCATATTACGATTGGGGAGCGCCGACCCTGTTGTTCCCCGGCTTTTGCTGAAATCCGGCAATCGCGGCTATCGGCGGTAAGCCATTTTCGGTTGGACTTAAATGATAAACAAATCAAAACATTGAATCGTTGGGAGACAGTTATGGCAATCAGTCAGGAACTATTAGATATTCTAGCATGCCCAAAATGCAAAGGAGATATTTATCTGAATGAAGCTAAAGATGGCCTGGTTTGCGATAACTGCAAGCTATGCTATGAAATTCGGGAGGATATCCCGATCATGCTGATCGACGAGGCCAAGTCGCTTGAGGAATAGTCGTTTAATTTGCTGGGATGCTAGGACGCTGTGAAGCTGGGATGCCATGGAATTGCAGACATTGTGAATCCTATAGCCTCCCGGCCTTCCAGCCTCCACGCCTTTTTCGAGACTTTTAGATGAGCTTACCCCAGGAACCGAAGCCTGCAAAACTGGTTGTCGGGCTTTTAATGAAAGACAGGGCCCTATTTGAACCATTGGCCGCTGAAATTACCTCTGTATACGGTTCTCCAGATATGATCAGCTCTTGGATGTCCTTTGGCTATACGACGTATTATGAATCGGAATTAGGATCTCCGCTATACCGACGTTTGCTGTCATTTGAGACCCTGATCGACCAGCAGGACCTGGCTGATATTAAATTAACCACCAACCGAATAGAACAGTCATATTCGCGACATCGCAAACGCAGGGTAAATATTGATCCCGGCTATTTGCTCTATGAGCGTTTTGTGCTGGCTTCCGGAAAAAATTTTTCCCATAGAATTTATATCGGCCGGTGTATTTACGCCGATTTGACCCTGATTTATCGAAACGGCGCTTTTGAGACCTTACCGTGGACCTATCCTGATTATGCCGATCAACCCATACGGCATTTTCTCGAGCGGGTTCGCAACAAGTATGCGTTTGATTTAAAGAGGTAAAGGAGACCAATACAATTATGATCAAAAGCATGACCGGTTTTGCCGCGGCTGAAAAGACCGTGCAGGAAATTACGGTATCTGCAGACATTCGCGCTTATAACAGCAAACATCTTGATGTCATGCTACGCGTGCCTTCCGGTTATATGCACCTGGAAGAAAAAATAAAAAAACGCATTGCAGAGCGCATTGCCAGAGGTCGGATGGAAGTCAAAATTCAGATCAAAGATCAGTCCGAGGGGGCCATTGCCTTTGAGGTTGACCATGTGCGGGTTCGGGCAATTCAGTCTGCTCTGACCGAGCTAAAGAATGAGTTTGGTCTGCATGATAATATATCCCTGGAACTTTTGATGAGCATTGGCGGTATTATTAAACAGACTGAAAGCGTGGCTGAAGCCGAAATCATCTGGCCGGTGATTGAAGAATGTCTCACCGTTGCCCTTAACAATCTTGAAGCCATGCAGAAAAAAGAAGGTGATTTCATGGCCGACGATTTATTAACGCGATTGGATTACCTCGACGATTGCATCGGAGTAATTGAAACCGATTCGGATGGTTTATTGGCTCACTATCAACAACGGTTAAAAGAGCGGCTAGGGGCCTTAACCCGGGAAATGGTGGAGATTGATCCCGGACGGCTTGCCCAGGAAGCTGCCTTTCTTGCAGACAGAAGTGATATTTCAGAAGAGATCGTGCGGGCAAAAAGCCATGTCCAGCAGTTTCGGCACATCATGAATTCTGAAGAGCCCGGGGGCCGAAAGCTCAATTTCCTGTTGCAGGAGCTTCACCGGGAATTTAATACCATGGGATCTAAAATTGGCCAGACCGACACCTCACACAGGATCGTGGATGTCAAATCTGAGCTTGAAAAGATCAGAGAACAGATCCAAAATGTAGAATAACTCCTTTCATAAGCCACCGGCTCTGCCGATGAGAATTGTTAAGGTTCTATCGTTGCCGGGTGATCACAGCTCACTGATCCAAACCTAAACAATGCCCGGCGGCTTATGAATGGAGTTTAGTGTTTATGGGGGTGTCCCCTGCCGGGGGAATGTGCGGGAGATCGACGCAGATTGAGCAGCAATAAATCGCTCGATTTAGCACCTATTTATTGAAATCCTATCATGTTTGCACAGGATTTATGGCATAGCCAGATTGAATATTTAAGCAATTCTATCGATTTAAATTGAAAAGACAGAGCGAAGCGAAACCACAAATCTTCAATTTTCAATCTTCAATCTTCAATTCTGGCTTGTCCGGGTTAGGCTTAAGCAGCAAGCAATAAAAAAGGGGGAAAGAATGGATCAGAATTTGTTAAATATCGGCTTTGGGAGTACCGTGGTTTCCGATCGGGTTGTTGCCATTGTGTCTCCGAATTCCGCTCCGATGAAGCGTCTCAAAGACGAAGCCCGGGATGAAAAACGCCTCATCGATGCCACCCACGGCCGCAGAACCCGTTCCATTATCGTCATGGACAGCAATCATGTGGTGCTTTCCGCCATCCAGGCTGAAACCGTCTCTCAGCGGTACAACATGCAGAGAGAATCAAAGTGAAGGAAACGGACGAGCTTAAATTTAATATGGCCGCAAAAAGGCACAAAAAGCACAAAGATAAAATATCAGGGTTTTTAATTTCAATGAGTTACAAAGAATGAAAATCGTAATTCAGACTTTTTACGAAATCATCAAATTTAAAAGGGTGTGAAAAAGATGACATCCAGCGGGACTAAAAAACCGGGTGTGCTTTTTATTATTTCGGCGCCATCCGGTGCGGGCAAATCAACCCTTTGCCGCGCGGTGCTAAATCGTTTTGCGGATCTGGTTTACTCGGTTTCTTACACCACCCGATCGCTGCGTGGCGGTGAACAAAACGGTGTGGACTACCACTTTATCTCCAAAGACGAGTTCGAAAAGGGAATTACGCAAGGTCGTTGGGCTGAATGGGCAGAGGTACACGACCATTATTACGGAACCTGTGCAGACTTTCTGGATGGGGAGTTGAATGCCGGGCGGGATATTTTGCTGGATATCGACATTCAAGGCGCCGGCCAGATTCTGCAGCGCTATCCGGACGGTGTTACCATCTTTATTATGCCGCCGTCCCTGGAAACGTTAAAATCCCGCTTGCAATCCAGAGGTACCGACAGTCCTGCGGTAATTGCGGTACGCTTGAAGAATGCGCGGGAAGAAATAGCTCAAAAGGACGTCTACCGCCATATCATTACCAATGATCGACTGACGGATGCGGTTGCGGAACTGATCGCCATTTTTGAAAAATATCGCTCGTGAAAACTGAATTACTATATGGTATCCATCCGGTATTGGAGGCCCTGGCCGCCGGACGGCGGCGTGTTTATGAGGTTTATCTTGATAAAGAAAAAAAATCCGAGCGTCTTGCCCAAATAAAGTCGATTGCCGAAACCAGAGGTATTTTTAAAAAAAATATAGAATCCGGTAATGTCAAGGCGCTGGTTGATACGATCGGCCATCAGGGCGCGGCCGCAATGGTAAGTCCATACCCTTTAGTCACTGTCCAGGATATTTTGCACACTGATCGAGGTAAGGATGCAAAGAATTTTGTGTTGATGCTGGACAACATCCAGGATCCCCAGAATCTGGGGGCCATCATCAGGACAGCATTGTGTGTCGGTATTCAGGGCGTCGTTGTGCCCAAAGACCGCAGTGCCTCTCCAACGCCGGCGGTTTCCAGAGCTTCTGCCGGGGCACTGGAACATATCCGCCTGGTCCGGGTCACTAACCTGGTGCAAACCATTAAACACTGCAAAAGTCGCGGCCTTTGGGTCATGGGTCTGCAGCAAAATGCGCTGCAATCGATTTATGCCGCAGATCTGAGCGGGTCCATCGCCATTGTGCTTGGCGGCGAGCAAAAGGGGATACGCCGTCTAGTAGAAAAAAATTGTGATTTTATGGTCTCCATTCCCCAGCTGGGAACCCTTAATTCCCTCAATGTCTCGGCGGCTGCAGCGGTTGCGATGTACGAGGCCTTTCGACAAAGAAACAGGGCATAGGTATTTGGTATTGGGGATTGGGGATTGGTTAGCTAATAATTAACCTGGCCAAGCCGGAATTGAAGATTGAAGAATGAAGATTTGTGGATGTCGCTTCGCTCTGTCTTTTTTAGAATAGGTTATTATAATTGATCCGCCTGGAGGGAAAAAAATACTTGTCGCAGCTTTGCAATTAAAAGAACCAGTTATTCTGACTGCTATGGCTATCGTTTAAATCATGCGCAAACATGATGTGATCTCAATAAATAGGCACTAATACCCAGTACCCAATACCTAACCGTTCATGTCTACGACAGCAAAAAAGTTATACAAGATCCTCATCAGGACGATATTTCCGCCGAAGTGTCTGGTTTGCAAAAGCTTTCTAAACCCACCGGAAGGAGATAATGATGGGTTTCCAGAGGCGGTTGATTTAAGTGCAAGCCTCCAAATTCAGGTTGAACGATTGATGTCGGAATATTTGTGCCGGGACTGCATCGATGGATTGATTGCAGTTGAATCTCCGCTGTGCAGCTGCTGCGGGATGCCCTTTGAAAGCCGACATGGGTTAGATCACCGTTGCGGTGAGTGCAGCACATCGCCGAAAAACTTTCGAATCGCCCGCGCTCCTCTGATATACGAGCAGGTATTTACGGAGGTTATTCATTGTTACAAATACAAAGGCAAAATTCAACTGGCCCGACCCCTCGGTGAACTTCTCTTGACGGCTTTCAGGCTTTATTGGAACAAGGACAGCATCGATGTGGTGGTGCCGGTGCCCCTGCATTTAAAAAGGCTCCGGGAGCGGGGTTTCAATCAAGCCCTTCTTTTAACTCGATATTGGCAAGCCATCACCGGACAGCTGCCTTTTGATCTGAGCGATCTTCAGGTTGAGAACGACGTTCTCGTCAGAAGTGTTCCCACGGCGCCGCAATCCGGCCTTGGCCGCAAGCAACGGGCAGTGAACATAAAAGGCGCCTTTGGGCTTTTAGATGCGGCCAAGATTATCGATAAACGCATACTGTTGGTTGATGATGTATATACCACCGGCGCAACCGTAGATGAATGTGCGCGTCTGTTGGTGCACCATGGCGCAGCCCATGTTGATGTGCTCAGCCTGGCGCGGGCGGTCTAGGCCTTTAGTCCATTTTTTTCAACAACATCTTGTAAAGTAATGAAGGTTTCAGCAAATCACAAATACCAATGATTGAAGATTGTCGATTGAATATTGAATATTTAAGGTCCGCCTTCGGCGGGAGCAATTCCTAAAAAGATCATAAAAAGGCAGAGCGAAGCGACATCCCCAAGTCTTCAATCTTCAATCTTCAATTTTCAATATAAAAATCGCTGCCCCAAAGGGCCACTTTTTATATGCTTGATCTCGGAATAAGCTTAATTTAAGTGACTGATCAAAAGAGCGCCATGCCGATGAATGTTTTATCCAAAATAATAACGGCTGAAAAGCTTGCGGCCCGGTTGGATAAGGCTCGCAAATCCGGAAAAAAAGTGGTTTTTACCAACGGATGCTTTGATATTCTGCATGCCGGCCATGTCCGGTATCTGGCGGCGGCCGCAGCGGAAGGAGACCTGCTGGTGGTCGGTATGAACTCTGACGCCTCGGTACGATTGATAAAAGGGGATAGACGGCCGGTTGTGCATCAGAACCATAGAGCCGAGGTTCTGGCAAGTCTTGGCTGTGTGGATTATGTGGTGATTTATGATGCACCGCAACCACTCGAGCTCATTCAGGTACTGAAACCGGATGTGTTGGTCAAAGGAGCGGACTGGACGCCGGAAACGATCGTCGGTGGTGATTTTGTAAAATCAAACGGCGGCAACGTCGTGCGAATTGCGCTGGTACCGGAAATTTCCACCAGCCGCATTATTGAAAAAATCCTGGAATTGCATAGGTAAGACTGATCGAATGATACGGTCGACTCAAAATGGCGTATCATATTATCAATTTAAGAATTTGGCCGCCTGTAGCGGTATCGAGCACCGCATCTTTGCCCGCAGCGGCGGCCATAGTCAACCGCCCTTTGCAAGTTTAAATGTCTGCTATGGTATCGGCGATTCCCGAAAAAATGTATCTGCAAACCGGGGTGTCATCTCCCACATCATGGCAACGGGCCAACTAGTTTTTGTCCGACAGGTCCACGGTTGCGAGATTGCGGTGTTGGGCCGTAATCGTAAAAAACAAGATAAAACCACCGCCGGCCAGACCGTTACCGCGGATGCCGTGGTAACGGACCTTGAGGGAAAGAATCTCGTCATTCAAGTTGCCGACTGTCAGGCGGTGCTCTTGTATGAGCCCGCCCGGCGGGTGATTGCCAACGTACATTGCGGTTGGCGCGGGAGTGTCCAAAATATCATCGGCCGCACCATTGAGGTCATGAAACAACATTTCGGTTGTTACCCCAGCCGGATTCAGGCCGGCATCGGCCCTTCTCTAGGACCCTGTTGTGCGGAGTTCATCAACTACCGCAAGGAGATCCCCATGGAATTCTGGCGATACATGGGTTTGAACGCGCATTTTGATTTTTGGGCATTAAGCCGGGACCAAATGATACAGGCCGGTATGGCCGAAATTAGCATTGAGACTAGTGGTATTTGCACGCGATGTCATAAGGATGATTTTTTTTCCTATCGCGCCGCAAGAACAACCGGTAGATTTGCTGCAGTTATCGGGCTCACAGAAAGGAAATCATGATTCAACAATCGGTCAAAGTTCTGTGGAACAAAAAGTTGAGCACGGCATACTATAAAATCGGTTTGACCTGTTCCGACCATTATTCTTCGGCAAAGCCGGGGCAGTTTGTGATGCTGGGTTTCGCCGGACAAACGGATCCCCTGCTACACCGCCCGTTTTCTATTCACAATCTTCTGATTTCAAACGGCATCGCCAACGGTTTTGAATTGTTGTATAAAGTGGTTGGGATTGCAACTGCATCGTTGTCAGCGTGCAAGGCCGGAGACAGTGTTGAAATTTTCGGCCCTCTGGGGACCGGCTTTCTTATTCCCTCCAGGGCAAAGCGCGTTTTCGTGGTGGCCGGCGGCGTTGGCGTCGCACCTCTGGTTTTTCTGGTGTCCGACTTTCACCGTAAGAAGGTCGATCTTTCAAACTATCGAGTGTTTATCGGCGGGCGTACCAAGGAGGACCTGTTATGCCTCGAGGAATTTTTGGATCTTGGCGTTTCGGTACGGACCACCACGGATGACGGCAGCGCCGGTGATCAATGTCTGGTCACCCATCCGGTGGAAACGGCCATCCGTCAGACGGCACCGGATGCCATCGTCGCCTGCGGACCCATGGATATGCTGACGTGCGTGGTGGGTATCGCTGAAAAACACAGGGTGCCGTGCCAGGTTTCCATTGAAGCCATGATGGCCTGCGGGATGGGTGCCTGCCTGGGCTGTGCGGTTGAGTCTCGTATCGAAGATGAGCATTACTTACATGCCTGTATGGATGGACCGGTTTTTCCTGCCGACGCGCTGAAATTTTAACTGAAAATTTATGATTTTTGCATTGACTTGCAATCAATCCTTTGTTAGGTACTGATCCTTTAAATAGAATTGGTTTGAGATCCTGGTTTGGTGGGAAAGGGGTATCATTCCCATGAAAAAAGAAACCAGACGTACGTTTAGAGAGTTGGCCTATTACAGCAGTCTGGGCCTTTCCGTCTCATTTGCTATTTTCATCGGCCTTGCCATTGGGGTCGTGCTGGACCGCAAGTTTGATACATCACCGTGGTTCACACTTGTTTTCTTAGCATTCGGCATTGCTGCGGGCTTCAGAAACATCGCGCTCGTCATCAAAAGAGCACGCAAATTTTAAGTGACAATTGGACATAACCAAGGTGGAAATTCAGCAGCGGATACTGATATTTGTCACGCGCACAAACTGGATATTGTTTGCTACCGCAAGCATCATCGGTTTTATACTTTTTCCCGCAAATTACGCCAGAGGTCTATTTTTTGGCGGTTTGCTCGTTACGGTGAATTTTCATTTGTTGGCCCGGACGTTGAGAACAGCCCTGACCCCGCCGCATCTTTCCTCCCATAATGTTGTTATCGCGAAATATTTCCTGCGTTTCATCGTCAGCGGATTCATTATTTTTGTCCTTATTGCCGGACACTTCGTACACCCTGTGGGACTCATCATCGGGCTTTCCGTGGTGGTTTTCAGCATCATACTTGCAACCCTGCGTGAATTTACAAAACTAATTTTCAAGGAGGCGGTTTAAGGATGGAACATCCCTATCTGTTTTTAGTCAAGCTGTTTGAGTTAATCGGATTGGGGAATTTTGCACATGCATATCCCCATGTCATTTATTCCTGGTTTGCTATCCTTTTACTGATCGGATTTGCGACCCTGGCGACCCGCAAAATTGATATGATTCCCACCAAAGCACAAAATTTCTTCGAACTTGTTATTTCAGGGATGGAAGACTTTATGGTCGACCTCACCGGCGAGGAAGGCCGCTGGTTTTTTCCGATTATTGCAACCCTATTTATTTACATTGCCACCTGCAATTTACTGGGACTGATACCCGGTTTTTATCCCCCCACGGCCAGTATCAATACCACTGCAGCCTGTGCACTCCCGGTGGTTGTGTTCACCCACGTCATCGGCGTGAAATACCATGGGATTAAGTATGTCAAACATTTTCTCGGGCCCGTATGGTGGCTGATTCCGATCATCCTGCCCATCGAGCTCATCGGCCACTTGGCTAGAATTTTATCCCTTTCTTTCAGGCTTTTCGGTAATATTACCGGCCATGAGCTGGTGCTGATGATATTGTTCATGCTGGCCGGCGCCTTCTTTGCACCGCTGCCGATCATGGCCATGGGGATCTTTGTGGCCCTTGTCCAGGCCTTTGTATTTTTCTTGCTGTCGATCATGTATTTCAGTGGTGCCATGGAAGAGGCGCACTAAGTTTAGTTGATAAGTCAATTGGTTGATTGGATGATTTGTACAGTTTGCAACGGTTTAACGAAGATATCTGCTCACTATATAGCCAGCACAAACCAATAACGAATCAACGAATCAACAATTTAACCAAGCTGTCAAGCTTTTAATGGGTAACCGGAAGAAGCCCAATAACATATCAACCCGTAAGGAGGTAAATTCATCTATGGAAGCAAAAGCATTAGAATTTTTCATCGCGTGTGTGACAGCAGCTGGGTTCGGAATCGCAATTGCAGCCTTTGGCTGCGGTATCGGCCAGGGTCTTGGGTTGCGCGCGGCAGTAGAAGGTATCGCCCGCAACCCCGAATCATCCGGTAAAGTCACCGTGACCATGCTGATCGGGCTTGCCCTGATCGAGTCGCTGTGTATTTACGCGCTCGTCGTTGCTTTGATCCTCATTTTTGCGCATCCCCAGGCATCTTCGATTGCCGCACTGTTTGCTCCTTAAAAAACAGAAGATGCGTTAAGCCTACTTAAAAAGGCTGTGCCCGCAAGGCGGGCACAGCCTTTTTCTTTTTAATGCTTTTCAGCCCGATCCCTGGGTCGTAGCAAATTGTTTTGGCGTTGATTAACCCGGACGAAAGGGAATTGAATATTCAATCGACAATCTTCAATACTTCGGTCGTTTCTCATCGGCCAGAATTTTTGCCAAATATTGTCCCGTATAGGAATTGCTGATGGCCGTAATCTCTTCGGGGCTTCCACAGCCGATGACATAACCGCCCTCGTCACCCCCTTCAGGACCAAGATCGATGATGTGATCAGCTGTCTTGATGACATCCATGTTGTGCTCGATGACGATGATGGTGTTGCCTGTTTCCACCAGTTGATTGAGTACCTCAAGAAGCTTACGGATATCATCGACATGAAGGCCGGTGGTGGGTTCATCGAGAATGTATATGGTTTTGCCGCTTCCTCTTTTGCTAAGTTCCCGTGAAAGCTTCACTCTCTGGGCTTCACCACCGGACAACGTCGTAGCCGGCTGACCGACTTGAATATATCCCAATCCCACATCCACTAGAGTTTGCAGCTTTTGTCTGATTTTTACAACCCGTGAGAAAAAATCTGTGGCCTGGTTTACGGTCATCTCGAGAATTTCCTTGATGTTTTTACCTTTATATCGAATCTCAAGGGTCTCCCGGTTATAGCGATTGCCACTGCAAACATCGCAGGCCACGTAAACATCCGGTAAAAAGTGCATTTCGATTTTGATGATGCCGTCGCCCCGGCAGGCTTCACATCGACCGCCTTTGACATTGAAACTGAAACGACCGGGTTTATACCCTCGCATACGTGCTTCCGGCGTGCGGGAAAAAAGATCTCTGATGTTTGAAAACAGACCGGTATATGTTCCGGGGTTGGAGCGTGGCGTTCTGCCGATCGGTGACTGGTCGATATTGATGACCTTGTCAACGTACTCCATTCCCAGAACACGGTGGTGAGCACCGGCCGGGATTCTGGTATGGCGGAGTTTCTGAACCAGCGCGGGATACAGTGTTTCTATGAGGAGGGTAGACTTTCCCGATCCGGATACGCCGGTTATGCATATAAAGCAGCCTAAAGGGAAAGCAACGCTGATATTTTTTAAATTGTTATGGGTGGCACCCTCCACAATGAGTTGCGGTGTGTGGTTGATCCGTCGGCGGGAAGGAATCGGGATCGATTTGCGGCCGGATAGATACCGACCCGTCAGGGAAGATTGATGGGTCAGCAATTTTTCAGGCGTGCCGGCAAAGACGACACGGCCACCATTGACCCCCGCGCCAGGTCCCATGTCGATAATGTAATCAGCGCTGCGAATAGTCTCTTCATCGTGTTCAACCACCAGAACCGTATTGCCGAGATCGCGCATTTTTAAAAGTGTTTTTAGCAATTTCTGATTGTCTTTTTGATGAAGACCGATGCTGGGTTCGTCAAGCACGTAAAGCACGCCGGTTAATTTGGAACCAATCTGGGTTGCCAGGCGTATGCGCTGGCTTTCGCCACCGGACAGCGATTGCGCGGATCGATCCAGGGTCAGGTAGGACAGACCAACGCTCTGCAGAAAACCAAGCCGTTCAACGATTTCTCTGAGGATCCTACGGGCGATGATCTGCTGCTTGCTCTCCAGTTTCAGATCTAGAAAAAAATCCCTGATCTTAACCACTGATAAGGCTGTGATCTCGGATATATTCAGGTTGCCTATTTTTACGGATCGACTGGCACGGTTTAATTTTGTGCCGTTGCATTCCGAGCAGGGACGAAAGTTCATGTATTGTTTAATTTCTTGTCGAATATAATTTGAATCTGTTTCCCGGTAGCGTCTCATCAGATTCGGGATGATACCTTCAAACGGCTTTTGGTAGGTATAGCGACGATGGTTGCGTTCAAAATAGAAGTTAACCATCTCAGCACCTGAACCGTATAGAATGACCCTTTGAAATGCATCCGGAAGTTCTTCAAATGGCGTATAAATATCGGTACCGTAATGCTTGGTCAGCGCATCGAGAAATTCAATAAAATGCATGCTGTTTCTTTTGGCCCAGACATTGACAGCACCTTCCCGCAAGGAGAGTTTAGGATTCGGAACAATCAGCTCCGGCGAAAGCTCGGTGGTCGTTCCCAGGCCATCGCAGATTCTGCATGCTCCCTGGGGAGAGTTGAAAGAGAAACTGGCCGGTGTAAATTCCGGATAACTGATATCGCAATTTATACAGGCTGATTTTTCGCTGAATAGAATTGTTTCCTTATCAGGAATGTACACCGAGGCGATCCCGCCCGATTGGGCCAGCGCCAGCTCCAGTGAATCTGCAAGCCGCTTTCGGATGTTTGCTTTTACGATCAAACGGTCCACCACAACATCGATGTCATGTTTTTTAGTTTTAGCGAGGTTTCCGACCTCTTCAATTTCAAGAATCTTACCTGCCACGCGGACCCGGGCAAATCCTTCTTTTTTCAGTTTTCTGAAAAGCTTCTCATGGCTTCCTTTTTGACCACTGACAAGGGGCGCCAGAATCATCACCCGGGTATCCTCGGCCAGAGACATGACGCTATCTACGATTTGATCAATGGATTGTGACGTAATGGGTCGGCCACACCGGTAGCAATGGGGTGTGCCGACCCTGGCCAGAAGAAGGCGCAGGTAGTCATATATTTCAGTCACCGTACCGACCGTGGAGCGCGGATTGTGGCTGGATGTTTTTTGCTCGATTGCAATAGCGGGCGAAAGACCCTCGATCAGATCTACGTCGGGCTTGTCCATACGTTCCAGAAATTGCCGGGCGTAGGTGGAAAGCGATTCCACATACCGGCGTTGACCCTCGGCATAAAGGGTGTCAAACGCCAGGGTGGACTTTCCTGAACCGGACAAACCGGTGATGACAACCAGTTTATTGCGCGGCAATTCTACATCAATGTTTTTCAGATTGTGCTGCCGGGCACCCTGTATGTTAATTTTTTCGGAACTCATATTTTTACGTTATTACCTGATTATTATTAAACTGCACCGATCCAAGTGCTTTTTCTTTTACAGGGTTCGAAAAATTATTTCAAATAAATTTCGTGTAAACACCTGATGCGATTGATGTTTGTTTGGTCGAAAAATCAGAAGTTTTTTTTTATCATTTATTTAAAAATTAAAGAGAATGGAAGATAATCCAAGTTTTGGTAAGATGTTCTGAATGTTAACAACTAGCGTGGAATGGCGGATCTGCTTAAAATGTTTAATAAAATCTTCCGATACAAAAAGTTTGTAATTAAGCATAGTTGTCTCTGAGAGATTAGAAATTTATATAATAACAAGTAGATATAAATTGTTAAAAATGCTTTTGGTGTGATGCTCAAAATCGGGTTTTTCAGGTTTGACACTCTCGGCGGGATACCATAAAAAAATGTTTAGTTACATCAGATGTGTGCTTGATCTAAGGTAAACCTTCCCAGCCCTATAACTGCAATAGTTTTTGCCAATTGGTCACTTAAATTCGACTTGTTAATAGTATCGGGCATGGTCATAACTTGGGCCATTAAATCTTTCGCAGAGCCCACAGAACAACGCAGAGCTAAATAATAAAACTCTGTGATCTCTATGCGCTCTGCGAGATATCAAGAAGATGCTTACGATTAAGCAAATTTCTGATTTCCAAAAATTTAAATCTATCCTGAATAACCTTTTTATCGATAGAAGATTCTGAATATTATACTTCATGGAAACTGTCTGGAAAAGTGTAAAATCCACTCTTAAGCAACGTGTCCCTTCTCACAGTTTTAATATGTGGATAGAGCCGTTAAAGGTAACTCAAATCGACGAAAGCAACTGGGTTGCCTCTTGTCCGAACTTCTTCTCGAAAAAGCGGGTTGAGGGCCTATACGGCGCGATGATAAAAAAAGCCTTACAGCACGCAGTCGGGCAGGATTGTCAGATATCATTTATAATTTCGAACAAGAACGGCCGTCCAGAAAATAAAGCGCACCATCAATTCCAGCTACCATTACCCAGCGAAAAATTACCTCCGCGAAACGGGCGTCTATTTCGAAAAGATTTCACCTTCGATAGCTTTGTTGTCGGCGGTAACAACGATTTTGCCTACTCAGCATCCCTTGCATTGGCGTCTCGTAAAGAATCCCAGCGCAATGGATTATTTTTACTATCAAAGACCGGCCTGGGGAAAAGCCACCTCTCCCAGGCGATCGGCAATCATATTTTATCCACCAGCCCCAACGATCGAGTTTACTATATCACCGCTGAAGATTTCAGCAATGAAATGGTTCAAGCTTATCGGCATGATGCCATAGACAAATTCAAGGCCAAATATCGCAGCCAGTGCGATGTGCTGCTACTGGAAGATGTTCATCATCTCAGTGGTAAAGAGCGCACCCAGATAGAACTTGCTTTGACGCTTGATTCACTTTTCGAATCCGGCAAGCGAATCATTTGTTCCAGTTGCTATCTGCCGGCCGATATTCCCAAGCTCAATGACAAATTGAGATCACGTTTGTCATGCGGACTTATTTCAACCATAGATCCGCCCAGTTTTAGAACCCGGGTGAGGATATTGCAGAGAAAAGCGCGGCTGAACAGCTATCGTTTTCCTGAAGATATCCTAGACTATTTGGCCGGAGAACTCACCGATGATGTCCGCCAGCTTGAAAGTGGACTCAACGGAGTTGCCGCCAAATCATCGCTTCTGGGAATGCCCATCAATCTCAGCCTGGCTGAAAGTATCGTTAAAAACATTGTTAGAGAGCGTAAACGAATCACCATCGAGGCAATCAAGAAGCTCGTGTGCACATATTATGATGTTTCTATTAAAGATGTTATGTCACGTTCCCGTAAACAAACCTTTGTCAGGCCCAGACAAATGGCCATGTACCTGGCACGCAACTATACGGATGCACCCTTGCAGAGCATCGGGAAATCATTTAACCGCTACCATGCGACCGCCCTGCATTCTATTAATTGTATCGAGCGAGGAATCAAACAAAACAGTTCGATAAAAAAGCAGGTTGGCTTTTTTCGCCAAAAGCTGGAATCCGGAAAATTCTAAGGTTCGTCGTTCCTCACCCCGATATCTTCAATAATCCAAGCATTTCTCCATGAATCAGCCCGTTGGTGGCCAGAATCTCCGGCTGTTCCACCGTGTAAGGGCGATCCGCAAACGTCGTTACCCGCCCACCAGCTTCAGCAACCATCAGGGCGCCGGCGGCAGAATCCCATGGTTTAAGGCGTTGTTCCCAGAATCCCTCGAAACGGCCGCAGGCGACATAGCACAGGTCAAGCGCAGCGGAACCGAGTCTGCGCATCCCCTGCGTTGCTTTCAGGCAACTGGCGTAACGGACCATCACCGACTCGAAGATATCCTGGACATCATAAGGAAAACCTGTAACCAGCAAGCTATCGGCGATGGTCCGGGTTGAAGACACCCGAATCGGTTCGCCGTTGCGTTGAGCCCCCTGTCCGCTGACGGCAGCATAAAGCTCATCGTTTACCGGATCCAATATGATACCGAGAACAACGGTGTCCCGAACTGCCAGGGCAATCGATATGGAAAAAATCGGAATCTGATGTGCAAAATTTACCGTACCATCCAAAGGGTCAACGATCCACTTATATTCGGATGTCCCTGAGATCAATCCATACTCTTCGCCCAGAATGGCATGGTTGGGGAATTTAGCCTGAATGGTGGATACGATCGCTTTTTCAGATTCGGTATCGGCTTCGGTAACGATTTCGGCAGCCGCTTTTTTCCGGATTCGGGATATGTTGCCGAATCGTGATCGTAGTATTTCTG
>Ga0316192_10000300_pt1 | contig 35065 bp, 32 predicted proteins | sample MerIslwburrow_MG_FD_204931 | JGI IMG/M metagenome (GOLD analysis project Ga0316192, IMG submission 204931) | Coastal sediment microbial communities from Maine, United States - Merrow Island worm burrow | ecosystem: Environmental > Aquatic > Marine > Coastal > Sediment | place: USA: Maine...
CAGAACACCGGAAACTGGAACAGGATCACATCATGATCCAGCAATCGTTGTTGCTCAACATCTACATCAATGTCGAAACGTGGATAGTCAGCATAGAGATCAACAAAAGTGATATCACTGACACGCGTCGCCGCACGAGCCATAACTCGGTTCACGTGCGAGTGTTTGTGCCCCGGGTGGGCGTAGTAGACAATCAATTGAGCCATGCGGACAAGTTTATACTACGCGCCGCCAATTTGGGTATTGTGCAATGATCATGAGTCCGGTTAGGTTTCTGAAGGGCCGTTCATGGCCGGTTCCCGTTATTCACATAACCGAAAATCACGTATGGCGTATGGCCGCTTAGTAATCACAAAGCAGCCTTTCGCCAAGCCCAAATTTCAATGGTGGGAATAGCAGTAGTCGGCCAAATGCAGCCATACACCTGGTCGATATTTGTTTAACTCTATTGGTACTACAAATAGGATTATTGCAGTTGAAGTAGTACCATGAATTGAAAAACAAATTCGACGGGATAAGCATGCCTGTTTTACAAGAACTCCGAAGACGTAAGGTGTTTCGACTTGCGGCCCTGTATATTGTCGGCGCCTGGGTCGTTCTACAGGTTGCAGATCTTGCTTTTGAGAGTTGGGACATTGCCTCTATGGCGCTTCGTTATGTTTGGCTGGGTGCCATCCTCGGCTTTCCAATAGCGTTGATCTTTGGCTGGCGCTACGACATCACAACAAAAGGAATCGTACGTACCCCACCAGCCGATGCTGGAACACAAACCGATCTTTCGCTGCAGCGTACCGATCATGTGATCCTGGCACTTCTCATGCTTGTTGCCGCTGGCGTTATTTATCAGCTCACCATCCAAATTAACGACTCGCGATCTCCTGAGCTGGCAGAAATCACCCAACAGCACATCGAACCCAACTCGATTGCTGTGCTGCCGCTCGAAAACCTGTCCGGTGACCCGGAGCAGGCTTATTTCGTTTCGGGTATGCAAAATGCCCTGATTGACGGGTTGTCGCGTATCAGCGCACTGAAGGTGACCTCCAAGACTTCCACGATGCGATTCAGGGATACGATTGAATCTTTGCCCAGGATTGCCGCACAACTGGGTGTAGCGAGGTTGATCGAGGGCTCGATCTACAGGGTGGGTAACAGGGTGCGTATCTCCGTGCAACTGGTCGATGCCCAACAGGACGAACATATCTGGTCGGAGACTTTTGAGCGGGAAGTCAAAGATGTGATGGTGTTACAAAACGAGGTGGCGCAAGCCATTGCAGAGCAGGTGGAGGTTACAATTTTGCCGCTGGAACAAGCTCAGCTGAATAACACCGAGAGCATCAACCCCGCCGCCTATGAAGCGTATTTAAAAGGACAGTTTCATGTAGAACGCTTCACGCCACAGGATATGAAGTTGGGGGCACAGTATTACCAGCAAGCCGTGGAAATTGATCCTGATCACGCCCTGGCGTATGTGGGGCTTGCCAAGTTGTGTGGTTTCCAGGCCCAGATGGAACTGATCAGGCCGCAGGAAGCCCGTGAACGGTGTTTGCCGCCGATCATTAAGGCGTTGGAGCTTGACGACTCTTTGCCTGAAGCACATTTCATGTATGCCGCACACATGGTATGGCTGAGATACAATTGGGAGGAAGGAGAAGCCGCGTTCCAACGGGCCATCGATCTGAACCCCAGTTATGCCGAGGCACGACAGTTCTATTCGCACTACCTGACCATTATGGGGCGTATAGAAGAAGGCACGGAACAAATGCGGTTGGCGCTCGAGCTCGACCCCTTGAATCCATTTGGACGAGGCTTGCATGGTGTGCAATTATTTATGGCCGGTGACCTGCAGGGGTCCATCCGGGTGACAGAAGATGTCCTGGTGTCCACACCCGGGTTTGGTTTTGGATATTGGACTCTCATACATGCTTATCACTACCTGGGTGAAAAAGACAAGGCCATCGCAGCTGCTGCCGAAGAACATCGTGTTTTCAACGATCCGGAGGCCGCGATGGCGCTCGAATCCACGTACGCTGAAAGCGGTTATGTTGCTGCGTGGCTGAGCAATGCCCAGGCGTTTGAAGAAGCTTACAGAACCCACGGACTCTTAGCGTTGGGTGTCGGTCAATCCTATGAATATGCCGGTGAAGCTGAAAAGGCCATTGACTGGTACGAAACCGGCTTCCAGATTACCGGGCCTAACGTGCCCTACCTGGGCGCCTCGGTCAAGACACCCGCGATACAGTCAAATCCGCGTTTTATAAAGCTGCTCAGGGATATGAAGCTCGATTATTGGGCTGACAAGTATTCACAACCCAGTGAGTGATTACTGAGTCACCGCCAGGGTAGGCTAATTGCGAGTAAAGATAGCCCAAACGACTGTAGTGCATTTGAATCGAACCTTCCTGTTTCATTCAATATGCGGTTAATCCGCCTAACAGTGGGTGATGCTATTTATGCTCCACTTCGTTTTTCCTGATCCTTTTCCATCCTAAATTCCAGATCCTCTCGAATTCCTTTTCCATAATATGTTTTTCGAACAACGAAGCGACAAACCAAAGGCCATGGGGTGTGATGTACTCAAAGCCCTCCACAATAGTTTTATTATTTTTTGATTTAAAATTAACTTCTCCCACCCCCCTCCAGAATCCGCCAAAGATCCAGCGAACATTTTTTTCATAATGATACTCAACATTCTTGGCCATAAGAGGAAATGGAAAGGTCTTCAAGGGAATGGCATGCCAGTCATCTTCTAATACCTTGGTGGGTTTCACCATACCGTAGAGCTTGGCCCACTCCGAGGGTGACTTAAAATATGGAAATATTACGCTGACGGGTAAATCGAACTCTTCTCTGAAAGATAAATACATGTCGCTTCCATATTCCAATTATTGATGGACATAACCGGATCTTTGTAATGGAGTGGAAAACAAATCCGCGTTTAGGCCCTTGTTAAACATTTTCACTTGATTCTAAGGGCTGTCGCCAGGCTTGACGAGCGACCTCTTTTGCATTCTTTTCAATTAAATCCCCATGAGAAATGATAATTCTTTCGAAATCCCAGCTCAGGATTCGTTTTAATGTCTTGGAAGCAGCCTTTTTGTCCCTCCAACCCAGCTGATATTCCGGGGCGGGCTTTGGCTTGTCCCACATCCGAAAAACAACTTTCCACCATAATTTCAATAACCAATTCACATCTTCCGTTTCATCTGTGAAGTTCTCGATTAAGTCGACCAAAATTAGTGTCTTGGTTGCTTTGTGGTAAAAAGCAACTTCCCATATGTACTTATTTCCTCGCACAAGAACCTGTTCGAAGTCATCTCCCCACCTTTCGTCGGGTCGGTCTCCCAACAACCAATCGAAATCGATCTCTGGGATCTTTCTCTCAATTCCTGGGCATATAAATGTTTCAGCATTCGGAAAGGCACTTTGCGCCGAACTAACATAAAAATAGTGGTATGAACCGGGAGCAACTATAAATTCAACTTTGCCTAATTTTTCAATGGCAATTTTAGTGTGCTCATCGATTTCACAAGGCGAGTGAATAAATAGATTTCCATTCGACAGACGGATAATTGTCATTCTTGAATTAAACCTGGTACCCGCATAACGAATAGGATATTCCTTAATCCAAATCGTGTTTGTCTTGAACTCGTGCAATTCTTTCATTTTTGAAGCCTTGTAGCCACAGTACTCAACAATATACGTTTCGTTGCACCAAAAATAAAACCGCCGCCGCCGAGCATGTCACTATAAAACACGAGCTCGATCACCACTGAAAGAAAAAGCAGTATGGAAGTAATAAAGTAGTAAATCCCTTCTTTTAGAGAATGACAGTCCGGTGCTGTGCAGAAAGCGGCTATAGTTCAAGTGCTAATTTAAGCGATACTTATAGCAGGAGTCCATCCCATTGCTCCTGGCCGACTGCTGCTATTACTGTCGCTAAAATTGATACTTCACGAATAGCTGCTTAGTGGCGAGTGGCGGAACATCACCTGTATTCGCGAATAGCGGGAATCAGCCTATTCTGTTGGAATTCAGGATAAGAAACAGAGGGTAGTGCCTGTTTTTATGGTAGTAATTCTCATACTCATTCAATATACTCAGGTAATGTCCTTATAAAATTGCATGGATATACTTGGGGAGACAGAAGAATGCTGGCATTCGTTGTATTTATTTTGGTCGCGTTAATAATTTCAGCAATTGTAATCTGGTTATGGCGGATGGTATCGGACCAGCATGATTATGCTCGTAGTTCGCCAGTTAACCCAGCAAACAAAACGCGGGCAAGGCTCAAAACTCAGCAGGGCTTCATATCGGCAACACACCGCAGCTCCAAAGGTAGTACCAAAACTCCCTGGGGTTGGTAGGTTTCTTTATAAGCTCTACTCCCCTGTTCAAATTTTCAAATTGGCTAAGATCTTATGTCACCATGACTTAGGGTGTTAGGTGAAATAACGCGGATGGAGCTGCATAGATACCGTTCAATAAAGTTAATACCTCGCCATAATCCTCTCTCACTGTTGCAGTTCACCAGCAGACAAGTCCTGGATATGCGCCATCATTATGATGTGTCACACTCGAGGGACGACTCTGTTAAAATTTGCGTCTTAAATACCGGCCAGAATTCCACCCATGTCAGAACTTCAACAACAAATCGCGCGCAGGCGCACATTTGCGATCATTTCCCATCCGGATGCGGGTAAAACCACGCTGACCGAAAAACTGTTGTTGTTCGGGGGTGCCATCCAGATGGCAGGCGCGGTCAAGTCCAAAAGAGCGGCGCGGCATGCGACATCGGACTGGATGAAGCTGGAACAGGAGCGTGGCATCTCGGTCACCAGTTCAGTGATGCAGTTCTGTTACCAGGATTACATCGTCAATTTACTGGATACACCGGGTCACGCGGACTTTTCCGAAGATACCTATCGCACCCTGACCGCGGTGGATTCTGCCCTGATGGTGATCGATTGCGCCAAGGGCGTGGAACAACGGACCATCAAGCTGATGGAGATCTGCCGCCTGCGCCAGACACCCATATTTACCTTTATCAACAAGCTGGATCGTGAAGGCCGCGAGCCGATTGAACTGCTGGACGAGGTCGAGTCCGTCCTGGGTATCCAATGCGCGCCCATCACCTGGCCAATTGGAATGGGCAAGCGCCTCAAGGGTGTCTACCATCTGCTGGATGATGCCGTACACCTTTATGAATCGGGCAAGAACTATGTCACACAGCAGGCTGAAGTCATCCAGGGCATCGACAACCCCTTACTCGATGAGCGCCTGGGTAAATATGTCAGCCAGGAGTTACGCGATGAAATTGAACTTGTCACGGGTGCCAGTCATGAATTTGATCCGCAGGCGTACCTGGAAGGTCACCAGACACCGGTCTTTTTTGGTTCTGCCATCAATAACTTTGGTGTAACACCGCTACTCGAATTTTTTGTTGAGCACGCCCCGCCACCCGAGTTCCGGGCAACCACAGGCCGCGAAGTACTGAGTGATGAGCCCGCCCTGACCGGTTTTGTCTTCAAGATACAGGCCAATATGGATCCGGCGCACCGTGACCGCATCGCTTTCATGCGTATCTGCTCAGGCCAATTCACACAGGGAATGAAGATAAGGCATGTCCGACTCAATAAGGACATCAAGATTCCCAATGCGCTGACGTTTATGGCACAGGACCGGGGTCATGTCGAGGAGGCCTGGCCGGGTGACATCATCGGTCTTCACAACCATGGCACCATCGCCATCGGCGACAGTTTTTCCGAAGGTGAAAAGCTTCAGTTCACCGGTATCCCCAATTTTGCTCCCGAGCTATTCCGGCGCGCACAGCTACGTGACCCGCTCAAGCTCAAGGCCCTGCAGAAAGGCCTGATGCAATTATCCGAAGAAGGGGCAACCCAGTTCTTCCGGCCATTGATGGGCAACGAACTGATTCTCGGGGCGGTGGGTGTGCTGCAGTTTGACGTGGTTGCCTATCGGTTGAAAAGCGAATATAACGTAGACTCTGTTTTTGAGAACGTTAATGTGCAAACGGCGCGCTGGGTCAGTTGTGATGATGAAAAAATGCTGAAGGATTTCACTGACCAGTTGACGAGTAACTTAGCCTGTGACGCTGCGGATCAACTGGTTTACCTGGCCCCTTCCCGCGTCAATCTGCAATTAACCGAAGAGCGCTGGCCGGATATCAGGTTTGCGGCGACCCGCGAAACCCTCCTGTTTGCAGAATGAAAACTTGAACACCGCTTCAACCCGGATTAAAGCCCTGTTCCCCGACAAGGGAAGACGCAGCTTAATTTGGGGTATTGCCATGCCGATCATGGGTGGCATGATGTCGCAGAATATTCTGAATTTGGTGGATATCGGCATGGTTGGTCACCTCGGTGACACGGCACTGGCAGCCACCGGTATCGGCAGTTTCACCAATTACCTGGCCATTTCCTTCATTATCGGTTTATCGGCAGGTGTCCAGGCCCTGGCGGCGCGGCGACTGGGTGAAGAGCGGCATGACGAAACCGCTGTACCGCTGAACGGCGGGTTGCTGTTGGCGCTGATAATCGGCGTGCCCCTGTGCGCCGTTTTGTACTTGGCCATACCTGCCACCTATTCTTTCCTGAGTGACGATCCTGCCGTTATTGAGCAGGGTGTACCCTATTTACAGGTCAGAATACTCAGCATGGTCGCGGTGGGTATGAATTTTTCTTTCCGCGGTTACTGGAGCGCCATCCACATGACCGGTGTGTACCTGCGGACACTTCTGATCATGCACGCCTGTAATATTTTTCTGAACTGGGTATTGATATTCGGTCACCTCGGCGCACCGGAAATGGGTGTGCTTGGTGCCGGGCTTGCGACCACCATATCCCTGTATATCGGCACCGGCCTGTATTTCTTTTTTGCCTACCGGCACGCGCGTGACAAGGGTTTCCTGAACCGGGTTCCGTCACGCAGCACCCTGTGGCAACAGCTCAGGCTATCGCTGCCCGCGAGTATTCAGCAGGTGTTTTTCTCAGCCGGCCTGGTCACACTGATGTGGATCGTCAGTCAGATTGGCACCGCTGAAGTTGCCGCGGTGAACGTGTTAATGACCTTTCATATCACCGCCATCCTGCCGGCCTTTGGACTTGCACTTGCGGCTACCACGCTGGTGGGCAATGCGCTTGGAAGAGGTGACACTGAAGATGCCGTCTTGTGGGGCTGGAATGCGGCCGCCATCAGCCTGGTTTATGGAGTACTTCTCAGCCTGCTGCTGATTCCGTTTGCCGACCCCTTGCTCGGTGTGTTTCTCACCAACCCCGAAACCCGTCAACTGGCCTACTGGCCGATGATACTCTGGGCACTGGTGATCGGTTTTGATACAACCGGCATGGTGCTGATGAACGCACTGATCGGGGCCGGTGATACCCGCCGCAGCATGTGGATCAGCGTGATCGCCCAGTGGGTATTTTTCCTGCCGTTTGCATTTATCGCCGGACCGGTACTGGGTTTTGGTCTGCTGGGGATATGGCTCGTGAATAGTGTCTACCGGTCAGGCCAGGCCGTCGTATGTATACAAAGCTGGGCCGCCAGGCGCTGGATTGGAATCAAGCTTTAATTTGCCAGCCATCACGAAAGCCGATACATTGCGCCCTTAAGAAAAACAAATCGAACCCACCTTAAATTTTTTGGAGCATCGAATGATTAGCAGCATTGCCTTTGGTATATTCGGACTGGCGGTACTGATCTCGGTTGCCTTTACATTTTCGCAACATAAGAAATCCATAGACTGGAGACAGGTTGCAGCGGGTGTTGGTCTGCAGATCGTTTTTGCGATCGTCGTGATCATGGTACCGGGGGGGCGTGAATTCTTCGATGCCATCAGCCGTGTATTTGTCAAGACCATCGATTTCGCAACAGTCGGTGGACAATTCATATTTGGCGACCTCGCCAACCAGGCCAACTTCGGGTTTATTTTTGCCTTCCAGGTACTGCCGACCATTATTTTCTTTGCCTCGCTGATGTCCGTTCTTTATCACATCGGGTTTATGCAGAAAATCGTCCAGGGCATGGCCTGGGTCATGCAGAAAGTCTTACGTGTCAGCGGCTCTGAATCACTGTCGGTCGCCGCCAATGTATTTATCGGTCAAACCGAGGCACCGCTGGTTGTCCGGCCCTATATTTCCAAGATGACCGAATCGGAATTATTCACGATGATGGTTGGCGGAATGGCCACCATCGCCGGGGCCGTGCTGGCGGCTTATATCGCCATGCTCGGTGGCGCGGATGAGGCACAAAGATTGTTCTACGCCAGGCACTTGCTGGCCGCCAGCGTGATGGCCGCACCGGCGACCATCGTCATTGCCAAGCTGCTGAGACCGGAAACCCAGGAATCCCTGACCAAGGGTACGGTCCACCTGGAAATTGAGAAAACTGCAACCAATGTCATCGAGGCAGCGGCCAATGGCGCGGCGGACGGTGTCAAGCTGTCACTGAATGTTGCCGGTATGCTACTGGCATTTGTCGCCCTCATCACCATGATCAATTTCCCGCTGGCATGGATTGGAGAGGTGACTGGTATTGAATCTCTGACCGGCCAGACGCTGAGCATGTCTTTGATCCTGGGCTATCTGCTTTCACCGCTGGCGTGGATCATCGGCGTTCCATGGAGCGAAGCGACTATCGTCGGCGGCTTGATCGGTGAAAAAATCGTCCTCAATGAGTTTGTAGCCTATCTGCACCTGGGCCAGATCAAGGACACACTTTCCGAACACTCCGTATTGATCTCGACCTACGCCCTGTGCGGCTTCGCCAACTTCTCATCCATCGCCATACAATTGGGCGGTATTGGCGGACTGGCCCCCAACCGTCGTTCCGACATTGCCCGCCTTGGCTTGCGCGCGGTACTGGGTGGAACCCTGGCGACCATGATGACGGCCACCATTGCAGGAGTTCTTACCCAACTGGCCGCCTAGGAGCCTGTCGGATTTAACATGACCTACTGCGAAAAACCCAACAGACTCCTAGCAGCCAACCGGACTCAACATGTCGGATCACTCGCAATTTGACCTGTTAAAAGAGCGGCGTTTTATGCCGTTCTTTATTACCGGTGCGCTGGGTGCCTTTAACGACAATGTTTTCAAGAACGGGCTGGCTGCAATGCTGGTCTTTAACAGCGCGCAACTGGCCGGTCTGAACACCAACCAGATCGTCAACCTCAGTGCGATGGTTTTCATTCTGCCGTTTTTCCTGTTCTCGGCAGTATTCGGGCAAATCGCGGACAAGTACGAAAAATCCATACAGATCAGGCGTGTCAAGCTGTTTGAAGTGTTTATCATGCTGGCTGCCACACTCGGTTTCTGGCTGAACAGTTTGCCCCTGTTACTGATCGTCCTGTTCATGCTGGGTTTTCAATCCACCATGTTTGGCCCGATCAAGTACAGCATCATTCCACAGGTCCTGAAAACCCGTGAACTGATCGGCGGTAATGCACTGGTTGAGATGGGGACTTTTGTCGCTATTCTCGCCGGCACCATTGCCGGCCCCCTGTTGATGGCAATCGAAGCAGACTGGCCCGTCTGGGTGAGCGGAACAGGCCTGGTGATCGCTATCGCCGGCTATTGGGTCAGTCGCGGTATTCCCGAAGCACCGTCGGTTGCCCCGGACCTGAAAGTCAGCTGGAATTTTTTTACCGAGACGATCAGAAATATCAGCTTCATCGGCGAGAACCGCACCGTACTCAACAGTGTGCTGGGTATTTCCTGGTTCTGGTTTTTTGGTGCAACATTCCTCGTCCAGATCCCCAGTTATTCAGAAAATGTGCTGGGTGGCGATGCAGCTCTCATGTCCACTTTACTGGCCATGTTTATCATCGGCATCAGCTCTGGTTCGCTCTTGTGTGAGCGCCTGTCCGGCGGACAGGTTGAGATAGGACTGGTACCGCTCGGTGCAATAGGGCTGACCGTTTTTGGTATTGATATGTACTTTGCCAGCCCCTCCACACTCATGCTTTACGTGGGCTTAAGTGATTTCTTTGCAGCGACCGCCAATTGGCGTATCGTGTTCGACCTGCTGATGATCGGTATATTCAGCGGTTTTTATATCGTGCCCCTATACGCACTGGTTCAACAACGCACCACGCCAAGCCATCGTTCCCGTGTGATTGCCGGTAACAATATCCTGAATTCCCTGTTCATGGTGGTCTCGGCGATTATCGCCATGTTATTGCTGGGTAACGCCGGCTTTTCTATCCCGCAGCTGTTTTTGTTTACGGCCCTCCTTAACCTGGTTGTCGCTATTTATATTTTCAGCCTGGTGCCCGAGTTCCTGATGCGCTTCCTGGTCTGGATACTGATACACACCATTTACCGGGTTGAGGTCAAGGGGATGGAAAACATACCGGATACGGGACCGGTCATCGTTGCAGCCAACCATGTCAGTTTTGTTGACCCGTTAATTGTCGGTGGCGTCATCAGGCGCCCGGTACGTTTTGTCATGTACCACAAGATCTACAACACGCCGGTGATGAAGTACATTTTCAAAGCCGGAAAAGCCATACCCATTGCATCACGTGCTGAAAATCCGGAGATACTCGCAAAGGCCTACGAAACAATGCATGAAGTCATAGGCGCTGGTGATGTACTCGGCATTTTCCCGGAGGGCGGCATCACCTCGAGCGGTGAAATCAATACCTTCAAAAAAGGTGTTGAAAAAACCGTTGGCGAGCAACCGGTTGACGTGGTGCCAATGGCACTCTGCAATTTATGGGGTTCCTTATTCAGCCGCCGCGATCCGCTGCACAAACGCAGACCCTATAAATTCCGGGCACTGATTGAATTACGTATAGGCAAGCCGATTCCACCCGAAGAACTGACAGCAGAACGCCTGGAGAAAGAGGTTCGTGAACTCAGGGGCGAAGATCGTTAATTTTCAGTCTTCAAAGACGGCCGTGGAGATGAGCACTTCCAGCAGTGGGTAAACGCCGGTTCCTGCGCTGTACCGCATTCCGGACAGTCCCAGGCCTGCGTGGGTTCACTGCTTTCATCGACACGCAGTTCCCGGATCAACTCCCTGGCACGCCCGGCCTCGCTTTCATTCAGAACCCATAATTGCGGAACCACTTCGACGAAGGGTAATTCCCCGGCACCGGATGTACCGAACTGATTTTTCATGAAGGTGTCGATACCATTGGATTCAAGCACCGACTGGAAATGACCGACCATCATGATATCGAAATCTTCAAAAACCTTGATCATATCCATTCAACCTGAGTCTGAATCCCGAAAGATACATTACAATGGCAGATACTATGAATAAAATCACCCGGAGTAAACAGGACTGGAAGACACAACTGGACGCCGAGCAGTACCGCGTCACCCGTGAAGCCGGCACCGAAGCACCTTTCAGCGGTGAATATTGTGACCATACCGCCGACGGCTACTACCTTTGCGTGTGTTGTGAACATCCCTTGTTCAATTCCGAGAGCAAATACCACTCGGGTTGTGGGTGGCCCAGTTTTCATGGCGAGCTTGATACGGCGGAAGTGGTACAGCGTCCGGATACCAGCCATGGCATGCACCGCATCGAACTGTTGTGTCCCGCCTGTGACGCTCACCTCGGGCATATTTTCCCCGATGGACCGCCACCGACCGGGCAACGCTATTGCATCAACTCGGCATCACTGAAATTTGTGGATGATATAAGCCATAAAAAATGATTCTCCGCCTGTTACTGGTTCTTTGTCTTGCTGCCTGCTCCGGTCCATCCTATTACCTGCAGGCGATGTCGGGCCAAAACAAACTGATGAAGTCTCGTCAGGATATTCAATCCCTGTTGAATGATCCTGCAACCCCGGCCGGGCTTGCAGGTCATCTTCAGACCGCTGAACAGATCAAGGAATTTGCACAAGACGAACTGGGTCTGCCGATAGACGGCAGTTATTCCAGTTATGTTGAGGTTGAAGGCGAGGCGCTGGTATGGAATGTGGTTGCCACCGGTGAGTTCTCCCTGCAGCCGAAAAAGTGGTGTTTCCCGGTGGCCGGTTGTGTGCCCTACCGAGGCTTCTTTGAGAAGCAGAAAGCCCGGCAATCGGCCGACCGTTTATCTCAAAAGGGCATGGATGTCATTGTTTCACCGGCCGCCGCTTACTCCTCGCTTGGATGGTTCAACGATCCCCTGCTCAGCACCATGTTTTCCGGTTCAGATTCCCGCCTGGCCGCCTACCTCTTCCATGAACTGGCCCATCAACGTCTGTATGTCAAAAGTGATGGTCTATTCAACGAGGGATATGCCAATTTTGTCGAGGAAACCGGGGTCAGGTCATGGCTGGAATTCAATCAGCGGCCCGAAGAACTACAAAGATGGCAGCAACTCCGGGAGGTAAGCAGGGACTTTTCCAGCCTGGTGGGTAAAGCCCGTGCTGATCTTAACGGGCTATACCGCAGCAATGAAACCAATGACGCCATGCGGCAGCAGAAAGCGGCGATCTTTACCGCGCTTGAGCATGACTATCAACAACTCAGCGATGAAAAGTGGCAGGGAAAAAGTTACTACTCATCCTGGTTCAAAGAACCACTCAATAATGCCAGGCTGGCACTGTACAATACCTATGAAGGCAGCCATTGTGCATTCCAGGGTTTATGGGTCCAAAGCGGGGGCGACTGGCAGAAATTTCACACCTTGGCTGAACAGAAATCCGGACTTCCAAAAGATGAACGGCGGGAATGGTTGAAGCAAACATGTCCAGAGATTGCGCCACAAACCGATTTGTGACAACTTGCTCCCTGGATCACATCGGCGTGTTGTAAAAATTCATGACCCAGAAGAACAAATCCCTTGCTACAATGCGCGCGCTGACCCTGTTCAAATACGGCGCCGATTTGTGACCCGAATAAATTCCACAACATCCACATTGATAACGGCCATAGGCGTCGCCCTGGCGGTTTTTCAGGGTCCTGCATTTGCTGACGAAACCGGTGTCCCGCAACTTGCCTGCCCCGGTCCGAGCCTTGCTCCGATGGTTGAAAACACGCCGGACCGCTCAGACTCACCCATTTCTGTGAAAACCCGTCAATTCGATGCCAGGAAAATGGGCATGGCCGTTGCCCGTGAGGATGTGGAGCTACGCCGTGCAGACCAGATACTGACCACCGAACTGCTGGAATACGATACGCAGACCGAAGTCGTTACGATGCCTGGCAAGATGTCTTACGAAGATTCGGTCATGTACATCAACGGCACCAGCGCACATTACAACTTCCTCGAAGAGAGCGGCAGTTTTGTCGACGTCGATTATGGCCTGGTGGGCTCCAGCGCAAGAGGTACCGCCAGCGAGGTAACGCTCGAGACGGGCGATCACTCCATTTTGCATCATCTGCAGTTCACGACCTGTCCGGGCGAAACCCCCGAATGGCTTTTGAGAGCAAAGGAGCTCGACCTGGACTTTGAAGAAGGCAGGGGCACGGTCAAGGGCGCCCAGCTCCGGTTTTTTGACATACCATTTCTCTATCTGCCCTACATGACATTCCCCATTGACGACCGGCGCAAAAGCGGTTTTCTTTATCCGTATATCAGTACCGCCAATGACAATGGTTTTGAGTTCAGCATCCCCTATTACTGGAACATCGCACCCGACCAGGACGCCACCATTACACCGCGATACTTCACTGAAAGGGGCTTTATGCTGACAGGCGAATACCGGTTTATCACCCGGCGCACCATTGGTGAACTGGATTTCGACTACCTGCACGATGATAAAAAGACCGGGAAAACGCGTTACCATTACCGTTTTGCCCATACTGCCCAGTTCACCCCCCGCTGGTATAGCCAGTTTCTGGTTGACAGGGTCAGCGATGATCAGTACTTCCAGGACTTCAGCAACAGCCTGGCTGCGGCTTCAAGACAGTACCTGCGAAGTAAGTACGGCATCTACGGCAGCGGCCGTTTCTGGCAGCTGCGAACATACATCGATGATTTCCAGGTGGTGGACGACGCAGTTGTTCCGATCAACAAACCCTACACGCGACTGCCGCGTGTGGCCTTCGACCTTGATCAGCCACTGGGCATAAGGGGATTGGGGTTTAGGCTGGACGCGGAACTGGTCTACTTTGACAGGGATACCGGCGCTACAGGTACTCGTTTCGATATTTACCCGCGTTTTGAGTGGAATATCGAAACCAACTGGGGTTTTGTAAGACCCAGTGCCGGATACCGCTACACGCTTTATGATCTGAATTGGCACGGTCTGCCGGGTGACTTGGACAGAACACCTGACCGCGGCACGGAAATTCTCAGTTTCGACACCGGTCTGTTCTTTGAACGCGATAGCAAAAATGGCAACCTGCAAACGCTGGAACCCCGTTTGTTTTATCTCTATGTACCGTATGAAGACCAGAGAGGTATTCCCGTTTTTGACACGGCACCCTATACCTTCGGTTTCAGCCAGTTGTTTCACTACAATCGCTTTACCGGTGCAGACCGCCAGTCGGACGCCAACCAGTTGACGCTGGCCCTGACCACCCGCACCCTGGACCAGGTCAATGGACGTGAACTGTGGAGCCTGAGCTTTGGCCAGATTCTCTACTTCGAAGACCAGAGGGTGCTATCGATCGACGACACACCACTGCTGAGTGAAGATTCATCCCCGTTCATTGCCGAATTCATACTTCACCTGACCAATCGTCTCGACGTCCGAATCGGAACGCAATGGAACTGGCAAGACAATAATTTTGATGTTGCTGTGCTGGGCGCAGCCTATACCTCACGCCGGGGTTTGCGTCTCGGTGCCGAATACCGATACAGACGTGACAGCATTGACCAGTTTGATATTCGCTACTACCAGCCCATCAACGAGAGCTGGCGGGTGTTGGCCCGTGTAAACTATTCATTGCTGGATTCCGATCTTTTGTCGGCTGAGGCGGGCTTTGAGTACGACAGTTGTTGCTGGGCAATACGTATGGTTGCCAAGCGTTTTCTCAGAAACCGTGAAGGTGACCATCGTGATGCCTTATACGTCCAGCTGGTGCTCAAAGGACTGGGTGATTTCGGACGCAAAACCGAACCACTTTTTTACGACCTTGCCTATTGATTCTGAATATTTCCCGGCAAGTAACAGTACGAGACAGGAACATGCTCAAAACACCGATAAAGACAAATGATATTCTCCAGGGCGTACGTTATGAAATTCGCGGCGAACTGGCCGCACGTGCGGTCGAACTTGAACGGCAGGGCTACGAGATCATTTCACTGAACATCGGTAACCCCGGTCTGTTTGGTTTCCGCACACCTGAGACCATGCGACTGGCCATGATCGAAAACCTGGGCCAGAGTGAGGCCTATTGCCATCAGAAGGGTATTTTTCCGGCCCGCGAAGCAGTGGTGATGCAGCAGCAGGGCCGTGGCGTGATGGATGTCACCGCAGACGATGTATTCATCGGCAACGGTGTTAGCGAGTGCATCGACCTGACCCTGCGTGCGATGCTCAACAGTGGTGACGAAGTTTTGATCCCCAGCCCGGATTACCCCTTGTGGAGCGCATCGGTCGCCCTCAATTACGGTACGTCGGTTTATTACCGCTGCCAGCCGGAGAACGGTTTTCAGCCCGACCCGGATGAAATTCGCAGCCTGCTGACCGAACGTACCCGCGCGATTGTGTTGATCAACCCCAATAACCCTACCGGTGCGGTTTACAGCCGTGAGCTGCTTGAAGAAATTGCTGCCATCGCCGAACAGAATCAGCTGGTGGTATTCAGCGACGAAATTTACGACGAGATGCTTTATGGCAACGCGAAGCACATCCCGATGGCAACACTGGTGCATGACACGCTGTGCGCGACCTTTAACGGACTCTCAAAAGTTTACCGTGCCTGCGGTTACCGGGTGGGATGGGTAGCTTTTAGTGGTGACAGGGAAAACGCAAAGGATTACCTGCATGCCGTAGAACTGGTCGCTTCGCTGAGATTGTGTGCCAATGTACCGGGACAGTGGGCGGTGCAAACCGCACTGGGTGGTTACCAGAGCATTCTGGAACTGACCTCGGAGGGCGGTCGCCTGTTCCAGGCGCGGCAGGCCGTTATTGACGGCGTCAACAACAGCAAGTTCATGTCCCTGGTCGAGCCCGATGGTGCGATGTATGCGTTTCCCGCGATTGATACCAGCATGTTCCGGTCATTCGATGACCAGGAATTTGCGATGGAATTACTGGAGAAAAAACACGTGCTGATTGCCCCGGGCAGCAGTTTCAATGTGCCATACCGGAATCACTTCCGGCTGACCACCCTGCCAACCGACCGAAAAATGCAAACCGTTTTTGAGCGCATGGAGGACGTGTTGGAAAGTATGCAGACGAGGTGAAAACAACATAAATCCTGAAGACACCTGTCTCCAGTATCAGTTAAAATAAGCGGTTCGGTATTAAACAGGCAACTTTTTGGTTTTGCTACAATCAAATACCGGACAAAGGAAAATGGGAAAATCCCGGAGACAAGTCTTTATGAGAAGTTTTAACCACCCTGCAGTTTGGGTCATGTGCATCGCCCTGCTGTCACCCGTGGCAAGCGATACGGCGATGGCGCAAAACACCGTCGAGATCGATTCCATCGTTGCACTGGTAGATGACGACATCATTCTTCGCAGCGAACTGGAAATCGCCTCAAAGGGTATCATCGACAGAATCCGCCAGCAAGGCGGTGATCTTCCGCCGAAAAGCCTGCTTGAAAAGCAGGTACTGGAACGACTGATCATCCGTCGCCTGCAATTGCTCAGGGCATTCCAGACCGGTATCCGGGTCAGCGATGCCGATATTGACCAGTCAATGATGATGCTTGCCCAACAGAACCAGATTTCGCTGATGCAATTGCGCCAGGTGATCGAAGCTGATGGTGAAGATTTCGCTGAGTTCCGCCAGAATATCGGTGAAGAAATGATGACCGAACGCCTGCGTCAAAGGGTTGTTAACAGTATGGACCCCATTACCGAGACCGAGATTGATATCCTCCTGGCATCCGAGGGTTTCAGCACCGGCGAATATAATATTTCACATATCCTGATCGGCATGAGTGAAGGCGCCACACCACAGCAGATTACCGCTGCGGAAACCAAAGCCAACAATGTTTACCAGCAATTGGAAGAGGGCCTGGATTTCGCTTCGGCTGCCATCAGCTACTCTGAATCACAGGAGGCACTGGAAGGCGGCCTGGTCGGTTGGCGGGATCTTAATTCTGTTCCGGTGATGTTTTCCGACGCGATCAGAAACCTCAGGGCAGGTCAGATGACGACACCGATCCGCAGTCCTGCCGGCTTCCATATTATCAGGGTCAATGATTACCGCGAACGCTCCCAGGTGATGGCAACCGAATTCCATGCCCGCCATATCATGGTCGAAACCAACGATCTGGTCGGCCCCCGCGAGGCCATGGAGCAGATTAGGGAGATTCACCAGGACCTTGTCGACGGTGTAGATTTTGCGGAGCTTGCCAGGGAATTTTCCGATGATGTTACGAGCGCCAACCTGGGTGGCGATATGGGCTGGTTTATGCCGCAGGCCTTTGGCGAGCGCATGGAGCAAACGCTGACAGCAATGGAGGACGGTGAGATCAGCGAGCCGTTTCAAACTGAACAGGGCTGGCATATCATCGAGCGTCTTGGTGAACGTGAGAAAGACGTGACCGTTGAAGCCACCCGTAATAAAGCACGTGCCAACCTTCAACAGCAGAAGATGGATATCGAGGTTGAGCAGTTCTTACAGCAGATGCGTGACGAGGCCTTCGTAGAAATCAGGCTGGATAGCTGAGCACCGTTTCAGCTGCGGCGACATATCCGCAAGGCAAATCATGCGACACAGATCATGATTAAGGAAACTCCAGTGCTCGCCCTGACACCCGGCGAGCCTGCGGGCATCGGACCCGAATGCACGGTACGCCTTGCCCATGAACATCCGGAATTACGCCTGCTGGCCGTTGCAGACCCCCAATTGCTGACCGCGGCTGCCGATGCCCTCGGACTCGATGTGCAGGTTAAATCCTGGCAACCGGGTGACAATCCCGTGGCCGGACAGATTTTGTGCTATCCCGTGTCCCTGGCTCAAGCAGTCAAACCAGGTCACCCTGACCCTGCCAATGCAGCCTACGTGGTTGACACGATAAAATCGGCTGTCAGGCTGGTACAGGATGGCCACGCTGCCGCATTGGTAACGGGGCCGGTACACAAAGGCGTCATCAACGATGGCGGGATTGTGTTCAGCGGCCATACCGAGTTGCTTGCAGACCTTGCCGGAATGAAAAAAGTGGTCATGATGCTGGTCGCCGGAAGTCTCCGGGTGGCGCTGGTAACGACTCATTTGCCGCTGCGCGACGTGGCCGACGCCATCACCATTGAGAATGTCCGCAGCAGTTTACGTATTACCCACCGGGAGTTGTGTACACGATTTGGAATCAGCGATCCGGTGATCCAGGTGCTGGGGCTGAATCCGCATGCCGGGGAAGGTGGCCACCTGGGTCATGAAGATGAGCAGGTCATTCAAAAGGTTATCGAGGCATGCAGAGCAGAAGGTATCCATGCCCTTGGGCCGGTACCTGCTGATACTGCATTCACCCCTACCCGGCTGGCGGCCTGCGATGCCGTGCTGGCGATGTACCACGACCAGGGACTGCCGGTGCTCAAACACGCGGGCTTTGGCAAAGCGGTCAATATCACGCTGGGTTTACCATTCATTCGCACCTCGGTTGATCATGGTACAGCACTGGATATCGCCGGGAAGAACTGCGCCGACGCCAGCAGCATGTATACCGCCGCCTGTGCTGCACAGGACATGTGCCGGTGAGACACAAGGCGCGAAAACGGTTCGGCCAGAATTTTCTGCATGACCAGCAGGTCATCGACCGGATCATAGCGAGCATTGCACCCCGACCGACCGACCTGCTGGTTGAGATCGGCCCGGGCCAGGCAGCGCTTACCCGGCCGTTGCTCGAAAGCGGTGCCGAACTACACCTCATTGAGCTTGACCGTGATCTTGTCGCAAAACTTGAGGAACAGTTTGCCGGCAACTCAAACATCACCATTCATTCCTGCGACGCGCTTAAGGCGAACCTGCCTGAATTGACCGGTCATCGCCCTTTCAGGCTGATTGGCAACCTGCCCTATAACATCTCCACGCCGTTGATTTTTCATGTGTTGCAATGGAGTGAACTGGTGGTTGATATGCACTTCATGCTGCAAAAGGAAGTGGTTGACCGCATGGCTGCCGCGCCAGGTAGCCGCACCTACGGGCGCCTGTCGGTGATGACACAGTTCCGTGCCGATGTCAGGCCATTATTTGATGTGCTGCCGGAAAGTTTCTCACCGGTTCCCAGGGTTTGCTCCAGCATCGTCCGTCTGCAACCCCTTAAGGAGCCGCCGGCCGATGCGGGTTCATTTGAAAAGCTGGCAAAGGTAGTGAGCGCCGCATTCTCGATGCGTCGCAAAACACTGCGTAACAGCCTCAGGAGTGTTTTGTCCGGGGAGCAAATCATCGCGGCAGGTATCGACCCGGGACAACGTGCGGAACAACTCGACCTGTCGCAGTTTGCCGCACTTGCCCGATCACTACCGAATGATGCAAACTGATCATCAATAACAATTCCATTGGCACAGAGCAGTTGTCATGACAAAAACATTACCCGTTGACGTGGTCGCGCAACCTGAGTTTCTCGGCAGGCATGAGGATAAATTTGCTTTCGCCTATACGATTAGCATCACCAATCGCTCCGAGCAGAACATCACCCTGCGAAACCGTCACTGGATCATTACCCATGCCAACGGCTCAACGGAAGAGGTGATCGGCGAGGGTGTGGTCGGTAAAACACCCGAACTGGCCCCCGGTAAATCCTACAGTTATACCAGCGGAGCATTGATTCCCACCCCGGTAGGTTCGATGCGGGGTTCTTATGGTTTTGTCACCGATGACGGTGTTTCCTTTCGTGCGGAAATTCCCGAGTTCACACTGCACACACCTGACGCGCCGCTGCATTAGCCGTTCTGGTTTACCTTAAATGAGTACCTATCTTATTGGCGATATACAGGGCTGTTATGATTCGCTCCATCGTTTGTTGGAAGCCATCCATTTTGACCCGGCCAACGACCGTCTATGGTCATGTGGTGACCTCGTCAACCGCGGTGGTAAATCACTGGAAGTATTGCGCCTGTTAAAAAGCCTCGGACCCTCGGTCAGTGTCACACTTGGCAACCACGACCTGCACCTGCTGGCGAATTACCACCGGTATTCCCAGGGGGGTTCGGGCAATACTGAATTTGATGCCATATTTGCCGCTCCGGAATGTGCCGAGCTGATGGAGTGGCTGATCAACCACCCGCTGGCCGTCTGGTCCAAGGAGTTTCAGTTACTGCGTGTTCACGCCGGAGTCATACCACAATGGGACTGGCAAGCGGCGGTCAATGCAGGTAATGAAGTATCCGCCATCCTGCAATCCGGGCAGCGCGGTGAATTTTTCAATCGAATGTATTCAAACAAACCAAGACTCTGGCGTGAAGAAAGAACCGGTTGGAAACGCGTGCGCCTGATCACCAATATTCTGACCCGCCTGCGTTTTTGTGATGAATTGGGCCGCGGAATCTATAACGTATCCGGCCCACCGGGCACCCAACCGAATCATTACAAACCCTGGTTCAAACACAAACACCGGCAAACGCGGGAAATCACCATTGCTTTCGGGCATTGGGCAGCCTTGGGTTTACGCGTAAAAAAACGCTATTTCGCCATGGATTCCGGTTGTGTCTGGGGCGGCAGGCTAAGCGCCCTGAAACTCGAAGACCACACCATCTACCAGGTTAAGTGCACGGAAAACTAATAACTGGCGGCAATAACGGTGCGTAATAACACCGCACCCTACGTCTTACGGTTGAGCTCGATAATCCGGTAGGCGAGCTTGTTTTTGTCATCAATTGGGAAACGTTCTTCTGTGGTCTGTGACCACTCCTGTTCGTCCCATTCGGGAAACCAGGTATCCGCCTCCGGTTCGATATCAATCAGCGTGAGCACCATATGCTGTGCAAGCGGCAGGGCCAGCGCATATAACTGACCGCCTCCGATCACCATGACTTCACCCGATCCTGAAATATCAACGGCATCGTCAAGCGAGGTGGCGAGATCGACACCCTCGGCACGGAAATCGGGATTCCTGCTCACCACGATGTTCTGACGCCCCGGTAATGGCCGGCCGATGGTCTGCCAGGTTTTGCGGCCCATCACGATGGCCTTGCCCATGGTGGCCTTTTTGAAATGTTGTAATTCCGCAGGCAAATGCCAGGGCATGCGACCGTCCAGTCCAATCGCCCTGTTTTTACCCATGGCGGCTATCAGAGTTATCACCTTTTTCATGTCAGACCGCGATGGGGGCCTTGATACCGGCATGACACTGGTAGTTTTGCAGATCGAAATCTTCAAAAACAAAACCGAACAGGTCCTTTTTCTCAGGGTTGATCTTCATAACCGGTAAGGCAAAGGGTTCGCGTGTCAGCTGTGTTTTAACCTGTTCAAGGTGATTCAGGTAAATATGCACATCCCCCAGTGAAATGATGAAATCACCGGGCTCGAGGTCCAGCACCTGGGCAATCATCATGGTCAGCAGGGCGTAGGATGCGATATTGAACGGCACACCAAGAAATACATCGGCACTGCGTTGATACATCTGGCAACTGAGCCTGCCATTGGCCACATGAAACTGGAACAGCATGTGGCATGGCGGCAAGGCCTGCAGACCGGCACGGGTATTTGCCTGTGGACTCTGTGTCTCATCCGGTAATACCGCCGGGTTCCAGGCCGATACAATATGGCGGCGGGAATCCGGTCTGCTGCGCAGGTCGTCCAGCAACTGGCTCAGCTGGTCGATGTGCCTGCCATCCGGTGAAATCCAGTTACGCCACTGGGCCCCGTAGACCGGGCCGAGGTCACCATTTTCATCCGCCCATTCATCCCAGATGGTGACGCCGTTTTCATTCAGGTAAGCCACATTGGTATCACCTTTGAGAAACCACAATAGCTCATGAATGATGGAGCGCAGGTGCAGTTTCTTGGTGGTCACACAGGGAAAACCCTGTGCCAGGTCAAAACGCATCTGGTAGCCAAACAGGCTAATCGTGCCGGTACCGGTTCTGTCTTCCTTGCGGCTGCCCTTATCGAGAATATCTTGCAAAAGCTGCAGGTAGGTTTTCATGGTTCTGACACGCCCTGTTTTGTTTGTGTGTTGGCACGCCTGGCATACCACATGATAATAAGGCCTGCTGCGATCATCGGTAAAGACAACAGCATACCCATGGTCAGCCATTCCATGGCAAGAAACCCCAGGTGTTGATCCGGTTGACGGAAAAACTCCGCGACTAACCTGAACACGCCATAACCGATCAGGAACAGACCGGAAACGGAAGCAGCCGGTCTTGGCTTGCGTGAGTACCACATCAGGATAATGAAAAGTGCCAGCCCTTCAAGACCGGCCTGGTACAACTGGCTTGGATGCCGCGCAAGATGATCCAGTGCTCCGGATCTCCATGCCTCGTTGAGGGCGGCTGTCTCAGCCGGCCCGAAACCGGTGGATTTGGCAAAGATCATGGCCCAGGGCACATCGCTCAGACGTCCCCATAACTCACCACCGATAAAGTTGCCCATGCGGCCGAATGCAAGCCCGAGCGGAACCATCGGTGCGACAAAATCTGCAACCTGCCAGAATGACCGCCGCGTGCGCCTGGCAAACCAGAGCATGGCCACGATCACTCCCAGCAAGCCGCCATGGAAAGACATGCCGCCGTCCCAGACCTTGAAGATCGACAGCGGATTCTGCAGCAACAGATCAGAGGCATAGAACAGCATGTAACCCATGCGCCCGCCAATGATCACACCGAGCATGCCGTAGAACAATACATCGCTGACATCCTGTTTGTTCCAGCCCCACCATCTCTGGCTCATGGCCCGGTAGTTGCCGATCATCCAGAAAGAAAGGAAGGCGAGCAGGTACATGACACCATACCAGTGTATGTCCAACGGACCGATCGATACCGCGACAGGATCGAAATTGATCAAAAGGTATTTGGATTGCACCGGGTCATTCCCTCGGGGACAGAGTAAGAATCGCAGGCAGCATATGACAGACTCGGGATACTGGCAAGCCGCGACTTGTATCAATTTGTAAACGTCATTAAAGCAACACACCACGATGTTGGGGTACACTGCTACGCGTCTAAAAGCAGTCACACAAACCAGGTCATAAGAAAATGCTTGAACTTGCTTTGCCGAACATGCACGCACTGGCAGTGATGATCATGATCGTGATCGCTCTCGCGTTGTTTACGCGTGACAACATACCAATGGAAACCACCAGCCTGGTGGTACTGGTGGTACTGGCGATCGGTTTCCAGCTTTTCCCCTATGAATCAGACGGCCAGGTTCTTGCACCCAGTGACTTCTTCGCAGGATTTGGTAACCGCGCCCTGATCGCGGTATCGGCATTGATGATTGTCGGCCAGGGCCTGATCAGTACCGGTGCACTGGAACCGGTGGGGCATCTGCTGGCCAGGTTATGGCGGCGCAGCCCGGCTTTATCACTACTGCTGACCATAGTCATGACCGGTTTTCTCAGCGCGTTTATCAACAACACACCTATCGTGGTGCTGATGCTGCCGATACTGATCGGTGTTGCAGTCAAAACCGGTGCAGCACCTTCCGCCTCGTTGATGCCGATGGGATTTGCCAGCATTATCGGCGGTATGGCCACCACCATTGGTTCATCGACGAACCTGCTGGTAGTCAATGTTGCCGCTGATATGGGTATGGAACGTTTCAGCATGTTTGATTTCAGCGTGCCGGTGCTGGTCGCAGGCTCCGTGGCGCTCCTGTACCTGTGGCTGATCGCACCGAGAATGCTGCCGAAACGACTGCCCCCTATGAATCGTGGTGTATCGAGGGTTTATACCGCACAGATCAGGCTCAACGATAACAGCCCGGTCGTCGGCCACACGCTGGCTGAAGCGATCGCCCGTACCGGTGACATCATCAAGGTAGAAACCATCCAGCGTGGCAAGGGTGTATTTATCAATCCGTTGCCGGATGTAAAGTTACGTGCCGCCGACCGTATCACCACCAGTAACACCCACCAAAATCTGAGGGAATACGCACGCCTGCTGGGTGGTACGCTTTACACCGAGGATCATGCGGTCGATGCCAGCCACCCCCTGTCAACGGATGGAACGCAGATTGCAGAAGTTGCCATTACACCCGCTTCAAGCCTGAATGGTGTACGTATCGGCAGCGCCGGATTGCTGTCACGCTTTGGACTCCGGTTGCTGGCATTCAACCGGTTTGAAGGGATGGAAGAGCGGGAGTCACCCGGGATTGACGAAACCCGCTTGCGGACCGGTGACGTGTTGCTGGTGCAATCGACCCTGGAAAACCTGGGCGAACTCAAACAAAGCCCCGACTTCCTGATCCTCGACGGCAGCATCAATCTGCCAAGGGCACGCAAGGCGCCCATCGCGCTGGCCGTTATCACCGGTGTGGTAGGCCTGGCCGCGGCTAAGGTCATGCCGATCGAGATCAGTGCATTGCTCGGCTGCCTGGTACTCATCCTCACCGGATGCCTGAACTGGAAAGATGCCATGAGGGCGCTCAGCACCCAGGTCATTCTGATCATCGTATCCTCACTGGCCCTGGGTCTGGCACTGCTCAAAACCGGCGGCGCAGACTTTCTGGCCAACATGTTTGTATACATCACTTTCGGTGCACCGCCGGCCATCGTGCTGATGAGCCTGATGATGATGATGGGTGTATTAACGAACGTGGTTTCCAATAATGCCGCTGCTGTCATCGGCACTCCGATTGCCATTGGTATTGCGCAACGCCTGGGGCTACCGCTGGAGCCCTTCGTGCTGTCGGTGCTGTTTGGGGCCAACCTCAGTTTTGCGACACCGATGGCCTATCAGACCAATGTGCTGATCATGAACGCGGGTGGTTATAAGTTCGGGGATTTCGTCCGCGTCGGCATTCCCCTTACCATCATTACCTGGTTGGTTTTGAGTGGCGTTTTAATTTGGGCATATAGTCTTTAAGAATAAATTCCGTAAGGAACACATTATATGAATGCATCTGGCAAAGCAGAGGGCGTGGTTCGCACCGGCCCCTACCCCGAACTGACAATAACAGCTGTTCTTGTCGGTTATTTTCTCGGCGCGATCATTGCAGTCAGTATTGGTTACGCGGCACTGATACTGGGTTTTTCCATCGAGGGCTCCGAACTCGCTGCCATTTTGGGTTTTGCGATTTTGCGCGGTATGTTGCGGCGCAACTCCATCATTGAAAACAATATCGTGCAGACCATTGCCAGCGGCGTTAACGGTGCCTCCAGCGGCCTGATGTTTTCTGTTCCGGCTATTTTTATTCTCGGCTACGGTATGGACTTCAACCCGGTGTTGATGACATTCGGTGCCATTGCCGGTGCCTTTATGGGCATTGGTTTCATTATTCCGCTTCGTAAGCAGATGATTGACTACGAGCGGCTGACCTACCCCGGTGGTGTGGCTGTAGCAACCATTCTCAAGTCTCCCGGTGCTGGTATACAAAAAGCCATGTTCCTCCTGGTGGCGGCGGCCACCAGTGGTTTACTGCATTTCCTGAGCCAGTCAAGTGGTGTCGAATACTGGGACCTGGGTGCCCTGCTCAACTGGCCTGAATACATGAACGGAGTCTGGTACCTGTCACTTCTGTCCGTGGGTGTGGGTTACATTGCCGGCAAAGGCGGTGTCGCTTTTATCATCGGCGGCTATGTCTGCTACTGGGTACTGGCACCGTTGCTGAGCCAGTTTGGCCTTTTCCCGGTAGACCCGGAAACCAGTGCTGTGATCAGCGAGCCTGACAGCCTGCGTTTACTGCTATACCGGCCAGTCGGCATCGGCATGCTGATCGGTGGTGCCGTGGCGGGTGTGATCGTGGCATTTCCGATGATTCTAAGTGCCGTACGCAGCATGCAAAATGCGGCAAAATCGAATTCGGCCATGTCCAAAGACGAGATGCCGATCAAACTGCTTTATTTCGGCATCGGCGGGGCCGCTATCCTGCTGACTGTCATTGCTGTTCTTTCCACGGAAAAAATGGGTATCGGCCGGGGAATACTCATGGCAGTGGTGGGCACACTTTGGATCTGGATTGCCGGTGTCATATTGTCCGAAGCCATCGGACGGACCAACTGGTCACCGCTTTCCGGTATGACACTGATTGCAGTCACGCTTCTGATCATCATATCCAGCGGTCTCGATGACAACCGCGCAGCCATTGTGTCCGCCATCATGGTAGGCGCAGCAGCCTGCGTTGCCATGTCACAGGCCACCGACCTGATGCTGGATCTTAAAACCGGTTATCTCGTGGGTGCCACACCCCGTCAACAGCAATACGGACAGTTTCTCGGCGCGTGGCTGGGTCCGATCCTGATCATGATATTGATCTTTGTTCTGCATGAGGCCTACGGTCTCGGCGGTGACAAATTGCCCGCGCCGCAGGGCCAGGCACTGGCCAGTATGGTCAACGGCATCATCGGTGGAGATGTTCCCAGCCAGAAGTACCTCGCAGGTGCGGGACTGGGTGCCTTGTTGAGCCTGGCATCACCCGGCCTGGGGATTACGGTGGGACTTGGTTTCTACCTGCCTTTCAGTATTGTGCTGACCTACAGCATCGGTACATTGCTGCGGGTCATTTCCGACTGGAAGCTGGGTGACGAATTTGCCGAAAGCACGGGTATCCCGATCGCAGCCGGCGTTATTGTGGGCGAGGCACTGGTCGGCGTAGGTTTCGCCGTTTACATGATTCTGGGGGCCGTATGAACACCAAGACAATTTCACTGCTAGTCATTATGGCCGCTTTCCTGGCCGGCGCATTCATCAGCGTGCTGGATCCCACCCAGGTCAACTGGACCTGGTTTGTACCGGTACTTGTTGTGGGTCTGATCGCTCTCTACATCTACAGGAAGGCGCATCATGTCGAGGCCAAGGCCAGTCACCGCCTGAGTGGCAACCTGGAAATACTCGATACCAGCCTTGAGAACATCCTGGGCAACCTGGAAACCCTCAATGCCGGTTCGAGTGATTTACCGGTTTACGAAGCACGTTTCGAGATTGACCGGCTGTTGCGTGAAGACCTGAACCATTTCGCCAACGCCCGCGAAAGCATGAAGCATGTCTTTGGATTGCAAAAATATGCCGACGTGATGAGTGCATTTGCTGCCGGAGAGCGGTATATTAACCGGGTATGGTCCGCATCAACGGATGGTTACGTGGAAGAGGTACGCAGCTACCTTGAACGCGCAACCCAACAGTTCAGAGAAGCAAGGTCACTGTTTGCCGGATTTCAACGGCAATACAAATCGACCCTCTCCTCCGTCTGAAACCATACGGAGTACCAAAGTAGTTAATATGAGTGGATTTTGCGATATACTGAAGGTTCGACTGACTAAATAACATTGTTTAATGCCATAGCGATTGACGGAAAGCACCGTACTATATAGAGTGTTCCGTCTGATCATTTCTTCAACAAATTTTTTAAAGCCATTGAGACGAAGCATGCTAAACAACAGAAAGATTACCTGCCTAATGTCCTCAGCCTTTATTTTTGCAGTTACCGGTTTGTCTACCCAGGCGTTCGCGGCAAGCATTAATGAAGTCATGCAGGAAGGAGAAAGCCGCGCGGATGCCGGTGCAACTGCACAAACTCAGATTGATTCGGTCGCCGATCAAACTGAAAAAATCATAAACGACTACAGGACTGTTACCAAGGTTGTGGACGGGCTTAGAGTCTACAACGCATTGTTGCAGACGCAGCTGGATAACCAGCAGTCTGAAATGCAGGCCCTGACCGATTCGATCGCGAATGTCGCGCTGATCGAACGTCAGATCATCCCCCTGATGACACGCATGGTTGATGCACTGGATGAGTTCGTTCAGCTGGACACGCCTTTCCTGATGAAAGAGCGTACCGCCCGCGTCGAGCGTTTGCGTGAAGTGATGGAACGTTCAGATGTATCTGCAGCTGAAAAATTCCGTATTGTTATTGAAGGCTACCAGATTGAAAACGACTATGGTCGAACGATTGAGGCTTATAAAGGCTCAACCGAGATCAACGGTAACCAGCTGGAAGTTGACTTCCTGCGTATCGGACGCGTTGCATTGCTATACCAGACAGTCGGTGGCGAACACACCGGTGCCTGGGATGCAGAGCAAAAAGCATTTATCGAACTTCCACCTGCGGTCTACCAGAAGCAGGTTTTAGACGGACTTAAGATTGCACGTAAACAGGTTGCGCCGGATCTACTTGTCGTACCGGTTGCCGCACCAACGAGGGCAATGCAATGATCAGCATAATCAAAAAAATCGGCCTGGCCAGCGGCCTCATGTTGGCTTTCACCCTGTCTGCCCAGGCTGCAACAGCGATATCTCTGGATCAGCTTCTGGAACAGGTTAAAACAGGTCGCGTTACCGATGCGGCTTCTAACAAGGCAAGGCTCGACGAATTTCGCGCCAACCGTTCAACTCAAAGCAAGTTGTTGAATAACGAAAAAGCCGAGCAGAAACGTCAGGAACAAGCTTCCGCACGGATGGAAGCAGAGTTTGAAAGGAACGATCAGCAGATCCTTGTTCTTGAACAGGCTTTCCAGGAACGCCTCGGTGGTCTTAAAGAACTGTTTGGTGTTCTGCAGCAGGCATCCGGTGATGCACGCGGTCAGTTTGAATCATCACTGACCCAGGTTCAGTTCCCGGACCGGACCGACTTCCTGCTTGAATTCGCCAAGAAGATGGGTCAGTCCAACCGCCTGGCGTCACTGGAAGAAATTGAACGCCTGTGGTTTGAAATGCAACAGGAAATGACCCAGACAGGTAAAGTTGTCACCTTCACAACCAACGTTGTTAACTCCGTTGGTGAAGAAAACCAGCAGGAAGTGACCCGTATCGGTGCCTTCAATGTAGTGTCAAATGGCAAGTACCTTGAGTATATTCCAGAGACCCAACGTCTGGTTGAACTGCAGCGCCAGCCACCCAGCCGTTACACCGGTCGTATTGCTGACCTGACGGCTGCTGAATCCGGAATGTTTCCGCTTGGTATCGATCCGACACGCGGTCAGTTACTTAGTCTGCTGGTACAGTCACCCAGCCTGATGGAGCGTATCGACCAGGGTAAAACGGTTGGTTACGTGATCATCGTTCTCGGTATCTTCGGTGTACTCATCGCTATCTGGCGTGTACTGGTGCTGTCTGTAGTTGGTGCGAAAGTCAACAGTCAGGTCAAGAACATCAGCGAGCCAAACACCAATAATCCGCTTGGCCGTGTTCTCAAGGTATCACAGGATTCAGCCAGTGCTGACATTGAAACCATTGAATTGAAACTCGGTGAAGCCATTCTCAGGGAAACACCGAAGTTCAACTCCATGCTGCCGTTGCTGAAGATCATCTCAGTGGTTGCACCGTTACTTGGTCTGCTGGGTACGGTAACCGGTATGATCGTGACCTTCCAGGCGATTACGCTGTATGGTGCCGGTGATCCGAAACTGATGGCCGGTGGTATTTCAACCGCCCTGGTTACCACGGTTCTCGGTCTGGTTGTGGCTATTCCAACAGTATTCCTGCATACGCTGGTTTCCAGCCGGGCCAGGAGACTGACCCAGATTCTGCAGGAAGAGTCCGCTGGCATGCTCGCCGAGCTCGCCGAAGGCAAAACAGCTGCATAAGGTAATCATCTCATGGATTTGATTTATTACTATCTGCCCGCACTGGAAACAGTCCGTGACTTTATGGAACTCGGTGGGGACGTGCTGTTTGTTATCGGCTTTCTCACCTTGTTCATGTGGATGCTGGTTATCGAGAGACTGATCTATCTCCGTGCAGGACATAAACGCCTGGCTGCGAAGGCCCTGTTTATCTGGGAGTCACGTGATGATCATAAGTCATGGAACGCTCACCAGATCAGGGTCCGTTTAATCTCGCAGGTTTCTGCCAAGGTAGAACGCAACATACCGTTGATTCAGACCTGTGTTGCTTTATGTCCTTTGCTCGGTTTGCTGGGAACAGTAACCGGTATGGTCGAAGTGTTCGAGGTTATGGCCATATCCGGTTCGGGTAGTCCCCGTTCCATGGCATCCGGCGTATCCAAAGCTACCATTCCGACAATGGCCGGAATGGTAGCGGCTCTGTCCGGTGTGGCAATGGCAACCTACTTACAACGTAAAGCCTCACGGGAACGCGAGTTACTTGCGGACAACCTGTACATAGGGTAATAAGTGACCTGAAGGTCGCTGGAGAATTTGAATGAAGCAATTTTTTAACCAGAACCAGGCCGAAGAAGAGTCTGAAATTAATATCACTCCCATGCTCGACGTGGTATTCATCATGTTGATCTTCTTCATCGTTACGGCAACCTTTGTCAAGGAAGCCGGTATTGACGTCAACCGGCCTGATGCAGCTACCGCGGTCAAGAAGGAAAATGCCAATATCCTGATCGCCATCGGTGCAAATAACGACATCTGGATCGACCGTCGTATGATTGATATTCGATCCGTACGTCCTAACATCGAGCGTCTTCATGCTGAAAACCCACAGGGTTCAGTGGTCATTCAGGCAGACAAAGAATCCAAAACCGATACTTTGATACAGGTTATGGATGCATCGCGACAGGCTGGCGTATTCAACGTTTCAATCGCCGCCCAAGAGCAGTAAAGCAGTCATGGCAGCTTCAATTAATCAAACACTAACTCAAAGTCAGGCCGCTGGGCTGACCCGGTTGGTTACGGGGCTGATTTTTGGTCTGGCTATAACATTATGCCTGTTCTGGATGATGCAGTACCTGATTGCAACAGCCGATCGTACACTGAATGATGATGGCGCTGGCAGCCTGGTGGATTTCGTCAGGGTAAAACGTGACGAATCCGTCAAGCAAAGGCAATTAAAGCCTAAAAAGCCACCACCACCTGATTCACCGCCTCCTCAGCCGCCAACACCACAGTTGGAAAACCTGAACCCCAATGCTGAAAAGATAGCTATCTCTGCGGTACCGGTTGAAACCGATATCGAAATGACCGGCGGATTCAGCCTGGGTGTAGGTGAAGGTGATTACCTGCCCATCGTTAAGGTTGCACCTATCTATCCAAACAGGGCGTTGACCCGCGGCATTGAAGGCTACTGCGTTGTTGAATACACGGTAACCCGCCAGGGCACGACAAAAGACCCGGTGGTCGTCGAATCACAGTGCACATCGAGCCTTTTCCACAATGCATCGGTCAACGCGGCCCTGAAATTTAAATACAAGCCAAGGATCATGGACGGTGAAGCCGTTGAAGTTCCTGGTGTACAGAACAAATTTACTTATGAAATTACTGAATAAAGGTCAGATTGTGCGTACAGCTTCAGCAAATTCCACTTGTAAAAAATGGCTGGTTCCCGCTTTGACTGTGTTTTTGTCGGTGGTATTGGCATCGACTGCAACTGCGCAGGTAAGGAGAGACGACGACAAGGACGGGTCAGACCGTAAGACCAAAGAAACGGTGGCCATGAGTCAGCAGGTTTATGAGTCCTTGACGGAAATCCAGGAATTGGTTGAAACCGATCAATATCAAGCTGCACTTGAAAAGATCAAAGACTTGCAGACGGGTAGAAAGAAGATGTCTCCCTATGAGGCGGCTCAGATCTGGAATCTAACCGCCTACACGTATTACCTGATGGAAGATTACAAGAGCGCTATCGGTGCTTATCAACAGGTATTGCAACAGCCTGATTTACCCGAAGCATTGCAGCAAAGTACACTCAAAACGCTTGCACAGCTCCATTTTACGGTTGAAGACTTTGATAAGGCACTGGAAGTCATTAATCAATTGATCGCCATGCTTGACGAACCTGCAGCCGATGTCTACATGCTCAAGGGGCAGGCATATTTCCAGATGCAGGAGTACGAAAAAGCCCTGGAGCCAATCAAAATTGCCGTCCAGATGTATCGCGATCAGGGCAAGGTACCCAATGAGAACTGGTTATTGCTGCTGCGAGTGATTTACTGGGAGATGAAAGATTTCCCCAATATGTTGACCGTTCTGCAGGAACTGGTCGAGGAATATCCCAAAGACACCTATGTACTGACCCTGGCTGGCGTATATAGCGAACTTGGAGATACCAAGAAACAACTGGCATTGACCGAGGCACTGTACGATGCCGGGTACATCGACGGAAAAACACACGCCGTCAATCTCGCAAACCTGTACCTGTTGCATGGTATTCCTTACAAGGCAGCAACCGTTCTGGAAAAAGAAATGGACGCCGGCACAGTTGAACCTGATGTGCGGAACCTGCGCTTATTGTCACAGGCCTGGTACCAGGCAAGAAACGACAAGAAGTCTATTCCCCCGCTGGTTAAAGCTGCTGCCATGGGTGACGACGGCGAACTCTACATGCGTTTAGCCCAGTCTTACCTGAACCTGGAAATGTGGGGTGAAGCCGCCCAAGCAGCTAAAAAAGGTATTGAAGTCGGTAATCTGAAACGCAAGGATACCGCCAACATCATGTATGGTATGGCACTGTTCAATCAGAGGAAACTGGAACAGGCCAGGAGAGCTTTCCAGGCAGCCGGCAAGGATAATCGCAGTAAACGCGCCGCTGGCCAGTGGATCAAGTACGTTGACAGCGAAATTCTCCGCCGCGATACACTGGAACAGAAGCTTCCTGATTTGAAACCTCGCGATGTCGATGAAATTCTCAAAGCCAATGCAGATGCCGTTGACGACGCGGGTTAAATTTCGCTTTTAGCGAGTAAATCGATTGAAAAAAAACCGCGCTCCAGGCGCGGTTTTTTTGTGCCGGATTTTTATGAAGTCAGTGATTCTTACCCGGCAAATAGTGAACGATGCGAATATTCTCCAGTGTGACCAGGCCACCACGGCCTGCCCTCTCAAACAACTCCGACAAGGTGGCTTGAAACACGGTAATTTTGTCGACTTCATCGACGATCTCTATAACCATTGGAAGATCCGAAGACAGGTCCAGTATCTTCTGCGTGCGGATTCGGGCACTTGCCCCAAAGCCGAGGACACCTTTGAGCACTGTCGCCCCGGCCAGATCGGCATCACGCGCCTTTCTGACGATCACTTCGTACAAGGGTAAGTGACCCAGTTTGTCGCTTTCACCGACAAAGACTCTCAACAAAACTGCCTGTCCGGAAATTTTCATAGCTACCTCAACACCCACGCACTTAAATACAAACCCAGCACAAACGCCAACCCGGCACCGGCCATGGTGGCGACAAAATAGAACGAGGCGTAAAAATACTCCTTGTCCTGGACAAACTGCCCCAACTCATAAACAAATGATGACATGGTCGTGAAGCCGCCACAGAAACCTGTTGCCAGCAATAGACGCATCTCCGTAGAAAGCAGCGTTGATGTGGCAGAGATACCTGCGATCAGCCCGATCAACAGGCAGCCTGCCACGTTTGATAACAGTGTACCGAGCGGCATACTCAAAGCGGCGATGTTTTGCGTGACCAGGCTCATGCCATAACGGCTGACACCGCCCAGCATACTGCCCAATCCAACATAGACAAATGGTAATATGACAGCCACCTGTTAATCCTTGCTGATTTCAATGGGTACATGATGCGATGCCCGCAGGCATGACGCAAGCGATGAGACAGGAGAATACCCGGATGAACAAGGGCTCAAGCCTGAAAAATTATTTAGGCAGGCTACTGCATATAAAACCCTCTCCCTTACGGCAGGGCCGCAATGGGCCGTATATATTTATACACATCAACAAAACGGCCGGAACCAGTATAGGGAACGCCATAGGACTGCCGGTAAAGCATCATCAGACTGCAAGGGAGATCATTGCAAAGATAGGTAAGGACAAGTGGAATACGGCCTATAAATTCACACTGGTGAGGAATCCGTGGGACAAGGTGGTATCACACTACGAATACCGTCGAAAAAGGAATAAGACGGAGGTCGCCACGCGCAATGTTTCGTTCTCCGAGTGGGTCAAAAAAACCTACGGAACGGACAAGGATCCCTTCTTCTACAATAACCCGAAGGCTTTTCAGCCACAGGTTGAGTGGCTTAAGGATGAACAGGGCCGCATTGCCATTGATTTCATCGGAAAGTTCGAGTCCATCAATGACGACTTCGACCAGATAAAGCGCATCATCGGTATTGAAGCGGAGCTACCCCACCTGAACGCCAGTAAGCGGGCCAGCTATCAATCCTATTACGACGATGAAACCCGGCTGATCGTGGCGCAGTGGTTTCATGAAGACATCGAAGCGTTCGGGTATAACTTTTAAATAAGAAAAAAGAAAAAAGGGGCCGAGAAAAAAGGGGCCGGATACATTTAATTAAATGTATCCGGCCCCTTTTTATTGGAACCCACTATATATCAGGGCGTATACCAAATCGGTGCGGTATAGGCACGCTCCTGGTGGATGGTTTCTGCGCCTTCGGGTATTTCAATACCGTAACGGAAGGCATCGTAGACGACCCAGCGCGGGGTTGGGATTTCGAGTACGCGGGCGTAATAGAAGGCGCTTTGTTTGGCATCGAAATCAGGATCGGTCCAGACCGTGCCAAGCTCGGAAGCACCAATGGTGTTGGTCCAGTTGGCTGCAGCAATATCCACCGTGTTGCCAACCGCAGGCAAAACGCCATTGGCGTTTGGTTCACGGCCATCCGACCACGCAACATTATAGACTTTCTCATGCTTCTCGCCTTTCTCGTCCAGCCAGCCTTTGACGATCTGGATACGGTCGAGGTTGGCGCCAATGGCGTCGCGTAAGGCATATACCATGAATGTAGGCGCACCAGCCTTGCTGTTGGCACGCAGATCACCACCCATTGGCACACCCTTCTCATAACCCCGGAAAGCGGGCGCGCGGCTGTTCAGGTCTTCATCGGTATAATTCCAGCCACCGAAGAACCGTATGGCGATACGCGGGCCGGTGGTGCCGTACACTTCCTTGCGCTTCATCGCATCCCAGATCGCGGTGCGGGTATTTTCTTTGGCCCAGACACCCGTGTAGCCGGAGGCGACCAATTCATAACCCTCGAAG
>Ga0316192_10000302_pt1 | contig 34968 bp, 36 predicted proteins | sample MerIslwburrow_MG_FD_204931 | JGI IMG/M metagenome (GOLD analysis project Ga0316192, IMG submission 204931) | Coastal sediment microbial communities from Maine, United States - Merrow Island worm burrow | ecosystem: Environmental > Aquatic > Marine > Coastal > Sediment | place: USA: Maine...
AACCATCGAACGGGCCGATCCGTCGGTGGTCGACGCCCTGGGCGCCATCGGCACCGCCACCGTGCACGAGGCCATCGGCCGACGGGGCTACCTCGGCCCTGACATCACCCCCATTCAGCGCGACACCGCCCTGGCGGGCAACGCCGTGACCGTGCTCAGCCAGCCGGGTGACAACATCATGATCCACACCGCGGTCGAGGTGTGCGCCGAGGGCGACATCCTGGTGGTGGCCAACACGGCCCCGTCGACCCATGGCATGTTCGGCGATCTGTTGGCCACCTCGCTGCAGGCGCGGGGCGTTCGGGGCCTGGTCATCGACGCCGCCGTGCGCGACACCCGGGATCTGCGGGCCATGAACTTCCCGGTGTGGTCCCGCTGGGTGTCGTGCCAGGGCACCGTCAAGGCCTCGCCCGGTTCGGTGAACGTGCCGGTCGTGGTCGGGGGGCAGATCATCAACCCCGGCGACGTGATCTGCGCCGACGATGACGGGGTGGTCGTGGTGGCCAGGGCCGACGCGCCGTGGGCCCTTGACGCCTCGAACGCCCGGTTGGCCAAGGAGGAGGATGTCAGGGCCCGCCTGGCGGCCGGCGAACTCGGGCTTGATGTCTATGGGTTGCGACAAAAGCTGGAAGACATCGGCGTGACCTATGTGGAAACAGCAACAACAAGCGAGGCCATGAATCAGCAATAACATTGAGGTAAGTCTGCCTATAAGCGTGTTGTTCTAACGATTGCCACGCAGCGGTTTTGGCTCCTACAGTTCACTAATTCGGAGCCCGTCAACCGATAATAAGGTGGCAATGAACCGCGCTCATTGTTGCAAGAGCAATGTCGATGACTAACCTGCAGCCGCTCCTGGGTGGAGCCGAGCGCTCCGTGGCCATCGTAGATGCCGACTCCGGGGAGTCGTGGACCTACGCCCAACTGTGGCATCGGGTGGAACAACGCCAGGCCGAACTCGCCAGCTACGACGGTGGCTTGGTGTTCCTCGGCGCCTCGACCACCCCGGCCACCGTGATCGACTACCTCGCCTTGACCGGCCTGGGAGCCTGTGTCGCCCTGCTCGACCCTGCGGTGAAGGCTTCGCGGGGGGCACGCTGGGTGGCGGCATTCCAGCCCGAGGGCGTGTGGGGCTTCGAGCACCTCGCCCCCCGAGTCGAGCCGAGCACGGGCCCGGGCATCGGCGACGAGGCGGTCCTGCTGGCCACCTCGGGATCGACCGGCAACCCCGAGTTCGTGCGCCTCTCCATGGCCAACGTCGTGGCCAACGCCAACCAGATCACCGCCGCTCTACGTCTCGATCGCGACGAACGGGCGCTGGCCTACCTCCCGCTCTTCTACTCCTTCGGGCTGTCGATCCTCAATAGTCACCTCCGGGCCGGAGCCTCGGTCGTGCTGAGCCGGGCGGGGGTGGTCGACCCCCGCTTTGTGTCAACCCTGCAACACCATGAGGTGACCTCGGTATCGGGGGTTCCCTACTCCTTCGAGCTGTTCGCCCGCACCGGTCTGTTCGAGCGGGACCTGCCGTCGCTGCGGCACGTCACCCAGGCCGGCGGCCGGTTTTCGCCCGAGCGGGCCCTGTGTACCCACGAGCAGTTGGCGGCCCGGGGTGCCTCGCTGTGGCTGATGTACGGTCAGACCGAGGCCACCGCCCGCATGACCGTGCTCCCCCCGGAGCAGTTGCCGGACGCCGTCGGCACCGTTGGCTACCCTCTGCCCGGCGCCACCATCACCACCGACGACGACCCCGGCTCACCCACGGGCCAGATCCTCTACACGGGACCGAACGTGATGCTCGGCTACGCCCACCAGCGGAGCGACCTCGACGGCCGCGACCAACTCGGCGGCACTCTGGCCACCGGCGATCTGGGCCGCATCGACGACCAGGGCCGCATCGTCATCACCGGCCGGGCCAAACGCATGGCCAAGGTCTTCGGGGTGCGGTTCAACCTCGACGACATCGAACAGCAACTGGCCGCCTACGGACCCCTCGGGGTGGTCGACGGCGGCGAGGGGCTACGCGTCGTGATCGAGAGCGACGACGAGACCGTCACCCCCCGGGCCCTGGAACGGTGCCTGGGTCTCGCCCCCCGATCGGTCGACCTGGTGAAGGTCGGCGCCCTGCCCCGCACGTCATCAGGCAAAGTCGACTACGCCGCTCTGGGAGCTCTGTGACCGCCGTCAGCACCACCACCACCACCACCACACCGCCAACGACCACCATGGACGATCTGCCGATCTTCGGCGCCGCCCAGGCCGAGCGGGAGGCCCGGCTGGTGGCCAGGCTGCGGGAGCTGACGGTCCATCATGTGGATCGCTGTCCGTCGTACGCCAACATCGTCCGGACCGTCTTCCCCCAGTGGGACCGCCCCGATCGTGACCCCACGCTGGCCGATCTGCCGTACGTTCCGGTCGGTTTGTTCAAACGGCGTGATCTGAAGAGCGTGCCCGAGGATGAGGTGTTCAAGGTCGTGACCTCCTCGGGCACCACCGGGCAACCATCACGGGTGTTCCTCGACCGCGACACGGCCCAGATCCAGGCTCGGACGTTGTCGGCCATCATGACCCACGTGCTTGGCAAGCAGCGGCGTCCGATGCTGGTGGTCGACACCGACGCCATCCTGCGCAACCCGGCCGGTCACACCGCCAGGGCGGCGGGGGTGCTTGGCATGATGAACCTGGGCCGCAAGCACGTGTTTCTGCTCGATGCCGACATGGCCGAGCGGGCTGACCGCCTGGCCGAGTTCGTAGCCGATTACGAGGGCGAAGACCTGTTGATCTTCGGCTTCACGTTCATGGTCTGGCAGCACCTCCAGCAGCGCTTTGGGTCTGACGGCATCGACCTCAGCCGGGCCACCCTCGTGCATTCCGGAGGCTGGAAGACGATGGAGGCCGAGCGGGTCGGCAACCCCGAGTTCCGCCAGGCCCTGGGTGAGGCCTTCGGCCTGCGCCACATCGTCAACTTCTACGGCATGGCCGAACAGGTGGGCTCGGTCTTCGTCGAGGGCGACGACGGCTACCTCCACCCCTGCCGGGAGGCCGATGTGTTGATCCGCCACCCGTCAACGCTCAAGGTGGTTCCCGACGGTGAGGTCGGTCTCATCCAGGTGCTGTCCACCCTGCCGACCTCCTATCCTGGTCATTCGATCCTCACCGAGGACATCGGCGTGATCCACGCCACCGACGAGGACCCGCTCGGGGGCAAGGCGTTCCAGGTGCTGGGACGGTCGCGCCGATCCGAACTCCGAGGCTGCTCCGACACCTACGCCCGGGCCACCCAGGGCACGCCGGCATGAGCCCGGTGGCCGTGCGCCCGCTGTGCACCGCTGAGCAGGGGGCCGAGATCATCACCGCCCTGGGGGAGGCGCAGCGCAGCCTGCAGGTGTTCGACCCCGACGTCTGCGCCTTCAGTGCCGAGTTGTCACGCCGCCTGCGGGCCTCCTCCCGCCGCCAGGATTCGCCGGCCATCGCCGCCCTGGCCTACTGGATACGCCCCGCCAACCTGGCCCGGCTGCGAGCCGATTGGGACCGGACGGTGGCCATCGACCGGGCCGAGATCGTGCCCCGGGGCACCGTCTTCCACCTGCCTCCCACCAACGTCGACACTCTGTTTGTGTACTCCTGGCTGTTGTCGGCGCTCATGGGCAACGCCAACGTGATCCGCATTGCCCCCGACGCGGTTGAGGCGTCGGGTCGCCTGCTGGCCATGGTGGCCGACACCCTGTCGGGCTTTCCCCGGGTGGCCGCATCGACCGCCCTGGTCAGCTACGGCCACGACGACGACCTGACCGCCAGCCTGTCACAGGCCGAGGTGCGGGTGATCTGGGGTGGTGACGAGACGGTGCGCTCGATCCGTTCCCTGCCTGTCAACCCTCTGGCCTCCGAGATCGCCTTTCCCAACCGCTTCTCCCTGGCCGTGATCGATGCCCGATCGGTGCTGGCATTGCCCGCGGCCGACGTCGCCGATCTGGCCCAACGCTTCTTCAACGACGCCTACTGGTTCGACCAACTCGGCTGCGCTTCACCCCGGGCCGTTGTCTGGCGGGGCGACGAGCCCACCGTGGCCGAGGCGGCGGAGGTGTTCTTCGACGCCGTCGAGGTTGAGCTGGATTGCCGCCACTACCGGGTGCCCGACGGCGCGGCCATGGCCAAACTGGTGCACCTTGTGGGGCGGGCCGCCGATGGTGAACTGGTCTCGGCCAAGTGGGGCGACGGTCGGCTCTCGGTGGGATGGCTCGAGGGTGATCGCCCGGTACCCCGCGACGGGCCTGGCGCCGGGTTGTTCTACACCGGCCGGATCGACGAGTTGAAGGAACTCATCGAGATCGTGCAACCCGTCGATCAGACTCTGAGCTATTTCGGCTTTGACGAGGATGAACTGCGGGTTCTCGCCCGCTCCCTTGGGGCCCGCGGCATTGACCGGGTCGTCGCCATCGGCAACGCCCTCAACTTCGACCGTTTCTGGGACGGCAACGACCTGTTGCGCAGCTTCACCCGCTTCGTCAGCGTCGAATGATGTCGCCAACCATGGAAGAACCCGTCATAGGACGCTGACATGAAACTCAAACAAGTGCGATCGATCTTTGCCGACATTCTGACGCTGGGCGATCCGGTCGATTGGTCGACGATCCGTTACCAACAGACCACAGGGTGGGATTCGTTGGCCCACATGGCCCTGGTCGGTGAGCTGGAGGACGCCTTCGAGATCATGCTCGACACCGATGACGTCATTGCCATGTCGAGTTTCGATGAAGCCCTGAAGATCCTCGCCCGCTACGGCGTCGACACCGCGGCATGACTCGCCCGCCGGTGAACAGGCGGCCGGTTGCGGTGGTCACGGGCGGGGTCGAGGGCATCGGCTGGGCCACGACCGAAGGACTGGTCTGCGATGGCTTCCATGTGGTGTTGGCCGCCCGTGTGGCCGACGACCGGCTGGCCGAACGCATCGACAAACTGGCGGCCTCGGGAGGATCGGCCGAGCCGTTCGTGGCCGACGTCACCGACCCCGCCGCCACCAACGATCTCTACCGCTCGGTGTTCACCAACCATCGCCGCCTCGACGCTCTGGTGGCCAACGCCGGCGTGCTGGGCGACGCCAGACTCGGCATGATCAGCGAGCAGGCCCTGCACGACACCTTTGACGTCAACACCATGGGGGGCATCCGCCACCTCCAGGCCGCAGCCCGGCTCATGACCAAGGCCGGAAGCGGCTCCATCGTGCTGATCGGCTCGATCATGGGCCTGGCCGGGAACCCGGGTCAGGTGCTCTACAGCGCCTCCAAGGCGGCCCTGGTCGGGGCCATGCGTTCGGGGGCCAAGGAACTGGGCCCCGCCGGGGTGCGGGTCAACGTTGTGGCCCCCGGTTACATCTCGACCCGCATGATCGAGGGGCTGACGGCAGAACTCGATGCTGAGCGGGTCGCCAACATCGCCCTGGGGCGGCCCGGCACGGCATCGGAGGTGGCTTCGGTCGTGCGTTTCCTGTGTTCCGACGCCGCCCGCTACGTCACCGGTCAGGCCATCGGGGTCGACGGCGGCATGGTTGTTTGAGAGAGGGTCGTCTGAGCCAGGGCAGTCTAAAGTAGGTCCTCCCGCACCACATGGAACGTCGAGACGGTGTCGACGGGAACGAAGCCGAGCATGGCCCAGTTGCGAATCACGGTGGTGTTGTCGACCTGGGTCGAGGTGCTGATCGGGAGCCGCTCCCGTTTGATGGCGAGTTCCACGCTGCCGGCGATGAGGTGGGCGTAGAGGCCTTGACCGAGCCTCGACGGGCGGCGCACCGGTGGGCGGCGGGAACCGTCGGGGGCCCGTTTGGGGCGAAACCGCACCGAGGCGAGGGTGAGGTCGGGTTTCTCCCCCGACCAGTCGGTGATGGCGAAACCGAGACCGTCACCGTGTTCGTCCACAACCATCAGGGTCGTCGAGTCTGCGGCCATGAGCGTCGCCACCCATTCGCAGTAACCTTCGAGCGACTTGGCCGTGTCGAACAGGGGATTGGCCGAGTAGTGGTTCTTGTAGCCGGGAAAGGAGTCGCGCACGATCTCGACGATGTCTTCCACCCGCTGCGAGCAGCACAGCTGAAGGCCTTCGGGCATCACCAACTCGGGCATTGCCGACTCGGGCGACGCTTGGACCTGTTGTCCTGGCCATTCCCAGTAGGTGAGGTTGTCGGCGGTGAAGGCCACGTAGCCTTCGATGGCCGCCAGTTCCACCGCCTGGCGTTTCCATGAGGCCGGGGTGCGGACGATGACGATGTCGTAGGCGCCGTCGAGGATCGCCCGCCTGAGGTCGGGTCCGGTCACCGGTGTTTCCGGGCGGGCCCGGCCGATGCGGTAGCCGAAACGGTTCGATTCGACCTCGGAGAGCTCGATGGTGAACGCGGGATCGGTCATCGGTCGATGAAGATAGCGCACCGATCGAGGGTCGCCTGCGACTTGGGTTGCTTGGTTCAGGCGGTGGCCAGAACCTTGGCCACGGTGGCCGACCATGCCTCGTGGATCCGGTCGGGGCTGAGGCGGTGGTCGTTGGCCCTCAAAATCAAGGTCGATCATGGCGTTGGTCACGGCCAAGCGGCCCCGCAGGCGGCGAGCCTGCCGACCATCGAGTGCCGGCTCGGTCGCCAACGCGACCTGGAGCTAGCCAGGCCCCGCGCTGTCACCGTCTTCGCTCGGTGCTGTCTATGTTCGGTGCTGTCTATGCTCGGTGCTGTGGTTGGGCGCGATGATCGTACGGAGACCTCGGCTTTCGGCGTGGGTCGTCGTGAGAGCCATGACTCATCACGGTTCTACGCTCGCTTCACCCCGCCCCTGTTGTCCGACGACGACGAGGTCAACCGGCCTGATGAACTGCTGGCCGAGCTGGGTTCGGGGCGCCTGTTCCACGGCCAGAGCCAGGCCATGACGGCCCTGCCTGACAACAGCGTGGCCCTGGTCGTAACGTCGCCCCCTTACTTTGTCGGTAAGGAGTACGAACTGGCCGTTGCCGACGATGACGAGGGTCGGATCCCGGCCACCTACCTCGAGTTTCTCACCATGCTGCGCGACGTCTTCCGTGAGTGCCGTCGGGTGTTGGAACCGGGCGGTCGGATCGCGGTCAACGTGGCCAACCTCGGCCGTAAGCCGTACCGCAGCCTGAGCGCCGATGTGACCTCGATCCTGCAGGACGACCTCGGCCTGTTGCTGCGGGGCGAGATCATCTGGGAAAAGGCCGGGGCCTCCTCCAGCTCGTGCGCCTGGGGTTCGTTCGCCAAGCCGTCCAACCCGGTGCTGCGCGATGTGACCGAACGGGTGATCGTGGCGTCCAAGGGAAGCTTCTCCCGGGCCAAGCCCCCGGCTGTCCGCCGCCGCCAGGGTCTGCCCCACGAGGCGACGCTGACCAACGACGAGTTTGTCGAGACCACCCGCGATGTGTGGAGGATCGACGCCGAGTCGGCGACCAAGGTCGGCCACCCGGCCCCGTTTCCCGTCGAACTGCCCCGGCGCTTGATCGACCTCCACACCTACGTCGGAGACATCGTCGTCGACCCCTTCGCCGGCGCGGGCACCACCCTGGTTGCCGCCGCCCGAACGGGCCGGATCGGGGTTGGCTACGACATCGACCCCGCCTACCTCGAACTGGCCCAGCGCCGACTCGACGCCGAGCTGCAGCGCCGCGATCGACTCGATGCGGTTGCCGTCGACGCTGAGCCCGGGTTGGTCGGCGACCTGGTCCACGATGAACGCCAGGAGCATTTCCAGGCTCGCGCTCTTGATGAGGCCCGCCGGGTGCAGGACATCGCCCAGCGCTGTCTCGAAGAGGCGGGTTTTGAGGTGTCGGGGGTGAAACCCAAGCACCCTTCCCGAGTCCTGACCTTCGATTTTGCCGTGACCAACCGGGCCCGCACCCATACTTGGTGGGTCGAGGTGGCAGGGGCGTTCACCACCAGTCGTCCTGGTCTGCAACGCATCGACGCCGTGTGGAAGGTGCTGGGCCGACTGCACGTTGCCGCCGCCCAGCCGCTGGGTAGGGCGGATGATGACGGTGACCCCCAACCGACAGGTGTGCTGGTGTTGACCCCCGGTCTGCCTAAGGCCGGTTCCCCCGCCGACAAGGCCTTGCGAGCGGCCGGGCCGGGAGCATTCTTCGACGCCATTGAGCTCTACGACCCGGTCGGCCTGGCCCGCCTCGGGCACTACGCCACCGGCGAGGTCAGCGGCCCCCTCCCCGGATTCTGGCCCTAGCCCCTCTTCAGAGACGAGCGCCGGGGGCGATCGTCGGTGGGGCGGCGTTCAGGGCCTCGACGGCGAACCCGGCGGCGCTTTTGTAGGCAGCCATGAACTCGTGGCGCTCGGCGGCGGGGATCACGTCGTCGATGTCGTCGAAGACCCCACCGCAACGTTCCTCGACCAGGCCGAGAATGGCCACCGGACCGGCTCCCCGGTTGCGTAGCACCAGGGCGGAGACGTCGTCCCGCAAGGCGGCCTCGTAACCCAGCAGGGCGTCGCGGCCAACACCGTGCTCCACGAGGTTGGCCCCCAACACCCGGGCGTCGACGATGGCCTGGCTGGCTCCGTTGGAGCCGACCGGGTACATCACATGCGCCGCGTCGCCGATGAGGGCAGCCCGACCGTCGACCCAGGAGGGTACCGGGTCACGATCGACCATCGGGTACTCGTAGACCCGTTCGGCCCGTCCCACCAGGGCAGGAACATCGAGCCAGTCGAAGTTCCAGTCGGCGAAGCGGTCGAGGAACTTCTCCGTTCCCACCTGCCGGTTCCAATCGCTACTCAACCAGTTGGCGTCGTCGGGATCGAAGCTCAGTTCGGCGATCCAGTTCTGCACCTGGAGGCCGGTTTCGGGGTCGGTGGCCGAGATCGGGTAGTGCACGAACCGCTGTTCCAACGATCCCACCAACGTGAACGACGCCCCACTGCGGATCGGGCGTCCGGGGGCCGTACCCCGCCACATGACCGCCCCGCCCCACACGGGCTCCCCTTCGTCGGGGTACATCTGGGCCCGCACGGCCGAACGCAGCCCATCGGCCCCGATCAGCACCTCGCCGTTGACCCGGTGGCGGGTGCCCGCGGCGTCGAGGTAGGTCACGTCGACCCCCTCGGCGCTTGACTCGTAACCGATGACGGAGGAGCCGGTGATCACAGCGTCGGAGCCGAGGCGATCAAGCACGGTGCGGTACAACAGCATCTGCAACTTGCCCCGGTGCACCGAGAACTGCGGCCAGCGGTACCCGGCGAGCCGACCCCGGGGCTCGGCGTACACATCGTTGCCGTTGCGGCCAACGAGAGCCCACTCCTTGGCCTCAACACCGACCGCAGGCAGCTCCGCCTCCAAGCCGAGATCGAGCAGTTCACGCACGGCGTTGGGTTGCAGGTTGATGCCCACCCCCAGCGGGGCCAGACGGCTCACCGATTCCAGCACCACCACCGGCACCCCGATCTGGTGGCAGGTCAGGGCGGCCGTCAACCCGGCGATGCCGCCCCCGGCCACGACGACGGTCATGCCGGGGGCTCGAATGGGGTGGCCTCGGCGAAGCGGCGCACGACATTGGCCGTCATCTGGGCCACGTCGTTGTCGTACTGGTTGCGGGCCAGCGCTCCGAACCACGAGATGGAGCCGACCGAGAACACGGCTCCTCCACCCGGGGTTTCGTAGAAGACGATGTCGGCTCGGACCATGGGATCGGGGGTCGGGTACTCCACCGAGCCCTCGAACTCCTCCTTGGTCCGCACCATGTCGGGTCCAAAGGTGGTGGCCGAGGCCAGCACCACCGCATGCTCGGGCGAACCGATCAGCGGATCGTAGCGATCAACCTCCTGACCGGCCGCCCCTCCGCCCAGGCCGGAGGTCCCGATGCGGCCGTTGTCATCCTCGACCCCGTCCCAGATCCAGGCGGCGCGCGACGAACGGCTCTCGTCGTTGATCTCAAAGTAGGTGGCGCCGGTGAATCCCTGGGCGGCGAAGCCGACACCGACCAGTTCGTTGGGGGCCCGTCCGAGACGGCGCCACATCCCTCCGTACTCACCACCGAAGGCGTGGTAGCTCTCTCCGTTGCCGGTCGACCAGTTGCGAACCCCGTCCTCGGCCCGGCGTAGTTCCATGGCTCCGGGCCAATGGTCGGAGAAGGCCACCCGCCAGTAGAGGCCGTTGCCGCCGAGATAGAGCAGGCGTCCGCCCTGGCGCTGCCACTGGTCGAGGGCGTCGAGCATGTCCGTCGACCAGTACTCCGGGTGGGAGCAGGTGACCAGTACCCGGTAGGGGGCGAGGGCGGCGAAACCGTCGTGGTGTACGTCCTCGTCGGCGATGATGTCGTGGCCGATGTCGAGTTGGTGGAGGAAGGCGTTGATGTCGGTGTCGGGGGTGAAGTTCCAGCCGTCGGCCCCGGGGCGCAGTTGCAGCACCGGCCGTTTGCGGGAGGAGAACATGACCCCGCTGCCGTCGGGGTGCTTCTCGTACATCGAGCGGCCAACCTCGGGGTGCTGACGGACGTACTCGTGCTCGGGTCGCAGGCGGGCCCGGGTGCCGATGAAGTCGGCGCCCTCGAACAGCATGCGATGGTTGGCATAGGCGAGGTAGGTGGCGCTCGACATCAGTAGGGCCACGTCGGCGGTGGGGGCGTCGACGGCGGGGCGCACGAAGAACGGCACCCGGTCGGTGCCGTGCTCGCTCTCCACCCGGAAGGCGTAGATCCCGCTGGGCAGATCGGGGGGCACAGTGAAGGTGGTGGTGGTCTCCCAGCCGGCGTCGTAGAGATCGTCTTTGTGGAAATGCACCGCATCCCACTGGGAGGGATCGTCGGTCCAGCGCTGTTCGGTACCGTCCCAGGTGGGGCCGGTGATACCCCGGGTCGGGAGCTGGTGCAGGACCCCGTGGCGCTCGTGGCCCGAGGCGTCGACGATTTGCGGGCTGTCCATGGCCTGGCCCAGATCCCACCACAACTCGGTGTCGTCCACGGTGAGGCGCGGCCGGGCCAGACGCCCGTCGAAGTGGCCTGCGAGCACCAGTTGCTGGAGATCGCCGGCGGGGGGTTGGGCCAGGGCGGCCTCGACGGGGTCGTCTGCCGGATCCAGCAGGTCCCGACCGGGCGAGGGGGTGCGGGCCGTGGTCACCGTCGCCGAAACAGAGCCATCGGTTACATCGAGCGTAATCTCGACGTCGTACCAGCGGCGGTTGGCCACTGGGATCGATCGCAGCACGAGGTCATCGACGAAGGCGCCGCTGCTGTTGTCGGTGGCCGTCCGTAGCCGCAGCAGGCCGTCGTCGATCTCGAGCCGCAGGGCTCCCAACGAGGCCACCACCTGATGGTCCTGGGGTCGGGTGGCCAGCACGCTCAACCCGAGGACGATCCGACGAGTGGCTTGCAGCCCGGTCAGGTCGATGGTGCCGTAGGACCCCGGGTTCAATGGCTGGTGCGCAAGCTCCACCCGATCGGGCAGTTCGGAGGCCACCGGTTGCTCGTTGAAGCCGGGCCCGGCCGAAGTCGGGTCGCCGCAGATGATCTGCACCAAAGACAGTTCGGCCGAACAGGCCTGCTCGCAGGAGGCGCGGTAGGTGATGGTCTCCCCGGCCCGCAGCGACCACGGCTCGCAGTAGCCGGTGATGACCTTGGGTTGGCTAGACATGGTTTTGGAAGTTGGGTTCACGCTTCTCCAGGAAGGCGGCGACGGCTTCTTTGTGGTCGGGGCTGGCGTAGGCCTCCTTGAGGGAGTCCAGTTCGCGTTGCTGCACGGTGTCGAGGTCGGCCTCGGTGCCGTTGCGGGTCAGCAGGTCCTTGATCATACGCAACGCCGACGGGGGGTTCTCGGCGTAGCTCAGGGCGTGGGCCATGGCCACGTCCATCAGGCCGTCGTCGTCGGCCACCTTGTCGACCAGCCCAATGGTGAGGGCCTCGGGAGCGGGCACGATTCGACCCGACAGGGCCAGGTCGCTCGCCGCCCCCCAGCCGCAGCGCTGTACCAGGAAGTGGCTTGAGGCCAGTTCCGGTACCAACCCCATCTTCACGAACCGGGCCGACAATCGGGCCGACGCCCCGGCAATGAGATAGTCCATGGGTAGTGCCAGGGTGAGCCCGACCCCGATCGCCGGGCCGTTGATGGCGGCCACCATTGGCTTGGACTCCCGGATCAGGCCGACCCAGTCCTGCCTGGGCTCGGGTTCGGCATCAGCCTTGGGCTCTGAGCCGGCCTCGGTCTGGGAAGCGGGCCGCCTGGCGAACTCGGCGCCGATGTCGGCCCCGGCGCAGAAGGCCCGCCCCTGGCCGGTGAACACGAAGGCCCCGATGTCGTCGGAGGCGTTTCCCCTGTCGATGGCGTCAACCATCTCCCGACTCATATGACGGGTCCAGGCGTTTAGCTTCTCCGGGCGGGACAGGGTGATGACCCGCACCGCCCCCCGGTCCTCGACGTTGATCTGTTCATACTCCATGTGCATCCCCTGGCTGTCGTTGCGCCCTCAACTCTGCCCCATCACGAAGGCGTCAGCCATCTGGGGAATGCAGGTTGGATGCCCGGGCGAAACTAGCGTCGAAGAGGTGAGCGCCAGTGTTGCCCCTTCCCCGGCCAAGAGCCCTGGTATCAGCGGTGCCTTCAGCGTTCCCGGGTTCGGGGCGGTGTGGTTCAGCGGGTTACTATGGCACCTGTGTCGCTGGGGGGTGGCCTTTCTCGGGACCTTCCTCCTGAACGAATTGACCGGCTCGCCCCGGTTGGTCCAGCTGGCGGGCACGATGCTGTACGCCCCCCTGCTGCTGGGTGGGGTGATCGGTGGCGTGGTCTCCGACCGCTTCGACCGCCTGGCCACGGTGCGGGTGCAGCTGGCCATCGTCGTCCCCCTCACGATCGCCTTGGGGTTGGCGGTGCGGGCCGAGCGGGTCGAGGTGTGGATGGTGTACGGCTACATGTTCATCGTCGGGATCGGCTGGATCACCGACATGACGAGTCGGCGGGCCCTTATCTTCGATCTCGTCGGCAGTGAACGGCTCGACAACGCCATGGCGCTGGAATCACTGAGCCTGTCCTCGGGCATGGTCATCGGCGCCCTCGTCGGCGGGACCGCGGTGCAGGCGGTTGGGGTCGGGCCGGCCTACCTTTTTGTCGCTGGCTTCATGGCCCTGGCCTTCATGGCTCTGGTGCGGGTGACGAGCCCGCCCCGTTCGCAGCCACCATCGGGCCGGTCACCCTTGCGCGATCTGATCGACGGCTGCCGCCTGCTGCGAACCCACCGCGGCGTTGTCAGCATCCTGGGGGTCACGGCGTTGGCCAACTTCTTCCTGTTCGCCTACTTCCCCATCGTCCCGGTGGTGGCCAAAGGCCTCGGGGCCGGCCCGTTCCGCGTCGGGCTGTTGCTGGCCGGCACCGGTATCGGGATGATGACGGGCTCACTGCTGATGGCCCGCCTGCGTCCGTTTCGGCGGGGCCTCGCCTACATCATCGGCGTCTACGGCGCACTGGCCTTCCTCGCCGTGTTCGCCCTCGGCACCACCTATTGGGTGGTGTTCGCCGCCATCGTCGCTTCGGGGATCGGGGGTGGCCTGTTCGGCTCCACCCAGAGCGCCCTGGTCATGGCCGAGGCGCCCGATGAGTTCCGGGGCCGGGCTCTCGGGTTGCTGTCGATGGCCATTGGCGCCCTGCCGGTTGGCATGTACGTGCTGGGTGAATCAGCCGAGCGTTTCGGTGTGGCCAACGCCCTGGTGGCCAACGTGGTGGTGGGCACGGTGGCGTTGACGGTGTGGATCGTGCGCCGCCCCGAGGTCCGGGCCATGACCACCGACGGGAATCTGTAGCGAAAGAGCCATCGACTCGCGCCGACGGCCGTGGTACATAGAACACACCGTTAGGTGATCACAGCGATTCGCTAGATCTTCTAACTACCACGAGCCCAGAGGGGGAGATCATGAACGAGAGCACAACGCTGTCGGCCGACACCGCATCCCAGCCGTCCGCCGCCAAACCGGCCGAGGCCGCCATCGACCATCAGCATTTGGCGGAGCAGCATCTGATCCCCCATTTCACCAAGGGCGCCGCCTGGCGTAGCGGCCACCTGGGCATCATCGAACGCGGCATCGGCTGCTACGTGTACGACACCGAGGGCACCGAATACCTCGACGGGTTGGCCGGGTTGTTCTGCACCAACCTCGGCCACGGCCGCCAGGATCTGGCCGCCGCGGCAGCCAAGCAGATGGAACAGCTCGGCTTCTACCCCAGTTGGGGTTGGGCCAACCCGCCGGCGGCGGAGGCCGCGTCCATGATCGCCGGGTTCGCTCCCGGCGACCTGAGCGAAGTGTTCTTTGTCAGCTCGGGGTCCGAAGCGGTGGAGTCGGCGCTGAAGTTCGCCCGGACCTACCACCTGAGCCGGGGCGAAGAGGCCCGCTACAAGGTGATCTCCCGGGATTGGTCCTACCACGGCACCACGCTCGGCGGCCTGGCCGTGACCGGAGTCCCCAAGTTCCGGGCCCCCTATGAACCCATGTTGTGGGACGGGGTCCGTCACGTGGCCAACACCTACGGCGACTCCAGCGATGCGCTGGCCTCGGCTGCGGCGGTGGAGGCCATGATCGTGGCCGAGGGTCCCGAGACGGTGTCGATGGTGATCGCCGAGCCGGTCCAGAACGGACGGGGCGGCCTCGTGCCCCCGCCCGGCTACTGGCAGGAACTGCGTCGCATCTGCGACAAGTACGGAGTGCTGTTGGCCGCCGATGAGGTGATTTGCGGGTTCGGTCGGTTCGGTCACTGGTTCGCTAGTGAACGGTTCGATGTGGTGCCCGATCTGATCACCTTCGCCAAGGGGGTCACCAGCGCCTACCAGCCGCTGGGGGGACTGATTGCCCGCCGTCCGTTGGTTGAGTCCGTGTGGGAGTCGCCCATGGGCGCCTTCTTGCACGGCTCGACCTTCGGCGGACACCCGGTCGCCACCGCGGTCGCCGTGGCCAATATGACGGCCATGCGTGACGAGAACATCATGAGCCATGTGTTGGGTCATGAGGCCGGGTTCCGTACCCGGATGGACGGGCTGCTGGAGGGCCACAACAGCGTTAAAGAGGTGCGTGGTCTCGGTTATTTCTACGCTCTGGAACTGATCGCTGACCGGGTAGGCGGGCGAGAGCTGGCTGATGGTCAGCGGGCGGCGCTGGAAGGTGGAGTCCTGGCCGGTTTTGTGCGAGACGCCGGCATCCTCATCCGTCCCGACGACCGTGGAGCGACGATGCTCGTCGTGTCACCCCCTCTGATCGCCGACGATAAGGTCCTCGACGACCTGACCCAGCGTCTCGACCAGGTGCTGGACATGACCGACGAATGGCTCGCCGCCAATGCCGGCTAGTCACTTGATTGGTTTTTGTTCGAATGGACCTGTTCCGTGCCGGCGGGTAAGGTAGGAATCTGATGCTCTCACTGGGGGTAAAGGTGAGAGCATCAATTCCGCCAAAGATGCCACCGGTGCAACCTCGCCCGTGGTGATCGAACGCTGGCGTGATTTGGCTCGACGCCGATCACCAAGAATTCTGCTGGCCGACGCCGGTGACGAGCGGGCTCACCATGCGGCGGCTTCGCTGAACGAGGCCGGTATCGCCCGGGCCGAAGTGGTCGACAACCCTGGACTTCTCTTGACCTCGGCGGTGCGGGCCGCAGCTGAGGGTTTGGTGAAGGCGGTCGACCTCGACGACCCCTTGGCCGTTGCCGTGCTGGCGGTGGCCGTTGGCGAGGCCGACGGTTGTGTTGCGGGGGCCACCCGTCCGACGGCCGACGTCATCCGGGCCGGTATCCGCATCCTTGGGGTGCGGGCCGATGCCGACGCCGTCAGCAGTTCATTCCTTTTTGTGCTGCCCGACGGCCGACCCCTGGTCTACGGCGATTGTGGTGTGCTGCCCGATCCCGACGCCGCCCAATTGGCGTCGGTGGCCATTGCCAGCGCCGCCACGTTCGCCCAATTGGCCGAAACCGAGCCTCGGGTGGCCATGTGTTCGTTCTCAACCAAGGGCAGCGCCGAACACCCGCGGGTCGACAAGGTCCGCAAAGCCACGGTGTTGGCTCAGCAGCGGGCGCCTGAGTTGGCCATCGACGGCGAGCTCCAGTTCGACGCCGCTTTTGTCCCTGCCGTCGCCGCCGTCAAAGCCCCCGATTCGGCCGTGGCGGGTCGGGCCAACGTCTTTGTTTTCCCCGACCTGGACAGCGGCAACATCGCCTACAAGATCACCGAACGCCTGGGAGGAGCGCAGGCTTTCGGCCCGTTGCTGCAAGGCTTGAACGGCGTATTGCACGATCTGTCACGCGGCTGTTCGGCCGATGACATCGTCAACGTCGCCACCATCGCCGCCGTCCAGGCCTCCTCAACCGAGGAGGCGATCCCGGATGACCTCGGCTGCTGAGTGGTGAGCCACCAATAGACCCTCGGCATCGGGTTGGAGCGAGAACGGGCGACCGTCGGGCCGTAGCGCCGAACATCCAGCTTCCTGGGCCAGGAGCACACCGGGGGCGTGATCCCAGGGCAGCGTCCGCCAGTAGAACAAGAAGGTGTGGCGGCCTGCCACCAACGCCGGGTATTCGATCCCCGCGCAGTTCGAGCCCTGGTGTCGGGCGCCGAAACCGGTGAGATTCGCCTCAACGGCCGCTCGCAGTTCCGGTGGCAGGAAACGATCCTTCACTACGCCGCGCCAGCTCATCGGGTCGGGTTCGGGAACCGGGGTGGTGACGGTCGTTCCGTTGATCGTGGCTCCCGCTCCGAGTGAGGCGATGGCCATGCGGTCGACCTGCGGTTGCCAGATCCAGCTTGCGGTGGTGCGGCCATGCTCGACGTAGGCCACCATCACCGCGTACTCGGGGGACCCGTCGGCGAAGTTGGCGGTGCCGTCGATGGGGTCGACGAGCCACACGGCGTCGGAGGTCGAGATGAGTCCAACCAACGACGGATCGGCCGCCGTACCCTCCTCGCCGACGACCGGTACATCGGCAACGTCCCGCAGCAGGGGGCCGAGGAACTCCTCGCATTCGCGGTCGGCAATGGTGACGACTTCGCCCGGAGACTTGTGCTCAATCTCACCCTCGACCAAGGTCCTGAACCGGGGGGCGATTGTCTCCCGGTGGGCATGACGCATGGCGTCAGCAACGGCCTCAAAATGCATGTCGATGACGCTAGACGTGGCGACGGCGCGACGCACGGTGACTCAGGAGCGCCTCACCTGGCCAGTCTTTCGGCTCTGTGGCGTCGGGCTCACCTGGCGTTCTTCGGTAGATCGGTGGGAGGTGCCAGCTCGAAGAGGCCGACTGACGGGTCGACTGGTCGGACAGGTGTAAGATTGGTGTATGACAACGAGCGTGACGGTGAGGTTGACCGACGACCATCTCCAGTGGCTGAGGTCCGGCGGGCGGACCACGACCGTGGGCATCAGGGACGCCATCGAACGGGCCATTCGCGACGACGAATACCGGCAAGCTCGGGAGATTCTTCGTCGGGTCCCGCTCGATGGCGAGGATGACTGGGGCAACCTTGAAGACTTCATGCTCCGGGCCCGACCCGATGAGGGGTGAGCTCTACTGGGCCGAGGTCACCCACGACGACGGTGTGGTCAAACGCCGCCCGGTACTTGAGATCTCCGCCCTGGAACTGACGAGTCCCCTTGTCGTCCCCACCACCACCACGGTACGGGGTCTTCCCTCTGAGGTGTCCCTTGACCGCTACGGACTGAACGGGGTGCTGAACACGCTGGCGGTGGGACCGATCCGTCGTGAGAACCTGGCCGAAAGCATCGGCTTCATCGGATCCGATGATCTTCCTCTACTTCATCCGTGACCGGGGCTCGAATGCCATCTTGTTCCTCGGCCATGTGGTCGACCCATCGCAGTAGGTCGGAGGCGAGGCGTCACGCCGAACGGGGTTGGTTGCGGTAGTGCCAGTAGATCTCGGCGATGGCGGCAACGTGACCATGTTCGTCGCGGTCCCGGTCGAGGGCGAGCCAGTCGGTGGCGCATCCGTCGAGGTGTTCGGGTAGCTGGTCCATGCGGAGATGCCAGCCTGCCAGCACCGAGTTCTGGGCCCGGCTACCCACCGGTCGGGTGTCGCTGAACACCAAGGTGGTGCCCGAGTTCGCAGGCTGGAGTTCGAAGCGCAGCACGGCCCACACCCGGTCGATGGGGTGACGCAGGGATCGTTCAAACCGGATCGCGGCGCGTCCGTCGGGGGTGAGGATGGCCGTTCCGTCGTGATCGGGGGGAAAGGTTCTGGTGTTGATTGGGGTCATGGTTGCTCCGTTTCGTCGAGATGCTGTTCGAGTCGATCAAGCCGGTCGGCCCACAGTTGCCGGTAGGGCTCCAGCCAGGAGTCGAGCTCACGAAGGGGCCCGGGGTTGAGGGCGTACCAACGTCGTTGCCCATCGGGGCGAACGGTGACCAGCTCCGCCTCGCGCAGCACCCGGAGATGTTTCGACACCGCAGGCTGGCTGAGGCCGAGGGTGTCAACCAGATCGGCCACGGTCTGGGGGGCCGGCCGCAACGTGTCGAGCAGGAGTCGACGATTCGGTTCGGCCAGGACGGCGAAGATGCTCACGCCCTAAATATGCCGCACCGGAAATATGCCCGTCAAGGCATTTATTGTCCTGATGTCCTCAGGAGGTCAGAGCGGTACGACCACGGTGGCGGTGCCAGGCATGAGCACTTGACCGTCGGCGGTCTGTTCCCACACCTCGACCTCGACCTCGCCGGTTTCAGAGTTGACGGCGGTGACCTTGCCCCGGAATTCGAGGTCCTGTTCGGGGAAGGCACTCGCCCGGTTCTGCCACGATACGTTGCGCAGGCGACCCTGGGGGCCGATCCAGTCGGTGAGGTACTGGGTCAACCATGACCCCTGAAGCGGTCCGTGCACGAGCACGTCGGGATGGCCCTCGACGGCGGCGTACTCACGGTCGTAGTGGATGCGGTGGGGGTTGAAGCTGGCGGCGCTGTAGAGGAACAACTGGGCTCGGCTGGCGTTCTTGGTCATCGCTGGGAGCTCGTCGCCAACGCTCAGGTCGATAACTCGGAGATGGTTCATCGGGCGATTCCGATCTGTCGGGAGCGGGCAACCACCTGGTCGTTCTGGTTGGTGAACGTGGTCTCGCGTACGACCCGGACGAACGGCCCCTTGGAGCCCTCCTTCTGGTCGACCGCACCAAGACGGGTCTCGGCGGTGATGGTGTCGCCGACGTGCACCGGTTGGAGGAAGTCCCACTCCTCGCCTCCGAACATCATGCGTTTCACTTCGAGGCGGACCCCGCCGCCGTCGCGCCATAACCCGTCGTCCCGGAGGTCACTATTGGGTCGGGGGGCCACGATGGCGTGGGTGATGAACGTCGGTGGGGCGATGATGGTGCGGTGGCCGGCGGCCAAGGCTGCCGCCTCGTCGAAGTAGACGGGGTTCAGGTCGTCGACTGCCATGGCGTAACGCTGCGACTCCCGGCGGTCGATGGAGACCGTGACCGGATCGACCAGCAACTCGCCGACCCTCGCCCGGGTCTCGTCGGGAATGAGTGAGGTCATCAAGCCATCATGTCACCCCAACAATGCGGCTGCCCGACGATCGGCTCAGGCAGAATGGTCCGATGTCGTCAGGGCACGTGGATCACGAGGGGTTCATCCACTGCTCGTTTGCCGATCAGGTGCAGGGAGTTGCCGATCGTTTCTACTGCGGCCGTCACGATGTGCTGCTGCTGGTCATCGACCCTTCACAGCTCCCAGCCGAGCCGCGGGTCGAGAACCTCGATGGCGGCACCGAGCTGTTCCCCCATCTCTATGGTCCGCTGCCGGTGGCCGCAGTGCTCAAGGTTGAGCCGGTTGCGGTCGATACCCAGGCAGGCTGGAAATCACCACATTGTTGGCCGACCGGTAGCGGACCCGGTGCCGTTCTACTAGGGTAACCCCGGGGCAAGGTAGGAGTATAGGTTTGCACTCCCTTGGACCGCCGTCAAAGGCCACCAAGGCGGTAGTGGTGGCGAGTGGGTTGGCGTTGTTTGCTTCGGCGTGCGGTAGTACCGGCACGCCAGATGTTGCCGCTCAGCTCGATGAGACCACCGGAGCCTCCGTGGCTGCCGTCGAGAAGTCCGCCGCTCCTGCGGCTGGCGACACACCCCAGAGTTCACCGGCGGAGACAACGCCGGTGAACCGGTCGGCCTTGGCCGACAGTGAATCGGCTTCTGCCGCCATTCCCGCTCCGCCCATTGGCTCGGCTGACGGGGCAACCCAGTCATCCCCCGGCCTGGTCCGGCCCGACGCTTCGCTGAACGCGGAGGAAGCCGCAGCGGCCGCCGCTCCGACCCAAACCGAGGGTACAGACACAGCGGCGACCAGCGCCGACACAACCGCTGTCGTCTCACCAAGCTCCACTGTCGCCCCGGCGACAACGGCCCCCCCGGCGACAACGGCCGCCCCGGCCACCACCCAGCCCCCGACGACGGCCGCCCCCGCCACACAGCCGGCGACAACGCAGGCCCCGGCAACCACTGCCCCAGCCGTGTCCGTGGCCAACGATTTCCCCACCGGGGCGGCCAAGAACATATCGACCGGCGAAAACCTGCGGCTAAACGAAACGCTGGCCGGGGGCAGCACCCCGGTGCTGTTCTGGCTCTGGCAGCCATTTTGAGGCCCTTGTCGGCGCAGTGCGCCGACCGTCGAGCAGTTTGCTCGCGACAATCAAGGCAAGATCAGAGTGGTAGGTGCCGGCGTCGGTGGACGAGAAGCTGACTACAAGAATTTTGTCAACGAAGCCAGCCTCAACACCCCGCTGATGGTGTCCGACGGCGGAGTGTTCGGAAAGTACGGCGCTCGAGCCACCCCGACTGTTGTCCTGGTCGACAAGAACGGCAAGCTCATAAAGAGCTGGTCCGGAAACTTTCCCACCAGTGAGATCCTGAGCCTCATTGGCTGATCGTGCTCAGCGGGCGAATAGCTCGTGGAGTATGCCGTAGGTGCCAATCGTGATCGGGCCGTCGAGGTCGACAACGAGGGCATTGGCAAACGAGTCGGTCTGATCCGACTCCAGACAGATGGCACCGAGCGCAACCGGGTCCCGGCCCGGTTGTTGCTCGATCCGTCGGCTCACGGCCCGTAGATGGTCGAGTAGGTAGTGGTCGTGGTTGGCGTTGGCCGTCGCTGCCTCCGAAGGATGACCGTCGGAGATCACGACCAATGCCCGACGGGTTTCGGGCCGAGCCAGGAGCCGCCGCCAGGCCCACTCCAAGGCCTCGCCGTCGACACCTTCTCGATAGTGGTCGGTGCGCAGCATGGCCGCCAGCGACAGCCGGGCCTGCCGCCACGACTGTTCGGCCGATTTGTAGACGATGTGCTGCACCTCGGTGAGGCGCCCCGGGTTGGGCGGCGACCCTGCCGTCCGCCAGTCGGCTTGGGCCCGGCCGCCGGTCCAGGCCGCGGTGGTGAAGCCCAGTACCTCGGCATTGGCCCCCGCCAGTTCAAGGGCCCGGACGAAGGTCTCGACCAGCACCGCCACCGTCTCGTAACGCTGTAACTTCATTGATCCCGAGGTGTCGACCAAGAAGGTCACCACCGCATTACTGGTGGGGCGGTCGCGGGGCACCCGTCGAACCAGCGGGTTGGCCGGATCGGCCACAATCTGGGCCATGCGGGCGGGGTCGAGCGGGCCGTCGTCGTGGCCCCCTTCCCAGCCATCGGTGCGTCGGCCGGGGAACAGGTACTGCAAGCGCTGGGCCAGTCGGGCCCGGCTGACGACCTGGGCCGCCACTGCCTGATCGAGTTCGCTCCGGAGTTTGCGCAGCACGGGGGCCCGGTACAGCTTGGCGCCGGAAACCTCGATGTCATAGGCCGTTGTGAACACCCGGTAGTCGTCGCCGGGCAGGGGCGCCGTTCCACTGGCGGCCGCTTCGGCGGCTGCCAGTTCCTCATTGAGGGTGTCCCAGTCGACGGGGATCAGCAGCCGGTGGCGGGCGGTGGCGTCGGGTGATGCTCCGTCGGCTTCGGAGGCGTCGTCGGCCAGTTCTGCCACCAGCCGGGCGATTTCGGCCGCCGGCTCGGCGAACGCCTCCTGGGAGTCGACGGTGGCGGGCAGCATGCGCAGGGCGTGGCCGGTGAGCCGGGCCAGGTTGCCTCTGGTGGTCTCGACGATGTCGTCGACGGCCTCGCTGCTGGGGATGCGCAGCAGGCGGAACCGCAGCATGTGGGTGATGGTGTAGACGAGCAGCCCAACCCCGGTCTCGGCGATCCGCTCGCCCCGGGCCGTCTCGCTCCAGGATTCGAAGGCGGTGGTGGTATTCGCCGCCACGCCCTGCAGGGTTGGATCGGCCCGGGCCTCGCAGCGGAACTGCTCGGCGATGTCGAACACGATCCGCTCCAAGGGAGCGGTGGGGCTGAGGGTCAGGTGCAGCCCCCGGTCACTGTGACGCAGCCGCAAGCCGAGAGCGTCGACCACTCCCCGACGCCGGGCCACGGCGGCGTTCTCCAGGTCGACCTCGAGGCTGAGGTAGGGAACCACGATCGCCATCGGCGCTCCGTCCACCTCAAGACGGTGACCCCTGATCTCGGCTCCCGGGTTGGCCGCCACCGCCCGCAGTCCGGCCGCCCGCAGACGATGGGTGTCGACCCGGTGGGCAGCTGGCCTGGGAGTGGCCGTGATGATGGGGCCGGGCGTTACCACCGACAACCCTCAGCCGAAGACGCGTTGGTAGTACTCGGCCACGATCGGCTTCTCGGCCTCGTCGCACTTGTTGAGGAACGAGAGCCGGAAGGCGGTGGCCACATCACCGAAGGTGAGGGTGTTCTCGGCCCAACTGATGACGGTGCGGGGTGACATGACGGTGGAGATGTCACCGGCGGTGAACCCGGTGCGGGTCATGGCTGCCACCGCCACCATGGAGGCCACGAGTTCGGCGGCATCGGCCCGTTTGTTCAGTCCCTCGACCTGACCCCGTACCACCTGCTGCTCGCGCTCGGGTTCGAGGTATTCGAGGTTGGCCACCACGCCCCAGCGGTCGATGTGGGCCTGGTTCAGCACGTTGGTGCCCCGGTACAGCCCGGTCAGGTCACCCAGGCCGACGGTGTTGGTGGTGGCGAACAGTCGGAAGTGGGGGTGGGGGGTGATCACCCGGTTCTGATCGAGCAGGGTGAACCGCCCATCACGTTCCAGCACCCGCTGGATCACGAACATCACATCGGGGCGCCCGGCGTCGAGTTCGTCGAACATCAACGCCACCGGCCGTTGGATGGCCCATGGCAGCAGGCCCTCGGTGAACTCGGTGACCTGGTGCCCGTCGCGAACCACGATGGCGTCGCGGCCGATGAGGTCCATACGGGTCAGGTGGCCATCGAGGTTGATCCGGACCAGGGGCCAGCGCAGGCGCGCCGCTACCTGCTCAACGTGGGTTGACTTGCCGGTGCCGTGGGCCCCGTGGATCAGCACTCGACGGTTGTGTTCGAACCCGGCGAGGATGGCCAGCGTCGCTTCGGGATCAAAGACGTAGTTGGGGTCGACGTCGGGGATGTGTTGCGTCAGTTCCGGGTCGGCGCCCTCGTCAGCAAAGGCGCCGACCTTCAGATCGGTGGCAAACCCGAACAACTCCGCAGCACCAACCAACTCCCGCTCCGATTCCACCTCACTCAAGCTGCTGTGTCCCATAGGCGCTGCTTGGAGCGAGTGAGTTTCGGCGCAGCCGAAACTCCAGGTGACGCCCTCCGGGTGTCACACGTAATCCTTGTACTTGTCGAGGTGGCGGACGGGCGTGGACAGGGCGTCCTTGCGGAAGGGGTCACCCAGCTCCTGGGTGCACATGACCTCGATGACGGTGGTCTTGCCCTCGTTCATCTGGGCGTTGATGGCGTTGGACAGGGCGGCGCCGACGTTGTCGAGCTTGTCGACTCGCACCCCTTCGGCTCCCATGGTCTTGGCGATCTCGGCGTAGTTCTCGCCTCCGTCGAGTTCGCCGGCCACAAAGCGGCGACCGTAGAAGTCGACCTGATTCTTCTTCTCCGCTCCCCACTGGCGGTTGTGGAACACCACGGCGGTGACGGGGATGTTGTGACGAACGGCGGTCATGACCTCTACCATCGACATGGCCCAGGCGCCGTCGCCTGCATAGGACACCGCCGGGCGGTCGGGGGCGGCGGCCTTGGCCCCGATGATGGTCGGCAGGGCGTAGCCGCAGTTACCCCAGCTCATGGGAGCGAAGAAGCTGCGAGGCTCCTCGAAACGCAGGTAGGAGTTGGCGACGGAGTTGATGTTGCCGATGTCGGTGCTGACCATGACCCGGGCCGGCATGGCCTTTTCCAGTTCCCGCAACACCTGGCGGGGGTGGAGCCAGTCGCCCGGCATCTCCTCGGCCTCGGCGATGACGTCTACGCTGAAGTCGTCGGTCTCGTGGATCCAGGCGTCGAGCTCGTCCTCCCAGGACTGCTTCTCCTCTGCGATCGTGGCCGCCCGGGCGTCGCGGGTGGCATCGGAGGCCAGTTCCCGACCGTCGAGGCGCTGGGCGAGGGCCACGGCGGCTGCTCCGGCATCGCCAACGATGCCAACCGAGATCTTCTTGACGAGGCCCAGCATCTTGTGGTCGGCGTCGACCTGGATGATCTTGGCCTCGGCGGGCCAGTAGTCCATGTCATGCTGGGGCAGGGTGCCGAACGGCCCGAGGCGGGTGCCGAGAGCCAACACCACGTCGGCCTGGCTGATCAGCTTCATGGCCGCCTTTGAGCCCTGGTAGCCGAGAGGGCCACACCACTGGGGGTGGCTGGCGGGGAAGGAGTCGTTGTGGAGGTAGCTGTTGACCACCGGGCAGCCCAGGCGCTCGGCCAGGGCCACACATTCGGCCATGGCGTCGCCCATGACCACACCGCCACCGCTGACGATCACGGGGAACTTGGCCGTGGCCAGCAGGTCGGCGGCGGCGCTGAGGCTGGCCTCGCCGCCGGGGCCCCGATCGAGGCGCATGGGCTGGGGGATCTCGACGTCGATATCGCCGTAGAAGCGGTCGCGGGGGATGTTGAGCTGGGTCGGGCCCATCTCCGACATGGCCCGATCGAAGCAGCGGGCCGTGATCTCGGCCATGCGGTTCTCGTTGTTGATGTGACCCTGATACTTGGTGAACTCCTCGAACATGGGGAGCTGGTTGGCCTCCTGGAAGCCGCCGAGCCCCATACCCATCGTGCCCGTCTCCGGGGTCACGATTACCACCGGGGAGTGGGCCCAGAAGGCGGCGGCGATGGCGGTCACGCAGTTGGAGATGCCGGGGCCGTTCTGGCCGATCACCATGCCGTGACGGCCTGAGGCCCGAGCGTAGCCGTCGGCCATGTGGGCCGCCCCCTGCTCGTGGACGACGGGGACGAGGCGGATTCCGGCGGGGGCGAAGATATCCATGGCGTCCATGAAGGCCGAGCCCATGATGCCGAACGCCTCGGTCACACCGTTGGCGACCAGGGTCTCGACGAACGCTTCACTGGGGGTCATGCGGGTCATGGCCCAGACCCTATAACCAGGGCGTGAGAGTGTCTACAGGCTCGGCGGTTCGGTGTCACGCATTCGGGATCGTGAGCGAGCTTCGTGGGCGCGGACTGCTCGGCCGTCTCCGACGAGCCAGAGACCCCGGCGACTCTGGGCCCCAACCACAGGTGAAGTCCGATGTGCACCGCTGCGGCCTCGACCGCGATGACGGCGGCCAGCGCTCGGATGACAACCCGTTCCACTCGACATCGGGGGTAACGGCCTTGGCCAGGTGGCCCCGCACCGAGGCGTCGTCGGGCTCGTTCCACGCCTGCCAGTAGCTGGTCAACGCCGCAGGCATGTCGATGTCCCACTCGGCTTTGCGGAATCGCATTGCCTGATTGGACCTGGCCAGCGGTGAAGTCGTTACCCGAAACCCGCTGGACAGAGACCAGGCCGACCTCGAAGAATCGAGCGATGAGCGACCACGACGGTGACAGTGAAGCCATGCAGGCCTACTACGCCAAAGGCGAGGAGCGGGACCGTCTGGCGCGGGGTGTTGGGCAGGTTGAGTTCCTGCGCACCATCGAGGTGGTGAGCCGGACCCTGCCCGACCCACCGGCCGTGGTGGCCGACATCGGGGGCGGACCGGGGCGCTACACCGACTGGCTGCTGGGGGCGGGCTACACGGTGGTGCACCGGGATCCGGTGCTGCTCCACGTCGAGCAGATCCGGAAACGCCACAGCGATGCGGTCGACAGCGCTGTGGACAGTGCCGTGGATACAGCGGTCGGTGATGCTCGAGCCCTGGACCTGGCTGACGCCTCGGTCGACGTGGTGCTCCTACTCGGCCCGCTCTACCACCTACCGGTCGAGGCTGACCGTCTGCAGGCCTTGGCCGAGGCGGGCCGCATCGTGCGCCCCGGCGGGGTCGTACACCTGGCCGCCATCACCCGGTGGTCGCCCCGCCTGCATGGCATCCTCGTCAACCAGGCCCATACGCACTACGCGGGCATGCTGGCAACGGTCGACGAGGTGGAACGCACGGGTGTGATACCCCCAGTGGGGGAGGGCAGTTTCACTGGCTACACCCACACCCCCGACGGCCTCCGCCAAGAGGTGGCCCGCTCCGGACTGGTGCTGGAGTCGCTGGTTTCGATTGAGGGCCTGGCCATGGCCCTGGGCGACATTGACGAACGCATGGACAGCCCCGAAGGTCGGGCGCTCGTGCTCGACACCCTGCGTGCGGTCGAGGCGGTGCCGGAGCTGCTCGGCGTCGGCCCCCACCTGCTGGCCACGGCCCGCGCCGGCTCCGCCTGATTACTGAACCGGTGGTTGACTCCGGTGCTTGTCGAGCCAGTCGGCACCGAGGCCCACCGCGAACGCGGCTCCCGCCCCATCTTTCGGGCGGTGGCTACTGCAAGGTCTCGTGCCACCACCCAATGGTCATGGAAGGCGTCGAGCAGTTCGACCGCAGCCGCCGGGGTGGCCTGGCCTGGTCGGATTCGTCGCTGTTGCCAGGCCACGATGGTGATCCCCCAGGCCACGTCGAACATCGTGCCCCATCCCACTGTTGGCTTCCTCGCGACGCCTGTCCACCACTGTGCCACGTTCGAGCCGAAGGATCCGAGCAGGAGAACAATTAGAATACATGTAAATACTGTTATCATCAGTAGATGCTGTTCAGAAGGTCAGATCTTGGAGGTGTAATGTTGTGTCCATGCCTGCAGTCGAGTTTGATGATGAGCCTTTCGTCGATCCCGACGAACTGAAGATGCCCGAGAGTCCACAGCATCGGGGTGCCACCGATCTGGTGGCTTTGCTTGCCGCTGATCTGTTGGGCGAGGGTCACGCCGTTTATCGCGAGATGAACTGGTATCCGGACGACGGTGGCTCGGCGGTGGCGCCCGACATCATGGTGCTCCCGGCTGGGACTCTGCCCGCCGGGGCCAAGTCGTGATCGACGAGTTGGGCGGCATCGTGCTCACCATTGACGATGGCGAACTCGTTGCTCGCCACCCTGACGGCACCGTCCTCGCCAGCGACCTTGGATGGGTCGAAGTGCTTCAGGATCGGGCGGAGGCTGAGATTTGCCGAGCCGATGTCCTAGCCAACCAGCTTCGGCAACTAGGCGTTGAGCCGGCCGCTTGAAGTAGCGCTCAAAGGGGGAATGAGTGGGGCTCACGGCGCGGCCATGCATGGCGTCGACAGATTGGGGGCGCTATGCGCAAGCTGTTGGTGGCCGTGGCGACGACGGCGGCGATCGCTGCTGGATGTGGTTCCGACGATCGAACCGTTGCCGGTGACGATGGGGAAATCACCATCGAGGTGAGTGGCTTCAGCTTTGGAACCGAAGCCGTCGAAGTCATCGCTGGTCAAACCGTGACCTTCGTCCTCAAGAATGTAGGCACCTGGGAGATCGGCTGCTTCATCGCCGACGGCACTCATTGGACCGCTGGTATGAAATCCGAACTGGTAGTCGTCGCAGCCTGAGCCCGGGACTGGGCCCGGGCCGGGTTCAGCGAAGGCTGCGGATGCCGGCGCAGAGCAATTCGATCAGGCCATCAAAGGACTCGTCGAGGTCGACCTCCAGGGGGTGGCCATCACCTGATTCCAGGTGGCTGAACCCGTGGAAGGCGCTCCGCAGCGTACGGGCGGCGTGGATGCGCTGATCGTTCCCCAGGTCGTAACCGACGAGAGCCTGGCTCAGGACCGACACCACCCGCTCAACCGCCTCCTCCAGTTCGGGGTCGCCGGCACAGGGGTAGCGGTCGGTGGCGGCGTAGAGGCCGGGGTGGTCGTTCACCAGTTGACGCCAGGCCAGGCCCATGGCCCGCACTGCGTCATCATCGCTCAATCCCACCGCCGCGGTCGTGAGTCGGTTGGCCAGGATCTCCCGACCTCGCAGGCCGAGCAATCGGATGAGGGCGTCGAAGCCGTCGACATGGCGGTACAGCGCAGGTTGGCTGGTGCCGAGCACCCTGGCGACACGCGTCAGGGTCACGGCATCGAGGCCGTGCTCATCGGCAATGGCGGTCGCAGTGTCCACCACGATGGTGGTGGTGAGTGGAGGTCGCACCCGTTCGCCCACCGCTGTTGTCGAATCGACCTGCCCGTCCCCTTGTCGCTTCGCTTGTGAGATGGCCTCACACTACCGTTAGGGGCGCGGACGGTGAAGTTTGGGGGCTCAAAGGTCGGGCTCCGAGGTTGGAGGAAGAACGACAATGACGCTCGACGAGGCAACAACAACACTAACCGACAGCCCGGATCCCAACCCGGCCAATGTGACCGAGGCGGTCGAGCGGGCCCGGGCCGCCATGGCGCTGGTGGCTGAGGCCACCCAGGAGGAGATCGATCGGGCCGTGGTGGCCATTGCCTGGTCGATCTACGAGCCAACCAACGCCCGCCACCTGGCCGAGATGGCCGTGCGCGACACCGGCCTGGGCAACGTGGCCGACAAGATCATCAAGAACCAACGTAAGACTTTCGGCACCCTGCGGGACCTGTTGCGAGCCCGCACCGTGGGCATGATCGACGACGACCCCGCCCGCGGCCTCACCCGCTACGCCAAACCGGTTGGCGTCGTGGCCGCCATCACGCCATCAACCAACCCGGCGGCCACCCCAATCAACAAGGCCATGATGGCGGTCAAGGGGGCGAACGCCGTGGTCATTGCCCCCTCACCCAGCGGCTGGTCGACAACGGCCGAGGCCGTGCGCCTGGCCCGCCAGGAACTGGCCCGGGTCGGTGCTCCCCCCGATCTGGTGCAGGTGCTGGCCGCCCCGGTGACCCGGGAGGCAACCCAGGAGTTGATGGCAGCGGCCGATCTGATCGTCGCCACCGGATCCCAGAACAACGTGCGTAAGGCCTACAGCAGCGGCACCCCGGCCATCGGGGTCGGGGCGGGCAACGTACCCGTCATCATCAACGCCTCGGCCGATCTCGACGACGCGGCGGCCAAGATCACCGCTTCGAAGACCTTCGACAACGCCACCTCGTGCTCGTCGGAGAACTCGCTCATCATCCTCGACGCCGTCTACGACGACGCCATCGCCGCTCTCGAACGCGCCGGCGGGCACCGGGCCTCGGCCGCCGAGGCGACCCGGGTGGCCAATGGCCTGTTCCCCGACGGCTCCCTCGATCGCAAGTACATCGCCCAGGACTACCGCGACCTACGGGAGGCGTTTGAACTCGACGGCTCCGACGACGACCGCTTCGTCATGGTCGAGGAACCTGGGCCGAGCCCCGACCGCCCCATGACCGGCGAGAAGCTGTCGCTGGCCCTCACCATCTACCGGGCTGCCGATCTCGATGACGCCCTGGCCATCACCAACCAGGTGCTGCAGGTCCAGGGCATCGGCCACTCGGTCGGCATCCACACCGCCGACACCGACGACCAGGCCATCCCCCGCCGCATCGCCGAGGAGCTACCGGTGGTGCGGGTACTGGTCAACCAGGCCCACACCTTCGGCAACGGGGGCTCGTTCGACAACGCCATGCCCTTCACCCTGACCATGGGTTGTGGCACCTGGGCGGGGAACTCCATCAGCGAGAACCTCAACATCGACCACTTCATCAACGTCACCCACCTCGTCCACACCATTGAGCCCGACGAGCCGTCTCCGGAGGAGTTGTTCGGCGAGCATTGGGCCCTCGTGGGAACCGACACCGGAGCCGAGACGGCGGGGCAGCAGTGAAGCTCCCCGAGTACCGGGCCAAGGCCCTGCTGGCCGAATGGGGCATCCCCGTGCCCGACGGACGCATCGCCACCAGCCCGGCCGAGGCCAAGGCCGTGGCCGCCGAACTCGGTGGTCCGGTGGTGGTGAAGGCCCAGGTGTTGTCGGGTGGCCGGGGCAAGGCGGGGGGCATCGTGCTGGCTGCCACTCCTGCCGAGGCGGCCGGAGCGGCCGAACGTCTCCTGGCCATGACCCTGGCCGATGAACCGGTGGAGATCGTGCTCATCGAGCAAGGGGTCGACATCGCCGCCGAGCACTACCTGTCGGTCACTGTCGACACCTCGGCCGGCTGCGCCGTGATCATGCGCTCAACCCAGGGAGGTGTCGAGGTCGAGTCGATGACCGACGCCATCGAGCGCATTCCTATCAGCGCCGCCGAGCTCGACCGCGCCGACCTCGACCCGGTGGCAGCGGCAGCGGCCAAACTGTTCTTTGATCTCGACGCCCTATTGGTCGAAATCAACCCCCTTGCCGTCACCGTTGAGGGTGAGATGATCGCCCTTGACGCCAAGATCGAGCTCGATGACGCCGCCCGGTTCCGCCACCGGGAACGCTTCGACGCCCTGACCGACGAGCGTGGCCCCGCCGCAGGCACCGAACGTGAGCAGGCTGCCGCCGAGTTGGGCCTGCGTCTCATCGAGTTGGGGGGCGATGTGGCGGTGCTGGCCAACGGCGCCGGGCTGACCATGGCCACCATGGACGCCATCGTCGCCGCCGGCGGCGAACCGGCCAACTTCCTGGAGATCGGGGGCGACGCCTACACCAAGGCCGTGCCCGCGCTGGAGTTGGTGTTGTCGCAACCAGGCGTGCGGAGCCTGCTGGTCAACTTCTGTGGGGCCTTCGCCCGCTGCGACGTGATGACCGAGGGGGTGGTTGCCGCCTGGAAGACGCTGCAGCCCGATATCCCGGTGGCGTTCAGCATCAGTGGTACCGGGATGGACGAGGCAATCGAAATCGTGCGGTCCGAACTGGGTATCGAACCCCACCCGTCCATGGCCGCCGCCGTCGCCGCGGCGGTGGCGGGGACCGGGGCCGGAGCTGAAGCCGGGGATGACGGGAGCGAGTCATGATCGTTGGCAAGCAGGATCGGGTGCTGGTGCAGGGCATCACCGGGCGTCAGGGCACGTTCTGGACCGATCAGATGCAGCGTTACGGCACCACCATCGTCGGCGGCGTCAACCCCAAGAAGGCGGGCACCGACCACCTCGGGGTGCCGGTGTTCGCTTCCGCCGTCGAGGCCGCCGCTTCGCTTGAGGGCGGGATCGACGTCTCGGTGCTGTTCGTGCCCCCGGCGGGTGCCCGTTCCGCCATCGAGGATGCCGTGGCCGCCGGGGCAGGCCTGATCGTGGTGTTGACCGAGTTCATCCCCGTGCACGACACGATGGCAGTAGTGGCAGCGGCCCGGGCCGCCGGTAGTCGCATCATGGGCCCCAACACCGCCGGAGTGGTGACCCCGGGCCAGGCTTTTGTCGGTTTCATGCCTGCGTTCGATTCGCGCATCTTCACCCCCGGACGGGTTGGCGTGATCTCCCGCAGCGGCTCGCTGGGAACGTTGGCCGCGGTGGAGTTGACCCGGGCCGGGTTCGGCCAGTCGGCCTTCCTCGGTATCGGTGGCGACCCGGTATCGGGCACCAGTACCAACGAGGCGTTCCAGGCCCTCGACGAACACGACGGCACCGACGCCGTGGTCGTCATCGGCGAGATCGGGGGCAGCAAAGAAGAGGAGGCGGCCGAAGTCATCGCTGTTTCGTCGAAACCGGTTGTTGCCTTCCTCGCCGGTGCGGTGTCACCGCCGGGCAAACGCATGGGTCATGCCGGGGCCATCGTTGAGGGCAACCGCGGGACCCACGAGTCGAAGCGGGCCGCGCTGCAGGAGGCGGGGGCCATCGTGGTCGACGTGCCCTGGGACATTCCAGCCGCCCTGGGCTGATCCCTGGAACCGATCTTCTTCGACAATAACCGACATAGATGTCGATGAATGCGATGCACAGAGGCGGAATCTGTGTAATATTTCTCCCCAGGGCCGCTGAGGCCCATCTGTCGGCGACAGTTTTTGTTGGCGAGCGGATCGGGAAAACCCGGGCGCCAACATGGTCGACGGTCAGGGGGCGGCCGAAGTTTTCCTCTCATGTGTAGCCAAGCGGGGGAAGTGCGATGACCTACGTGGGGGGTCGATGACGTCAACCATTGCTCGGGAACGATCGTCGTCAAAGGGGCGCCGGAAGGCGGCGAAACGAGCGAGCCAGAGACCGACTGGTCCCGTTGGGGTCCGAAGCGGCGCATCGTCCCGGCAGCGCCAGCTGCCGTGGGTTGCCCTGGGGGCGCTGTTGCTGGTGATGTCCATGTTGGGTTTTGCCCTGTGGTCGACCCAACAGGCGGCTCGAACCCCGGTGCTGGTGGCCGGGGAGAACATTGCGGCCGGTCAGGAGATCAGCAGGAATGACCTGGTATTGGTTTCGGTCGGGGCCGACGCCGGTCTGGAGTTGTTGGAGGCGGGGCAGGAGGATCTCGTCGTTGGTCGGGTGGCCCGGGGTCCGGTGCCCAAGGGCACGCCGCTGTCACCGGCGCTGGTGGTTTCGGCCTCGGACGCGGTGCCCTTCGGGCTGGCGGTGGTGGGAGCCGCTCTCTTCCCCGGCGAGTATCCGACCTCGGCGCTGCGGGCTGGCGATAGGGTCCGGCTGGTTTCCACCGGTGCGAGCGGGGATGGCGATGATGCCGGGGTCGTCGACCTGGGTTCGGCAACCATCTGGACGGTGGAACCGTTGATCGCTTCAGGCCGTGGGGAGCTCTTCGTCTCCCTGCTGGTTGGTGATTCTGAAGCGGCCGGGATTGCCGGTGTTGCCGCCAGCGAGGAGCTGCGCCTGGTCCTGGTCGGGAGCGAATCGTGATCGTTGCCGTCGCCTCCCGCAAGGCCAGCCCCGGGGCGACCACCCTGGCCGGGCTGCTCGCCGCCTATTGGTACGACCCTGGAACCGTCCGCCTCCTGATTGAGGCCGACCCCTCCGGAGGGACCCTGGCAGCCCGCTGGTCGATGGCCCACGGCCTCAGTTGGGATCCTGGGCTGCTTGCGTTGTCAGCGACCCGGAACCGATTCGCGGCGGAGATGCTGCCATCGGTCGCTCAGCTAATCGACGACGATCTTTGGGTGGCGGCCGCCCCTCCTGCGCCCGATCAGGTGGCGGCCGGATTAACCCGCCTCGGTGATCGGGGGGCGGCAGCCCTGGCCGCCGCCACCGACATCCAGGTCGTCGTTGACTGTGGCCGACTCACCGCCGTTTCGCCCGCGCTGCCGTTGGCCCGTCGGGCGGCGTTGACGATCCTGGTCTGCCGTCCCCGTCTCGACGAGGTGCACGCACTGCAACCAGCCGTGGCCGAGTTGGACAACGCCGGTTGTGCGCTGGGCCTGATCTGCCAGGGCGACGGCCCCTACAGCCCGGACGAAGTGGCGGAGACGTTGGGGGTGGAACTCCTCGGAGTCCTACCGGTCGACGACCGGGCGGCCAACGCCTTCGACCGCGACGGCATGGGAGCAGGCCGCGTGTTTCACCGCTCGGGCATGGCCCACTCGGCCGAGGAGCTGGCCAGCCTGGTCCGGGTCAAGGTGGCCGACACCCTGGATCTCGACCAGTCAGGCTCCGACCCGCAGTCCGCAACCGATCACCCTGACCCTGACCCTGACCCTGACTCCGACCAGCGGCCCGCAACGGCTCTGCGGGGCCCGCCCCCTGAGTGGGCGCTGGTCCCCAGCCCGAGTTCCGCCCCGGCGCCCGAACAGGACGCCGCATCCGACGGCGACGGTTCGGTAAAGACCTGGTTCACGCCACCGTTGCAGGTGCTTCGGGACAACGGTGACGCTGAGGTGAGCAACCGTGGTTGACCTTCGACGTTTCACCTCCGAGGTCCGCTCCGGTGTCGGTCGCGATCTGGCCGACTGGGAAGCGGACCAGACGGCCGAGCGGGGGTTTGCTCCGTCGCCCGAGGAGACCGAGGTCTGGGGCGATCAGGCCATCATCCGGGCGGTTGAGGCCGCATCCCGACGCCGTATGGCCCGGGGCGAGATGGTGCTGTCGGAGTTCGACGAGGACACCGTCATCTCCTCGGTCCGATCGTGGGTGTTCGGCCATGGCGTGCTCGATTCGTTGCTGGCCGATGACGAGAACGAAAACATCGTGGCCAACGGGCACGATAACGTCACCATCACCAAGGTCGGTGGTCGGCGGGTGCCGGGCCCGGCCCTGGCCGACTCCGAAGAGGAGTTCGAGCAGCTGATTCGCCGCTGGGCGGCCACCGAGGGCAAGACCGAGCGCCGCTTCGACGACAGCCAGCCCTACCTGGATCTGCGTCTACCCGACGGCAGCCGGCTGCACGCCATCAAGGGTGTCACCTCCCGCCTCTGCGTCTCGATTCGCAAACACCGCCACCTGACCATCTCCCTCAACGACTTGATCCGGCTGGGCACGATCGACGAATCACTGGCCCACACCCTGGCCTGTGCCATCCGCCCCCCGCTGCCGTGCTCGATCCTGGTGGCCGGCGGCACCGATACCGGCAAGACGACCTTCGCCCGAGGTTTGATCTCGGAGATCCCGATCAACGAGCGTCTGATCGTCATCGAGGACAACGCCGAGTTGGGGTTGGAGTTCGATCCGGCCCGGGCGTCCCACGTCGTTGAGATGGAGGTCCGCCAACCCAACATCGAGGGGGTCGGTGGAATTGGTATGGAGGTACTGGGGCGCCAGGCTCTGCGCATGCGACCCGACCGCCTCATCATCGGTGAGTGCCGCTCGGGGCACGAGGTGCGAACCATGTTGGAGGCCATGAACTCCGGCCACGAGGGCTC
>Ga0316192_10000304_pt1 | contig 34943 bp, 28 predicted proteins | sample MerIslwburrow_MG_FD_204931 | JGI IMG/M metagenome (GOLD analysis project Ga0316192, IMG submission 204931) | Coastal sediment microbial communities from Maine, United States - Merrow Island worm burrow | ecosystem: Environmental > Aquatic > Marine > Coastal > Sediment | place: USA: Maine...
CGATGACGTCGTCGGCGAAACCACTCCTATCTCTTGCGAGCTGTCCGATCCGGCCTCGGTCAAGGCCTGCGCCGCGGAGGTCGCGGCCACCGGTCTCTCGCTCGACGCGATCGTTTGCAACGCAGGCATCATGGCGCTTCCAACGCTCCAGGTGAAACACGGGTACGAGCTGCAGTTCTTCACCAACCACATCGGCCACTTCCTCCTGGTCACGTCGCTCCTCGGTCAGCTCGGCGACAATGCTCGAGTCGTCATGGTGAGCAGTGACGCGCACCGCGGCGCCCCAAGCGAGGGAATCCAGTTCGATAACTTGGATGGCCAGCGTGGATACAGCGCCTGGGGCAATTATGGGCAATCGAAGCTCGCGAACCTCTTGTTCGCCAAGCACTTGGCGAAGCGGTTCGACGGGACCGGCAAGACTGCAAACAGCCTGCACCCTGGGGTCATTCACACCAACCTAGCCCGCAGCATGAATCCGCTCGTTCGCGGGGCGCTCAGCATTGGCGGGCCATTGGTCCTGAAGAGCGTCGGTGAAGGAGCTGCCACACAGTGCTACCTTGCGGTGCATCCCGGTGCAGCTGGCGTGACTGGAAAGTATTTCGCGGACTGCAACGAGTCGAAGAGTAGTCGAAAGGGCCGAGACGAAGCCCTCGCTGCCAAGCTCTGGGACGTCTCGGAGCAGATCGTCGCCAAGCTCGCCTGAGGGCGGCCTGAAAGGATCGAAACAATGTCGCAATCCGCAGCAGAACTAGCCAACGAGGTCCGGACCAACGGCTCTCACGACGCCCCGGCGCCAGGCATCGATGCGAGCACCGCTGAGGTTGAGCGGATCTTCAAGCTGCAGCAGGCTCACCAGTACACGGTCGCGAAGACCACGGCGCGGGAGCGAAAGGAAAAGCTCAAGCGACTCGAACGAGCCTTCCTGGCGCACCGTGAAGACATCCGAAAAGCTCTGTTCGACGATTTCCACAAGCACCCGAGCGAGGTCGACCTCACCGAGGTGTTTCCAGTCACCAGCGAAATCAAACATGCGCGTCGGCACCTCTCGAAGTGGCTGCGTCCACACCGGGTCTCTACGCCGATGGCCCTCCTCGGAGCTCGGTCATACGTGCACTACGAGCCCAAGGGCGTGGCGCTCATCATCGCGCCTTGGAACTTCCCGATCAATCTGACCTTTGGCCCGCTCGTCGCGGCGGTCGCGGCCGGCAATTGTGTGATCATCAAGCCCTCCGAGCACACGCCGCACTCTTCGGCCGTCACGCGCAGCATCATCGAAGAGGTGTTCGACGAAAATGAAGTGGCGGTCGTGGAGGGCGGCATCGAGACCTCTACGGTTCTCTTGGCGCAGCCCTTCAATCACATCTTCTTTACCGGCGCCCCGTCGATCGGGAAGGTCGTCATGGAGGCGGCGGCAAAGCATCTGACCTCGGTCACGCTGGAGCTAGGCGGAAAGTCCCCTACGATCGTCGATGAGACGGCGCAGGTCGATGCCGCTGCGCATCGCGTTGCCTGGGCCAAGTACACGAACAACGGCCAGATCTGCCTCGCGCCTGACTACGTGTTCGTACACGAGAGCAAGAAGGACGAGTTCCTCGATAAGCTCGCGAAGAACATCGAGAAGTTCTACGGCATGGATGCGCGAAGGTCGGACTCCTATGCGAGAATCGTCAACCAGCGCCACTACCAGCGGCTCAACGGCTATCTCGAGGATGCAAAACAACGCGGAGCGACAGTCGCGTACGGCGGCCGTACGGACTCCAGCGAAGACTACATCGAGCCCACGGTACTCACCGACGTCGACCCGACCTCGCTGGTGATGACAGAGGAGATCTTCGGACCGCTCTTGCCGATTTCCACCTTCAAGTCGCTCGACGAGCCCATCGCCGTCATCAACTCGAAGGAGAAACCGCTCGCGCTCTACATCTACAGCCGAAGCAAGGCGAACATCGAGCGCATCATGCAGAACACGCGCGCTGGCGGCACGTGCATCAATCACAGCGCCGTTCACTTCTTCAATAACTACCTGCCATTCGGCGGCTCCAACAACAGCGGCATCGGCAAGGGGCATGGCTTCTTCGGTTTCGAGGCATTCTCGAACGCCAGGGGTGTTCTCAAGCAGGTCACGCCGTTTACCGCGCTCGATTTGCTCACCGCGCCGTACAATGCGCTCAAGCAGAAGCTGATCGACATCAGCATCAAGTTTTTCTGAGCCGCGCCGTACCCTCGAGACGGCGCTGAACAAGCTCGGCGGGCGGCGCCCGAAAGCCGTGGTATACGTCGGCCCGCAGGGGCTCTGGCGGAAGCCGAGCCTCGGAACCTGGTTAGTGCAGAGTTTGTTCTACGCCAGGCTTCTCCCACCCAAGTGACGGAAGGCCCATGACCCGGAACGCGCCCTGTCAGTACGAGCCCGGCAGCAAGCGTAGGCGCATCCTCTACGTAGGATCGGGCGTCCAATCGTTCGAGGCGCTGGTCGCCGACATGGCTAGTGGATCTCGAACCAGCCGCTTGCCCTCCGAGCTCTACCCGGTGCTGTGCAGTCGAGGTCACGAGGTGGAGCTCATCCCGGTATGGGATACCCGAGGAGCGACGGACGCCTTGCGTTCCGCGTACGTGAACTTGCTCCTCGTCGATCTTCGCTGGTGCGACGAGTTCGAGAGCCGCGTCGCCGACGTGCGAAAACTTCTTCGAGCGCTCGACCACGCCGAAGACGTGGAGCAGCGCTACGGCTTTCATCGCATTGTCGTCCTGATTTCGGGCCCTGACGCGAGTCGCCTGGACGATTTGGTCATCGAGCTCGGCGCCGTCGGAGTTCGCCATGTGCTGCGGCAAGACTTCGAGCCGGGTTTGCCCGCTTGGTCCAGCGATGCGGCGTTCGGTCAGCGAGTTTTCACCTATTCGGTCGACCTCACCGCGTCTCGACACGTCGGTAAGACCGCGATCTGCGCATCCGGCGGCGGTATTACCGGCATCTACTTCGAGATGGGCGTGCTCAAGTGCATCGACGACTGTCTCACGAATTGCAGCGTGAACGACTTCAACATGATGTTCGGCATCAGCGCTGGTGCCGTGGTCACGAGCCTTCTCTCCGTTGGATACACCCCCGATGAGCTGCTCGCGGGAATCGCAGGCGTTCCGGGCGGCCGAGTTCCGCCTCTTTCCCTGAGCCTTCTCCGCCTCTCTCACTTCAACCACGAGGACATGCGCTGGCGCTTGAGCAGCGCTGCCAAGATGGGCGTGCGGGCGTTTTGGGATGCGCTTCGAGGTCGCGGGGGGGGCGATACGGCGGACTCTCTGTTCCTCGAGTATACCAGCCTCGTCGGAGCGCCCTTTCACTCGTCGGAGTTCGAGGCGATGCTGCGGCGGATCCTCGAGCTTTCCGGCTCCGGCAACGACTTCCGAAAGCTCCCGATCGAGCTCTACGTGGGTGCCTCCGACCAGGATGCGAGGTCGCACGTCTTGTTTGGTTCTGAAGGCTACGACCACGTTCCGATCAGCAAGGCCATCCAGGCATCGCTCAGCGTCAATCCGGCGTTCTCCTCGGTTCCCATCGACGGCCGCTACTACGAGGATGGCGCGATCACCCGAACATCGAACTTCGTCGAGGCGATCAAGCGCGACGCTACGTTGGTCATCACCTTGGACCCCTTCGTGCCATACGTCTCCAAGCTCCCGGGGCTCGCGCATCGCCGGGGTGTTCTCTACAACATCGATCAAGACATTCGCACCATCTCGTTCACTCGCTTCGAGCGCGCAAGAGCAGGGGCTCTGCGAAAGAATCCGGAGGTGAGTTCCTACACCTTCCTTCCCTCGAACACGCTTCGGCGACTTCTCTCCACCAACCCGATGGACCATCGCCCTTACCTCGAGATTTGGCGCGGCGCGTATCTGTCGGCCTTGCAGCGTATCGAACAGCTTTGCCATCGGCTCCGAGGCGACCTCGCTCAGCAGGGAATGCACCTCGACACGGCCCTGGCCGAGCTAGTCGCCGAGCAGCTTCGCTCGACGCGCAAGCTCTGCTTCGAAGATTTCTTTCCAGATCGGCAGGTCGAGATCGAGAAACGGGACTTCATGCGCCCCTCGAAGCTCCCTCCGGCCCCGGCCCCCGTCTCCTAAGAAGGCGCGCACATTTTTCACGTCCGGGCGCAGCGATGATTGCGCTATCCTCCGACTCGTGGCGCCACCACGCATGCGACCGCGCTTCGAGGTTCAGCTCCCCGTCGAGCGGGAGCGATGGCTCGGCACGCTGCAGGCGCGCCTCGACGAGGGCGCGGACTCTCTTCGAGGGCAGGTGTTTCGCAAGCACGCCGTCGTGCAGATGGACGACGATAAGCGCACATTTTGGTCACCGTATCTCAATCTCGAGGTCGAGGATGAACCGGACGGATCGGCCATTCGAGGGCGTTTTTCACCGCATCCCAACGTTTGGACGATGTTCATGGGCGTGTACATTCTGCTCGCGTTCCTCGGCCTTGCCGGGTTCTCGTACGGCATCGTTCAATGGACCTTGGGTGAGTCACCCTGGGCATTCGTGATCGCACCGACCGCTCTCGCGCTGTTCGGGTTCGTCTACGGCGCGACGCTCATCGGTCAGGGGCTTGGCGCCGAACAGATGTACGTCATGCGAAGCCTCGTCGATCAAGCTTGTGTCGACTCGCTCGAGAGTGGCACTGCGCAAGCCGTCGACGAAGCCTGAGCGCGCGCGACTTGGCCTCGACCTTGCATTACTCGCAGCGACGATGCGTTCTTCGCCATGAACACGATGTTTCGCGCAAGCGTGACGCGAATAAAGGGTTCAGCGGTGCAGATTTTGCGTCCGGCCGAGACGGGCGATGCGCTCGCTTTATTGAAAGCCTTTTTCAACGACATTCCTTTGCTTTTCGCGCTGGAATGTAGAGAATCTGCATCGTCCTGGACGGGTGTAGGAAGAGTGAGGGAAACTTTATGTTGAACCATGGATTGGTTGTGCGGTCGTTGATGGCTGCGTTCTTTTCGATCGCCCTAGCGGCGACCGGCTGCAGCAGCACAGACGGTGGCGGCGGCAGCGGCGGCACTGGCGGTGGCACTGGCGGTGGCGGCGGCGACGCTGGCATGGGCGGTGACGGCGGCGGCGGCGAAGGCGGCGACGGCGGCACCGGCGGCGGCCTTGAGCCCTGCACGGAAGACCTCTGTGTCGACGCGACTCCTGGCAGCACCACGTTTTCTGGCAGCTTGGCCGTCGAGCTGGTCGCCAGGGGACCGTCCGCCGAGGAAGCAACGATCTACTACAGCACCGACCTCACGGCTCCCGGTGAGCCTGAGCTCGACGACATGGACAATCCGACAGGCAATATCACCGGCACCGAGTACATGGAGGGTGAATCGATTACCATCAGTGAGACCGCGGTCTTGAAGTTTAAGGCGATCGCACCCCCGGACGGCGGCGCTGGTGGCGCAGGCGGTGCTGGCGGTGCTGGCGGTGCCGGCGGTGCGCCCGCCCCCGAACCCATCGAGGCCGACGGATCCGAGGGCTACACGCTCGCCGAGGGACCGGCCGCGGAGATCTATGAACAGTGGGCTAGCAGCGGACACGGCGACCTGACCGCGGAGCCTTGGCGCCACTGGGACGAAGACGGAGACGTGTCCAACCGGTGCGCACAATGCCACACGGCGACCGGCTTCCTCGAGTATGCGGCCAACGGCCTCGTTGAGAACAATCAACCCCTGCCACTCGGCCTCGAGTGCCAGGCCTGCCACACGGGGTCACCGTCGACGTACTTCAACGCGACCTATCGCGTGAATCTAGAGCCAGTGGCGTTCCCGGTGAACGACGCAGAGGGGACCGATCCAAGTCTCTCCCTGTTTGGGAGCAGCAACATGTGTCTGGTCTGTCACCAGGGCCGTGCCTCGGGTCCGACCTTGCAGGACCGGATTGACAGCGGGAACTTGGGCTTCCTCAACATCCACTACTACGCCGCCGCGGCTTCGCTGTTCGGAAGTGAGGCCCAGGCCGGCTACGAGTACGAGGGCAAGGAGTACATTCCGCGGAACACCTACCCGTCTCACCCGGACGAGTTCTCCACCTGCGAGGGCTGCCACATGACCAACGCCGAGAACGGCGAGCCTCATACGTGGATTCCCGAGATCGCCAATTGTCAAGGCTGCCACAGCGGCGGTGACAGCTTCGAGACGCTGGGCGGCTCACCGGCTGAGAACTTCACCGGCATCCAAACTTTGGTTCCTGAGCTCTACGCCGCGATCCAAGACTATGCGGCCACCGAGATCGGTGTCCCCATCGTGTACGACGATACTCGCTATCCGTACTGGTTCACCGATATGGGCGATCGCTACAACTCATTTGACGAGACGCTCTTGAAGGCCGCCTACAACTACCAGGTCGCCTTGAAGGACCCGAATGGGTACCTCCACAACGGAAGCTACATCCAGCAGATCGTCTACGACTCGACTGAAGACCTCACAGGCGAAGCACCCTCCGTACCAGTGATCGGTCGCGGGGACCTCACCATGGACGGTTCGGGCATCGGAGCGCTGACCTCGGCTTCAGGAAAGACGAAGCAGTGGCAGCTCAGTGGCCATGGAGCCGCAGACGGTGAACCGTTCCGCCACTGGGACGAGGACGAGGTCGTGAGTGGGAGCTGCACGCAGTGCCACAGCACGAACGGCTTCGCCGAGTACGCCATGGGCGAGGACACGACATCGCAGCTGCCGCTCTCGGCGGTGGGCTGCACCTCGTGCCACAACCAGTTCAACCTCTACACGAATGCGGAGTCGCGCTACGACGCCCAGGGCATGAACCCAGCGCTCGAGCCGGTCGAGTTCCCGTCCGGCGATACGGCGACATTGGGGAACGACAGCAACATCTGCATGGGCTGTCACCAGGGTCGCGCTTCGGGCCAGACGGTGGCCAACGCGACGCCAAACGGCACCGTGCAGGATCCCGACTACGACTCCTTCAACTTCATCAACATCCACTACTATGCGGTTGGCGCGACGTTCTTCGGGAGCGAGGTCAACGGCGGATACGAGTACGAAGGTGAGAGCTATGTCGGGCAGAATCGCTTCGGCATCCACGAGGCTCTCGAACCGGCGGAAGGACTCGTCGATTGCATCGGCTGTCACATGAACGCTGACGACGCCGAACCCGCGAAGCACACCTTCGTCCCCAAGATCGCGGACTGCAACGCCTGTCACCAGGGCGGCTCCTTCATCAGCATGAGTGGATCGCCGGCGATCTTCTACCAACAGATCGAGGCGCTGAAGTCGGAGCTTCTGGCCGCGATCCAGGCGTACGCCACGACGGGCGCCCTGCCGATCAACTCGCCCATCATCTACGATCCCGTTGTCTATCCCTACTGGTTCAAGGACAACGGTCAGGGTGCCAACTACGGCAATCGCTATGTGGACGCTAACTTCGACATGTTGACCGCTATGTACAACTACCAGGTTGCCGCGAAGGATCCCGGCGGGTACATCCACAACGGGGTCTACATCAGCCAGCTCCTCTACGATTCGATCGTCACGATGGGCGGCACCCCAAGCGTCCAGCCTCGCCCCTAGTCGGCGGCGGCGGATGTCGCGGCCCAGAAAAGGGCCACAAAAACCGCAGTCCGGGGCACGTCTTCGCTTGAAGGCGCGCCCCGGTTGCTTATGATCCCCGTGATGTCCCCTTCGTGCTGCGTTTCTTGGCTTTCATGCATCGACGCGTTGGTGCCATGAGAGTCTGGGCATGCGCTTGTTGGGTCTCCTGGCTGTGCTCCGGCATCTTGACACTGTCGGGCTGCACCGAAGAACGCGATCTCGGGGAGCCCCCGCTCGTCTTTGCCGATGTGCAGCCCGTTCTTGATGAGCGCTGCGTCGAGTGCCATGGCGGTGCATCCCCCTCGGCGGACTACAGCGTGGAAGACTACTTCACGACCATTCGCTGCATTCCCGACCCCGAGGGTCAGCCGGCCACGCTGCCCTCCGACGAGACGGCTCCCATCTTAGCGGTCCTGGAAGAGCCGGAGATCCATGCCGACTTGCTAGAGGTCTCGGAGACCGAGACCCTGACGAACTGGGTCGTGGACGGCGCGGTCCCGAACCGGCGGTCGACCCACCCAGCAGGTTGGAACGATCCGCGATCGGTGCAGTGGCATGGCACGTATCTCTCCGAGACCGAATGGCAGCCCATCATCGACCCCGCGCGCGGAGATGCGTGCGGCCTGTGCCACGAGGGCTCCCCTGCACCGGTCGAGGGCATTGAAGTCTATCCCGAGGGTGCCACCGACTGCACCGACTGCCATGACCTTCCTGGCGGCGTGATGGCCTGCGGCACCTGTCATGGCGATGGTGAACGCTCCTACCCGCCGCGCGACCAATGCTACTTCCGCGGTCCCCCAGAAGGCTTCGCGCACAACGCGCATGTCGAAGCTTCGCCCAACAACTGGAGTGGTCTAGGCTGCGAGACCTGTCACTTCGACGAGGACTTCTCGATGCTCGGAGGCAAGCACGGAAACGGCGTCGTCAACGTCGAGTTTGATCCCGTTTGGGGCCCCGACGCGAGCTATGACTTCGACACGTTTGGGTGCACGACGAGCTGTCACGTGCGAGGCGGGACGACCCCCGATGTGGCCTGGAACGAACGAGGGCTGGATCTTCAGTGTGACGCCTGCCATCAGAACCCACCTCCGGTCCACCCGAACATTCCGTGCAACAATTGCCACATTGGGATCAACCCGGCCGGCACGATCCTGACGCCGGAAGCCCCGCACATCAACGGCAGCGTCGATCTCAACTAGCTCGCCAGGCGCTCAGCGGGACCTTGGTGCTGCCCTCGGCGTGAGTGGCGACGCCGCCTTGCCGCTGATGAACGTGTGACATCCTGTACAGAGCTCGGCGTCGGGCTGATGGTCCACCATGTCCGTATGGCAGTCGGTGCATGCGGCGCGGTCGGCGCGGACAGTTGAGTTGTGGGGATTGTGGCAGGTCGCGCAGTCGGAGTGCCCGGGGCCGTTGGGATCATCGGGAATCCGGTGAAGGCCCGGGAGTTGCGCGGCCTTGTGGCAGCTCGTGCAGGAGGTGGCAGAGGACACGCGACCGCCATGCGGTTCGTGGCAGGAGGCACATTCGCGATGGCCCTCGGGGCTCGCGGCCTCGAGCTCGCCGTGACAACTGGAGCAGCTCACTGGGTCGCTGAGGGCGTGCGCGGTGCCCTCGTGACAGGACGCGCAGCTCGAATGGTCGGGGATTCTGCGGGTGAGTCGGGCCTGGGTCGCGTGGCAGTCCACGCAGAGTGATTGCTGAGGGACACTGCTCAGGTCGAAGCCGTGCGGCTGGTGGCAGTCGGTGCAGACTGTTTTTGATGCGTGAAATGCCCGCTCCGAGCCTGCATCCTCGTGACAGCTCGAGCATTGCATCGCGATCTGGGCTGCCTGCTTCGGATGGGGGTCGTGGCAGGAGATGCACGCGTCGTGGTCTTCGACCGGATGCGTCGAAACCACGTCTTCGTGGCAGCCCTGGCAGGTGTTGTCGTCGGCTGCGCGAACCGCATGCGGGTCGTGACAGCTGCTGCACTCGCGATGGTCGCGCGCCGTCCTCTGAGCGAGTACGGGCTGACGCTTGTGGCAGCTCGCGCAGTCCATGGCGCTCGCCTTGCTGAACGAGTGAGGCTCGTGACAATCCACGCATGCGCTATGGCCGCCCGTGAACACCGCCGTCGGAGGCACACGAGCAGGCTGGTTCTCGTGGCAGCTCATACAAGCGGCCGCCTCCGAGGCGAGCTTGTGACCGCCATGGCAATCCGTGCAGCCGTTGCTCAGTTCCGGTCGGCCGTGCCGCACGCGGAACGTCTTGTGGCAGTCGGAGCACTGGGCGGCCGTCTCCTCCACCGGCTTGTGCGGGTGGTGGCAGTTGGCACAGGCAATGTCCGCGTGCATGGCGAGACCCTGGTGGGTCGGGGTATCGAACGGTCCGTGGCAACGAGCGCAGTCCCATGGGCCATCCGCGTCACTTTCGAACTTGAATGCGTGGCACGTGAAGCACTCGGTGATTTGTTCTTCTTCTCCGACGTGGGGATGCGCGGCCTGCTCTTCATGGCACGCCGTGCAGACCCCGATATCGACTTCCTTGAAGTCGGCCCTGGCGGGGTCGTGGCAGTCGTTGCACTCGAGAGCGAGGTTGAGAACGTGTTGCGAGTGGCCCGGTGAGAACCGATCGATGCGCCAGTCTTGGGAGACGACACGTGTCGGCACGTCTTGTCGACCTTCGATGATCGTTGGAACGACCTTCTTCGTCAGCGTCGCGAAGAGAAATCCGGCTAGGAAACCCAGGATCAGCATCACGGCGAGCAGGATCAGCCGGCCCTTCATCGGCCACCTATGTGGCAGAGTCGGCAGGGGAGGTCGTTCGCCTTGCTGAGGCGGCTATTGAAGCCGGGCGGATGCGGGCTGCCACCTGGGCCACCCACCTGATGGCAGCTCACGCAAAGCGCTTCGCCTGCGCCGCTGTGGCAGCTCGCGCACGAGAGCGGGTCGAGCCTTGCCTCTTGGCCGTGAAGGTTCGCGGAGCCGGGTGGGCCCGACCATCCCGGAGGATGCGGGTTGCCACGGGCTGCGTCGTCGCCGGCGATCCCGAGGCGGGTGTGGCAATCGACGCAGTAGAGCTCGCTGTGGCAGACGACGCACTGGGCAGGGTCGGCGGCTGCCTGCTGGTCGTGGACCGAGATGAAATTCGCGCGGTGCATCGTATTGCGCATCGGCTCATCGAAACGAAAGCGCGAGGGAATCGTGGGAACGGTGATGCCGTGGCATGCCGCGCATTGACGTTGCGTGTGGCAGGTCGTGCACAGATCGCCCTGAGCGTTCGCCTGCACGCCATGCTCGCGAAGGAAATTGCCACTGTGGATCACGTGGCTTTCGGGAAGAGTCATCTCGCCGGGGAGGTCGACATGGCACCCGCCACAGTCGCGAGACGACCACTGGTCCTTGTGCGCATGGCAGCTGAAGCAGGTCGGATGCTTGGTCTTGACGTAGTCGGAGTCGACGGTGACGTTCACATGGCAGCGGACGCAGTCTCCCGCGCCTTCCTGGCTATGGAGTTCGTGCGAGAAGCGAAGGTGGCGCCGGGCCATCTCGGCGGAGTGCCGATTTCGGGCGCGCCCATGGCAGTTGGAGCAAGTGTCCGGATCGTGCGGTTCCGTGTGGCACTCGACACAGTCCTCGGTGGTCGGCCAATGGAGAGGACCGGTCTCGCCGGCCGTTTGCACGCCGTCGTGGCATTCGAGGCAATTGATGCCCTCCACCACGTGGGCGCGGTGCTCGAACGAGTGGTCCTTCTTCTCCTGCTCGAGGCCGAGCATCTTGGCGCAGGCGCCTGCGAAGCCGGTCAGCGCGATGAGCGCCATGATTGCGAACCATCGTTTCATCGGTTTCCACGCCAGCTGTGTTGATAGGCAACGCGTGCGAGGGCGCGCACGTCGACCCGAATGTTCTGGGTGGAGCTTGCCTCGGCCCCAGCGGCCAGGGTCCATCCCTTGATGTGTTGGTAGCGGAGCGCAAGCCGGCCCCAGGGCCAGACCTTCCCCGTCGCCGCGCTTCGTTCGTCGGGGAGCACGACCTCGACCTCGGGCATCAAGCCCACGGTATTGGCGTGGTCCTTGTAGACCGGAATGACGGCCGCTACGCGAAAGCCGGTCCAATTGGACACGGACGAGATCGCTTGCCTGCGAATTTCGCCGAGAACGCTCCCTCTGCCTTCATCATCCGTCCGAAGAACGGAGCGGAAGTAGCCGCTCCAACCCCATTTGTCCTGCGCTTGGTTCGCTGCTCCCTCGACCCAGAAGTCGAGCCTTGGGGCCGCCCTCCAGAAGAGATTTCCGCCAGTCCGCAGGGTTCCCGGGTCACCGAGGACGGTGAAGAGCGAGGTCTGTTGGAGAAGTCGGGTAGGCGAGCGCTTCGTGGCGAACACCTCGCCCCGCACTTTTCCGTTCTCGGTCGCCGACGAGATCGTCGCGAGCACCTCGGCCAGGCCTGGGTTCACGATCTCCCAGGAGAACTTGGCTGCCATATCGAGCCAGTGGGCGGCTCTGAGAGAGAAGTCGACGCCGACCTCTTCGTCCGAACGCTGACCTGCGTTGTATCGATTGTAGTAGGAGCCGCCGATGACGCCGAGCTTGCCGAGTCCTTGTGAAATGCGACCGCCCGCGACCCAGTCGTAGCGGCGTCCCTCCACATCGCCTTCGACGGGGACGCCGCCGAAGATCTCAATGTTCGTTTTGGACGGTGCTCGCAAGATGGCGTGCCCGCCGTCCACGTGCATCGCTCGGACGGCACCGGTGGAGAGAATGAAGCGCCCGAGCCGCGTGTCGCTGATGCCCTTCGGATCGCGCACCTTGACCGTCAGGACGAGGGCTTCCACCGTCATCTGGTTGTCGCGAAGCCCGAACTGTGGCGTTCCAGCGCCCGCCCAAACTAGCCCTTCGGCCTCCACGTACGGGTATTTGCGGGTCGAACCCTCGAGGACGATGAGACCTACGTTTGGCTCGAGCTGGCCCCAGAGCTCGGCGCCGAGCGTATGTGGCTGAGCCGCCGCTTGGGATGAGGAAAACGTGAGGGCGAATGCGGCGGCCGCGGCCAAGCCGAGCGCCCAGGTTCGAAGGCGGGCGACTTTCCTACTTGCATTCGGCTCCGATCCTGGACCATGGTCTCCAGGCTTCCCATGCACGTATCGCCATTGTCTTGGATCGGTTTCGCATGCGCACTCGTCGCAGCGGGCATCATGATTTACTACCTCTGGCGTCGGCCTCCGCTCGATGCGGCCGGCAAGTCCGTCATGATGTTGGGAGTCGGTGTCTTGCCGATCATCGTTGCGATGATCGGAAACATGGAAGGACTCGCTGCGACCGAGCGGCAGGGCTTCTGTGGGAGCTGCCACACGATGGACATGTGGATCGAGGACGCCAACGACCCCGAGAGTGAGTCCCTCGCGGCTATCCATTCGCGCTCGCACAAGTTCGGGAACAAGAGCTGCTACGTCTGCCACAAGGACTACGGCATGTTCGGCTACGCCATGACCAAGATCGGCGGCATGGGGCACGTCTACGAGTTTCTCAGCGAGTGGATGTGGTACGACCGCGACGAGGTTCTCGAGAGAATCCACATCGCCAGGCCATTCAAGAACGACAACTGCATGCAGTGCCACAGCACCACCGGAGCCATTTGGTCGGACACGCAAGACCATGTTGGGCTGCTCGACGACCTGCGCTCTGGTGAGACGAGCTGCGTGAGCGCGGGTTGTCATGGGGACGCGCATCCTTTTAGCAAACCCGACGAAGAAACTCCATCTTCGGCCGACGTACATACCTCGATCCATGGCAGCGCACTGGAGGCACCATGAATCTCAAGGACAAGCTCCTCCACTTCCTCGACAATGCGTCGCGCGCGAAGCTCATGGTCTACGCGTGCGTGCTCGGCCTCATCGGTCTGGCGCTGATGAGCTGGTCCCTCTTCGAACAGGGCTGGATTCCGGTGATGGCAGCGATGTCGGTCGGACAAGGTGTCGGAACGCTATCATTCGTCCTGTTCCTGGCGATAGTGTTTATCGATCTTCGGAAGGCGGAGTTTCGACCCTCGATTCCGCACCCGACGCCTGAGCCCGAAGACGACTAGGGGGCGCCTGGCCTCGTTCCTGCCGCCGTCGGACCGCGACGAGCATCATCCCGAACGCGATGATCACGGCGGCCGTTAGAATCGAATCTCGTGGCACGAAGGGCATGAGCGCGAGGCAACTTGCGGCACCTAGCAGCGGAACCCAACGCGGCGCGCAAAATGTGCGTATCGGGCTATCGGCGCGAAGCTTGATGGCACCCAGCGAGGCGTGAACTGTCAGGAACACGAGCAGCAACAGAAGGCTCGTCGTCCCCGCGAGGTAGGTGAGCGTTCCCGAGAGCGCGAGGGGGGCTGCAACTGCGAACACCGCGAGGATCGCGACGTGGGGCGTTCGCCGCCTAGGGTGAACCCGGCCGAGCACTTCGGGGAGCAGACCTTGGCGCGACATGCCGTAGATTAGGCGCGAGCCCATGATGAAGTTCAGCAGCCCGGTATTCGCGACGGCGAATAGGGCGATGAGCGAAAAGAGCTCGGTCGGCACGGCGGTGGTCGAGCGTTGGACCACAGCCAGGAGTGGCGCGTTCGAGTCGCTGAGTTCTGCGGGCGAGACGACACTCGTGGAGATAATCACGACCAGCAAGTACAGTATTCCAGCCACGGCAAGCGCGGTCAGAATCGCGCGGGGCATGTTTCGCTCTGGATCCTTCACCTCCTCGGCGACGTTGACCATGTCCTCGAAGCCGATGAAGGCAAAGAAGCCGAGGGCGGCGCCCTGTGCGATACCGGTCCAGCTCACGTCCGCGCTTTCGCTGAGCGTTCGCGTGATTGAGGCCTCACTCGAACCGCCGAGAAACATCGCGCCCACTACGATGACGATCAAAAGCCCGGTGAGCTCAACCATCGTTGCGACGACGTTCGCGGTCGATGACTCGCGCATCCCGCGAACATTGATGGCGCCTAACAGGAGCAGGATGCCGGCCGTCGCCGCCTTCGGGGGAAGCGATGGCACCAGGCCGCTCATGTAGCCGCCGAACGCCACCGAGACGGTGGCGAGCGAGAGGATCCCCGAGCAGAGGACCACCCACCCAACGACCAACGCCAGCCCGGGGCGCCCGAAGGCCTGCTGCGCGAAGAACGACTCGCCGGCGCTTCGGGGAAAGCGGCCGCCGAGCTCCGCGTAGGTGAGGGCGGTGAGCCCCGCGACGAAGAGGGCGACAGCGAAGGCGGCCCAACTGGCGGCGCCTGCCACGCCCGCCACCTTGCCGACCAGCGCATAGATTCCTGCCCCTAGGATGTCCCCCACGCCGTAGAAGATCAGCGCCCAAAGGCCGAGGGAGCGGCGGAGTTCCGGGGTGCTGGGGTCAGTCACGAGCTTGTTGTTCCATCGTTGTTCGGAAGGGGTCGTCTACGGCGCCAAGCGCTGGTAGGCTCGCCGACGCCATGAAGCAAACCAAGATTACGCTCGAAGAGAACGAAATCCCCGAACGTTGGTACAATATCGTCGCCGACATGCCGAACAAGCCGCTGCCGCCGCTCAGCCCGGCGACGCACGAGCCGATCGGTCCGGAAGCGCTCGCACCACTCTTTCCGATGGCTTTGATCGAGCAAGAGGTGAGCACGGAGCGCTGGATCGAGATACCAGACGAGGTGCGGCAGATCTATACGAACTGGCGGCCGACGCCGATGTATCGTGCTCATGGCCTCGAGAAGGCGCTCGATACCCCGGCGCACATTTACTACAAGTACGAAGGCGTCAGCCCTGCGGGCTCTCACAAGCCGAATACTGCCGTCGCACAGGCGTATTACAACAAGCAGGAGGGGGTGAAGCGGATCGCCACCGAGACTGGCGCGGGGCAGTGGGGCAGTGCGCTCAGCTTCGCGTGCCAGCTCTTCGGACTGGGCTGCGAGGTGTACATGGTGCGCATCAGCTACGACCAAAAGCCGTACCGCAAGCTGATGATGAACACCTGGGGCGCGAACGTGATCGCCTCGCCGAGCAACCAAACGGAGGCCGGGCGCAAGATTCTTGCCGAGGATCCCGACTCACCAGGCAGCCTCGGGATCGCGATCTCCGAAGCGGTCGAGCGGGCTGCGACCGACGATGACACGAAGTACGCCCTCGGCAGCGTGCTCAATCACGTGCTCACGCACCAAACCATCATGGGGCAAGAGGCGATCAAGCAGATGGAGAAGGCGGGTGAGCTGCCCGATATCGTCATCGCGCCGTTTGGAGGCGGATCGAACTTCGCGGGGCTCAGTTTCCCGTTTCTTCACCTCAATCTGACGCAGGGGAAGAACATCCAATGTCTCGCCGTTGAACCCACGTCGTGTCCGAAGCTGACACGTGGTGTGTTCCGCTACGACTTTGGCGACACCATCGGGATGACGCCACTGATCCCGATGTACACGCTCGGGCACAACTTCGTTCCGGCGAAGATCCATGCTGGCGGGCTTCGGTATCATGGCGCTGGGGCGCTCGTGAGCCAGCTCTTGCACGACAAGCTGATCTCCGCGCAGGCGATCGATCAAATCGAGAGCTTCGAGGCTGGTGTGATGTTTGCGCGTGCCGAGGGAATCATACCTGCACCGGAGGCCAACCACGGGATTGCATCTGCGATCCGCGAGGCGAAGCGCGCGAAGGAAGAGGGAACGAAGAAGGTCATCCTCTTCAACCTCTGTGGCCACGGACACTTCGACATGTCGGCATACGAAGCCTACTTCGCTGGCAAACTGCATCGTCATGAGCTCAGCCAACAAGACGTCGATGACGCGATTGCGAAGATCGACACGCCGGAGATTCCCGCGACCGCGCCCTGAGCGGTGGCCACCATCATGCGCATCACGGCCATCGAGCTGTTTCACGTTTCAGTTCCGCTGCGGGACAACTTCTGGCCGTCGTGGATCCCGGGTTATCCTCAGACCCACAACCGCTTTACGCTCGCGAAGCTGACGACGAACGATGGCATCGAGGGGTATTCCGCGGGTCAGTCGATGGGCAGGGAGCGCGAAGGGCTCGGTGACCTACTCGGTGGATACCTGTTGGGTACCGACCCGACGGACATCGATCGGGTGCAGGACCTGCTGAAACAGGCTGGATTTCTCGGTTGGCGGAACTACTGGCTCGAGGCGGCCTGTTGGGACATCAAGGGCAAAGCGGCGGGAAAGCCCGTGTACGAGCTCATGGGCGGAACTCCGCGTCCGCTGCCCGTTTACCTCTCGACCGGCGAGGTGCACTCGCCCGAGCAGCGCGTCGATGAGCTACTTCGCATGATGGACCGTGGCTATCGAACGGCGAAGCTCCGCGTGAAGAGCCCGTATTTGCACGAAGACATCCGACAGATCGAATTGGTGCGCAAAGGGATTGGCGACGACTTCGCGCTCGGGGTCGATGCGAATCAAGGTTGGTTGGTATCGATCGTCGATCGAATCCCCGCATGGGATCTCGCACGGGCGACGGAGTTCGCTTCCGCTTGCGCCGACAACGGCATCTCGTGGCTAGAAGAGCCGCTCGACTGGCATGACTACGACGGGCTCGCTGCGTTGAAGAAGGTCTCGAAAGTGAAGATCGCTGGCGCAGAGCTCAACCACGGCTGGGACGAGATCAAGATCATGTTCGAGAAGGACTGCCTCGACATCTATCAGCCCGACGCGGTGTTCGCTGGCGGGATGGCGCAGGTGAAGAAGGTGATCGATGCGTGTCACGAGCACGACCGGATCTTCTCGCCGCACACTTGGACGAACGGGATCGGGTTCTACATCAACTGGAACATGGCGCTCGCAGATCGCAAGAACAGCCACCCGCTCGAATACCCGCTCGAAGAACCCTCCTGGGTCCCGGAGTTTCGTGAAGGCATCATCGATCCGATCCTTCCGAATCGAAACGCGATGCTTCCTCCGTTTCGCCGCCCGGGCCTCGGCTTCGAGATCGACAAACGCAAGCTCCGCAAGTTCGGCAAGCGCTTCTTCAAGCTCACCGAGACCGGCCTCAAACTAAAGGTCATCCGAGAAAAGGGCCTCCGCACCGCCCTCCAAATCAAAAAGGGGACACGCAGCACCCCAAATAAGCCTTAGATTCCAACATCTTGCGAGCCCAAACGCGCAGTTTCTGCCCTAGGCGGCAGCGCCACGCTTGCGCCGGTTCGCGAGATGCTCGGCATACCCGTCGCACATCGTTCCGAATGCGGCATCGCACCAAGGAAAGAACCCAGCGTAGTTCCCTTTCACCTTGGCATGATGATAGTCGTGGTGGGTCGCTCCATCGCTGAACGGCATCAGGTGGGTCGGACTCCAAGAGAAATCGTAGCCCGCATGGCCTTCGGCAGCTTCCCACTGGCGAAGGACGATCCACAGGTAGATCGTCACGACATGCGCGCCAACGAGGAGAGGGCCGACCAACATCAGCGTTCCCGTGAGCACGTACTCGATTGGATGCATGTAGTGTCCGGTGATCGCCCAGGGAGTCATGATTCGATGATGAGTCGAATGGACCTTCTTGAAGAGCCACTTGCTCTCGTGAAGGCCACGATGCATCCAGTAGAAAAGGAAGTCGTCGAGTACGACGAAGAACAGAAGTTGTAGGCCGATCACCCACCATGCCGGCAGCGGTCCCGCGTGAACGTTCGAGAGTCGTAGCAGAGGCCACGACGCCACGGTGATGAGTCCGAGAATCAGGTTGTTGCGAACCACATGCCAGAACGCCGGCCCGACGACCGAACGACGTCCGGTCTTTCGCGCCTGAATCCGATATGGTTCTGCCCACGCGGGTTGACGCCAAGCCAACCAGGTCAGCGGCAATGCAAAGGCGAGAAAAGACACCACGCCGATCGCCCAGCCCGCGACTGGGAACTGCCAGAAGAGCGGCTCCGAATAGATGTTCTGCAGCCAGTTCAGCATCGCATCTCGAGACTAGCACCAAGCGTTTGCGTTTCGCCGCGGCTGGGTACTTCACGCGCGCAAGAATGCGCGTTTGGGTTCCTAAGCACCTGGAATGATTGAGGAATTGGGCGGACTGCGTGTCCCGCTGGGGGTTATTGCTTGCCGTACCAGGCTTCGATGGTGTTCCACTTTTTCCAGGGGAAGACGAGCACCGCGGTGATGCCTGCGAACGCCCAGCCTGCGAGGACGAACCATCCGCCGACCGGAATGGGATCCATTCGAAGGAGCACCACCAAGCCCGCGAGACATGCGAACGCTTTGTAGAGCATCAGGTACTGAAGAAATACGAGGTAGCGAATCGGCCAGATTGCCCCGAGCGCAAATATCGCCCCCTCACCCATGATCGCGCCGCCGTAGATTGCCGCCGCGAACGGGTGCGCGCCCACTTCGATTCCCATCGACCCCCAGGCCGACGCCGGGTCCATCATCATCCAGCCGCCCAAGACGAAGGAGGTGGCTGCGAACAGCAAGAATACAACTCGAATCAGGCGAATGTGCGCTTCAGAGGGGCCGGTGATGCTCATGCGCGGGACGATATTCTCATAGTGGCTTGTACCGCAAGAGGCTCTTCACCGTTCGAAGCACTTCGGGAGGATCTTGAGCAGCCCGCGTTCGGCATCGACTTGGTCCTCGCCGATCGAGATCACGTCGAACTTCCCGTGCGCCTCGAGTGGGCCGACGTTGTAGAAGATGAAGCGGCCGCGCCCCGTGTCGGCATCGAACATCAGGTCGCCCGCCAGACGAAGCAGCTCCGCAAGAGAAGCGCCGGCGAGGTTCGGATACACGACGTCCTGGGCTCGGTATGAGGGACGCGGCCCGCGCACCAGGCGGTCGAGAAGACTCATGGGCATGCTGGTTCCCCCCCAGCGCCCATTGCATTCCGTGAACAGGACCTCGAAATCGCCCTCCGGATCGCCATCGACGAGGTGATCGAACGAACATCGGCCCACGTACCCGAGCTCCTGTAGGGCGGCGCCCATCAAGAGCGCGGAGTCGCCGAGCGCCTGGTTCACCGCCTGCGGCAGAGTCGACGGTCGGCTACCGACGAAGACCTTCTCCTGACCTTTCAGGATCTGCTCGTAGATGCCGTCGAGTCGCGGCTCGCCGCGTCCAAGAGGTGGGATCCAGAGCTGCGTAGACGGTGATAGGTCGGATCGGACCCAGGCCACCGCCAGCACCTCTTCGCCTTCCGGCCATTGCGTCCGCCGAAGGAAGTCGACAACCGCGTGTCGTGCCGCCGGCTCGTGTTGCACGTCCGCCGCGTCGAAGACGGCGTTGCCCATGGCCGACGCACATCGCGTTCGCTTCAGTCCGACCTTTGGATGCAGCGACGCGAGCGTTCGGAGGTTCGATTCGATACCGTTTTCGTCCGATGCCACGGGGGTCTCGGCGAGCGCGCCACGACCGAGCACACGAGTCACGAGCTCGTCGAACGAGGCCTTGTCGTTGGCGATCCATGTCGTTGGTGGCGGCGGCGCAAGCACATGGACTGGGCAGTGCGCGTCGACGCTCAGCTTCGCGGCCAGCTCCCAGACAGCCTCGATCCCCATGTACGGGTGGATCATCATCCCGTTCGATTCACGAGCAAGCTCGACGAGTCGCCGGTGCGTTCGTCCCGCGGTGCACGCCTTTGCCACGGCAATGGGCGGGCCCACTGGGTCGGCGACCAAGTGCTCTGGCGCACCCATGTGAAGACGTTCCTGGCAGTACGCTTCGTAGCCGGCGGCTGCCGGTGTCACCGTGACGTACACATCGTGGTCACCCGCTCGAAGACGACCCCGATGCTGGTACTCCTCGACGCCCGCGATATCGGCAAGGAAGGGAATGCCCGAGACGTCATCGAGCTGAAGCGTGGGATGAGCCGGGTCGTCTGGGCGCCAACGAAATGCTTCGAAGGGGCGGAGATGCGCCTCGATGTCGACGTCGGCACCGAACGTACGGCCGACGAGCCGCGCGTGATGCACGTCCAGGATCCGCTGACGGGTCGACTCGCTCACAGGCCCCCGTCTAGCGCAGCTCCGAAGCGATTCCAGCGCTCAGTTCGATTTCGGTGGCACGTATGTCACGAGGAAGCCCTTGACCGCGGCCCAGTAGACATCGTTGTCCGGCGACTTCGTCCAAAGTGCACGGGAACCGTGTTGCCCCATTGACGCGGGCGTGAACAGGACCTTCTTTTCTGCCGGTGCAGCATCGAACAGAGGCTCCACCTGCTTGCGCTCGGCTTTCGACGAGGTGATGAAAAGGGGCTGCGAAACCTGCTTGGCAAACTCCTCGACATAGCTCTGCCCCTTGGCCTTCTTGAAGTACTCGCCGGGCGAGAATGCCATGACAGCGTTCACATCCGTGGCGCGCTCTGCGGCCAAGCGAAGAACGAGCGAGGCGGAATACGAGCTACCCCATACGACCACGCGCTCCGCTTTGAGTGATTCGCGCGCATAGGTCAGCGCCGAGACCAAGTCGATGTAGGCGTCGAGGTAGTTGGCGGGAAGCTTCTTCTTCTTGGCTCGCTTGTGGGTCTCATTGACGACCCGGTTCACGCCCTTTCCCGACCTTTGGTCGACCGCGAGTACACGATACCCCTCGGCAACGAGCTTCGGAGCGATCTCTCGATACTCGCCTCGGCTCCAACCAGCTTGATGAAAGAGAAGGATTAGGGTCGAGCTCGGATCGACAGGCTCATAGAGGTCCGCGCGCACCCGTATTCCGTCCGATGACGGGAAATCGACGCTGGTGAATTCGGGGTCGGCGGCAGCCGGAACGGCCACCAAGGCAAGCATCCAACCCACGACTAGCATCCTCTGCGTTCGCATCCGGTCCTCCTAGTCGACGGCTAGCACGACTTTACCTCGTGCCCTCTTAGTTTCCATATAGCGATGGGCATCTGCAACGTCATTTAGAGAAAAGGACCGGTCGACGACCACCCGGAGTCGGCCGTTGTCGATCTGTTCGCTCAGCCAAACGAGCTGCCTTCGTCGAGACTTGACCACGACGAGCTTGGCTCGCTTCTTTCGGAAGAAGGTGCGGGCAATGTCTCGGAGGATGCGTCCGCTTGGAATCGTGTGGACGTACGTACCCCGGGTCGTCAGGAGATGCTTCACCCGGTCGAATGTGTAGTTTCCGAAGACGTCGAAGAAGACGTCGAACTGCTCCGAGATGCCCGTCAATTCCGTTTCGTTGTAGTCGATCACCTCGTCCGCCCCGAGCTCGCGAACGAGATCGATGTTTCGCTGACTGCAGACGGCCGTTACGTGCGCGCCCAGAATCTTCGCGATCTGAACGGCGAACACGCCGACGCCTCCTGAAGCGCCATTGATCAGCACCCGCTGCCCACGCTGCAGGCGCGCGTCGTCGCGGAGGGCTTGGAGCGCCGTCTGCGATGCGAGTGGCACCGCGGCCGCGACGTCGAGCGCGACCGACGAAGGCGCTTTCGCGAGCTGATCGCAATCGACTGCTGCATATTCCGCGTAGGCGCGACCGGCGAAGTCGTTGATCATGCCGAACACTTCGTCACCCACCGACAAGTCCGCGCCCGCACCTCTCTCGATCACTTCCCCGGCGATATCGTGGCCGACAATCAACGGAAACTTGTTGCCCGTTGCGATCTTGAACTTGCCCTTGCGAACGATCACGTCCTTCGGGTTGACGCCGATGAAACGAGTCCGCACCAAGACCTGACCGCGCTTCGGAACAGGTCGCGGGACGGTCGCCACGCGCAGCACATCGGGCTTTCCGTAGCGATCGATGATCACCGCGCGCATCGTCTCGCTCGGGTGGAGTTGCTTGCCGTACTGCGGGAGCGCGCTCATCGATCGGTATCAGTATCGGTAGAGGAAAAGGCCGGACAGGATCTTCGGTTGAAAGAAGGTGCTCTTCTCGGGCATCACGATGTCCGAATCCTCGAGGCCCGCATCGGCAACCGCCATCAAGTCCTCGAGGCTCACCGGGTGGAGTGCCACGGCCATGTCGTAGTCGCCCCTATCGACCGCTGCCTTCATCTCGCCGAGCGCAGACTCGGAGTAGTAATCGAAGTGATTCGGGTCGATGATCATGTCGTGGGTGAGGCCGAGCTTCGGATACAGTTCGCGTTCGAGGATCGCACAGTCGAGTCGCCCGACGACGTCCTCCGGAACGTGCTCCGCGTCGAGCTCCCAGCATCCTTGCTTCGTGTAGATGCAGAAGCTGTGCTTCTTCGGCGTGTGGAAAGTCTCTACCGGCCGAAGCGCTAGCTCCCCGGCGATCTCAGAAAAGGGTCGAACCCCGTTGATCACGCGGTTGTAAGCCTGAATCACAGCTTCTTCGGTGACGTAGCAAAGGAAGTGGCTCTGCTGGTTGAGCAGGCTCGCGTGGTAGCGATGGTGTCCGTCCGCGATGTAGAGCGGCTGGGTCGCGAGCGCCGCCTGAATGGCTTGGCCGGTCTCGCTCTGCTCCGGCACTCGCCACACCTTGTTGCGGATGCCTTCGAGCTCGCTGAACCCGCCGAACTCGCTGGTGAAGTCGTAGATCGGGCCGGCTTCTGCCTTGGCCTTCTCTAGCGCAGCGGCGATCGGTGCCCTCGTGAGCACGAACACCGGGCCGATGTGCAGCCCAGTTGCTTTTCGCATCGCGATTCGACCCTTGACCTTGCTGTCGAAAGTCTTCTCGTGACGAATGATCTGTTTTTCTTCGTAGGGCGAGACCGCGGCCGCAAGGAATACGCCGGTTCGTTGTCCGCCCTCCCAGGTTTGCTCGTACACGTAGTACGACGGTTCGTCGTCCTCGATGAGCCCCCCCGACGCAACGATGCGATCACGGGCGGAGGCAGGCTCGTCTCCCAGGATGATGTGGAACAGGGAATCCGCCTGCTCTCTGAGTAACTTCTCGAGCGGCGTTCCCGGCTTGATCACGTCGTAGGGTGGGGACGCAATCTGCGAAGCGCGACTCGGGTCTGGGCGCAGCCCTGTGAGACCGATCGTAGCGACCATGATGAGCTCCTTCGGTGCCTGCCGATCGCATATTGCCCCTGAAAGTCAAGAGCAGAGCAGTTCAAGCGAGTTTGAGTGTGCCGCGGTCTCCATCGAGCGTGACCACATCGCCGGTCTGAAATCGTGACGTGGCGACCCGGAGGTTCACGACGGCCGGAAGTCCATACTCGCGCGCGACCACGGCCCCGTGTGACACCGCGCTACCGACATCGGTAGCGAGCCCCGCGATCAAGTTGAAGTAGGGGGTCCAACCGACGTCGGTAATCGGCGCGATCAGAATCTCACCCGCTTCGAGCGCCGCCGCCTCTTCGAGCGTTTCGACGACTCGTGCGCGCCCAGTGACGGTGCCGCGGCTGACGGGCTTGCCGACCAGAGCTCCGTCCTCGCCTTCGACCGCTTGGAGACGCAGCGGTTCCGGTCGGTCCCGGAACACTTGGGGAAAGTGGAGTGGCATTTGATAGTCGGATGCCCGTCGCCTCGATGCTGCGAGCGCAGCGAGCTCACGTCGGCCGCCGATCAGCTCCGCGAGCTCCTCATGGGTCAAGAAGAACACAGCGTCTTCGTCGGGCAGAAGACCGCGCTCGGTCATGCTCCCGCCGAGCGCGCGATAGGCACGCTTGAACTCGGTCGTCACTGCAACGAGGCCCGACTTCGTGTGCTCGCGACAGCGAATCGCAGCATGTGCGATCGGAAGGAGCCGCCGAATGATCGGATGGTCGGTCGAGTGCGCCCTGCGCTCCTTCGTGCGTTTCCGCGTACCGTGCTCGAGCCTCGCGCGAAGGCCGGACTGGAGCGATGTGCTCAGTGGTAGTGGGTCGTCCGCCCAGCCTTTTTGCCGGAGCTCGAGCTCACGGACGGCTCGGTGGCCGTGACGATCGAGATATCGTGCGAACTCTTCGCCCGCTTGGGCCGACTCGGCGGACTGCAGCCAATCGAGGGCGGTTTCCGGGGCGGCGACGGCAAACCGGGTCTTCGCGTCCGGATGCTCGAGCAGCCGATCGATCACGCGCTCCGCGCCCTCGGCGATGTCGGCGCTTTCCACGTTCTCGGCGCCGGCCAGCATCTCTGCGACTTCCGCGTGGTGCTCTTGAGTCGGCTCCTCCCCTTTCGCGAGAATGCCGAGAAGGATCGGGCTGAGGGCGCCGGACGAAGACGAGGAGAGCAGGTGAAGCTCGTACGCCTTCCACACTTGGTGGAGGTTCTCGTCGATGGCTTGATAGAGCGATTCGGGGCTTCCGGAGGACGGTAAGCGCAAGTTGGCGATCAGGGCGTCCAGGTCCCGACCGTGTCGAGCTGCAGAGAAAAGCTGATAGAAATACCGTGCGCCGCTCAGGGTTCGTCGGAGCGGCGAAGCTTGGTGCGGTTCCGGGATCTCTTCGATGTCGCGCCCGCACACCGCAACGCACATTTGCTGTTTCGATGCTCCCGCCACGTCCGCCGAAATCTCCGAGAGCGTGGTGAGGTTCAAGAACAGATGCCCGAAGTACATGCCGACGTAGCGAAGCCCTTCGGTCACGGGCACCCGTACACCCGACCGTCGGTAGGATTGCTGCATCCCAAGATCAATCCCGCGCCCCGTGATGGAGAAGGTCAGCGGCGTGACTGCACCTGGCATCATCTCGCCGATGTTGCACCAGGTGTACACATCCGACGGGTTCGGGGTGGTGTCGAGCTCGTTCAGGTCGGCCGGCAACTGGGTAATCGGTCTCGCTTGAAGCCATCGAACGACACCGGCTGGATCGATGGCCCACTCCATGTCGAGTGGTGCGCCGTATCGCGCCTCGGCTTCGAGCGCCCCGTCCAGCAGTGAATCGAGCTCGGCCTGACTCAGGACCGCCGCGCTTTCCTGCGCCTCGTGCTCGACCACGGATCCATCGCGGCGAAGAACCCAATGATCCGGCGCCGCATGACCGCTTACCAGAGATTCTCCGATGCCCGGGACCGCGTCGATGACGATCTGGTCGCGGCGTGCGTTCATCGGGTTCGCCGTGAAGAGCACTCCGGCAGCGCGCGCATCGACCATCTGCTGTACCACCACGCTCATCTCGGTCTTGCCCAGATCCGTTTGCTCATCGCGGTATGCCGTCGCGCGTGCGTTCTCGACGGAGCGAAGACAATCGTTGATCGCGTCTCTCAGCGCCCCGAGGCCCTCGACGTTCAGCACCGTCTCGTATTGCCCAGCGAACGAAGCCTCACCAGAATCCTCGCCTATCGCCGACGAGCGGACCGCCACCTTCCCGCGCCCGATGGTCTCGTAGTAGGCCTCTAGCTCCGTGGGCAGATGGTTTTCGCTTGCGCCTACGATGACGAAGGCGGCTGGCACGTCGAAGCCGTGCTTCCGAAGTCGTGCTAGCCCTTCGGCTTTTCCGCCGACCGGCTCGTCACGAATCGCTTCGAGATGGATGCATTGTGGGGCGGTCATACGAATGTCGGACTAGGCCTCGTGGCACAAATCTGACGAGGGTGTCAACCTCAGCGGCTGGAGGTTTTCATGGCTGCACGCACCGGGCTCCTGCCTTTTTGGAAGAACTACGATCGAAAGCTCTATCTCAAGGCCGCCATCTTGGCCGACGAGCTCGGCTACGACTCGTTCTGGATCCCGGAAGCTTGGGGCTATGAGATCTTCTCTCTGCTCACGGAGATCGCCGCCCATACAAAGCAGATCAAGCTCGGCACCGGAATCGTCAACTGCTTCAGCCGTTCCCCGGGGCTCCTGGCCATGAACGCGGCTACAGTCGACGAAATCAGCGAGGGACGGCTCATCCTCGGCCTTGGTACGAGCGGCCAGCGCGTCATCGAAGGTTTCCACGCACGAGCGTTCAGTAAGCCGCTCACACAGCTTCGCGACGTCATCCGGGTCACCAAGACCTTGCTCGCAGGCAAGAAGCTCACGGAGAGTGGTGCCAAGCTGCACGACTATCGCCCGTTCGACCTCGCGATGTCGCCGGTCCGCGCCGATGTGCCGATCTACGTCGCCGCGCTGAAGCAGAAATCGATCACTTCGATCGGTGAGCTTGCGGACGGCTGGATTCCCACGTTCTGGCCCTACACCGAGCTCAAACGAGGGCATGATTGGATCGCCGAGGGCGCCGCAAAGTCGGGACGCGACCCTTCGGAGATTACGACCGCGCCGTTTACGACGGTGATCCCGCTCGGCGACGCTGGCGTACGCGAGGCCCGCCAGATCGTCTCGTTCTACATCGGCGGCATGGGCGACTACTACAAAGACCTCCTCAGCGGGTTCGGCTACGCAGATGCCTGCCAGCGAGTCGACGAGCTATACAAGGACAAGCAGACGCGGGCCCAGGCGGCGGACGCTGTGACCCCCGAGATGATCGAAGCGCTCACAATCGCTGGGGACCCAAAGCACTGCATCGAAGAGCTGGCGCGTCGGCGCGAGTACGGCATGGACCTTCCCATCTTGAATCTCCCGTCGAATCTTCCCTGGGAGATGCTGGAGATGTTCATCCGAACCATGGCCCCTGCGGCCTAACGTTGCTCTTTTGCTCCTTCGAGGGCCTTGCTACTCTCCGGGCATGTGGATGGAGCGGCGGGGGGTCCTTCTTGCATTGGGTCTCTGCACCCTGAGCTTCATGCTCGGGTGCAATGTCTATGACCCATCCCTCATCGAGCAAACCAATTCGCTCGTCCCGAGCCGCCCTGCGCCGAGTACGAGCACGGCGCAAGACAGTGACACGCTAGTCTTCGCCTTGAAGGACATCTTCGTGAACCCGTCGGCCGACGACGCGGCGAACACCGGGATCGACCTCGACGCGATGGTGACGGCGAGCCGAGAAGGCGCCAGTTGCGAGCCCTTGACGATCGACGGCGAGCTCGTCGGTCAGCCAGTCATCGATGGAAGCCGCGGCGTCGACAACTCGCTCGCGATCAATCTCTTGCCTGCGGTGGGGGCCACGCTGCCCTGCCTTGAAGACAACATCGCTCTCACCCAGGGGCGCGGCGTCGGCACAGTGGTGCTTTGGATTCGGGACTGGAACGGGATGCAAGACGACGCCAGCATCTCGGCTCTCCTCACGACCTCGGTCGACGGCACGCGAGAAGACCCTGCGCTCGTCGGCTTCCGCACTCAGGATCCGTACAGCCTCGTCTATCTGAGCGAGCCGACCCGGGCTGCACCCGGACCGGCCTGGGAGAGCGAAGACTCTTGGTTCTTGGACCCCGTCGATTTCGAGTTGGACAGCGACGGGGTTCCGAGCCTTCAGCTGCCGAAGAGGGAGCAACTCGACGGCTACGTTGCAGAGGGACGCCTGGTCATTCCACTCACGGACCGCACAGAGTTCAAGCTCATCGCAGGTGATGGAATTCTCGAGACCGACGGTGCGATGGTGGTCGTGGTCAACGGAGGCTTTCTCATCGCAGACCTGAGCGACGACCGTGGGCGCCTCGAACGCGGTCTCTTCGCGGGCCGCTTCAGCATCGAGGATCTCGCCGCTGCGACGCCCAAGATCGGGATCTGCGATGTGAGCGCGAGCATCATCGAGAACCTCTTTGGTCAGTTCGCGGACATCCATCGCTCCCCGAGCGGTGATGGCATGGGGCTCCCCTGCGACGCGTTCAGCATGGGAATCACGTTCACTGGAATGCGCGGTCGCATCGCAGGGCTGGCATCCTCGTCTCGCCCAACGCTCCAACCCTGCGAGGCAGATGGCGAGCTCGGGGTTGACCGTTGCTGTCCGAGCCAATGGCTTTCCGGGGAGTCTCGTGCCGACACATGCAGCACGCTTGGCCTCGCTGCCAAGGCGGCCCGATTCGATGCGCTTCCGGCCACGATCGAGATTCCCATCCCGGCACCAGAGCTACTCGAGTGAAGCCTGTCAGGTGCCAGCGCTGCGACGCTTGCGAACCGCTTCGGCGAGCCCCTCGATGACGGGCACCGTTGCGTCCCAGCTCATGCACGCATCGGTGATGCTCTGGCCGTAGGTGAGCTCCGTGCCGCCGCCGCCGTCCTGCCTGCCACCGACGAGGAAGCTCTCGAGCATCAAGCCGAACACACCGGTGCTGCCGTCTGCCACCTGTGTCGCTACCGCCAAGGCAACGGCTCCCTGCTTCTCGTGATCCTTGCCGCTGTTCGCGTGACTGCAATCCACCATCACATGGGGGTCGAGCCCTGCGGACTCCAGCATGTCGACCGTCTCTTGGACGTGTTCTGCTTGGTAGTTCGGCTTTCCAGTGCCTCCACGGAGGATGACGTGGCAGTCGAGATTGCCCTTCGTCGCGACGATTGCGGTGAGGCCCTGCTTCGTGACCGAGAGGAAATGGTGTGGGTTTCGCGCTGCACGGACGGCCTCGACCGCGATGACAATCGTCCCCCGGGTTCCGTTCTTGAACCCCACGGGCATCGAGAGTCCGCTCGCGAGCTCCCTATGAACCTGGCTTTCCGTCGTTCGAGCGCCGATGGCTCCCCAGCAGACGAGGTCGGCCACGAACTGCGGAGAGATCGGGTCGAGGAACTCGGTGCCGGTTGGTAGCCCGAGCTCTGCAAGCGAGCTCAACAGGCCCCGCGAGACCCGAAGCCCCTGGTTGATGTCGAAGCTGCCGTCGAGGTTGGGATCGTTGATCAGACCCTTCCAGCCGACCGTCGTACGCGGCTTCTCGAAGTACGTGCGCATGACGATGACGAGGTCGTCCCGGTGCTGATCGTGAAGGACCTTCAGGCGCTTGGCGTAATCGAGCGCAGCGTCGGGGTCGTGGATCGAGCAGGGCCCCACGACGACGACCAAGCGATCGTCCCTGTCGTGAACGATGTCACCAATCTGTCTCCGAGTGTCTGCGATTCGCGCGATGGCCGCCTCGCCCGGGTGGATCTCCTCCATGAGGATGGCGGGCGGAATCAGTGGACGGATGTCGTCGATTCGGACGTCGTCTGTAGGGGGGCGGAACATGAGCGCTCGATGATTAGCACGGATGCTCGCCTGCGTCCCGCATGGCCCGGTCGCCTGTGCTACATCGCGGCTTCGTGTCGTCGTTCGTTCGCCTCTTCCCGTTGTGGGTCACCTTGGGTGGCGTCGGCGCGCTCGTTTACCCTCCGGCCTTCACCTGGTTTCTCGATCTCGGTCTCATCACGCCGGGGCTGCAGATCATCATGCTCGGCATGGGCCTGACGCTCGAGTTCAGCGACTTTTCGCGGGTACTCAGGGCTCCCGCAGCGATCGGCTGGGGCGTGCTCTTGCAGTACACCTTGATGCCGATTCTTGGATGGGGAATCGGGTACCTCTTCTCGTTGCCCACGCCGTTTGCGGTGGGTTTGGTGCTCGTCTGTTGCTGCCCCGGCGGGACGGCCTCCAACGTCATTGCCTATCTGGCGAAGGCGGACGTGGCTTTGTCCGTGTCGATGACCGCATTCTCGACGATGCTCGCAGCGCTATGCACACCCCTCCTCACCACGTGGATCGTTGGTAGTACCGTTGACGTGGATGGATGGAGCCTTTTCGTCAGCACCGCCAAGGTCGTTCTTTTGCCCGTTGGCGTGGGCCTCTTCATGCGACACTACCTCCCTCGGCTAACGCAACGGATTCTCCCAGCGGCTCCCGCCGCCGCAGTCTTGATGATCACCGCGATCGTTGCTGCGATTCTCGGCGCGCAGAAAGACGCAGTGCTCGACTCCGGATTGTCGTTGGTGGCGGCGGTGGTCACGACGCATTCGCTTGGCTTCGTGCTTGGCTACACCCTCGCGGGCCTCGTCTCGGGCTTCGGAAACGTGGCGCGCACCACGGCCATCGAAGTTGGCATGCAGAACTCGGGGCTCGGTGCCGTGCTTGCGCAGGCGCACTTCGCGAACCCGCTCACAGCGATTCCAAGTGCCATCTCGGCCATCACGCACTGCATCCTCGGGAGCGCGCTCGCCGCCTGGTGGTCCCGACGACCGCCCTCCGAAGTTGCCGAGAGTTTCGAGACCTGAAACACGCGAGACACGTTCTGTCGCCACAGTCCCGACATGGTCTTCATCTCCATCTTGGATCGCGCGGCGCACCGGGTGCTCGATGTGATCGAGCTGCTGGTCGTTCGGGACGACAACTCCGTCGCTTGAGCGATGGCGGTTTCGCTTGCTCTCCGCCGTTGTGAGCAACCTCACAAATAGCGCGGATTGAAATAGCGCTGTACTGTTTTATTATAGTAACGCGGTATCTCATGCTTTCTTCTGCCCCGCCAAAACAATGAAGACGACGCTCACCCTTACCTTGCTGCTCTCGTGTCTGACCGCGTGCAGCGTCTACGATTCGGAGCTTGTGGAGAAGGGCCTCGCGACCGTCCCAGGGCGTCCCCCAGTCGGCACCAGCTCACCCAATGACGATGTCGAAGCGGTCTTCGCGTTGCGCAATGTCTCGCTCGATCAGGGGGGTGATCGATGGCGTCGGTTCGGACTCGATCTCGACGCCATGGACACGTCATCGGCAGACGCTCCCGCCGAGTGCGTCGCGGCCGATGGCAACCCTACGCTCGACGGCGACAAGGGCATCGACAACTCCTTCGGTCAGTACGTGCTTCCGACGGTGGTCGGGCTCCTTTCGTGCCTCGAAGACAACATCGCGCTCAATCAGGGTTTGGGCTTCGGGACCGTGCTCGTTCGCCTGCGAGAGTGGAACGGCACACCGAACGACGCGAAGGTCGACGTCTCGGTGCTCTCGTCCGTAGACGGCACCTCGCTCGATGACATCTCCGGGCTCGAATGGGCGGGCCCGACCGTCATGATGCCAGGGGGTGCCAGCGAAGCGCCGCCGCCTGCCTGGGATGGTGATGACGTATTCTTCGTCGACCCCGCAAGCCTCGTTGCCGGTGATCTCAACTATCCGCTCGTCTGGAAGACCAACGCGTACATCAGCAATGGTCGTGTCGTACTGCCGGTGGATACGGCGACGACCTTCGTCTTCTTGACCGGGCCCGGGGCCTTCTACCTTTCGCTCCGGGGCTATCTCGTGGCCGATCTCAGCGCAGACGGCCAAAGCCTCGAAAAAGGGCTGCTGGCGGGTCGATTCTCGGGGGGCGAGCTCGTCGCGACACTGGAGCCTCTCGGCATCTGCGATCAAGGTTTTCGAGGTAGCGTGACGAGCCTTCTGACCAACAACCTCGACCTGCGGATCGACCCTGGGCTTGGAAGCTCCGACGAACCATGTACAGCAAGCAGCGTGGCGTTCAGCTTCCAGGGCGTCCGTGCTCGCCTGGCGGACGGCATTGCTCCAGTCGAGCTTCCGATTCCGGATCCTTGTGAGGGCTCCCAGGGAGGAACGCCCGCGTTCGACCTCTGCTGCCGAAGCGTGCAACTCGAAAGTCCGGATCTGCTACCAAGCGATTGCTCTGCGGAGACGCTTCAGCAGTATTCCGATCTGCCGAATCCGATCCCAGTCCCAGCGGAAGACGGTTTCTAAGCGACGTCGAACGATTGCCCGCAGCCGCAGTCGCCCGCCGCGTTCGGGTTCTTCCATTTGAAGCCGTAGCTCATGAGGCCCTGCTCCCAGTCGAGCACGGCGCCCTTCAGAAACTCGAGGCTTCTCTGGTCGACGACGACCGTCAGTCCATCGAAATCGAGGACCAGGTCTTTGTTAGGTCGGACCTTTCGCGCGAAGTCGTAGACGTAGTAGTAGCCGGAGCAGCCGCCGCCTTTGATGCCCAAGCGAAGCCCGTGAATGGGTTCGCCGGCGTCGGCGACCTTCTGCTTGCCCATCTCGATGGCTTTGGAGGTGAGGCTGATGCCCTCGGCATTGTTCATCGCTCTCTACTTAAGGCGGGCCGCCCGGATCCGCCACCCCTCGCTCGGTTCACCAATCGATCTTCGTCCCGCTGCGCTTCGCGGCATAGAGCGGAGAAGCGGCGCGGAGCTTCGTCACCGCCTCGATCACAGCGCTTCCCACTCGTGCGATCTGGGCCTCGGTCGTCCCCCGGCCGAGGCCGAACCGAAGCGATGCGGCGGCCCAGTCTTTCGGAACGCCCATTGCGTCGAGTACGTAGCTCGGCCCGGCCTCTACCGAACTGCACGCGGAGCCGCTCGACACCGAGGCTGTCTTGCAGACCTCGAGGAGCAGCGCGGGCCCGTCGACGTACCCGAACGACATGTTGAGGTTCCCGGGGTGCCGCACGGACGCGCCTCCGTTCACCCGTACTTCGTCGAGTCCATCGAGGAGCTGCCGTTCTAGCCGGTCGCGCAAGGTGTCCAAGCGATGGGCCTCGTCCTGCCCCTCTAGCTTCATGCAGTCTGCGGCCGCCCCGAAGCCCACGATTCCTGGCACGTCGAGCGTGCCGGAACGAAAACCCTCCTGGTGGCCGCCTCCGTGAAGCTGAGGCCGGGGAAGACCCTGGTTCCGAAGTGAGCGCCGGATGTACAGGCCTCCCACGCCTTTGGGTCCGTACATCTTGTGCGCGGACATGCTGACCAAATCGACCGGCAGCTCAGCGACGGAGAAGGGTAGGTAGCCGAGCCCTTGGGCGGCGTCGCAGTGGAATGTGATACCGCGCGCTCGCGTCAACGCTCCGATAGCCGCGATGTCTTGCACGACGCCGACTTCGTTGTTCGTCAGCATGACGCTCACCAGAGTCGTGTCGTCGGCCAGCGCCTCGGCGACATGGCGCGGTTCGACCAGGCCGTCTCGGCCGACTGGAAGCAGGGTGACGCGCCAGCCCCGCTGCTCGAGGGAGCGTAGGGTGTCGAGCACGGCCTTGTGCTCCGTGCGGACGCTCACCACGTGCTTGCCGTCCGATTCGCGGCCGAGCGCGGTCCCAAGCAGGGCAAGATTGTTGCTCTCGGTCGCCCCGGACGTGAAGACGAGCTCGTCGGGCCTTGCCCCGATGAGAGCGGCCACGTTCGCGGCCGCGGTGTCGACGGCCCGCCGTGCTGCCCGGCCGTGCGCGTGGACCCGGCTCGAAGCGTTCCCGAATTGCTCGGAGAAATACGGGAGCATCGCGCTCAGAACCCGGGGGTCCACCGGTGTGGTCGCATGGTGATCCAGGTAAATCGGTGCGGTGTTCATCTGCCCTGCCCATCCTAGCGCCGACACTGTGCGCCTCCAACGCCTTGGTCTATGCTTCGGGCATGGCAGGAGCGAGTATTCTTTGTGGAACGGATCTGACGTCCGAGGGGCCGCGTACCGTCGATCTGGCCGTCGCAGCGGCGAAGGCTTTCGGTGTACGGCTCGACTTGGTGCACGTGCTCGATGATGCAGATTCCTGGTGGCCCGAGTCGACAGAGCTCGAGGAAGCGACCGAGGCCGCCAAAGCGGACACGACTCGGTACGAGGCTGCGCTCGAAGCGCGCCTCGAGGAGGAGCAGCAACGCTGCCGCGCGCAGGGCGTCGAGTGTGAGGCGCTCGTAGTCCGTGGTCGCCCCTGGCGGCGCATTCCCGAGCTCGCCGAAGAACGAGGTGCCTTCCTGATCGCGATCGGGCCCTACGGGGCGAGCGGTCGACGCTCCGTCGACAGCCGCGGCGTCTCCGAGATCGTGCTCGGCTCGACCGCGCAGCGAGTGATTCGCGCTGCGGATCGGCCGGTTTTCGTTGCTACCGGGGAGGGTCCGATTCCCGATGCGCTTGCCGGGACGAAGTGGTTCGTCGGTACCGACTTTTCCGACTCCGCTCTTTCGGCCGTGCTCTGGGCGAAGCGAGCCGCTGCTCGAGTCGAAGGCGAATTACACATCGCCAACGTGGTGATCCCCGCGGGCGGCGAGGACAAGCCGGACGAGGAGCGCACCTGGCGTCAGGTCCTTCGTGATCAAAGCAGGCTCGAAGCCGGCAAGAAGCTCGCCCAGTATGCGCACGAGCATGCTCCGCACTCGGAGATCCATCAGGTGGTCTCGCCGGACTACGCCTCTCACGCCTTGTGCCGGGCGGCTAGCGAGATCCCTGCAGACGTGATGGTCGTTGGAACGCATCGCCAGAGCGTCCTCGGGCGCTTGTTGATCGGAAGCACCGCCGCGCGCTGCCTGGGCATCGCTTCGATTCCAGTGCTGATGGTCCCCGAATCGGCTCGCTGAGCCTTCTTTCGGCCCTTCTTGACGGGCCCCTCGCCGTACCCTAGATACTCGATATAGGACTCCTGCGGTCCTGTATCTAAGTGTCTGGAAATGCTGCGTATTTCAAAGATGACCGACTATGCTGTCATGCTGGCGACGCACCTTGCCGTGAGCGAGGGGCCCTATGCCGCCCGCGACCTCGCGGTTCATACCCAGATCCCGGAGCCCACGGCCAGTAAGGTTTTGAAGAAGCTCGCGAAGGCGGGTGTGGTGACCTCGCAGCGAGGTGCCAAGGGCGGCTACGCGTTGGCGCGACCGGCCGACCTCATCGGCGTCGACGAAGTCATCGAGGCGATCGAGGGGCCCATCGCCGTCACCGAGTGCTCGGACGAGAGCACCGACTCCTCGTGCGAGTACGAGCCGAGCTGCGAGGTTCGGGCGAACTGGCAACGGATCAACCACGCGGTGCAGAACGCGCTTGCTGAGATCTCCTTGGCCGACATGGCGGTT
>Ga0316192_10000305_pt1 | contig 34929 bp, 36 predicted proteins | sample MerIslwburrow_MG_FD_204931 | JGI IMG/M metagenome (GOLD analysis project Ga0316192, IMG submission 204931) | Coastal sediment microbial communities from Maine, United States - Merrow Island worm burrow | ecosystem: Environmental > Aquatic > Marine > Coastal > Sediment | place: USA: Maine...
AATGCGTGACTAGTGTCTATTTTGTTTACGCGCTACCTTTGCCGGTAATTGATATTCGCGTGTATACCTGTTGATAATATTTTTCATAGCGTATGGCAATCTTGTTTAACCAGGCTTTGCGTTTGGCATTGGTCTCTTTTTCTTCAAGCTGTTTTGCAAGGTGGCTTATCACGCGCAGGATATTTGATTGGCTGAGTAACAGGTCTTTTTCAAAGTTCTCTGTCTCAAGCAACAATTCTTTCGCGGTAGCGATGCGTAAAGAATCAAACGTGGCCATGCCAATGGAGTTTTCGGAAAACTCCTCGAATACGATAACCGGTTTGGCCGCCGCAAGTTTTTCAAGATCATCAAGCGCCTGTTCGGATGTTTCGGCGATATTATCAACAAGCCTTGTTGATTTATCACTGATGCCTTCAAATGCAAGCACCAGTTTGACCCGCCTGAGGGTTGTCAGATGCTGCTCATCTTCAAGAAACAGTTTGAGTGCACTGTATCCGGAATCAATGGTTTGCGGCTGCCGTTCACTGGCGCCAATAGCCTGGGTATCGGTAAAAACAAGCATGCCAAGCATGCTCGTTATGAACATTAACCTGGCAGTGAATGAGATGAATACAGGGTAAGTTATCATCGACAACAATAGACTTTTATTTACTGGAAGAGTTCAATCTATAAAGGTCGAGATTAAAGCAATGAGTTGTTGATGAACATTCTACCAAGGGGGTATGTTTGCAAGCAGCCGGCTGAAAGGCTCGTTGCTACTGTAAAAAAACAAAAAGAAATAAACACATGATTACATTATAATTTGCGGTCTGAATATATTTTTTACCGGGCAATAATGTTCTACAGCGACAGTTTTGATGTAATAGTGATTGGCGGCGGTCACGCGGGGACCGAAGCCGCGCTTGCTGCTGCACGCATGGGGGTCAAAACCCTGCTGCTGTCGCACAACATCGAGACCCTGGGGCAGATGAGCTGCAACCCGGCGATCGGCGGTATCGGCAAGGGCCACCTGGTGAAAGAGATCGATGCCATGGGCGGCGTCATGGCAAAGGCGGCTGACCGCGGCGGTATTCAATTCCGTATTCTCAACAGACGCAAGGGGCCTGCGGTGCGCGCTACCCGCGCCCAGGCAGATCGCGTGCTGTACAGGGCCGCTGTTCGACAGGCGCTGGAAAACCAGCCGAATCTTTTCATTTTTCAACAGGCGGTTGATGACCTGATTATCGCCAGTGATGGTCAGGGCGATCGCGTGTGCGGCGTTATTACCCAGATGGGGCTTAAATTTCGCGCACCTGCGGTGGTGTTGACTGTGGGCACCTTCCTCGGCGGCAAGATCCATATCGGTGAAAGCCACCATTCAGGTGGCCGCGCCGGTGACCCGCCGTCGATAACGCTGGCGCAACGCCTGCGCGAGCTGCCTTTTCGCGTCGGCCGGTTGAAAACCGGCACTCCGCCCCGCATCGATGGCCGCAGCATCGATTACTCCGGTTTGCAGCAACAACCCGGCGACGAGCCTGTGCCGGTGTTTTCCTTTACCGGATCGGTCAGCGAGCACCCGCAGCAGATCAGTTGCCATATCACCCATACCAACCAGCGCACACATGACATCATTCGCGGCGGGCTTGACCGTTCGCCGATGTACAGCGGCGTTATCGAGGGTGTCGGTCCTCGCTACTGTCCATCGATCGAGGACAAGATCGTACGCTTTGCAGACAAGGAATCACACCAGATATTTATCGAACCCGAAGGCCTGAATACACACGAGGTCTATCCAAACGGCATCTCGACCAGCCTGCCGTTTGATGTCCAGTTTGAATTCGTGCGCTCGATGAAGGGTTTTGAAAATGCCCACATCACCCGGCCTGGTTATGCAATCGAGTATGACTACTTTGATCCGCGTGATCTCAAGGCCTCGCTGGAAACCCGGTTTATCGGCGGTCTGTTCTTTGCCGGGCAGATTAACGGCACTACCGGTTATGAAGAAGCCGCGGCACAGGGACTGCTGGCCGCGATCAATGCCACACGCCAGGTGCAGCAGCGGGAACCATGGACACCGGCCCGTGACCAGGCTTATCTTGGTGTGCTGGTCGATGATTTGATTACTCGCGGCACCACCGAACCGTACCGCATGTTTACCAGTCGTGCCGAATATCGGCTGATTTTGCGCGAAGACAATGCTGATTTGAGATTGACGCCGATCGCACGCGAGATGGGCCTGATTAGCGATGAGCACTGGCAGGCATTTGCACAAAAAAGCGATGCCATCGCACATGAGCAGCGCCGTTTGAGCGGGCTTACGGTACTGCCCGATTCAGAACCCGGCGAACAGTTATCCAGCTATCTCGATAAGCCGCTGTCACGCGATTACAAGGCCAGCGATTTACTGCGCCGCCCCGAAATTGACTATCAAAGGCTCACCGCAGCAATTGGCGGTGCAGTCAGCGATGATGCCGTGGCAGAACAGGTGGAAATCCAGGCTAAATATGCGGGTTACCTGGAACGGCAGCATGCCGAGATCGAGAAGACGCGTCGCCATGAACAGGCATCGATTCCAGACCTGATCGACTATCAATCCGTGCGCGGTCTTTCGGCCGAGGTTTGCCAGAAGCTATCGGATTACCGGCCCGAGACCATCGGTCAGGCCGGCCGTATTCCGGGCGTGACACCCGCAGCAATATCATTGTTGATGGTGCACCTGAAAAAAGCGGCGATGAAATAAGTTTTAAAAACTTGTGGAAAACCTGTTAATAAAATTAAATACTGCTTTGAAAATCATGGGCATAGAGCTGCCCGAGACCGCCCCTAACAAGCTCATCGATTACCTTGGTTTGCTCAGTCACTGGAACAGGGCCTTTAACCTGACTGCAATCCGCAACAGTGATGAAATGTTGAGCAAGCACCTGCTAGATAGTATTGGCGTGCTGCCCTATATCGGTGGAGGCCTCATTCTGGATGTGGGCAGCGGTGCGGGTTTGCCCGGTATTCCGCTGGCGATCGCAATGCCGCAAAATCGTTTTGTGTTAATTGACAGTAATGGTAAAAAGACCCGGTTCCTGACACAGGCCCGAATTACGCTGGGACTGGATAATGTTGAAGTCGTCAATCAACGTGTCGAAGCGTATTCACCCATGAAGGATGATCATAGGATATACTTCGACGCAGTGGTTGCACGCGCCTACGCGAGCAGCAATGAAATAATAAAAAATACGGCGCATTTGCACAAACCGGAAACCCGGATATTGATTATGCAGGGCAAGCTGGATGAATCAATAGATGTTCCAGGTTATGTATTGAAACAATCACATACACTGAATATTTATGGGTTGGACGCTGAAAGGCATTTACTCGAAATCGAGAAGACACACTGATATGACTCAAGTATTGGCGCTGGCCAACCAGAAAGGCGGCGTTGGCAAGACCACCACCAGCGTTAATCTTGCAGCATCGCTCGCCGCCACCCGGCGCAAGGTGCTGCTGGTAGACCTGGATCCTCAGGGCAACGCCACCATGGGCGTCGGCGTAGAGAAAAATTCACTCGAAAACACCCTGTGCGATGTGCTGCTGCAAGGCATGGATCCGCGCGATTGTATGCAGCACATTGAAAATGTCGGTATTGATCTGCTGCCGTCAAACAGCGACCTGACCGCTGCCGAAGTCGAGCTGATGCGTTCCAGCGGCGCCGAAACGCGATTGAAAGATTGCCTTTCAAGCATCAAGCATGACTACGAATTTGTCATTCTGGATTGTCCACCGGCGTTGAACATGCTGACGCTGAATGCGATGGTTGCTTCCGATGGCGTAATTATCCCGATGCAGTGCGAGTACTATGCACTGGAGGGCCTGACATCCTTGGTTGATACCATCGAACAGGTGCGCTCATCGGTTAATCCCAATCTACAGATCGAAGGCCTGTTGCGCACCATGTATGACCCGCGCAACACCCTGTCCAACGATGTGTCTTCACAGTTAGTCGAGCATTTCGGCGACAAGGTATACCGTACCATCGTGCCACGAAACGTGCGTCTGGCAGAAGCCCCGAGTTACGGCCTGCCTGCTTTGCTGTACGAGAAAACATCACGCGGGGCGCTTGCCTACCTGGCGCTGGCCGGCGAAATGCTGCGCCGCGATTCTCAATATTCATCGGCGAGTAAATCGACAGAACCATCGGCGACAGAACCATCGGCGATGGTCTGAGCCCTGGCCCGCATCTTGCACGAAGGCGGACACAAACTGATCGATAGTGAATGATATGACAAGAAGTTACACCAAATTTAATGGTTTTTTAACCTGTTTCAGATTGTCCGTGTGGTTTTATGAAGAATATTTTGTCAGGAAAAATTATTGCCCCTAAATTCCAAATCCTTCATGCAATATGCGGGCTAGCTGATACTTAAAGCAGAATTCTCAATGGTAAATAAGATGGCAACGAAGAAAAAAGGACTGGGTCGCGGATTAAATGCTCTGCTTGGTGGCACTGAAACGGTGACTGCTATGACGACAGTTCAACACAAAGATGAATTGCGCGAAATTGCGATTGACCTGATCAGGCGCGGACCCTGGCAGCCACGCACATATTTTGATGAAGAATCACTTAATGAGCTGGCCGAGTCCATCCGTTCCCAGGGTGTAGTGCAGCCGATCGTGGTTCGTGCTTCCGCCGATAACAGCTATGAGATCGTCGCGGGTGAAAGGCGCTGGCGCGCGTCTCAAATTGCCGGCCTTGAGCAGGTGCCTGCGGTTATCAAGCATTTTGATGACCAGACCGCAGCGGCGGTGTCATTGATCGAGAATATTCAGCGTGAAAATCTGAATCCGCTGGAGGAATCGGTTGCGTTACAGCGACTGATCGATGAATTCAGCATGACCCATCAACAAGTAGCCGACACGGTGGCGCGCTCACGTGCAGCGGTGAGCAATCTGTTAAGGCTGCAGGATTTGAATGCCGACGTTAAACAGTTGCTGGAAAACCGCGCCATCGAAATGGGCCACGCCCGCGCCCTGCTCGGGGTGACCGGCGCGGTGCAGAGCCAGCTCGGCAGGGAAACCGCGAAAAAGGGGCTGTCGGTGCGTGAAACCGAGCAGTTGGTGCGCAAGATATTGAATCCGCCGAAGAAGGCCAAAGCGGTAAGCAAGGATCCGGATATCAAAAATCTGGAGAATGATTTGTCTGAAAAGCTGGGGGCGGTGGTCAATATTCATCAGAAAAACAAAGACAAGGGCCGCCTGGAAATCAGCTACAGTTCGCTGGATGAACTCGAGGGTATCCTCTCGCATATCCATTAACAATGCGTTCATAAAATTCTTTTATAACAACATATTAACTTGACCATAAAGGGCACGCTACTTATAATCTGCGCGCGTTCCAAGGCCGCGCAAACCAGTTTCCTGCTCTGAAGGTTAGCACCGTTGTCGACTGAATCGATTAATCGGAATACAGCCAGGCAGGCCAGGGGCTTCATCATTGCGCAACTGGCTATAACATTATTATTGTCAGCTATCCTGCTTGGCTGGTATTGGCCGAGCGGCTGGACAGCAGCCTATTCGGCGCTGACCGGCGGCATGATTGCGACTCTGGCAAATGCCTGGTTTGCATACAAGGTTCTCGGTCCGAGGCAATCTGACGAACCGGCAACCGTCCTCAGGGGCTTCTATTGGGGCGAGTTGAATAAGATTTTATTCACGTGCGCGATGTTTGTTGCAGCCTTCGTGCTGATCAGGCCCGTGAATGCAGCCGCCTTACTGGCTGTTTATTTTTTAGTACACATGACACCTGCTGTCGTAAATATTTTCAGCAGACGCAAATAAAGAGAGCTAATGATGTCGGGTGAAGGCCAGACCGCTGGAGAATATATCAAGCACCATTTGCAGAACCTTACCTACGGTAAGTTTCCGCAAGGTCACGAGCATGCCGGTCACTGGGGTTTGGCGCACAATGCACAGGAAGCCAAGGAAATGGGCTTCATGGCGATCCATGTCGATACCATGTTCTGGTCGATTATTCTCGGGGTTCTGTTCCTCTACCTGTTTAGGAAAGTGGCTAAAAATGCGACCACGGGCGTGCCCGGAGGCATGCAGAACTTTGTTGAGATGATTGTCGAGTTCGTTGATACCAGTGTCAAAGGCGCTTTCAGCGGCAGAAATGCGATGGTCGCGCCGATGGCGCTGACCATATTTATCTGGGTATTCCTGATCAACGCCATGGACCTGATCCCGGTTGACTGGTTGCCGCAGGTCGCAAGCCTGATTGGTCACCATGTATTTGGCATGGATCCGCAGCATGTGTATTTCAAGGTTGTGCCATCTACCGATCCAAACGCTACCTTCGGTATGGCGCTGTCTGTGTTTGCACTGACCATTTTCTACAGCTTCAAGATCAAGGGCCCTATCGGCTTTGCCAGCGAACTGACCCTGCACCCGTTCAGCTCAAGCAACAAAATACTCCAGCTGGTGTTTATCCCGATCAACTTCCTGCTCGAATTTGTTGCGCTGCTGGCAAAACCATTATCACTGTCGCTGCGTCTGTACGGCAACATGTTCGCGGGCGAAATGATATTTATCCTGATCGCGCTGATGTATGGCGGCGGTCTGGCACTCGGTATTTTTGGCGGTGTGCTGCAAATGGGATGGGCCATTTTCCACGTCCTGATCATTACCCTGCAGGCCTATATCTTTATGGTACTGACCATCGTCTATATGGATCTGGCTTACCAGACCGGCGAAGAACATTAACGAATTAATTAAGTATTTTTTACTAGGAGAAAATCAATGACTGAAGTAACTGCAATGCTGTACATCGCAGGCGCGCTCATGATGGGTCTGGGTGCTCTTGGTGCTGCCATCGGTATTGGTGTGCTGGGTGGCCGCTTTCTCGAAGGCGCTGCTCGTCAACCTGAGCTTATCCCGCTGCTACGCGGCCAGTTCTTCCTGATGATGGGTCTGACCGACGCGGTGCCAATGATCGCGGTTGGTGTGGCTTTCTACGTCATCTTCGCCGTTGCCGGATAACTACGACTTTATTAGAAACGGTACTAGCGTATGAATATCAATTTAACGCTGATTGGGCAATCGATCACTTTTGCCCTGTTTGTGTGGTTCTGTTACGCATTTATATGGCCACCCCTGGTCAATGCGCTGGCAGCCCGCAAGAAACAGATTGCTGATGGTCTTGCCGCAGCAGAACGTGGCCAGCACGAACAGGAGCTGGCTGAGAAAAAAGCGGCTGAGCAATTGAAGCAGGCCAAGGGTCAGGCGGCAGACATCATTGCACAGGCACAGAAGCGTGCTAATGAAATTGTCGATGAAGCCAAGGATGATGCAAAAACCGAAGCCGAGCGTATCAAGACTGGCGCCAATGCTGAAATCGAGCAGGAAGTAAACCGCGCTCGTGAGCATTTACGCAAGGAAGTCGTTGTTCTGGCAATCAGCGGTGCGGAGAAAGTGCTCAAGCGTGAAGTCGATGCCAAAGCACATGCTGCCACGCTCGAAGAAATGGCTGCACAGCTGTAGGCTGAGGTCAGACGAATAATGGCAGAATACACGACTTCAGCACGTCCGTACGCAAGAGCGGTCTATGCGCTGGCAACTGAGACCTCATCTATAGATAGCTGGGGCGAAGCGCTGGCTTTGCTGGCGGCTGTTGCTGCTGATGCAAACATGCAGGAACTGCTCGACAAGCCGCAGCTCGGTAAAGAGCAGAAAGGCGAATTGATGCTCAAGGTCCTGTCTGACAAGCTGAACCCGCAGCAACAGAACCTGGTCAGGCTGATGGCTGAAAATGGCCGCCTGCGAGCACTGCCGGAAGTTGCCCATCAGTTTGAAATCTACCGCGCAGAATCCGAAGGCAAAGTCGAAGCAGAAGTTATCTCTGCATTCGCCCTGACCAGCGAACAGGAACAGGCTATTACCGAAACGCTGAAAAGCAAACTGGGCCGTGATGTATCTATCACCACTTCAACCGATGAATCGCTTATTGGTGGTGTTGTTATAAAGGCCGGAGACATAATTATCGATGGTTCAATGAAATCCCAGCTTGAGTCGCTGGCGATAAGCCTGAGCCGTTAAGAGGAAAGTAAAATGCAGCTGAATCCATCTGAAATCAGTGAACTTATCAAATCCAGAATCGAGAGCTTCGATACCAGCGTCGAGGCGCGTACCGAAGGCACGGTGGTAAGCCTGACTGACGGTATCATCCGTATCCACGGCCTGGCGGATGCCATGCAGGGTGAGATGATCGAACTGCCTGGCGACACCTATGCCATGGCGCTTAACCTGGAGCGTGACTCCGTGGGTGCGGTGGTGCTGGGTGCTTATGGTCATTTATCTGAAGGTGATACCGCCAAGTGCACCGGACGTATTCTCGAGGTGCCGATTGGCGAAGCATTGCTTGGCCGCGTGGTCGATGCGCTGGGTAACCCGATAGATGGTAAGGGTCCTATCGATAGCAAGCAAACGGCACCCATTGAAAAAATTGCACCGGGTGTTATTGAACGTAAGTCTGTTGACCAGCCGGTACAAACCGGGCTGAAATCTATCGATGCCATGGTGCCGATTGGACGCGGCCAGCGTGAGCTGATCATTGGTGACCGCCAGACAGGTAAGACCGCGGTTGCGATCGATGCGATTATCAACCAGGCGAAATCCGGTATCAAATGTATATATGTTGCTATTGGCCAGAAGGCATCAACGGTGGCCAATATCGTGCGCAAGCTCGAAGAGCACGATGCCATGCAGCACACCATCATCGTAGCTGCGACCGCAGCGGAATCGGCCGCGATGCAGTACTTTGCCCCCTACTCCGGCTGCAGCATGGGCGAATTTTTCCGTGACCGTGGCCAGGACGCACTGATTATTTATGATGACCTGACCAAGCAGGCCTGGGCCTATCGCCAGGTGTCCCTGCTGTTGCGTCGTCCACCAGGCCGTGAAGCCTATCCGGGTGATGTGTTCTATCTGCATTCACGTCTGCTGGAGCGCGCTTCTCGCGTAAATGCCGAGTACGTCGAAGAATTCACTAACGGCGAAGTCAAAGGCAAGACCGGCTCATTAACCGCATTGCCGATCATCGAAACCCAGGACGGTGACGTTTCCGCTTTCGTACCGACCAACGTGATTTCGATTACAGATGGACAGATCTTCCTTGAATCCGATTTGTTCAACGCCGGTATCCGCCCTGCGATTAACGCGGGTCTTTCAGTATCCCGCGTAGGTGGTGCGGCACAAACCAAGATCGTTAAGAAGCTCGGTGGCGGCGTTCGTCTGGCACTGGCCCAGTTCCGTGAGCTTGCAGCATTCGCCCAGTTTGCATCCGACCTTGATGATACAACCCGTGCGCAGCTGGAGCGTGGCGAGCGAGTAACCGAGCTGATGAAACAGGCACAGTATTCGCCGATGGCGGTTGCTGAAATGTCGTTTTCATTGTTTGCCGCCAACGAAGGCTATCTCGATGATGTTGATACAAAAAAAATCGTCAGTTTCGAAGCCGCCATGCAGGCGCACCTGAAGAGCAATAATGGCGATTTGCTGGACAGGATCAATGAGTCCGGTGACTACGATGATGACATCGAAGCAGCGATGCGCTCGGCACTGGATGACTTCAAGACCAACGGCGTTTACTAAGCGGCGTATAACAGGATAACGGGAAACACAAATGGCAGGCGCAAAAGAAATACGCACCAAGATCAAGAGTATCCAGAATACTGCAAAGATTACCAAGGCCATGGAAATGGTTGCTGCGAGTAAGATGCGCAAGGCACAGGCGCGTATGCGTGCGTCCCGTCCGTATGCTGAAAAGATTCGTAATATACTGGCGCATCTGGCGCAGGCGAACCCTGAGTATAAACACCCGTACCTGGTTGAGCGCGAGGAAGTCAAGCGCGTAGGTTACATCATCGTTTCCACCGATCGTGGTCTCTGCGGTGGATTGAACACCAACATGTTCAAGACCACGGTAAAAGAAATGATTGAATGGGACAGCCAGGGCATCGAGGTCGACGTTTGTGCAATCGGCAGAAAAGCGGTTGGTTTCTTCGGCCGTTTCAAGTGCAAACTGGTGGCCCAGGCAGATCATCTGGGTGACAGCCCTTCGATGGAAGACCTGATCGGCACCGTCAAAGTCATGTTGGATGCCTATGACGAAGGCAAGATAGATCGCCTCTACCTGGTGCACAACGAGTTCGTAAACACTATGACACAGCAGCCACGAATTCATCAGATGGTGCCTGTCAGTGGTTACATTGACCAGGAACTGGAACATCACTGGGACTACATTTATGAGCCTGAGGCCAGGCACATCATCGATGGCCTGATGTTCCGCTTCATCGAGTCGCAGGTTTACCAGGGCCTGGTTGAGAATATCGCCAGTGAAATGTCTGCCCGCATGATTGCGATGAAGAGCGCAACCGACAATGCCGGCGAGATCATTAAAGAATTGCAAACCGTTTATAACAAAGCCAGGCAGGCTGCGATTACCCAGGAAATCTCGGAAATCGTCAGTGGTGCCGCTGCTGTTTAAACGCTTTGTTGAACAGAATTTAAATATAGTAATGAGGAAACAATCATGAGTACCGGAAGCGTAGTCGAAATTATCGGTGCGGTTATTGATGTGGAATTTCCACGGGACTCCATTCCAAAAATCTACGATGCACTCAAGCTGGATGAAACCAACCTGACGATGGAAGTTCAACAGCAGTTGGGTGACGGTGTGGTGCGTGCGATTGCAATGGGACCGTCAGAAGGCCTGCGCCGCGGTATGGAAGTGAGAAACACCGGTGACGCCATCCGCGTACCCGTTGGCCAGAAAACACTGGGCCGCATCATGAACGTGCTGGGCGAGCCGATTGATAATAAGGGCGATATCGGTGCAGAAAGCGATGCAGCGATCCACCGTGCACCGCCTACATTTGAAGAACAGAGTTCGGCCACAGAAATTCTGGAAACCGGCATCAAGGTTATCGACCTGGTTATGCCCATCATCAAGGGCGGTAAGATCGGTCTGTTCGGTGGTGCGGGTGTAGGTAAAACCGTAACACTGATGGAGCTGATTCGTAATATCGCGGTTGAGCACTCCGGCTTCTCGGTATTTGCCGGTGTAGGTGAGCGTACTCGAGAGGGTAATGACTTCTACTACGAAATGCAGGAAGGCGGCGTCATCGATAAAGTGGCGCTGGTTTACGGCCAGATGAATGAACCGCCGGGCAACAGGCTGCGTGTTGCGCTGACCGGTTTGACCATGGCCGAATATTTCCGTGATGAAGGCCGCGACGTACTGATGTTCGTTGACAATATTTACCGCTACACGCTTGCCGGTACTGAGGTATCTGCATTGCTGGGCCGTATGCCATCGGCGGTGGGCTACCAGCCTACACTGGCAGAGGAAATGGGTGTGTTGCAGGAGCGTATTACGTCAACCAAGACCGGTTCTATCACCTCCTTCCAGGCGGTATATGTGCCTGCGGATGACCTGACCGACCCGTCGCCAGCGACCACCTTCGCTCACCTGGACGCAACACTGGTATTGTCTCGCCAGATCGCCGAGCTGGGTATCTACCCCGCCGTGGATCCGTTGGACTCAACCTCGCGTATTCTCGATCCGCATGTTGTGGGCACCGAGCATTATGAAACAGCACGTGAGGTACAGGGTACCTTGCAGCGCTACAAGGAACTCAAGGACATCATCGCTATTCTGGGTATGGATGAACTGTCGGATGAAGACAAGCTGTTGGTGGCGCGTGCTCGCAAGATTCAACGCTTCCTGTCACAGCCGTTCTTCGTTGCAGAAGTATTCACCGGATCACCGGGTAAGTACGTCAGCCTGAAGGACAACCTCGCTGCATTCAAGGCCATCCTGGCCGGTGAGCATGATGATCTGCCTGAGCAGGCCTTCTACATGGTCGGTGGTATTGAAGAGGCCGTCGAAAAAGCCAAGAGCATGCAGTAACAGGCGAAGAGTGATATAACATGTCAATGACCATGCACGTAGATATCGTCAGCGCGGAAACCGAGATTTATTCTGGTACGGTTATCGAGTGCTATGCGCCGGCAGAAATGGGTGAAGTCGGTATACACCCTCGCCACGCCCCGTTGATTACCAAGCTGAAGCCGGGCGAAGTGCGTATCGTTCTTCAGGATGGTGATGAACAGTCCTTCTTCGTTAATGGCGGTATTCTCGAAGTTCAGCCGCATGTTGTAACCATCCTTTCAGACACCGCGATGAGAGCTGCAGATATCGACGAAGCTGCGGCGAAAGAGGCTAAAACCAGGGCTGAAGCTGCAATGGCGGACAAGAAATCGGATCTGGATTATGCGCGCGCCAAGGCTGAACTGATCGAGGCTATTGCCAAGATCGAAACGATCAAGAAACTGCGTAAGAGAAGATAACCAAAGCCCGTCTTTGAAACAGCATATAAGCTAATATTATAAGGCCGGTATATACCGGCCTTTTTTATTATTTACGGGCATTAGCCCGCATATTGCACGAAGGCGGATGCGGAATGATAGATAGTGAATAACATTACAGGAAGTTACGGTTAGTTAAATGCGTTTTAAATTGTTACAGATTATCCTTGTGGTTTTATGAACAATATTTTTTCAGGAAAAAAATATCGCGCAAGCCTCGAAGGGGTGAGTCTCATGGATCAGACGAGCAACCTGGCGTTGCATCTTGTCCTTAAAATCCAAATCCTTGATGCAATATAGGGGCTAGTATGAAACTCAGTGTGATTATTCTCGCCGCCGGTCAGGGCACGCGCATGAAAAGTGCATTACCAAAAGTAATGCACAAGCTTGCGGGTATACCCATGCTTGAGCATGTGTATAATCGCAGTGTTGAACTGGGAGCCGAAGATATTCATATAGTATATGGTCATGGCGGTGAGCACCTGCATGACTATTGCAGTGACTTCGATGTCGAGTGGGTATTACAGGACCAGCAGCTCGGCACTGCACATGCAGTACAACAGGCGAGTCCACGCATTGACGATGATCATATTGTGTTGATACTGTATGGCGACGTCCCGCTTATAAAATCAAAAACACTCAAAGCACTGATTGACAGTGTCAACACGGATATCATTTCCCTGCTAACAGTTGAGCTTGAAGATCCATGCGGGTATGGAAGAATCATTCGTGATAACAGCGAGGTTGTTGCCATCGTCGAGCATAAAGATGCAACTAAGGAACAAAAGATAATTACTGAAGTGAACACCGGCATACTCGCATTACACGCTGGTTACCTTAATCAATGTTTGAAAAAAATTGATAATAATAATGTTCAGGGTGAATACTATTTAACAGACGTAATACAGCTGGCAGTTAAAGACGGTAAAAAAATAATAACGTCACAGCCGGAAAATACATACGAGGTGGAAGGTGTGAATGATAGAAAGCAGTTATCGAAACTCGAACGAATCAAACAGCAGGAACTGGTCGAAGTGATTATGGCTGAAGGTGTTTCAGTGGCTGATCCCGCAAGAGTCGATATACGTGGTGAGCTTGATATCGGCAGTGATACGTCCATCGATATCAATTGTATTTTTGAAGGCAAGGTTACCGTTGGCAGGAATGTCACTATAGGTCCCGGTTGTGTAATCAGTGACAGCACAATAGCTGATGGATGCATTATCAAACCCTACTCCGTAATAGAAAAAGCCATCATTGATAACGATGTGGAAGTCGGGCCTTTTGCACGACTGCGTCCGGGCACACACCTGAAACAAAACAGCAGAGTTGGAAATTTTGTTGAAGTCAAGAACACGCAGCTAGGAGAAGGAAGTAAGGCCAGCCACCTCACCTATTTAGGGGACACCGAGGTCGGTAGTAAGGTCAATATCGGCGCAGGGACCATCACATGTAACTATGATGGCGCGAACAAGCACAAAACAATCATCAAGGATGGCGCGTTTATAGGATCAGATACACAACTGGTCGCACCGGTAACAGTAGGAAAGAACTCGACGATTGGTGCCGGCAGCACGATCACCAGGGATACAGAAGACGAGAAATTAACTTTAAGTAGAACAGCGCAAAAAACCATCAAAGGCTGGGAGCGGCCGAAAAAAAATGATGTGTAGTGGAGTGGTCTGTATTTAATCTGGTAGTCAGTGTCATAATAATTCAAACTACAACTATGATATTTAGTTAGTACAGCCGAGATTGGTAATAAGGACATGGCTATAGATATTTACTCTCGCAGAGGCGCAAAGAGCGCAAATGTAGATGATTTAAACGTTATTATCTATGCAAAAATACATGTCACCTCCGCGTTCTCAACGCCTCTGCGAGAAAACAGGATTTTGGTCCACCAGCATAGGCAGATTTACTGGCCATACGAAAACGTGCAGCAATTGTCAGATTAAGTCGGAATAAGTTCAGATGATTAAAGGGTTTAGCGCTTTTTACGTCCTTTGCGTTATTATTTCGGGCTTCCTGCCCTCCACCCCTCATTAACATTCGGGGCCGCACTTTGTGCGTTCAAAAATGCTCCTGACATTTTTGTCGCGGGCCAAAACATGTTTAATATCTGTGTTTATCTGCGTTCATCTGTGGACTTATTTTAATATCCATCCAGGGTGATAGCGGTGAGTCAAAATCAGGCATACTGTCAGATCAAGGTTCGACCAGTATTAATAATGGTTTAATCTCACAATACGCCAGCTGCTGTAATTAAACATTATGATCTGAAAAAGCAGCTACTGCCTTGCAGCCGTGATACAAGAAAAAAGCGAATGTATTTAATGAAGATTAACAGCTGTAATATCGATCATCGTGCACTTTTATAGTGCAAACAGGCAAGAAAACAGCATAAGTGCCTGATATTTGATAATTATTATCAATAATAGCCTGTATTAGCTGCAGTGCGGTTGGTAATTTAAACCGCAGATAATTAAAATAGCCGCTCACCTGAAATAACAGGAAGCATGAAATTGGCTACGGTAATTAAATCTGAAGCGCATTATTCGCGTCCGGAAAGAAGGGCAGTAGATCAACGTCAGGTCACGCTTGAACACATATGTTTGCAGCTGGCAGCAATGGGACATCGCTGTGAGCTCAACACCGATCGTAGTTATCTATCAATCGCTGATAGCCTGCTGAAGAACTACTCTGAACAACGGCGCCTGTTGTCCGAGTATCGCTGTCCAGCGGATCAGCGCATCCAGGACTTTCTCAACAACTATCTTGTGCGAAATGGTGTTGACGTAACTATTACATTACCGGGTGAGACATTCACACTGAACGCACCAGGTGTGGCGCGTGAACTGTCGCTGCCCTTTAAAGGAAATAAATACCAGTCGCCGCTGCTCGAAACCTACCGCGTTCAACAAGGAGTTCTGCATAATCCAAAAAATGACAGACGCACTACCGCTGGTGTATTTCATATCGTAGAAGGAGGCCTGCCAATACCTGCGGACAAAAAGGCGGTTCCAGTAAATGTATACGCCAATTTGTTGCAAGTAGCCCTGGATCCACCATCAGAGCTAATGGGCATACCGATTTCGAGCAATTCGTCGAAACCCATCGAGCTCTGGGTGTCGCTCTTGTTAAGGCCCATCGTACGGCCGAAGGTGAATGAGGCAATGCCTGTAAAGAGCCTGGAAACGCGTATGTTCGCGCCGGGAAGTCTGGTTGCAAACCTTGATTTTGTTGAAACGATTTTTGGCAATGCAGGCGATCCTTTCCTGTCAGAAAACGATGCTGCACTGGACATCGATCACTGGACCGGACATAGCGGCTGCATCATTCTGGCACCGCATTTAACCCGGCTCAGTAAAAAGGCTCTGGGCCTGCCAAACATTGGCCAGGCTACAGATCGTCAGCGCAAGGATGGTATGTGCTGGAAAGATGATGATGAGCTATACAACGATGGCCATGCATTCAAGATAGTCTGCCGTGACATGTCAGGGGTGATGGTTACTATCATTGCGGACAACTATTTCGGATACAGTAAAAAAGAAATCAAGTCACAGATCAGTTATTCAGCTAATTTGTTTGGCGGAGTAGAAGAAGAACATTCAGGTGGCGCCCTCGCCTTCCCGCGTTTCAATCTTGGTGAAACATATTTGCCATTGAGACCGGAGGAAATGACGGATCATACCTTCGAGAGGCTGTGTGAACAAATCAAAAGTGTTATTGATATCAAGCAGCAAGATTATGCCGTAGATAAGAACTACGCGGATGTTTATTATATTCCCGAGACGGCACAGATCGACATGCATCAGCAGCGTATTAGCTGGTATAAAAATGGCGAGTTACAACAAATAAAATTGCTGGCTAAACACTCGTATATATATCCCAGTGGTTTCAAGGTGCACATGGAAAAACACCCCAAGGCACCCAGTTGGCGTTTGATTGGCACATTGGGCGAAGGCACCTTCTGTCATAAACCCAGCACTGTATCAGGCGGTGGTAAATCCGAGATTTCGAAATCTATCCAGGACTCGATGTTAACCGGGCCTGTATTTGTCGGTGATTACGAAAATGACCTGGATCAGGTAGAAGCCATTTTCAACCGGGACTACACTAACCGCTTTAGTGATAAATCCTTAAAAGACACGAGGACGTTGTTAAGTAACGAGCGCAGTCTCGGCTCGGTTATTAAGCTACTCACGCCCTCACCTGCTTTTACTGAAGAGCATAATCAATGGCTGGAAACCATACCCCAGCATATTCCTGCTCTGGTGTTCATGATCAAGCGGTTCTATAACCCGGCATGGGGGAATCGCTGGCGTAAACATTTTTCTGTTGATGAGGTAAACGGCAATCCCGGTCATGAACTTAAATATGACGGTCGAAAACTGGTTACCGGTTATTTACGTGTTGGTACGCACAGTGACGGCACCTGGCGAATATATAAACTAAGACAGGATTTTGTCGCAGCAAAGAAAGTACAAACTGAAGACGATATAACAGCTTCTGTCGTGGTGCCAACCAGTTACGTTGAAGGACTGAACAAAGACTACAACAGTAAAAGTATCAAGCTGGTGGAGAATTGTGAAAACTATTTGTTCCAGCGTCCCGATGACGCCATAAACCGCGGCCTGGATACACAAACAGAAGCTGATCTGGCTGGAAACAATAATTTTATCTCCAACTTTCAGCCACTAACCAGCGAGGATGCCCGTGAACTGGTCGAGGATACAATTAGTTTTGAAGAATATTCAGAACCCATGCAGAAACGGATTATTGATGCTGCAACCAAAGCGGAAGATGAATACTTTGTTTCTTCATCACATCCCCGTATCGTCGATGGCAAGCCCAGTTTGAATGTGCGCTACTTGCAGCAACGTCCCGACCTGGCTGACCCAAGACACAAGTACCTGGCCATTATGGGCACGCGTCTGGCGCGAGGACTGACGCTTGAGCAACCGGTGTATTTTCCGGTGAATGCAGTGTTGCAGGGGCGTCGTAACAATCCGCAGAAAAAGAAAGCGGGCATTCGACCATTAGCGGTCTACAACCCGATCCATTACCAGGAGTTGCCTGAACTGTTTATGGATCTTATCTGCAGCCTGACAGGAAAATCGCCTTCGACTACCGGCGCCGGTTCTGAAGGCGCACTAACGAAAGGACCCTTTAATGCCCTATCTACAACGTCAGATTTGAATAATGCGCTGGTGTCATTTATTTTATGTGGACATGACGGATTTTCAACGGCTGCAGGTTATATAGGTTCACGTCGACGCGTTGATCATGATATCAGTATGCTGATACCGGAAATCTGGTGTCGTATCCCGGTGAAACATCGTGATTCAGGATTCCTTATTCATCATGGCTACATGGAAAAGCTTGATGATTTCGAATATCAGGGTAAAACGGTGCTGGCGAGCAGGCTTGGATACCGTATTACAAAAGGCTTTGTACACGCTTATTTTGGCAAGGTATTTGACAGCCCTACCATCGTATTTGATGAAGCCATGTTACGGCCGGAAACACAGGATATGGATGCCTATGTTGATGGTATAAACAACATAACTGAAGCACAGCAGCGTGTTGCTCTGGCGTACTTTGAAGATGATTCTATTCATGATGCCTGCCCCCCTATACAGGCATTGCTTCATATAATGGCGCATGGTAGTCATGAAGGGAAAACTATTGAAGACTCTTCAATACGCAACATGTTCACTCGAGATTACCTTGTGCAAAGCGACTGGTATCAGGAAAGATTACACATCAAGCAGCAACGAGATATTGCGCTCTGGCAAATGAAAAGGGATTATGTAGAACAACAAATGGATGATACGACAGAAAGCGAGACAGAAAAATGGGCGCACTTGCACGAACGTATCGAAAAAGCCGAACAAATGATCGAGTGGATGAGCAGTCAGGCGTATCTGGACCGATTACAAGGTACCCTGGGCGCCGACTGGGTACACAGAGAACAGGCCTGACAAGCAGATATCGCTCATAAAATTAAGGGCTTATATAAAAAATATCGTTGACGGGGACAGGTTGCTGTGTATAATTCTTTCTAGCCTGAAATATATGGCAGTATTTATGTACACCATTACGATGTTTATTCTCTGTAATTCGTCCTGCAATTCATAAGTAATACCTGTATTTCTCAGCAATAACCAACATAAAGTAATTTTATTTAAACAGGTAATATCAATGTCAAACACAGTTACAGGAACAGTTAAATTCTTTAATGATACTAAGGGTTTCGGATTCATCGAACAGGAATCAGGTCCAGATGTTTTTGTGCATTTCAGCGCAATCACTGGCGAAGGCTTCAAAACGCTGACCGAAGGCCAGAAAGTTGAATTTACAGTAACACAGGGTCAGAAAGGCCCGCAGGCTGAGAACGTAAAAGCGGTTTAATACCCCTTTTTAAGTTCGAATTCGAGCCCCCGGAAGACATAAGTCTTCCGGGGGCTCGTCATATTCGGCTAAAAATATCGATTTATTGAAATCGCTGGATGTGAGTTTCCATGCGCGCCTTTGCTGAAGCTTGCTGCATAACAGTGCACAATTCCTCCGCAGCCAGCGCCCGGCTGGCATGTCAGCCTCAATAAACCGCCGGCAGCTATGCTCTGAGCGCCTCATTTTGACCCGATCCAATATATAACTACTTAATTATCAATATTTTACAAATGTTTCATACAGTATGTTCTGATACATTTTATTGACAGCCACTGCCTATTATATTAGAATCTGCTAATATACTGATTGCGGCTTAGTGCCACAGGTTTTGTTATGAGTAGTATTAGGAACATATTTATCGGGCTGGTTTTATCCGTATTTTCGGCCTCCGCCATTGCGGAAGAAGAAATTTGTGCGCCATTCAAAGATGGTGTCGTCGATGGTTCTGTCGTCTCGAAAATGCTGGCAGCGGCTAACGACGGCCACTTGTATCGTATTAAGCCGTCCTCATCTAAAATTAGCTTTTGCATCGACAGTCCAGTGGGCTTGATCAAAGGTGAATTCAAGGAATTCACGGGGGGGCTTACCTTTTTACAGGAGCATGCATCCACGGATGAGCAGGCACTGGTGATGGTAAATACAGCCAGTCTCGAGACTGACGGGCCTTTTATTGAAGGTATGCTTAAAGGCAGGAAATTCTTTGATGTGGAAAATTTTCCTGAAATCCTGTTCGTCAGCACCGGTTTTAAATGGGTCAGCGAAACCGAGGCGGTTCTGCTGGGCGACTTAACAATGCATGGTGTCACGAAAGCAGTAGGGTTCCATGTGGAATTGATTGAACAGCCAGGTGATGATGAACCGGGTGATATTGAGCAGGAGCAGCGGATCCTGGTGAAGGCGACGACTCGCATTCTCCGCTCTGAATTTGGATTGACCGCGTTATCTCCGATGGTGGGCGATTCAGTTAATTTGTGTATGAGTGTTGACGCTGTCAAATACAGCGCCTGATACAAAACCAGTGTAAGTGCCCCCTTTCTTGCGATAATTTGAAGCTATACCGGCCCTTGATACGGGCCGGGTCATTCTTCAGGCTTTGATATATCGCATTCCTACGGTGTAGACTGTTCAATATAATCGACTGATCGAGGTTGATTCGAACAAGTAAATGCTGAAATTTATTTTCCCAGTCCTGCTTCTTTTTTCCAGTATTGCATATGCGGCTGATAATCGTATCTGTGCGCCTTTCAGGGACGGTGCCGTTGATCAGGCGCTGGTTGCAGAAATGCTGAAAGCGGCAAAAGACGGGCATCTGTATCGAATACACTCGACGACATCAAGAGTTGGCTTTTGTGTTGATAGTCTGATCGGGCGGGTTGAAGCCGAGTTTGAGGGCTTTCGAGGTGGACTCGCCCTGCGCCGCGAAGTCTGGGGTGATGAATCGCAAATGCTGGTGATGATTGATTCTGATAGCCTCAAAACTGATTATGACTTCATAAAAGACATGTTGAGAAGTGAACGCTTTCTTTATACGCAACAATATCCGAAAATATTATTTGTAAGCACTGCTTTAAGGTGGGAAAGTGATACGAAAGCAAGCCTGTTCGGCACGCTGACGATGCATGGCATAACCAGGCCTGTCAGATTTAGAATGGAGTTAACCGATATCATTGGTGAACGTGCAGATCACGAACAGGAAATTGTAGTTACCGGGCATGCAGATATTCGACGCTCGGATTTTGGCATGTCAAACCTGTCCGGGTTTGTCAGTGATAATGTTGAACTTTGTATGAGTGTAAGCGCATTAAGATATCAGGAGCAATAGTAATCAAATTTGCTCAAATCATATTGTCATCTAAATAGCCGTGTTTGTGCATTCGTTGATATTCATAGAATGTAATTATCCGCCTGTCGCTACACGGCCCCACGCAATTACAGGTAAATAAAAATTTTAATCCACAGATGAACGCAGATAAACACAGATAAGAACTATATTGTCCGCAAATAACGCAAAAATGAAAAAACTAAATAACTATGGTTTTTTTTGTTCTTCGCGGACAAGAAATAGCAATTAATATTATCTGCGTTTATCTGCGTTCATCTGTGGACTTTCTTAATGTTTATATAGGATTATATTGGTGATTAAAAATCAGACATGCCTGCAAATTAAGTAGCGACGAATTTAAATTATGCGTATATGCTTCAGCTGTGTGAATTCCACCATGCGGGCAAATCTACAACAGAATCGATTACATCATAGGGCTCTATACCAAGCTCCAGGTCGCTTCGCTGAAACTTGCCTGTTGTTACCAGTAAGCCTCTAATACCGGCATTCTGTGATCCCTCGATATCACCCCGGATGTCATCTCCAATCATGATAGTCTCGCTGGCTTTGCAGGCAAGCCTGTAGAGTGCACTGGAGTAGAATTCTTTTGAGGGTTTCCCTAATACGATGGCCTCGCGCCCGCTTGCGTGTTCCAGGGCTTTTACAAAGGGTGCTGCATCCAGCCTGAGGCCGTCTTCTGCGCGCCAGTAACGGGTCATGCCCAGGGCGATAAGTTTTGTATCGGCATTATTCATCAGCAGGCGAAATGCTCGGTTCAGCGTTTTGAAATCCCAGGCTTCGCCCAGGTCGCCAATGATTACTGCTTCAGCACCTTGTTCTGCGTCGTGCTCGCATTGCTCGAATTCTGCAAATTCATCGCGTGTTGCATCAGGAATGAATAGCGCAACCTTTCCGTTAATGTTGCTGCGCAACCATTGCTGTGCTGCAAGTGCAGGAGTAAGGAAGTCATCAGGGGCAGACTTGATATGAAACCGTGCAAGTTTATCTACCAGGGCAGATCGAGGGCGTGAGGTGGTATTTGTCAGGAACAAGTGAGGGATAGCATTATCGAGGCACCATGTTATAACTGATGCAGCTCCCTCGATGGCGTTATCACCCGTATAAAGTACGCCATCCAGATCAAATAAAATAGCTTTCATACTGTAGCACCACTCAAATACTGAATACCAGGTATCACTATCAGGCCGGCATATGACACCCGTTAGAATATAAAACAGTTAACAATCTAGCGAGAATAGAAAAAGAGTGCAAGCAAGGCTAATAGAGTCAGTCTGACATCGATGTATAGTTTTGATGTAATGCTGTGCAAGCGCATGATGTTAGTTACGCTTTGCTTATTGATGTTTAAATATATTGGCTCTGCCTGAATCGAGTGGGTAAATATTCAAATGCCTGTCACAGATGCACAGAGCTCACAGAGGCTAATACTTGTTTTGTTGTTTAGATCTGGACTACAGTGAACGTAGCAGCGGCTTTAGCTGCGATTATGGCTGTTCGCGGCTAAAGCCGCTGCTACAAAACTAAAAACCTCTGTGATCTCTGTGCCCCTGTGGCAAAAATTTTATCGTATCAACCCACTAAGTCTGCTGAAGACCCAAATTATTATGTGATTGCTTAGCCGGGCGTGTAGGCAATAAATTTTTGTTCAACGAGCTTGTGCTCGTGGAACCAGAGCTGGAAAATCCACTCGCCTTCGACAAGTTCATATTCTTCGCTCAGCGCATAAGCATCGATAGCTGTAACGATACCATGGGTAGCGCGCTTGTTGATCATTCGCTCTGAGCGGCTCACTGAAGAACCATCAGGTAAGGTCATTTCAGGGTGGATCAGGACACGCTTCAAACTGTGCCGTTTCTGTTCGGGCGGTAACTTCAGCCAATAGCGATAACCGAATCGAACGCCCTTGCGAAGCGGTACTCGATCGGTGTCGTCCCCTACGAATTCCAATGTTGAACCACGTATAAGCCTACCTGTGCTGGAATCAGGATCTTTGACGGCACGGCCTCTGATGCGTTGCTTGAATAATCCGAAACGTGTGGACTTGCCCATTGGAAAAGCAGGTGGCTCCTGCTTGGCAAGGGGGCTTTGACTATCAACTGATGGGTTTTCAAGAGACGCCGCTGTTTGCAGCGAAGCACTGCTTGCAATAAATACTACAAGGAACAATAAAACTAAATGTCTCATATTGTGACCTGTTTATAATGGGGTCGGTGGCAATTTCTCTATGCCACCGACCGGTCTGCCTGTTACATTATCAAGTGCTTTGCGAGTGGTTACTGTCCGAACGCCTCATGGATGATCATCAGCATCCGCGGATCGACCTTGACCTCCGGATCGCTATCCGAATCTGGACCAGTGTAGATGAACTTCGCGATCGGTTGGGCACAACCCTGGTTCCCAACCATATCGGTCGGGTCACCTGTGCAGGTCCCTCCCTGATAGGCTGCACCGCCATCAGTGAAGTTCGGATGGATCAGGTACTCGACCACGCCACCGCCAGGTTTGAAGCATTTGTTGCCCGATGGATGGGCACCGGAGCAACCATCGAGGACATCGCCCGGGTTCATGGCCGAGGCGGCAACCAGGATGGTCTCCACATCACACAGGTCCTCTTCAGGCGCGTACCCATAAGCCGGATTGTCGTCGTCGTCACTGGAATAGAACTCAGCGTCGGCCATTACAGTATCACAGCCCAGTTTTGACATACGGTTGGTGCGGATACCGGCGATCACGTTGACACCAGGGTCCAGCGCCAGGGTACGGCGTAGAGCGGGGTCATTGTAGCCATCGCGCGAAGCAATATTGACATGTTGACGGAACACATTCGGGTTACATTCGGGTTCGTCCCGCACGCAGGCCTTCGAGCGTTCGCGGTCGGTGGCGTAAATATTGCCGCTCTCGTCGAAGGAGATGGCGCGCAGGGAGTCACGACGCCAAGGGCTGTCAGCCGCTTCACCCAGGCGGAAGTCGATCACGTTGGTGACTACAGCGTGGTTCTTGGGCTTGCCAAGCGCGAAGCCGTTCGAGTTGTTAGAGCCGACGCCCTCACTCTTCTCATTGTCGACACCGGCCTTCCAGTCGATCTCCAGCACCGCGGCGCCGTGGAAGGTGCTGACATACATACCCTCGTCGGAAAACATGATACCGGCAAAGCAACCCCACAGGTCATGACCAGGATCACCTGCTTTCGGCCGGCTGTACTCGTCGATGACCTTCATTGTGACCTGGTCGATCACCAGCAGGCGGCTGTTGGAGGCGCGCGTCTCGGTGCTGTTTACCGGTGGGAAGTAATGGTCGGCTTCCAGGCCGTCGCCTTCCGGCGCCAGATCGGAGTTCGGCGCGTTGAAGAAGTTAGCGTCACAGATGGCCTGGATCAGGTTACCGTTGGGCATCAATTGGGTACCCAGCGGGCGTGGCACGGTGCCAGCGCCGATGTCGGCCGCGGGACCAGTAGTAGGATTGCCCAAAAGGGCCTTGTACGACACCGTGCGGATCGGGGTGCCGTCGCGGTGGAACTCGGTCAGGGCCTGTTGACCGGCGCTGGTGATGAAGGCATGGCCGTTCTCACCACCGGAGAGGACGCCCGTGGGCTTCCAGGGTCCGGGACAGACAACACCGTCCGGGCAGATATCGGTGCCCGTGTTGCCACCGTTGAACGGGTTAACGACGGTGATACCGGGGGTGCCGGTGATGATGTTCATCTCGATGACGGCGCCGGGACCGTCCAATGAGGCGAAGGGCGTGTTCATGGCGTCAGCCATCATGTAATTGCCTTCGAGACACACGGGTGTGCCGGCATCGTCTTCATCATGTGCTATCACACCAATGGTAAACACGGAAATACCTACTGCTAGTGCAGTCGTCATACTCGTGCGATATTTTCTATTTTTTCTCATATCAACTCCCGATAAGGTAAATGTTTTATTCTTTCCTTGTTAAAGGTCAGGGTCTTCTGTTCCAAATTAATGCGTATGGAAATCGCATCCACTTCTCAGATGACGATATAAAGTTGAAAACTATTCCGGTCATGTGAGAATTATTTTGAATTGAATAGTCGCTCTCCCCGCTATTTAATGAATTTGCCCGCGAATGGAATATTTATCCAGCTGATGTCGTCTATCAATTTGAAATGACGAAAAATATGAATTCATTCAAGAGCTTGCTGTTCCTAACAGCAAGACAACGCAAGCTATGTAAGCGGCTGCAGTCAGGCCGTGGACGCTTGTATCGTATGGCTTATGCCTGGACTCATAATGAAGATGTAGCCGATGAAGTGGTTCAGGAGACCGTGATCAAGGCGATACAAAAGGTTGATCAGCTTAAAAACATAGATGCACTGGACGCCTGGTTGTTTCGAGTTTTGTCAAACTGTTTTATTGATATCTGCAGAAAGCATAGAGAGTATGTTGATATCGACGATGTTGTATTGATTGAAGAAGAAACACCTGAGAGTGTTCATAGTCAGGGTGAAATGCTGGCGTCTGTAATAACAGCCATAGCACGCGTGCCATTAAAACATCGGCAGGTTTTAACCTTGATTGATATTGAAAATTTTACCTATGCAGAAGTGTCTGACATTCTTGAAGTTCCAATAGGGACAATAATGAGTCGTTTAAACAGAGCAAGGCAGGCGCTTAAACAAATTCTTGAAGAAGAAAACTCGAATAATAAAGTGACGCTCAGGTTAGTAAGATGAATACGCAAAACAATTATTCCGATGAATATATAAGCGCTTATATTGATGGAGAGCTTGATAATGAAGAGCGCACGCGCCTGTTATTTGCAGAGCAGGAAGATGAATTGCTAGCAAAGCGTATCAATGAGGCAAGGATGCTAAAAGAGAAGGTGCAGCTTGCGTATCTGGAATACTCAAAGCATAGCTTGCAGAACAAGCCTTTTAAATGTTCAGTATTCGTAAAACAGCACAGGTCATTAGTCGCCGGGTTCGTGCTATTAATAGGCCTTACTGCGTTGCTATTGCCTTATGTCTACGTGAACGGTGATTTATCACGTGCTAATGAATTGATGGATAGCACGCAACCACTAATGGAAACATCACTGGCGACTGCCGTTGGTGAGCATAGCCATGTACTTATACACGTATCCCAATACCAGGAAGACAAATTTGGCTCGGTTATTGATGAGATTGAGGCGTTACTGCATCAGCATCATGCTGATAAATCTTTAACTGTCGAAATCGTTGCAAACAAACAGGGCTTGAAGGTGCTGGATGCGGACAGGTCGAAATTCGCCTACAGGCTGGAACAGTTAACAAAACGCTTTGATACACTGGAACTGGTTGCCTGTGCCAAGAGCCTGACTCAGCTGGCCTCTAATGGCGAGCCAGTAAACCTGCTGAAATCTATCACAACCACACCCACGGCCGCTCAACAGGTCGCCAGGCGGACCGCTGAGGGCTGGGTCTACATCAAGGTCTGATGATGTTTGCGAATAATGACGATTTAACTGTAATAGTCAGGATTTAATCTGACAGTCAAAGTCATATCTAAGCAAACCATGATTTTTCGTTAGTACGATCGGGATTGGCCTTATAAAAAATACTACAGATATTGACTCTCGCAAAGGCGCCAAGGCCGCAAAGGAAGATGAATAGCACAATATTATTTTATATATGTTTCCTTTGCGTTCTCTGCGCCTTTGCGAGAGAACAAGACATAAAGCTCTAATATTGGCCGGTTTCCACCATGCGAAAACTGACAGTAATGGTCAGTTCAAGCCTGAGCTACTACAATTTAACTACAGCCTTTGGGTCGTGGCAGTCCGGCAATCTTGTTGGCGCATTTGATCAGGCCGGTTGGAAACAGTGAATAAATATATTTTTGATCACTGCGGTCCTTACCATACTTTTTCTTCATGATTTTTGAGAATGAGCGTGGCTCGCATACCTGGCCATTTTCGGTGAAATATTCTCGTGCCTCGTTGATGATATCCCAGTGCTCTTCGGTTAATTCATCAATTTTTTCATTTTTTGCAATTTCTACAGCGAGTTCTTCGCTCCATTCATCCAGATTTTCCAGCCAGCCGGCCTCACTTAATTGAATGACCTTGCCGTTAACTTCTGCCTGCATCTTAATACCTCGAATTAATAACCTAGTAAATTAGTCAGGTATTATAGCGGATCGCTTGAATGATAAAAATATTAATAATTTTGTGGTTTTAGCGCAGTAATTCAGGCCAGCATTATCTGACCAGCTGTCGGTTGACTTCATCCCTTTTCGCCGGCCCTTCGAGCAACTCTATCAGTGTAAGCGCGAAATCCATCGCGGTGCCCGGACCCCTTGAGGTTACTAATTTGCCGTCAATTTCAATGGCCGTAGCCTTTACGTCTATTTGCTCGTTGTCCAGGGCTTCAAGCACACCCGGGTATGCGGTTGCCGTTTTGCCGTCGAGCAGGCCGGCAGCAGCGACTGCTTTTGGCGCTGCGCAAATGGCGCCTATGTATTTCCCCCTGTCGGCATGGTTTTTCAACAATGCCAGGATGTTTGCGTCATCCCTCAAGTGGTCGGCTCCAGGCAAGCCTCCCGGTAGCACGATCAAATCAAAAGTCTGGTCGAGTACGGCATCAATAGAAGTATCGGGAATGATGGTGGTGCCGCGTGATGCGGTGACAGGCTGGTCATCGAGACCGGCGGTCGTAACCTCTATGCCTGCACGCACCAGCAGATCGGTTATGGTAATTGCTTCCAGCTCTTCACAGCCCTGAGCCAGTGGCACCAGTACTCGCGACATTGTTGAATCCCTCACGGTTATGTTTATCGGCTATCAATTCTGAAACAGCAACGAGCTTGATGCCCTGCTCTTCAAGCTCATCTAGATGCTGTCTGATAAATTGTATGGTGCGGGGATGTGGATGTGCAATAGCAATTGCATATCCGCTCTGCCTGGCCTTGTTAATAAAACGTGTAAATTCTCTGCGAATGGTTTCCGGCCTGAAGTCAGGATCAAGAAAAATATCCCGGTCGAGATGTGGCACCTTGTGTTTGTTCGCAAACAGCGAGGCCACTGATTTTGTCGTTGTCCTGCTGTCAATAAAATAAAGCCCGCCCTCTTCTGCCAGAGCGGACATTAACCAGTCCATATGCCCGGGATGCTGTGTTAACAAGCTACCCATGTGGTTGTTGATGCCTTTGATGTGAGGAATTGACTCGATGTCGGATTCAAGTTGCCTGGTAAATTCGACATGTGTCATGTGCAGTTTCAACGTGCCGGGTGTGTGGCTGTGATGGCGTACAGATTGTAACGGTAAATGCAGCATGATCTCTTTGCCGGAGTTGTGCGCCTTGTCGGCAAGATTAGCAGCAAAAACAGTATGTGGCAGAAAGGCAAGCGTTATCGGCGCGGGCAACTCTATAGCCATATTTCCGTATTCAAGATTGTTACCCAGGTCATCGATGATAATGCTGGCCAGCTTATCTGCGTATCCGGCGGGCACAAAAAAGGCGACCAGTAAAAACAGTATTACTGATCGCCTGTATTGTCTATACAGCATCTAGTGCCAATCAGGATCTATCGAGTATCGTCAAGCCTTTTAATAACAGAAGTGCTTCATGAAGCTGGTAGTCTTCGGTAGCCAGGAGCTTGTCACTCTTGGACTCTTTAGAGGCTTTCTCAGACTTTTTGATCTCTTCATCTGTCATGGTCGGATTACTGATATGGTTACTCAAGTCTGCTTCTTTTATGCTCGCAAGCGAATCTTCCTCGGTTGATGTCACCGTGTATTTATCAAGTACGATGTCCGGCGTTATACCTGCGCCTTGAATGGACCTTCCATTTGGAGTGAAGTAGCGAGCTGTGGTGATCTTGACCGCGCCTCCACTTCTGAGTTCCTGTATGGTTTGTACTGAACCTTTGCCGAATGACTTACTGCCCATAACAACAGCGCGTCTATGATCTTGCAGTGCACCGGCCACGATCTCGGATGCGGAGGCTGAGCCGCCGTTGATCAGTACAACCACAGGTGCACCATCAAGAATGTCGCCGGGTTTGGCGTTGTATTCATAATGCGAGTTATCGATTCGGCCTTCAGTATAAACAAGTTTGCCTTTATTTATAAACAGGTCTGAAACTTCAGCAGCTGCATTCAACACACCACCAGGATTGTTACGCAAGTCAAGCACAAGCCCTTTCAGGTCGGCCTTGTTCTCTTCTTTGAGATCGTTGAGCGCTTTCAGCAGTTGCGGTGCTGTTCTTGACTGGAAGTTACTGATGCGAATATAACCATAACCAGGAGCGAGCATTCTGTTCTTTACGCTTTTCACCTTGATAATGTCGCGGGTAACAACGAAGTTCAGCGGTTTATCACTACCTTCACGAACGACAGTTAATTCTATGTCGGTGCCCGGCTTGCCGCGCATGATTTTTACCGCATCATTCAGCGTCAGGCCTTTGACGGTTTTTTCATCCAGACGGATAATCAGGTCCCCTGCTTGCAGTCCGGCCTTGAATGCGGGTGTGTCATCAATTGGCGAAATGACTTTTACGAAGCCGTCTTCCATGCCGACCTGTATCCCAAGTCCGCCAAATTCACCGGATGTGCCGATACGCAGCTCATTGTACTCGTCAGGGCTCAGATAGGTGGAATGCGGGTCCAGTCCGGAGAGCATGCCGCGAATGGCGTGTTCCAGAAGCACGTCGTCTTCTACGTCTTCAACATAATCTGATTTGATTCGGGAAAAGATGTCTGAAAAATTGCGTAGCTGATCCAGCGGTAATCCTTTGGCTTCATCTTTATTGGCAAGCACGTTGCCTGTCAGTGAGGCCGAGATTCCTAAAAATATGCCGAAGACCAATACCAGCGCGGTCTTGAATTGTTTGCTCATGAATATCTCCAGGCCAACATGGCCCTGTCCATCAATACTATAGCCCAGTTACGCACAAATTCGTATCCAGTGCTAGACATTATTATATATAGAGCTGTCGATCGTCCAGTTGTTCCCGATAAGAGGTAATTTTAGGTTTGCCTGGTGTTTGGCCTTTCTGGAGCACCAGCTGCCCGGATTCACTGGTTTTCCCCTTGAGCGGATCTCGAAATAGACACCGGGCATGGGCTGTCCCCCGCTGTCACCGCTGGTGGCTATGACCTCGCCGGCATTAACCCAGTCACCGGCCTGTTTAATCAGGGTTTCATTGTGTCCATAGAGGCTCATATACCCCTCGCCATGGTCAATAATAGTAATAAAACCATAGCCTTGTAACCAGTCGGCAAAGGCGACACGGCCACGGCTGACGGCGCGAACCGGGCTGCCATGGGCTGTGCTAATGAGAACGCCGTTCCATTTCAGCCCACCCTGATTACGCGGTTCTCCATAAGTGGCAAGAAACGGACCGGATGCAGGCCATGGTAGTTTCCCCTTTTGCAGCTTGAATGGTCGTGAATCAGACGGGCTTTGCGGGATATCTGCGAGTAGCTCGCCGAGAGACATCAACAGATTTTCGATCCGGTTTCGACTGTCCTCCAGTTCGGACAGGTTCTTCTCCTGGTTGCTGATTTCCCGCTCCAGGCGAGCGAGCAGTTGATTCCTCTTAACTCTTTGACTTAGCTGGGTATTTTTCTGTCTTCTCCTTGTTTTCAGGCTTTCTTCGTGCTCTTTCCGGGTTGTACTCAACTCCTCTTCCACGCGTCGTTTTTCTGAGATACTGTCGAGAAAGTCAGCAATGTGCTGCTCGCGTGCCCGATTGAGGTAATCAAAATACACGATAACGCGTCCCATTTCCGCGGGATCCTGCTGATTAAGCAACATTTTCACCTGCTGCTGCCGCCCTATCGCATAAGCCGCACGTATCTGCTCCGACAGGCTTTGGCGCTGTGTATTCAGTTTGCGTTGCAGTTTTCCGAGTTCGTTGCGCAAATCAGAGATGTTGTTATCCAGCCTGTCGATTTTTGCTTCGGTTTTATCCAGCTCCGCTGAATTCTCGCTGATCTTGCTTTCGAGCTGCTTTAATTCCGTTATGACATGTCCGCGCTTGTATCGCGTGCTTTTCAGATGATCCTTTACATTTTCGATACTCTTTTGGACCTTCCCCAGCTTTTTCTGATAACGTTCAAAATCGTCATTGTCTGAGGCAAAAACGGGAGTTTGAAGAAATAACAGAAGAAATAACAGAATATGGATGCAGTTAGAGGTCCCGTTGCTGAGGTACATATGTGTTTTTAATGTTGCTCTGGATTTAGAACAAGGCGAATTGCGCCGCTAAAAAATACATAAAATGCTGCCCGTTTTCTGATATTTGGTATTTTTTTTAAATAAAAAACGTGTATTATTGTATCGCTGTTTACTTATATAATTATAATAATACTTAAGCCAGGTCACTCTAATGATGAATGTTGCAAATCTAGAAACTACTGTTTTGATGACCCGTGAAGAGGACATCAATCGTGCCTCCCGCTCCCTGAAAGCCATGTCGCACCCACTAAGACTTAGAATACTCTGTACCCTGGGCGACCAGGAAGTGAGTGTACAGGATATTGTTGAATCGGTGGGAACATCACAAAGCAATATTTCCCAGCACCTGGCTATTCTGCGCGATAAAGGAATACTCGCCTCGCGTAAAGATGCCAACAAGGTGTTTTATCGTGTGAGTGATACACGTACACTGCGCTTGATTGGCATGATGCAGGAAGTGTTCTGTTCTACCAAAAAGATACATGATTAAACCTGTTCAGGGTTGAATTACTTATAACTTGATCCAGGTTCTATGGAACAATTAATCGAATTTGCAGGCAACCACCTGTTCCTGGTAGCTGCCTTTTTTGTGGTTTTGGCGCTTGTTATCAAGGCTGAATTCGAACACCAGTCGGGTAAAGCAAACCAGATGGACCCGACGGCAGCGATTCGGCTAATGAACAATGATGACGCTGTCGTACTGGATGTACGTGAGGCGACTGATTTTAACAACGGTCATATCAAGAACGCTAAAAATGTTCCGCTTACATCATTAAAAAGCCAGCTTGATGGCCTGATGAAAGATAAAAACAAGCCCGTGCTGGCCTATTGCCGCAGTGGTAATGTTTCGGGCAAAGCCTGTAGGATTCTAAAGAGTTCCGGTTTCAGTAATGTGCATAATCTTGCTGGCGGAATTTTGAACTGGCAAGAGGCTAATTTGCCGCTCACCAAAAAATAAACTTCAAACACTAATCTAGAGAAATCATCATGGCCGAGGAAAATCAACCAGCGCAAGGGCAAGGGCAAGCCGAGGGGCGGGCGCAGGAACAGCAATTTTCAATACAAAAGCTATATTTAAAAGACGTATCATTCGAGTCGCCCAATTCACCAACAGTTTTTGCTGACGGCGAGTGGCAACCAGAAGTAAATATTCAACTGAACAGCTCAAATAAATCAATCGGCCAGGATACATTTGAGGTTGATCTGAAAATAACCGTCACCGCAAAACAGAACAAGAAAACGGCTTTTCTGGTTGAGCTGACGCAATCAGGCATATTTACCGTCGCAGGTTTCGAGCAGGATAACTTGAGAGGCATGCTTGGCGCATTTTGTCCGGAAACGCTTTTTCCGTTTGCGCGCGAAGCCATAGCCGAACTCGTGAGCAAGGGCGGTTTTCCACCGTTACTGCTTGCACCGGTGAACTTCAATGCCCTGTATATGCAACAAGCGCAGCAGCAACAGGCAGCGGCAGCTGCTCAGGATACTGCTCATTAAGTAATTAGGGCCTGTTGACACTATGCGGATACCCTTCGACAGCGGCCTTTTTTTTGCAGGACAAGGCGCACTGAGCGCCGTGTGCCTGGTGTACATAAGCGAAAGTGCAACGCAATCCTGCGGAAAAATAGCCCCGTCCCTTCGGGTTGGCCCTCCAATGCAGCCATGCGGCGTTGCGCATCGCTTATTTGGAACAACCAAAGTGCGCTCAGCGCGCCTTGCCTGGCTGCATTGGAGAGCCGACGCTGGGCATTCGCATAGTGTTAACAGGCCCTGGTGAGTACGCAACATAAAACCGTTGCTGTTCTGGGTGCGGGCTCATGGGGTACTGCGCTTGCGATACATCTGGCGCGGGCGGGATTGAATGTCAGGCTTTGGGGTAATCACCCCGAACATGTCCAAGTCCTGCAGAAAGAACGCTGCAATCAAAAATACCTCCCTGACGTTGCTTTTCCGGATAATCTGGAACTGTACAGCAGCCTGGAAGATGCGCTGAGCGGTGGCAATTTGCTGGTCCTGATTGTTATACCCAGTCATGCCTACCGGTCTTTCCTGGAATCTTCTTCTTCACTTTTCAACGAAGAGATGTCTATTGCATGGGCCAGTAAGGGCCTGGAAGAGGGTACCGGTAAGCTGCTGCACCAGGTTTTCAATGAAGAACTACCCCAGTGCAGCAGGCTGGCAGTCATTTCCGGCCCAACATTTGCAAAAGAGGTAGCGCGTGATTTGCCAACAGCGATAACTGTCGCTTCTGACATAGAAGAAGTAGCAAATGAGTGGCGTGACTGTCTGCATAATGGTTATTTCCGCGCCTACACCAGCAATGACGTTGCCGGCGTTGAGCTGGGCGGGGCTTTGAAAAATCCACTGGCAATCGCGGCGGGTATTGCTGACGGGCTCGGTTTTGGCGCTAATTCCAGGGCGGCGTTGATTACTCGCGGTCTGGCCGAGATGATGCGCCTGGGTGAGGCCATGGGCTGTAATCGTGATACCTTTATGGGACTTGCCGGTTTGGGCGACCTGGTGCTGACCTGCACGGATGATCAATCGCGTAATCGGCGCACCGGCTTGTTGCTGGCGCAAGGTCTGAGCAAAGAGCAAATTGCAGAAGAAATCGGCCAGGAAATCGAAGGAGTACGTTCTTCCCTGGAATCAGTCAGGCTTGGTCAGAAGTACCAGGTCGAATTACCCATCATAGAGCAGGTCCATAAAGTGCTGTATGAAGGCTTTCATCCGCATGATGCGGTGCGTTCGTTGCTGGAGAGAAAATCCATCGCGGAGCTGATCTAGCCCGCTTCGTGCAATACGCGGCCTAGAGTAGTTTCACTGTTTCATCAGTAAAATTGTTCTGTCTCAGACCCTCATAAACCACGACAGCCACTGCGTTGGACAGATTCAAACTACGGCTGTTTTTCAGCATTGGAATGCGAAGTATCCTGTGCTGATCGAGTGAGTCCAGGTAACTGTCAGGCAGTCCTCGTGTTTCAGGGCCAAAAACCAGTGTATCGCCAGCCTTGATACACGCATCTGTGTATGATCTGGTACCGCGTGTCGATATTGCATAAATATCGCCGCTGGTACTGCATGCCGACGCCAGATCAGGGTGCGTTTCGACCTCTGCCCATTCATGGTAATCCAGTCCGGCGCGCCGTAACTTCTTGTTACTCAAGTCAAAACCCAGGGGTTCAACCAGCTGGAGACGGCAACCCGTGTTCGCACACAGGCGGATAATATTTCCGGTGTTGGGCGGTATTTCAGGCTGGTACAACACGATATTGAACATGGATGGATTTTATCTTTTATTTTGGCTTCAATTGCCATAAATGCATGCAGAAAACAGTATTAATAGTGTGTTCTGCTATATATGGTAGATGGGGAACATTTGCTAAAAACGGGGCGAACTATGCCTGAAATTGTGATGAAACGGGACATAGAACACAAATCTACATTGCTGCTTGTCGATGATGATCCATTGATTGTTGAAAGTCTTGGCTTTATGCTCGGACAGTATTATCATGTGGTCACAGCAGGTACCAGAGATGCAGCTAAACGGAAGTTAGCAGAGCTGGCACACTGCCCGGACATGGCGCTGGTCGATCTCGGCTTACCGCCATACCCGCACAAGCCAGAGGAGGGCTTCGAGTTGATCAAGGAACTGATTAACAATAATCCAACGATGAAAATTCTGGTGCTGTCAGGCCAGGATAATGATGTCAATATCCAGCATGCACTGACATTAGGCGCCGTGGATTTTATTGCCAAACCGGCAGACCCCGACTTGCTGTTGAGCCGCTTACAGCATCAGCAACGACTCCATACGATTGAGATCAAACGCGAAACACATGCAAATACTCGCCTCATAGGTTGCAGCGCAGGCATTGAAGCTGTGCGCAACCAGATTCAACAATTTGCCGACTCACCGTTTCCGGTGCTGATCGAAGGTGAATCGGGAACAGGTAAAGAAATGATTGCGAAGGCGCTGCATGAGAGCAGCAAGCGCAAGCATGAACCCTACATGGTGATTAATTGCGCATCCATTGCGCCGGACTTGCTAGA
>Ga0316192_10000306_pt1 | contig 34917 bp, 54 predicted proteins | sample MerIslwburrow_MG_FD_204931 | JGI IMG/M metagenome (GOLD analysis project Ga0316192, IMG submission 204931) | Coastal sediment microbial communities from Maine, United States - Merrow Island worm burrow | ecosystem: Environmental > Aquatic > Marine > Coastal > Sediment | place: USA: Maine...
TAGAGGGCAACGGCACACGAGACGCTACAAACACTGGCGACCTGGATATTATAGGGCAAGCAAGATCAACAACAACGCCGGATATTGGTTGCTGGGAGTACCAGGCAGCAGTAGGCGTAACGCTAGATCAATGGGATAGAGGACAACCAATGCCGCATCGGGAAAAAATTGGAATAGCCAACTATTAATAAAATAACATGATTAATTTACAGAAATATAGTGGAATAAAGATAGCAGATTGTTTTAGCTCTGCATGTAACCTATTAGGTGGGCTAATTGTGACCTTATTGGCAGCATCTGCGTGGATAACTCATATTATGATTTGCCTGGATGAGCAAAAATATGAGTTTTTATTTTTTGGAGCGATAGTGTTTCCAGTTGGCATCTTTCATGGTGCTGGCGTTTGGGTTGGTATATGGTGATTATTCAAGATTTTTAATACACAGTATAATTAATGGGGATCGTAAGATGACCGCAGGAACAAGACCAACGAGAAGGCCAAGAAAAAAGCCGAAAAAGAAGCCTCGAAAATGACTGAGGCACAGATAGTTGTTTCAATAATGGCATTGTTATTTATTCTGATTGCATATGCCAGCAAATCAACAACTTATATTGCATTAGCATGTGTATACGCAATTAGTGCAGTGTCACACTGGGTATTTGAGCAAGTACCAACATGGTCTGTATGGTGGCCAGCCCTATATTCAACGCTCGATATTTATGCATTAATTACTATTGCAGCATGTGGTGATATGCGCAAAAAACTCAACATATGGCTATTATCTGCATTAATAACAATGCATGGGTTGCTTGCATGGGATTTATTCCACGGTACGAATATGGTTTTTCTAGTCTATTATCAAGTAATAATGGCTATAATTGCAGGACAAATAATCGTGGGGTTTTGGGATGCGATCGCCGAATATAGGAGAGTTAATCGCCCTGCTGATCACTATAATAAACATGGGCATCATGTTAAAAACCATCATCAGGGCGCTACATCATGAGTGGAGACGCATTAGAAAACGCCGGAACGATAGCTAGTGGTGGTACGCTCATTGTAGGCTCATTGGCTTGGATAGAGGTTAATTCCACGGCTTTAAGCGTTATAATCATGGCGTTTACCGCATTAATGACAGCTATATTCTATATAGCATCTCTAAAATTAAAGCGGCAGGACATGAAGGAGCAAGCAAAGCGACAAGTGATAGATGAATTTTATGAAAAAATCAGCAATGTAGAGGCAGACACTCATGAAAGGATAGCCGCAAAGCAAATGTTAAAAACCGTTATGAATCGCAGGGATATATGATTATGAATCAAGCAGGCAAAGGCGACGCACGCAGACCTCAATATGTATCAGATGATGAGATGACAGAAAGATGGAATCTTGCTTTTGGTGGTGTTGAGGAAAAACCAGACAAAGATGCCAGCACAACCAAGAAAGGCATAGAGGCAGGTAAGGCTTTGGAATTCACGCACAGTGAAAGTGCTGCTAATTGTTCCACGTGAAACGTATATGACTGAAAAGCAAGGAAAACAAAACGGAAGGCCTACAACATGGTCTGAAGAGCTTGAAGAGCAGGCCTGGGCTTATATTAATGGCGGTTGGGAAAAAGAAGAGCATGCGGTTCCAAGTGTGGTTGGATTGTGTAAAGTATTAAAGCGAGGAAAATCAACGCTTTACGATTGGGCAGAAGATAAAGAGAAAGGGTTTTCGGATATATTAGCTGCAATTAAGGAAGAACAAGAGCTTGTAACGTTCAATAAATCATTGAAGAATGAATATAATGCAACTATAGCAAAGCTTCTATTGGGCAAGCATGGATACCATGACAAACAAGACAACACCAATGCTGGACCAGATGGCGGCCCTATCCAAGTAATAGATGCAACTCAGCTATCCACAGAAGCATTAAAAGAGTTAGTACAGGCACGTGCAAAATCTAGCACTGACTAACCATGACTGGGTGGCAATAGATAGGGAGCTATCATCCAGAAGCCTCAGTGAGTTTGTACAAATGGCGTGGCATGTACTCGAGCCTAGTCAGCCATATGTCCACGGATGGCACATAGATGCATTAACAGAGCACCTTGAGGCCGTCACATCAGGTGATATCACAAGGCTCCTGATTAACATCCCGCCTGGTACAATGAAGAGCATGCTGGTTAGTGTGCTGTGGCCAGCCTGGGAGTGGGGGCCAAAGGATATGCCTTCGATGCGTTATGTTGGTGCGTCTCATGAGCAGAGCCTATCTATCAGAGATAATCTGAAGATGAGACGGCTAGTAGAATCAGAATGGTATCAAGAGCGCTGGCCAACCCCATTAACAAGAGATCAAAACGCTAAAATAAAGTTTGAGAACCAGAAGACCGGATTCAGGCAAGCATGTGCAGTTCAGTCTATGACAGGCAATAGAGGGGATAGGGTGATCTGGGATGATCCTCATAGTGTAGAGGCTGCATTATCACCTGCTTATAGAGAAACGGCCTTACGTGTCTTTACCGAAACACTTCCAACCAGATTAAACAACCCTGATAAGTCAGCAATTATTATCGTTATGCAGCGGCTGCATGAAGAAGATGTGTCAGGGCATATTATAGCCAATGACCTAGGTTATGAGCATTTAATGCTGCCTATGGAGTTTGAGCCAGAACGCAGATGTACGACTTCAATAGGGTTTATCGACCCACGAACAGAAGATGGAGAATTGCTTTTCCCTGGTAGATTCCCACGTGAGGTGGTCGAGAGGGACAAGAAGGTGATGGGTACAATGGCTACAGCGGGCCAATTCCAGCAACGGCCAGCCCCACGGACAGGTGGTTTTTTCAAGTGGGAGGCATTAGAGGTTGTGAAAGCCTCACCAGTGATAAAGCATGCCATAAGATATTGGGATAAAGCAGGCACCAAAGATGCTGGGTGCTATACTGCTGGTGTTAAGATGGGAATTGGTGATGATGGACTTTGGTATGTCCTTGATTCTGTGCGCGGTCAGTGGGCTGCTGCTGAGAGAGAAAAGGTAATAAAGCAGACTGCTGAGACAGACGGAAGGAAAGTCAAAGTGTGGATTGAGCAGGAGCCTGGGAGTGGTGGGAAGGAATCTGCAGAATCAACAATTAGAAATCTTGCTGGATTCACGTGTCGCGCTGAGAACCCAACAGGAGACAAAGCAGTACGTGCGGAGCCGTATTCTGTGCAAGTAGAGGCCGGAAATGTTAAAGTTCTATGTGGTGAGTGGAATGCAGAATTTATAGATGAGCACAAAAACTTCCCAAATGGCAAATATAAGGATCAGATTGATGCATCATCTGGTGCGTTTAATCGTTTGGCAAGTAGAACGCGAATCAACATTGGATAATCAATGAGTATATTTAAACCCTGGACATGGGGCAAAAAATCCCACGTTGAAACCAAAGCTTCAACTAAGGTTCTAGGACTGTCTGAAGAATTAGGCTCATTTCTCAAGTTTGGCACTACAGGAACTGCTGCGACTGCAACCAGCGCAATGGATTTATACAACAAGTCATCAGCTGTTAGCATACCGATTAACTACATTTCTGAGGCATTTTCCTCAATCAACCCAGTGCTAAAGGACGGATCAGAAATAATATCTGATCATCCTGTTTTAGATCTTCTGCAGTCACCAAGCCCGTTTTATAGCCAGGATCTGTTCTTAGAAAACCTGGGCAAGAATTATCTAATAACCGGTGAGACAGAGCTTGTAGCTATTGGAAATATCAACCGGCCACCTATAGAGCTGCAGCCAATTAACCCAAAGAACGTAACTATTAATGAGGGTTCAGGTGGTCTTGCGCTGGCAATGATAGTCTCAGGCGAGACATTAGCCGGAGTTTATAACATCATAAGGAAAGGGCGAGGTGTTAGGTATGTCAGGGGTAATCTAACAGAGATTAAACAGATACGTAATTATTCAACTAGGGATAATTCATTAATTCGCGGCCAGTCCCCATTGGTTTCAGCCTCAGCTGAGGCCAGGCAGCATATAGAGGGCAACAACCATAATGTCTCGCTGTTGATAAATGGCGGTAGAGTCTCATTAGTGTTCCATTTCGATGAAGATATGGGAATAGATGACTTTGATGCCACTAAAGCCAGGGTAATAGAGCAATATGGTGGAGCGCAGCAGGCTGGAAAGATCGGTGTAACATCAGGAGGCAAGCTAGACATCAAGGAATTAGGCATTAACAACAAAGATATGGATTTCTTCAACCTCCAGTCTATGGCCAAACAGACAGTAGCACTTCAGTATAAATTCCCTCTACCTCTAATAACGGTAGAAGCATCGACTTTAAGTAACTACAAAGAATCAAAGGCCGCATTATATGATGATGCTGTTCTGCCACTGGCTGATAGGATCTTTGGCGGCTTGTCTGACTTTCTACTGCCTAGATATGGGCTTGATCCTAGCAAGGTAAGAATCACCTACGACATGGATCAGATCACGGCGCTATCAAGCAGGCGCAATGAAGAGCTGAAGCTACGAAAAGAATTGAACCTTGAAACAACAAATGAGATGAGGACGCTAATAGGTCGCGAGGAAGTCGAAGGCGGTGATGCTATATTGGTGCCTGCTAATATGGTGCCTATGGGAACAGATTTGTTTACAGACGACAATACGCCGGATAATGCTCTGGCCAGGGACACTGAAAAGTGAAAGTTTGGATTTGCGGGAAGCATAAGAGCTTAGGAAAAGACTCAAATGGCACAGAATATACGTCTTGGGAGTTCCAAGGTGTTTTCAGAACTAAAGATCTTGCCATTAATGCATGTAAAGATGAGAATTATTTCATCGGGCCAGCGGTGATGGATGAGCCGCTACCTGATGAGGAGCTTGATTGGCCTGGTGCTTATTATCCAAAAGAAAAGAGGGAAGAATAATTGTCAGCCAACGAAGCACGCAGAGACCTAAGCGAGAAAATCAGGCTAGAATTACAGCTAGCTAGTGAGATTCGCTCGATTCATCGTCAGATCGTGCGTCAGACAATTAAAGAATATAGTGCAACAGGCAGGCCATTTGATGCAAAAAACCTTTCTGATGAGCTTACAAGTACACTAAAAGACCACTATGACCATGTTGGCATGTCATTTGACAATCAAATAACTGACATATTACCAAGTGACATTGAGGCCACAGAGGAAGAAAGAGCGGCAATTACAGCTGCCCTGACTACATTCTTTGCCTTAAGAGCATTAGAGCAATCAGAGATCATTACAGCCACAAATCAGAAGGATATAGATGATTCTATTGATCAGTCCATAATGATGAGCCAAGAGGCAGAGGAGCCACAGACAAGGATAGATCTGGCATTTGTCGCTGGTGCTATACTTAGTCGAAAGCTTAATGGAAGAGTTTCAGGTATCGCGACTCTAGAAACTCAGTCTGTAGCAGAAGCCGCGAAAGCTACAGAGGCGCAGATACTTACGTTTCAGCCTCCTAGTGTTACAGGTGGAACGCCTAGAGAAGCTCCAGTAACAAAAGAATGGGTTACAGTGGGTGATGAGAGAGTAAGAACTGCGCATATCGGAGCAGATAGCCAAGTGCAAACACTTAATCAACCCTTTGTAGTGGGTGGTCAGTTGCTTAGATGGCCAGGAGATACAAGTTTAGGGGCTACGCCTGGTAATGTCATTAATTGTAGGTGTAGTTCAGTCGTAAACGCACAAAATGTGTTCGCTATCCGCAGGCAAAGAGGTGAGTTGCCTATGATAGATCAAACGGCAAGTGAGCAGCTGCTTACAAGTCTTGGATAAACTTAGTAAACGAGGTAATAAAGATGGCACGTAGATATTCAATTGATGGGCAGGATACCAATACTGCTTCAACTTCAATCCTTGGCCTGACTAGTGCGGCTACTGTGCGCCCTATGATTTATGATCTGATTCTGGGGAGTGATGCAGCACCTGCAGACAATGCGGCTGAGTACGTTTTGCAGCGCTATACTGCTGCAGGTACTGCAACCGCAGTAACGCCACAAGCTCTTGATCCTGGTGATCCTTCTGCTTTGGCTTCTGCTGGTGAGGCTCATACCGTTGAACCCACCTATACCGCAAATGCAATTATGCTTCAGTTTGCTACCAATCAGCGTGCAACTTTCCGTTGGGTAGCTGCTCCTGGTGGTGAGATAAAACTCCCAGCTACTGCTGCTAATGGTGTTGGAATAAAGGTTATTGGCATTGCTGGATCAGCTGTCAATACTAATGTCTGCATGCACTTTGAAGAGTAATGTTTCTTCCTGAGCGAAGCCCTAAAGGGGTTATCCTCCAGGATGGCAAAGAGATTGCTGACACATTGCAATGTGTTCACTGCGGTGGGCATTTTGTGAGTGTGAAAGGCTCTGGTATGCGTAGGGGTTGGTGCAGACATTGCAATGGGATTACTTGTGGATCTCAAGCTTGTGATGTATGTGTGCCTTTAGAGAAGCAGCTTGAGCAGATAGAGAAAATAGAGCGGGAGTTAATTAGGCTGTGAGATTATGGCAGTATCCTAGTTTAACTGAGCCTGTAAGTCAGGAAGGCGAAAACATCACTTTAGATAAGTGGTGGCAGGAAACTGCGCGCCCTGTTTTCGATAGAAGGCTGCCTACTGCGTTAATGTTCACTGCTGCTGTATTGGTGGAGTTAGTATCACCTCCAGCACTGGCAGATATTGGGTGGTTGCCACCAACAGAGCAGCCTGTAAGGATAGAAGCAAGACAAATTCCTACAGGCCTGTCTTTTGTTGACATTGTTTCTGAAGTTCTCCCAGAAATAGCATGGACTCAGCCAACTTCTCAGCCAAAGATAGATGTTAGTAGGGAGCAGTTTACTTACCCGAGTCTTTCGTTTGTTCAGGTTATTGCCCCACCGGTATCATTAGATCAGTGGGGGCAGCCAACCAACCAGCCGAGGATAGATATAGAGCGTAGTCAGTACGCCTATCCTGGGTTATCGTTGGTCGAAATTGTTGTACCTCAGGTATTTGTAGAGCTTGATAAGTGGTATAGACCACTACAAGAGCCGTTCTTTATACCTGATAATACCCAGTATCTTAGCCCTGTTGCACCTTTTGCGCCTATTACTGAAGTAATACCCGTATCTTTGCCTGGTAAATTATGTGGCGATGTATCAATCGGGGTAAAATTAGGTGGTGATATCACAATGAGCGTGAAAATAGCTGGTGATGTGACCTTAAATCCCGCAATTGACGGGACAATTACCATAAGAAGCTGCTGATGGCGAGTCTACTTGTAAATAGTGATAACGTAATCCAATTAACTGAGTTGAAGAATCTTGTTGATGGCGCGTATTTAAACGGTGCTACCGTAACAGTGACTATCGTTGATTCTGATGGTGTTGACGTTACAGGCGAGACATGGCCGTTATCAATGCCATATGTGGCGAGTTCAGACGGTGTTTACAGGGCGAACCTTGCAGACACGATATCTTTTGTCGCCGAGTGTAAATACACCGCTACAGTAATTGCAGATGCAGGCGCAGACGGTAAGCGAGAATGGGTTACAGATGTAATTGCTAGGGTCAGTGTTGGTTAACGGGGAATAAAATGGCACATATTCACACATTACCAGACGGACAAAAAACAGGCACAGAGATAATTGATCCTGATGACAATGAATTACACTGGCATTTAGTCAGCGAAGATAAAACATCATCCAGTCCATTTGGGTTGGAACATACGCATATATTAAATGGCGTGGAAACATCAGGTCCAATTCAAGAAAAGGCGCAAGACATGAGTATTGAAACTAAGCAGGCTGGCGGTAATATCCTAGAAGCTAAGCAGATCAGCAGGAACGGTGAGCCTGTAGGGATTCTTAAGGGCTACATAGCCACATGGGATCTAGACAGGGGGCTTGATAGATTTGTTCGCGGTGCATTTGCTGAATCACTGGAGCGCCACAGAAAAGATAATCGACCTATTAGGTTAAAAGACCATCATGGTCGTACTGTGGGCGGATTTCCCATTGAGACTGTTGTGGAAAATGATATCGGCTTACTTGGTATTGGGGAGGTAAATCTAGACGTTCAGCAGGGGCGTGAGCTTATGTCACTTGCAAAACAGGGGGTGCTTTCTGACTTCTCTGTAGGATTCACCTCAATTGAAGACTCCCTGGATAATGGAATCCGGGTTATTCATAAGGCTGAGATATGGGAGGGATCTATTGTCGATGAGCCGATGAACCCGAGCGCAATTGTGACTGAAGTTAAAGCTGCCGTTCCGTTTCAAGATTTACCTTTGGCTTCCAAAGATCGAGCATGGACTGCAGACGCGGCAATTTCTAGGGTTCGCGAGTTCACAGATTCAACAGATGAGCCTGGTTCAAAGTATCGTCGTGCTTTTGTATGGTTCGATAGTGCTGATGCCAGTAATTTCGGAGCCTACAAGTTACCTATTGCTGATGTAATCGACGGGAGACTGACGGCTGTGCCAAGGGGTGTATTTGCCGCTGCCGCTGCTGTACAAGGCGCTAGAGGCGGTGTAGATGTACCAGATGCAGACCGCGCTGGTGTGATACGGCACTTGGAGAGATATTATGCAAAGATGGGGCTAGATAGTCCGTTTGGCGATGAAAAACAATTCTTTGTTGCTGATGATGTTAAGGAATGGACAGAGCGAGATATAGAGAAATTCCTGAAAAAAACAGGATGCATGTCTAAATCAGCCGCCAAGCTTCTATCAGATCGGCTCGAAGAGAAGGAAGAGCAAGAAGAGACACTAGAATTAGATGCAATGCGTGAGTTAGTTGCAGAAATGAAGGCTTTTAAGTCTGAGATGGCTAATTAATGTTAAAGATTATGCAGGTCTTACGAGGCCTGCATAATCTTATGCCATAAGTATTTATGGCAACGGCTTTTCAGCAGCGCCATTTTTACCTCCACCGCCGTCCCCACCACCGGGAAAGCACTGAATTACTGTTGACCCACTACCCGCACCTATTTTTGCGGAGGCAAAACCGGATGGAAAGCTCACTTTGCAGTCCGCATCTCCTTGGACAATCTCTTTTTTAGTTACAATCCAAGGTTTTTCTTTTGTAAAAAGGTACTTCAACACATATAAATTCATATTTATCTCCTATAGCTTCCTAAGCCGCTTCAACTGCTTATTATCAGGCTCTATCTCTACAGCAAGATCTAGCAGTTTTACACGAGTTTCTGGCATTACCGATACCCGAAAATCAACAAATCCATCCTTGCTCCTATCCTTCCTGAGCCTGCGCATCGATTCTGCTTCTTTAGTTGGTTTTGTCATAATTGCAGCCTATCATTCCACCCATTCGGAGTTATACAGCATAGTTATGTCTAGCCCCTGTTATATGGCTAAGACACCTTTCTGTGGGCCTCAAGATGGCAAAACAGGTTTTCTATTTCTCTGTGCCATTCATCTTTTATATTCATAGCTGGTTTTGTTTTTTCGTAAAATTCTCTTGGGTTGTCACCAAACTTATAGCTCATGGCAATCCAATCAATCACCATGTGGACGATGTCATTATAAGTTCCCACCGTCTCATGGTGATGAGGGTTGCTTGCCTTATGGTTCTCCCATGCCTCATCGAATCCACTGTTTTTCTTGTCCTCTGGGGTTACTGGATAGAAGTTGTCCCTATACTGCACAAACTCATCTTTGCTTAGTTTTGAGAGATCATGCCTCTCAACCTCAGCTCTGATTGTGTGCCATGCGAAATCATCGCCTACCCACCACTCTTTCCCATCACACGCTAGCGATAGCTCATCAAATGCTTTGGCTACGTTTTGAACATGCTCCTCTACATAGTCCAAGTATTGCCGGGTTGCATCTATGTAATCCTGTACCTGCATTCTGTCTATAAAAGCCATAATCAAATTATCTCCATGTAGCCATATAACAAAGCAAATCCACCGGAGTGCTTCGTCATTAGTTGTTTAAATTGGCACCGAGCGCACCCGGTGATTATGCAACGTTATGCAGTAAACAATCCGGCATAGTTAGCCCAGAAATATATCTGGTATGCTAATGCCGGTGTGGAAATGTAGGTATTCGTGAATCCGTGATTCCATATGTGCAGTATCGGCACTGGGGTTTTCATCTCATTGCCAGCGCAAATTGAGATAAACTTAAAAAAGAAGTGCAGCGAAATAGTTGCGCTCAAAACAAAAAGTAATGTTTGCATAACAATTAGCTCCAGCGGACAGTCAAACGCCGTCCGGGTTTGTGGTTAATTTATGGCTCAGTGTTGGCGTTTGTCTGCCGCTGAGCATGGCGTTAGATTGCATCAAACTCTTCTTCTAGCTTTTGTAGTTCAGCAGCCAGCCATTCTCGCTTTTCACCCAAATGGCGCTTAAACATGTCATCCGGCACGTTCATCCAATTTCTTTCATCACGCAGCCCATCAAGCGTGCTTTTGTAATCATCCATTCTGCTCTTTAATAATTTTGCCTTTTTAAACAATTCATTTTTCATTTCGTGCCTCCGTTATGGGCGCAATCTAACAACGGCAATCAAGCGGTGACGTGTTTGTCATCCGCACATTTAATCAAAATGTCTGCACACGCAGCTTATTGCCCACATTAGGTGTAGTCCCGCATCATGCTCTCAGTAATGAAATAGGCGTACTGCTGCGGCCTATTTTCGGCAACCCATTTCAAGAGTTGTTCCAAATCAACTTCTGTGCAGTTATATCCGGCTTCGTTTTTTGCATGTATTACCTCTCTACCAAAACCTTCCCACTCTTCTTCTGGCTCGTGGTGGGCGTATTTTCCAGTAGTCTTTCTAATTGACACTTCCATTTCTTCTGCGTATTCGGTAACTCCACACATAACAATCGGCTCAACCTGACCCGCTGCTTCGGTAGTTGAGTTTTGTCTCTGTTCATCTTTCATCTTGGGTGTCCCCTGTGTTCTATTCACGCGGGCAAGTTAGCCTAAGCGTTATAATGCACTATAACATATAACGCGTTAACATCAAGTGGTTTACCTATCCCCAACAGTTTGAATATCCCTAATATCTTGACATTCTTATCAAAGACGACCAAAATTACTATTGATACCGAATGCTGGCCGGTGAGATGCCGGAAAGCATAGGCTAGTGGGATGCTGGACATCGGAAACGTGAAAGTTAACCCGACAACAGGAGGACATTATGTCCGATCCCACTATGGCCGATGTAATGAGCGGCGTAAAAGAACTCCGCGAAGAGTTTGAAAAGAAATCACCCGATTTCGAGAAAATCAACAAGATTGAAGCTGATCTTGAGAAGCATGAAGAGAAAAACCAGGAGCTACTTGCCGAAGTAAAGCAGAGCGAGAAGCGTGAGGAAGAGATGAAAGAGCGCATGGATGTGCTAGAAACTGAACTAGCCCGTTCAGGCGCTGGTGAAGGCAAGAATTACAAAGAGTCTGAAGAGTACAAAGCTCTTGATCTATTTGTAAAGCAAGGCGCGTATGCCATTACCCAAGAACAGAAAGCAATTCTCCGTACTGATAGTGATGTACAGGGCGGTTTCTTGGTGCCTGTTGAGATGGATAACGCCATTACAAAGAAGATCACCGAGATTTCAAATATTCGGTCTATTGCTCGAGTTCGCACCATTGGTGCTAAATCCCTAGAAGTACCGGTACGCAACACTATTCCTGCTGCAACCTATGAAGGCGAAGCAGAAGAGGGTGGCGAAGATACCAGCACATACCAGAATGAAACCCTAACGGCTTTCCGCCAGACCGTCACCATTCCTATTACTCAGGATATGTTGATGGATGCGGCATTCAATATGGAATCCGAGATCATGGGCGATGGTGGTGAATCTTTTGCTCAGGGCGAAGGTGCTGCATTTGTCGTAGGCACTGGGTTTAAACAGCCTGAAGGCTTTACCGTTGATTCGCGCACTGTAGCAGCTGCACGCACATCTGCATCATCAGGCACCGTTGGGTTTGATGACATTATGAACCTGACTGGTGATCTGAAGACTGGTTACAATCCTGTTTACGTGTTCAATCGCACCACTCTAGCCTTTCTGCGCACCCTCAAGGGCGGTGATGGGCATCCGTTGTGGCAGCCAGGAATGAATGGCGTAGTGATGAACACCATCAACGGCTTCCCTTACCTAATCGCCAATGATATGCCTGATATCGCAAGTACTACCATTCCGGTAGCATTTGGCGACTTCGCACGTGGTTACACCATTATTGACCGTACCGGAATGGCCGTGATTCGTGATGAGGTAACTCAGAAGAAGAAGGCAATCGTAGAATTCACCTTGCAGCGTTGGAATACTGGTCAGGTTACTCTGCCAGAAGCCATCAAACTGCTAAAAGTTAAAGCTTAAGGAGGCTGACATGGCTGAATTTGACCTACATTCAAATGTAAAGCAGGAAGTTGCCCTGGATGCCCAGGACATTACTACCGATACCACTACTGTTGGTAATATCATTGATACTCGTGGTTTTGAGTCCCTTGAGTATTTTATCCAATCAGGAACTATCACTGATGGCGCTTATGCTCTGAAACTGGAGCAGGGAGATGACTCTGCATTGGCTGATGCCGCAGATGTTCCAACTGCTGAGGTCTTGGGTGTTCTAACGGGCTTTGTGGCTGCTGATGATGATGCCGCTAAGCGTGTTGGTTCGATTGGAAAGAAGCGCTACCAGCGTCTTTCCATCGTATCCACAAGCACCTCAACAGGTGGAACTAAGTTCTCATCTGTGGCGGTACTGGGTAATCCACAATCTGCTCCTACTGACGAGTGATAGCTAAGGGGAGGTCTTCGGGCCTCCCTTTAATTGAGGGTAGCTAATGACAACCAAGATTAAAATCAGATTTCTTGTGCCAGGAACATGGGGCGATGAGCCGCAGGACCCTATCTTTGACGTAGAGGCCGGTGAGGAGCGCGAAGTAACTCCACGCCTTGCTAAAGATGCAACTGATGCAGGTAAGGCTGAATACGTTAGAGAGAAGCAGAAGCCTGGGCCAAAGCCTAAAGCAGAAGAACGTAAAAAGCCTGGGCGTAAGCCTAAAGCTGGCCCTGTAGAAAAAGCTGAAGGTAATGGCTGATTGTATTTACCGTTTCGTTTCAGAGAAAGCTTCGCCGGTTACATTGGCGGTAATGAAGTCATATCTGAAAGTTACCGCAACAGCTGATGATAAGCTGATTCAATCAATGATTGACGCGGCTACTAAATGGGGCGAGAAATACACAGGGCGAGACTTCAGAGCTATTACATGGGAGCTTTTGTTGGATGGGTTCACAGATCGTATTGAGTTAAGACGTGATCCTGTAGATTCGATCATAACTGTAAAGCATCTCGTTAGCGCTAGCCTTGTGACTGTAGATGCGCCTACTTATTACCTGAAAAAGCTTACTCAATCTTCTGAGGTGCTGTTAAACGAGGATCAAGAGTGGCCAACAGATACAGATGATCGAGAGCAGGCCATAGAGATACGGTTTGTAACAACTGGGTATCAATGTCAGGACTCAATCATTGAAGCAGTCGAGCGGCATGTGGCATGGTGGTATAGGAATAGGGGTGATTGCTGTAATGAATCAGCAAAGAACTCTGGCGTAACCATCATATATGATCAATTTAGAATATCGAGAGTTTAGGGGTAAAAATTATGAGCGGTGAAAGTGTACTTAACTATTTTGAGCAGCCTGGTAGTGATCTGGATAATAAGCTTGTTCTTGGCGGTTCTGTTGAGACTACCGGTGGAGCTGATTTAAAGACCAAGCTTGTTACTGTGGCAATTGGCGATATATCAGCGGCTGGGAGCGTTTGGGTTGTTCCTGGAGTTGCCGGAACTATCGTTAAAATCAGCAATGTAATTGATGGTGCTATTACTGGTGCAGCCGCAGGACTAACATTCGAGATTGGCGGAACAGCCGTAACAGATGCTGCTATTTCTATCGTAGTTAGTGGGTCTGCTGCTGGTGTTGTTGATCAGTCGACACCTACTGCATTGAATGTAATCACCGCTGCTGAGGCTATTGAGATTGTAAAGGATGGCGCGAGTACTGGCGTTTCTAACGGCGTTGTAACTTTCGAGATTCTGCCTAGCTGATATGGTTGATACCGTACAAGTATTGCTTGTTGAGGATGAGTGGGCAGAAATAGCAAGAGGTGATTTTTCTGGCTATATCTCCAACAATACAGAGCACACTTTACGGTATCGATTAGGTGAGCAACAACCTGCTGATGATGACTGTTTTGGGCATAGGCTGCACCCTCAAGACCGTGTTCCGTTTACCGTTGGAGATGGAACAAGCCTGTGGGCAAGAGGATTTAGCGCACAATCATCAATTGCATTAACAAGAGGAAAGTGTGGCGCTGAGCTGGTTGTTGCTGGCGAAACATTTCCGGTAAATCAGGATGGATTGGAGGATACTTTGAGGCGAATTGAAAAACAATTAAGGATTGCCAATGTTCACCTGTCTTCAATGAGCGGTCAATGCGTTAGCAGCGAGGACGTGATTAATGGCTGAGCAAATTAGAGACGGTGAAGGATCGGGGCGTTTAGCTGGGGTTGACAAGAATCATCGGCTAAAAACCAATGCTCAGTCAAATTTTGCTGAAGAGATCGCCGCTCAAAATGAGAGGGCATATATCCTTCATGGTGAGTGCCATCTTTCTGCGTCTGCAAATGGCGGGTTTCTTGCCGTCAGAAATGACAGTACTGATGTATTGCTCGCAATATCACGCATTTATATTGACCCACATTTGCTTAGTGGTGACTTAATTATTTATCAAGTAAAAAACCCTACCATATCGAATGGAACGGACATCAGCGAGACTGGAATCGTCAATAAAAATTACACTTCAAGGCGCAGAATGATTGGCACCTTATGGATTTCCGATGGTTCTTCAGACTTGACATATACAGATGGCAGTAACTATCACGCATTCTCGGCGCAGTCATTAACATCAAAACAGCGTGACATGAAAGGTACAAACATCATTGGGCAGAATGATGTATTACTTTTTGGATGGAAAACAGCTGATGGTAGTAATGCAGTAGATGGGGAAATCGTATCTTTCAGTGTTAATTTGTATGAAGTCCCTGTTGAGGAGATTGGATAATGGGCTGGCCTATTGAAGATGGAAGAGGAACTGGAAACAGGGCAAGAGTTAATACAGAGGGGCAGCTCGAAGTTTTAGCAGTTTCTATCCCTGAAGATCGGCATATAAATTCAGAACACGAAGCAGTTTGGTCGTTACCTTTTGAGGGAATTGATCCAGTTGCGGCTGATGATTATTTTTTCTATATACAAAATACAGGTTCCAAAAATCTAGGTCTTACTGATTTTCGTATATCTTCTACAGTGGCTGGCACAGTAGAGATACATTACGTGACAGGAGTTCCTATTTTCACTGCTGGCGTTGATGTTGAGCCTGTTAGTAGATTCTTAGGAAGCAATAATGATCTTGGTGCCATAGTTAAAACTGACACTGACACTACAGGATTGGTCAATGAAGGGGTTCTTTTTTATATAGATATAGATGTTGCTGGAAAGCTTGAGCATCTTAAAACATCATCAAATATTATCATTCCACCAGGGCAAGGGATCGCCATGTTATGGGATCAGGCGACCGGCATATTGAAGGGCGTGGTTAGCGTAGTTGAGTTACAGGAACCATAATGCCTGTTCAAGCAGAAATTATTGATCCAGCAACTGGACAAAAAGCCAGTGTTACACCGAGAGGTCAGCTTATTGTTGGTAGTATATCTTTCTCGGAGTCATTTATTGCCAATGTGGATACTGCTAATACGGCATTTAATTTGGTGTTACCAAAAGGTAATAAAAAATTTATTATTACTGGCATAATATTAGTTGGTGACAAGAGTATAAATACAAATATAGATGCAGTTGTTATTATATATGAGTCTTCAACACTAGCTGGTATTGTAGAAGATAACGCATTGTTAGATGTAAACGTTTCAAGGAGCACATCATTGCCAGTAATAGGGCTTAATTTGATCACTGAAAACGCAGCTAAATTTATTAATGTCAAATCATCAGATGTTAATATTAAAGTAACGCTACTGGGATTTTATATCACCGAGTAACCAATGTGGAGTTTATAAATGGCTGATCCTTTTTCCGAACATGAGTCTGGCCTTAGTTCACCAGCTACAAATGCGTTTGCAATCACGCCGCATGATACTAATGACCTTGCAACAACGCCAAGATTTTTAAATATTACGGTTGCTGGAAATATCAAAGTAGATACTGTAGGCGGTGATACAGCAGTAGTGTTGGCAGTTCCTGTTGGCCGGTTCGACCTTCGTGCTACAAGGGTATATGCAACTGATACAACAGCAACAGGTATTGTAGGGCTTTACTGATGCCTGTATGCAGTCAAATCAATCGCAAGCGTAGAAAGGTCTGCATTGGAGACTTAGATAGCTTGATAACTCTAGAGAATAGAAATATTCAAGCGCCTGAGTTTGACGAGATTGATTATGATGAGGTCTTTGTTCCTAGCGCTACAGTTTGGGCGCTCCTCGAAACGGTAAGAGGCAAGACATTCTTTGATGGGGCAAATACAGAAGTAGATGTTACCCACTGGGTATATATTAATTATGATTCAACGGTAACAGCTGAGACATGGATTAAGCTTGAAGATAGCAGGCGGCTAGATATTTTAAGAGTAGAAAATTTAGATGAAAGATCTGAGTTTATGCTTTTGCATTGTGTAGACCGTGGAGCTGTCGAGGCATCAAAATCATGACCGTCAAATTCACAGCAAGCCGCCAGAATGACAAGGTATTTGGGCGCATAGAGAACATCGGAAAACTGACTAAACGCGGCCTTCGTCAAGGAATGTTTAAAGCTGGCCATACGCTTATATCTTCTGCCAATGAGGAGATACTGAGGGGCGTGAAAAGCGGTAAAACATACATCCGCAAAGATAGGAGAGGCCGCTGGCGTAGGCATATTGCATCGGCACCAGGCGAGACGCATGCAAATATGTCAGGGATGCTTCGCAGATCGTTAAGTTTTCAGTTAAGAGGATCAAGTGAAATTGAGTTTGGGTATGGAGTGAGCAGCGGTAAAACGGCTCCAGACTATGCTGAATTTGTAGAATTTGGAACCTCGAAGATGAAGGCCAGGCCAAGCCTTAAAAACGCCTTAGAGGCTGAGCAAGGAAATCTTACACAACATTTTGAAAACGGGATTGTGAAGGAATTTAAGTGAGAGCAAGTGACATCATATTACAATTAGCAGCCAAGCTTCCGGCTTTGGTTGATGATTTCACTACGTCTTTTTCTGTCACCTCTTTGACTCGTAGCGGAACTACAGTAACTGCTACCACGTCCGCCGCTCATGGCTTAGCCGTAGGGAATGCGGTTAATATTGTCGGATCACAAACCCCTATCACTATTACCAGTATTGACCGGGTTGGAGTCGTTGCAACGATGGTAACAGCTGCTGATCATGATATGACTGAGGGTGCTTTTACTGAGGTTGAGATTAGCGGTGCAACTGAGGCTGAATTTAACGGGACATTTACACTGTTGCGAGTGTTAAACCGTAGAACAATCACTTTTCAGGTTGCAGACAGTGGCCCTACAAGCGCTACAGGGTCGCCTTTGTTGTTAAATGGATCTAGCCCACTCCAGAGCTATAACGGCCTTAAAGAAGTCACAACAGTCCCATCTACTACGACTTTTACCTATGAGATAACCGATACAACATTATTTTCCCCAGCATCCGGGACAATAACAGCCAAGACTTTACCGAGGATATCCGGGGCGGCTACTGATGAGCGCGCTTTAGCAAGCTATTCAAAGCAAGCGGGTGATGATGCGTGGTTGTATGTAGTGATGAATGATGTTGTAGCCAATAAAAGCAGAACTTTAGATATTGACGGAACAGACAACATTCAAAGAACCAATCATTTTAAACAGTTTGCAAGTCAGACGGTCAGTCTTTATGTGTTTATCCCGACATCTAGACAGATTTCAGGCAGATCAGCCAGGGATAGAGCAGAAGAGCTGTTAAAACCGATCTGTCAGAGCATTTTATTTGCCAAATTCGACAGTTTGTTGACGGCAGCCCAATACAACGCATTAATGTTTAATGAGGCTGGTTTTCATGGATACAACACAGCTTTCTATATTCACCGTTACACGTTTGAAATGACCTTATTATTCGGCATTGATGACACTATTGGCGCTGATGAAGATGTGGCTTTCCGTGATATTGATATGTCACAGTTGCATGATGTTGGTACAGGCGAGATAAATACACTTATTGACCTAGATGATGAGCCTCTTTAACTATGAAAACAATTAAACTGAAATTAAACAAACCAATGGCAGGCTATGAGGAAGGGCGCGAAGTAGCTATTGATGTTGATAGGAATAAAGTGCCTTTAAAGAGATTTTGGCGACGCCGCCTAAAAGATGCCAAAACCGATAATTGCGTGGAGATAGTTAAAGTCTCCAAACCAAAAACAGGAGACAAGTAATGCCTACTACTATTAGCCAGCCTAAGGTTACGGTTAACATCGTAAATGCGTCATCGACAGTAGAAAACACAGAGCAGCGTATTCTATTTGTTGGTCAAAAAACCGCAGCCGGATCGGCCACTGCTGGAGCGCTGGACGAAGCCATTGCAAACGGTGGCGCAGAAGATGCGCTTTATGGCCGTGACGGTATGTTGGCCACAATGATTCGAGCTTGCAAGGTTCGCAATCAACAAGTTCAGATTGATGCCATATCACTGGATGATAATGGTTCAACTTTCGCAACAGGAACAATTACCGTTGTCGGCACGGCTTCTGAAGCTGGAACTCTGACAGTAATTATCGGATCAGAACGAAACCACAAGTTTAGCGTGGCGGTTGCGGATACCGATGATGAAACTGCCGTTGCTGCCGCTATCGTTGCTGCGGTTAATGCCGATCTTGATGTTCCTGTAACCGCTGCCAACGTATTAGGGGTGGTGACATTTACCGCTATTAATACGGGAACCTATGGCAACAGCATTGCTATTGAAGTCAGGGGATCAGTAGCAGGCATTACTGGAACAGCAGTGGTTGGTATGGCTAGTGGTGCAACAGATCCGGTGCTGACGGGCGTATTCGATGTGATTGCTGATAGGCGCTATCAAGCTATTGTTTGGCCATACCCTGAGGATACAGCTGAGCTCAGGACGCTTCTTGATGCTCGTTTTAATGCAGATGGTGCTGTTCTCGACGGAGTAGGATTCACCGCACTGGCGGATACTGTTTCTAACCTAAAGGTATTGGGCGCTGCTCTAAATAGCGAAAGCCTCGTGATTATAGGTGATCAAAAGGAAACTGAAACAAACTATGCTGGGCCGTCCATCGTGGAAATCCCAATGGTTACCGCATCTCAGTTTGCTGGATTTAGAGGGCTGAGGCTAGATACAGATGGCTTCAGCATTGCTGATCTGGTAATTACTGCCAATGGTCCACTTGATAGTTTTGGTGGTCCTGCATTGGCCTCAAAGCCTTACTTCAATACGCCATTTGGCGAGCTTGTCCCAATGCAGACAGGGCGAGGATTCGATGATTCTGAAATTGAGGACTTGAAGGATAACGGTATTACGGTAATCGGCAATAATAGAGCAAACAACACCGTCATTTCAGGCGAGTTTGTGACTACATATAAAACCGATGTGGCGGCAAACCCTGATATCACATTCACATTCTTGAACTATGTCGATACTGCCAGCCAGGCCAGGGAATATTTCTTTAATAATCTTCGTGCTAGGTTCGCTCAGTCTCGATTGACCGAGGGCGATATCATTAAAGGCCGCGACATGGCCAATGAGCTTGTTGTTAGGTCATTCCTGAAGCGGCTCTATCAAGATTTAAGCGGGCCTGATTTTGTACTTTTGGAGTCTGGAGAAACTGCGCTTAACTTCTTCAATGACAATATGGTTATTACTCTAGATAAATCTCTTGGCAAAGTCACTATTCAAATGACTGTGCCAATCGTCACTCAGATCCGTGAGATTGCGGCAACCATGAAAATCGCCTTCTCAACAGCTGCTTAAGGAGCTATGTAATGGCAAATCAATTAAACAATGTCGCCGTACTGGTGAACAATGACATTATTGCGTATGAAGCTAATTCATTATCTTATGATGATGGATTTGGTGAATACAATGTCAGAAATGCAGTAGTCGGCGGCGGACAGACTGAGCAGGTCTTTTCTGAGGATCTGGCCACTAAGTTCAGCATGGTTAAGTTTTCAATGCCGTCAACTGAAGACGCAGCCGCGCTGATTCGAGAGTGGAAAAACAACATTAATAATAATGTTGTTGAGTTGCAGTCATCTACAGGCGGTGCTCAGTTCACACGCATCTTCACCCAGGCGTCAATTCAAGGCAATCCTGAAGTGAACCTATCCACTGATGGCGTTGTAGAGGTTGAATTTAGAAGCAATCCTGCTCAGTAATTAAATAAGTGAGGGCAAAATGAGCGAACCAAAAGAGGTAACAGCTGAGCTAACTGACTCGTTTGAGTATGCGTATAAAGGAGATCAACGGGAGGCGCAATTCATCTCACTATTTGCGCCAACAATGCGCCAGCATTCACAAGCAGCAGCCCTAAAACAGTCAATCATGAAAATGATTGCTAAGGCAGTGAAGGACGTCGACGATGATTCTACTGATGTTAGTGATGAGTCAGAAGTTACTGCTGAAATGGTTATTACCACCATATATACCAGTGAATGCGTTGAGGCAAACGTTGTATGGGAGCAAGCAAAAGCCTTATTCAAGGAAGGCGCAGCCCTTATTGACGGCGAACAGAAGATGACAGCTCCTTTGATAGAAAAGATGTCTCCAGATGATTTTGAAAAAACGGTCGGTAAATATATAGCAAATTTTACCCTAGCCTGAGTCGAACGGCCATAAAGGATGGAGGTCATCTCAGGCCAGTAACAGATGCGGAGCTGGCCAAGAACTGTATCCAGCTTGGGCGGTTTTCAAATGGCGCATTGAATATCCAGTGGATGGAATCAATATCGCTATATAAATTATATGGATATATTGATCAGATGTTGGAATTGATTACAGAGGAACAGAATGGCTAATAAAGTAGGCTATATTATTCAGCTCCAAGATCGGTTTTCAAGAGCTGCAAAAAAAATCAAATCCCAAATGAAGGGAGTTGATAGAAGTGCTGATAAAGCCGCAAAAACCATCAATAAAAATTTATCTGGTAGCTTTAAAAACTTAAAAAACACGGCCAAGAATGCAATGGGTGCGGTTCTTGCTGCGCTCAGCGTGCGTAAACTTATCACTACTGGTGCAGAATTTCAGGATTCATTAGCTGATCTTTCAGCCATTACAGGTGCCACAGGAAAGGATTTAGCCAATCTTCAAAAGACAATATTCAAGCTGGGCAAACAATCGGCAACCTCTTCGGCAGAAGTAGCAGAAGCATTTAAGCTGGTTGCATCTGCAAAGCCTGAATTGCTGGAAAACTTAGATGCTCTTACGGCAACCACCGAACAGGTACTATTGCTAAAGAATGCTGCCGGAATTGAGCTAGCAAGTGCTGCAAATATTGCTGCTCAAGGATTAAATATCTTCGGGGCAGGGGCCGACCAGGCTGCACGTTTCGTGAATGTGTTGGCAGCTGGTGCAAAACTTGGGTCATCTGAAATAGCTGATACAGGAGCAGCGTTGCTGATTTCAGGTCCCGCTGCAAGAGCAGCAGGACTGAGTTTTGAGCAATTAAATGCAGCAATCCAGACCGTGGCGAAAGGCGGCATCAAAGCAGAGCGATCAGGTACAGCATTAAATGCGATCTTTGGTCGTCTACAGCGCCTTGGAATTGATTTCCAGAAGCTAGGGCTTCAAGGAGCTTTTGAGCTTGTAGCTAAAAAAATGAACTCGCTTACGTCTTCTACAGATAGAGCGAAACTAGCTTCTAAAATATTTGGTGAAGAGCACGTCAAGGTCGGCTTTGCATTGATGCAAAATGTACGATTCCTTGGGCAATATGAAAAATCTTTGGCTGGTACAAACATTGCTCAAGAACAGGCTGATATACGGCTTAAGACATTCAATGCGAAGATGCGTAGGCTAGGCACTATTGTAGATAGTGTGATTATAAAAACATTTTTACGTCTTGAGCCAGTCATTACCAAACAAGCTGAAAGATTGTCTATATTTTTCGATACCATTAAAGCAGAAAACGTAGATGCCTTTGCGGATTCACTTAAGGCATTGTTGGAAGTGGCTATTGTTATCGGGAATGCATTTAAGATAGTTGCATCAGTAATAAAAGGGGTAGGCACCGCAATAGGGGAGCTAGCTGCACAGATTACAACTTTAAACTTTGGGGAAAAATTAGGAACCTCATTTAAAGATGCCTTTTCTATTGGAGGTAAATTTCTTGGTATATTTGGAGATGAGCCTACAGCTACCAATGTTGGTAAAACTACAGCAACATCACAGACTGACGTGAATGTTAATCTCCTGGCTCCTGAGAAGACCATTGATTCTGTGAAAACCAGAACATCTGGCAAAGCACCGGGCCTAAATGTTGGCGTTAATCTGGCAACGGCTCCCTAATGGCTGACTCAACAAAAATCATTGATGGGTTTTTCAAAAGCATCCCGATCAGGATTGACTCTGGATCTGTTGCGGGTGGGCGTAAATTCTCAAAGAAGGAATTTCCAAATCGCGATACTCAAACCATTGAAGATTTAGGGCTTCGTCCGCGCACATATAATCTCCAGATTATAATTGCACCAAGAACAACTGTCTCAGGCGGCGCTACAAGCGTCAATCAAGGTTATTTTGAGTATAGGGATGCTCTGATAGCCGCAATAGAGGACAAAGGCCCAGGCGAGCTTATACATCCTCTATATGGGCGCATTGAAAATGTAGTTGCTACGACATATAGCTTAAATGAGGATTTCACCAATTTTGGCAGGACTCGCTTATCAGTAACTTTTGAAGTCACTAGCGACACAGGCATACCTCGTAAAACAATAACAGCATTATCACAGCTAGCTAAGGCAAATGATGATGTAATCGCAGCGGTATTTTCTGATATTTCTGAAAACTATGACGTTCTATCCAAGTTTAAAAATAATTTTGGAGATGCGGCAGATAAAATCAATGAAATCATTGATGCGGCTACTGAGTCAACGTCATTTATAGGCGCTGCGGCTGATGAAATTAACGAGTTCAATAGTTTTATTGGCGAATTATCAGCAGATGTAAATAGTTTAGTAACTGACCCGCTTTCATTGGCTGCAAGTATCAATAATCTTTTCTCGAATATCGATGGATTGTATGGGACTGTTGAAAATACAGCCAAAGCATTTAAAGGATTATTTGAGTTTGGTGATAACGATGAAGATGACGTACAACCTACAACGGCAGCGCGCATCCAAAGAAAGCAGAATAGAGCTGTTTTAAATGGCGCGGTTAATGCGCAAACCCTTAGCTATGCATATGTCAATGTTGCCCAAATACAATTTGAGAACGTGCAAGAAATAGAGGAAGCTGCTGACGAATTAGAAGTTCAATATCAAGAGGTTATAAACTCAGGGTCATCTAATAATGTTATATCAGCAGTTACTGATATGCGTGTGATAGTACAGCAGTTCTTTGATGAACAAAAAACCACAGCAAAACAGATAATTACAGTAAATACCTATACCATTCCTAGTCGCGTATTAAGTTTTCAATATTATGGGGAATCCGAGAGTGCAGACGACATCATAGGACTCAATAATATAAATGATGTGTCATTTGTTGATGGATCTGTGGAGATATTAACCTCATGACCATAAAACTAGAAGTAGACGGCATTCAATACGAAAATTTCACGGCAGCCAGCTGTGAGATTCGCCTTGATGCGCTATCAAATACATTTAGTTTTGAAGCAGCCGCAGCAGACGGGGCGCTACTTCCATTCAAGGGCGGTGAATCCTGTAGGGTCATTGTCAATGAAATCCCCGTTCTTACCGGTTCTATTGAAATAGTAGATGTTTCTTATGATGCTGCAGACCACATAATCACCATACAAGGGAGAGATAAAACGGGTGATTTGCTGGATAGCAATATCAATAAAATACCAGACCTCAGAGCGCCTATAACACTCAAGCAGATCATTGAAAAAGTTATTTCTAATATAGGTGCTGATATTCAGGTGATTGAAGATGTTGAAACCGAGCCTTTTAGTGCTGCTCAAGATATTGCCGCCCCTGAGCCAGGAGATAACGCCTTTGAGTTCATTGAAAAATATAGCCGCAAACGCCAGGTTTTACTGACCTCGGATGGTGATGGAAACATAGTAATTACAGATGGATCAGGAGAAGAGGCAATAGGAAGCATACAGCATATCATTGGAGCAGAAGATAATAACGTCATAGCAAGCTCTTTCAGCTTTGACACAACTGGGAGGTACAATATTTATAAGTTTGCCTCCCAACTAAACCCTGTCGCTCTGAATCTTGCCGGGGATACCGCCCTCACATCCGTGGCAAATCAGGGTGGTGGGGCCTCTGATCCAGATATAAGGATAGGGCGGCAGCTCGTCCTGGTATCAGAGGCTCCGAATTCAGATGACCAAAATGAGAAAAGAGCAAAATGGGAAGCTAATATAAGAAAAGCTCGTGGTTTGGTGTATTCTGCCACAGTCCCAGGATATCAAGTAGACAACATTGATCCTGATTCGGAGCTCTGGCAGATCAATAAGCTATATCAGATCGTGGACGATTATCTCGGCAAATCTGAGCCTATGTTATGTAATACGGTTACTTTCACGCTAGATACAGAAGGTGGTGAGCAAACCTCACTATCGTTTGTAGATGAGAAGGCATATAGCCTAGATCTTGAAAAGCCACAGACGAGCAAAACGGCTACAACGGTGTTGTCGTTATGAGTACGTGGAGAAATTTACTCAGATGGGGGCGGATTACTCAGCCAGGCTCTGATGATAAGCAATTTGCTACGCAGCAAATGGAATACCTTGGTAAAGTGGCAGATGGGTTTATCATTTTTCCTTATGGAATGCATGGAAATGTTCCGGCTGATGCCTTAGCTTTGATGTTTGCAGTTCAAGGGAACCCTGATAACCGAGCGGCCATAGCCTGGACACCAAAGGATCGACCTACTTTAGCTGACGGAGAGGTCGCTTTTTATCACCCACCTACAGATGCTTTTATAATCTGGAGAGCAAGTGGTGAGTTGGATATTGAAACAGGAAACGGAGGAACAAAAGATATCAATATTCTCGCTACTAAAGTCAAAATAACTGGCGATTTAGAAGTGACAGGGGTAACCACATTGGGTGCTACCGTAACCAGTAATGGAAAAGATATCAGCGATACTCACACGCATGGCGGAGTCCAAACAGGTGGTAGCAGTACAGGAGTGCCTGATTAATGGCCGGTGACACAGATGCAGTATTAACAATAGATCCAGTTAGTCTATTGTATGACATAACATTTGATACGGATGGCGACATCCTGACAGATGATTTTTTTGATACCAGCCTGCTTTATAGTTTATTAGGTGAGAGGCGCGCTGATTCTTCAGAGGTGGTAGAGCCACAACTACGCAGGGGGTGGATAGGCAATGAAGGAAAAGACTTTGAAAACGGCTCTAAACTTTGGCTATTTTACCAAGCTAGGGTAACTAGAACCAATCTAAACAGAATAGAGGATGAGGCCAGAAAATCACTGAAATGGCTTGTGGATGATGGATATGCTGTGTCAATTGATGAAATCACGGCGACTGTAAATAATGGATCAGTTGGGCTTGAGGTTATTATTCGGCGCAGTAGGTCAAAAGTAGAACGACGTTTCTTTGAGTTATGGCAAAACACAGGAATTAGATAATGCCTTTAGAGATACCAGGCAGCGCAGCAGAAGTTGAGAATCGGGCCAAGACGGATGTTCAGCGTGAGCTTCCTGAAGCAAATCCGTTCTTAAAAAACTCATGGCTTGGAGCGCTAGTTACTTCATTTGCTAATCGCATATTTGATTTCTATCTTCAGTTATTAGCAGCAATAAGAGAGAATTTTCCTGATACTGCTACTTTGGATTATTTAGAAAGATATGCAGCTATCTGGGGAAAACAGCGTCTTGCCGCAACACAGGCTACTGGCAATGCTGTTGCAACAGGTACGGCAGCAGCCGTTATCCCAAGTGGAACGGCCTTTGCTTCATCAAATGGCAATTATGCATCAACAAGTAGTGCTACCATTTCGGCGCAGTCAATAAGTATATCGAGCATTACTCGATCTGGCCAAACCGCAATTGCAACAAGCGCAAGCGATCATGGTTTAGCAAACAATGTTCCAGTCACAATCTCAGGAGCAAACGAGGCAGAATACAACGTATCTAGCGCAGACATTACAGTCACTGGGCTGAATACATTTGAGTATCAGGTGACTGGCTCACCATCTACTCCGGCGACTGGAACTATTCTTGCTGCGTTTACATCTGCTAGCGTACCAGTTCAATCTGATGACTTTGGGGTCGTCGCCAATCTTGACTCCGGTGAGCAGATCACGCTGCAAAGTCCAATCGTTAATGTTGACGATGTGCTTGCCATTGATTTTGGAGCTGTTGGCGGCGGCACAGACCAAGAAGCTGATGATTCTTTAAGAGAAAGAATGCTTAACCGGATTCAAAACCCGGTTGCGCATTTTAATGAATCAGACATAGAGGATAAGATTAAAGAGATAGCTGGCGTTACTCGGACATTTATTCAAAAAGCTGGCACTGTTATCGGGGTTGAATCTGTAACATCAATCACAAGAACCGGGAATATTGCGATTGTCACATTATCATCATCCTTAGACATTTCTAGCGGGCAAGCTGTAACGATTACAGGCGCTGCTCAATCAGATTACAATGTAACAGATGCTATTATCTTAGTAGAGAGTACAACTGTATTTTATTATATAGTTGCAAACACTCCTGTTACTCCAGCTACCGGCTCGATTACTTCGAGCATTTCAATAGCAATAGGAACGGTAACTATTTATTTTATGCGTGATGATGATGTTAACCCAATACCTACCGCATCAGAAGTTACTACGGTTAAAAATAAAGTACTAGAGATTACTCCTGCAAACACATCAGATATGGATGTTGTAGTGGCAGCGCCTACCGCTGTGCCTGTTGACTTCACCTTTACTGATATTACGCCTAATACAGCTACGATGAAATCAGCAATTGAAGCCAATCTAGAATCATTCTTTGCAGAAGACACTGAAGTTGGTGTGGATGTTGATGAAGATGCTTATAGGTCAGCTGTCTTCAATACTATTGATACGGAAACAGGAGCAGAAGTGTCAACATTCACTTTGAGCACACCATCAGGCGATATATCGATTGCAATCGGAGAGATTGCCACGTTAGGAAATGTGGTATTTAGCTAATGCTTTTTGAACGCAGAAATATAGAGCAATACACCAATAGTCTGGCAGATTATCTGCCTGGTGGGTGCTTGTTTGCGTCCAAGTCTATTCAGGATTCTAATTTCCGTAAACTGCTTACAGGTATGTCTGGTGAATTATTTAGAGCTAATGGGCTACTCAAGGAATATAGTGAGCAGATATTGCCAGATCAGACAGTTAAGTTTATTGAGGAATGGGAGTCAGCTCTTGGTATTCCTGATGCCTGTTTCAATGGAACCGGAACTCTGGATGAGAGGCGCAGGGATATTTTAGTGAAACTTGCTGCGCTTGGAGTACAGACAGCTCAGGATTTTGAAGATCTTGGTGATACTTTCGGTATTTCTGTGACGGTTGCTTCAGGAAGAGATGGGATAACCTTTCCTCTGGTTTTTCCTGTTTTAATGTTTACAACAGTAACTGAGGCAAGGTTCACAATCGTTATCAAATTTACGGTTCAGGAGGCTAATAGATTTACGTTAACCTTTCCGTTTACTTTCGGTGATGGAAATATAGCAATTCTCGAATGTTTGTTTCGAAAGTTGAAACCAGCAAACTGCAATCTGATTTTTCAACAGGTGTGATATATGCAGGATTTAAACGACAAAATAACAGGTAACACTTTAACGGCGGCAGAGTGGAACGAGCCACCATCAGAGATCCAAAATGTAATTGAAAATACAGGGCAAACGCTTTCAAGTGGGGATTTAAACCAGCTTGGAAAAGGGATAGCCATGTATGCCAGCAATGGTGATGCTTACACAGATACAGGTATAGCAGATGCTTATGTGTTGAGTGTAATCGGTAGTAAACAAGCGCCGCCAGATCTAGTTAATTTAATGAAATTCAGGTTCACGCCTGGAAATGATTGCACAGGTGCATGTACTGCTAATCCTGCTGGACTTGGTGTAACTAATATTAAATTGGCTGGCGGTACAGTTAACCCAGTGGCGGGTGACATATCAACCTCGGCAGATTGCGAATTGGTATATAAAACATCCCCATCAACTCATTTAGAGTTAACAAACCCACAGGTTTCAGGCGGTCCACCCACTGTTCAAATATTTACATCAAATGGAACTTACAATAAGCCAGCCGGATTGAAAAAGGCTATTGTTGAAGTTATCGGTGCAGGTGGTGCAGGTGGCGGCGCATCAACCACAGGGGTAGGTGAAGCCTCGTCTGGTAGTGGTGGTGGTGGCGGCGGGTATTCTAGAGAGATGCTTTCAGCTTCTGCTATAGGGTCCAGTGAATCGGTTACCATTGGGGCCGGTGGCACCGGCGTGGTTGGTGGCAATGGTAATGATGGAGCATCAAGTTCTTTTGGTTCATTGCTTTCTGCAACAGGCGGGACAGGTGGGCTAAGAGAGCTGGCATCAGCCGTTTTATCTGGTACAGAGGGAAGTATTGGCGGAAATGGTGTTGGTGGAGATGTAAATGTTCGAGGTAGTGGTGGTACGTTTAGCTTTCAGCAGGGTACAACTGACGTAACAAATCCAGTAGGTTATAGTGGCGCTGGAGGTAACTCAGTTCTTGGCGGCGGGGCCCCTTCTGAAAAAGCCACTACCACAAAAACTGGTGTGGATGGTGGTGATTACGGAGGCGGCGGAAGTGGTGGCGCAAACGCGGAGAGCCAAACCCAGGTAGCGGGTGGTGATGGTGCAGACGGTCTTATTATCGTAACGGAGTTCTATTGATATGAAAGCTTTAATACATGCTGGCATGGTTAGGCAAATTGTTGAGGATGGCGAAGAGTTTCCAGTGCATCCAAAGTTAACTTGGGTTGATTGTGGTGCAGAAGTTAAAACAGGGTATAGCTATGATGGTGATCAATTTACAGCGCCAACTGTTGAGCCTGAACCTGAACAGCCAACCACTGATGAGCTGTATGACAGAGGAATGCGGAATAATAAGATTATTAAAGCACTTGTATTATGCATTAATGATGGATCTATTGTCCCAGGAGCTAATGCGACACCTGCGCAGCTGAAAGCAGCAATTAAGGGGAAAATGGAATAGGGAAAGGTCATTGTGAGGACCAGAAAAAGCAACTAATCCTCTAAAGCTGGTGCAGCCTATCATCCAACCCGTTAGGATTTAGGCTGCATAGTTATGCCTAGCCCTTGTTAGGTGTCTAGTGCTGCCTTGCACCCAAGCAGCACTATTCGAAACAGGAGCGGCTTGTGCTTTGCCCAATTACCGAGGGTTTGCAAGCTCTGCCCCGTCATCTCTGAAACCTGGGAGAGGCTTTTAAGCCCATCCGCTTTGGCTTGTTCCGCTGCTGTCATGTAACGTCCCTCATGTCCCAAACGGTTTCCTTCATATTTGTAACCCAGCAGGCAACAACATCAGTCCATTGCATTTTATTTTCTGCGAATTCAACAGCGGCTGCTTGACTCGGGAAAAATTTGGTTTCTTCGGTGTTCTCGGTAATCGTGGTTACATTAAACATTGACTTGCTCCGTTGGTGTTTGTCTTAACTTGTAAACAATTATAGCAAACTATTTGAAGGATGCAAGTATTATTTCAAACTATTTTCAAAAAGACACCTAACAAAACAAATCAAGCAGACGGGTTAAAGCGCGGCGCTTTTAATAGGCATGGGTGCGCCGCAGCTTATTTGTAATGTTAGGCTGCACGCCCATCGCGTATCTTTTCAGCATCTTCCTGGCTAAGTCCGTAGCCTATACACTCCATTGGATCACGCTCCCGAACTGTAAGATATTCTGGAAGCTCATCAGGGAGGTTTTCACAATTCCAGAACCACCAGCAGTCTCCCATGCTTTGAGGCGTAGCATGCTGGTAGGTTATTCCTAGGTGCTTCATTACCTCTTGCGGGTGCTTACATCCGGTGTCATTAGATGTAGCTGAGGCAAATAAACAGTACGTTAAGTCTTTCATATCAAATCCTATGGTAAATTTTGTGAAGCCTAACAACGCGCTTCAACTCTGACACAAGCTTCGTTCCTCGCTTGTGCAGGTTAAGCGCCACGTTAGGCGCTTACCTGATCGCCGATTTCGCAGCAAAGCACCCTATCAATCCTGTTCCAATACGGTGGCCTCAATCGTACTTGTCTGTATCCGCTATCATCTGGTAAGTAGCGCATAGCCAAGCCATCTTTTACCAATGAGCAATCATTATCAGTCTCGGGATATTCAATGCTGATTATTTTCCCATAGCCGTAAGCTCTTTTTTTGCCAAGATGCGTAAGCTCACGCAGTAATCTTTTACACTCCTTGCGGTTGCCGCTTGCGTAAGCAACAAGCCGTTGAGTCAATAGCAGAGGCATTGGTGTATTCCAGTCTCGATATTGGCCGTTTTTGAGATTAGGCGCTCCGGTTGATATGTCTGCTTTTCCTTGCCTAAACCGCTTGCGCCAAAACTGCAAGTCCTCGCCTTGATGATCATCTGGAAACAGCGCTGAAGCAGCCCATACCCACTTGTCACCGATGTTCTTGCGCAACAACGGTAAAGGTACGTGATCTGGCCTATCATCTCTACCAAGCCCTTTATTGGCTCCTACCCTTGGAGCTAATACCCAGCTTAATAATGCATCAAGATGTAGCGGCTCATTTGGATCAATGTAAACGCCTGAACCATCGAGATTAAAAATTACTTTAAAATGCACTAGACCACCTCCTTATCTCTAAGCCTCGAATATTGCCTTGGATAATACATTTTCATGTGCTCCATATCGCCATGAGTCATCCCGCCCAACGTAGGTAATGCCCACGACAATCGTATATCTTCTGGTTGGAAAAACCTGTTTTTGAAATAGCACGGATTGATCTCAATATCATTGAGAACCATGTAGGCAAACACATCATCAGCATTCCAAATGCTTAATGGATTACACCTCATTACTCCGCTTTTCAATTTATATGTATGGCCACGCTTACATAGGTTTAATTTTCTAGCCCTACTTTCAGCCATCCGTAACCCAAGCATTACACCATTACAGCCAAGCTCAAGCCTGGCATCATCAAGCACAGATATAAAGCCATCTTTAGTGAGTGAGTGAGATTGAGCACATAGATTGTCATGCCCAATATTGCACTTACAAGCCGCCTCCCAAATTGAAAAATCAGGCTCTACAAGAATATAATCAAACCCATTGTTTTGTTTTATTCGCTCAGCGTATTCTCTTTTTTCCGGCCAATCGCAATCATCAAACTGTATTAGTATTGGTAGGCTATCATCTATTGATCTAGCAAGATGAGTCATTGCCGTTGAATCTTTGCCTGTTGACCACGACAAGCAGTAATCATTGTCTTCAATCGCGGATGTTATTATCTGCTTTGCTTTACTTAGCTTTGCTTTAAAAGAGTAGCTTTTGGCGTGGAGTTTCCACTCCATTATTTTCATCTCTTTTTTCATTTTTCAATTCCTCTTGGCTAGGCAGCAGATAGCATAAAAACGCATACAATGAGCTATTAACTTTAGGCTTTGCCCATGCTTCAAACTCCATCCATTTTGACATCCCAACTTTACGCATTACAAAAGATGGGCAATCTAGTGATTCCATTACTAATCTCCCAATGCCTAGCCTTAGTGCAGCATTTAAAACGCCCCACCAGTCAAGCACAAGATGTTCATCTGAGCAGTCCACTACTCTAGATTCAAATAGCCATTTATTTTGTCCTGGTGAATAGTTGATAGGCGCTCTCAATGCGCCATGTTTTTTATAGCTGGTGGTTGCATAGCCACACCATGGAGGCTTGTTTCCACCAGATAAAACAGACTCTCTCACCTGCACTCTGCTTAGTTTTTTAAACTCAGACTGAATGCATATCCAAGATGACATCCTTTCCCATTTGTATTTGAGTGCAATGTAAGCATCTATGCTCACCATATTGCTGCTTGGTGCATTTAGCGTTTCGCCATCACAAAATGATTTACCAAATAGCTTTTTTCTTGGCAAGCATTGCCCGTGTAATCCAGTAATTGCGCACACGCCATCAACCAGATCACCATCATAAGCGGGACGATCAAGGTCATCTCTTGACAGCCCTGAAGCAATCAAATTAACCGGGTGCATTGATAGCACCTATCTCAATTAAGTAATCAATGATTGCCTGCTTATTATCGCCAAGATAATCAATATAGGGCTTAGGGTCTGGCGCATCTTTAATGTCAATCGCCACTTTGCCAAGCCCACGTCTGTTTTCAGCCCCGAGCATACCGCGCTGTTGAAGCAATGCTAATCCGCATCCAAGAGCAGATAACTCCAACTCTGAAGCGTGATTGTCGTAGTCAATACCCCCTGTCAGTCTCGCCCCAGACTTGATGCACTCAGTATTGGCAATCATGCCAGCATGAGCATCATCATCGCCTTTGCCCTCATAATCATCGCGGCGCGTGAGAAATTCCCACTCCATAAGTTGAGCGGCTGGCACTTGACCGCTACCCCACTCATGGCAGCACGGCCTTAAATCACCAGCTTGCATGCGTCCTGGCAATATCCTATTGCCCATTGCTGCACCCAATAACGACAACGCTGGCAACATATCTCTCAACCGGCGTAGGCCATCTGTACGTAAAGCTCCATGCTTGCCTAGCTCCTTGTTAAGTCCATCCATTACCTTGCTTTGCTCCTCAAGCACTCCGCCAGCGTAGAGCGCGTGAAAGAACCAGATATTTACTGGTGGGTTATCCTTGCGCGGAACTAGGCCGATTGATCTAAGCAGATGATCTGCCAGCAGATCGCGCAGTTGACCGCGAACAGCATTACCGGCATAAAAAGGCAGGCTTAATATACGGCCTGTTTCGGTTATCGCTTGTCGTCTCCTGAACAGCGTGGCGTTGCCTGCTTTGGAGTCTGACCCATGCGCCAACGGTGATAGTAATTCAGCATTGATGCTGATCTTGTAAGTAGGTTGAGCCGTAATTGTGCTGTCATCAACGCCATCAGCATCAATAGTTATCGATTCTACGGCCTCAATATAATCATCATCTTTTCTGAGGCCAGCTATCATCGCCACAATTCGTGGGTGATCTCTTATCCAGTTTAATACTGCGCCTGCATCATCTGCATTAACTGCGGCCATAAATGCCGCAGTCCGCTTGCCACCAACATACTCAATAGAGGCATCAACCGCCTTGCATAAATGCTCTATCGCATCTATTAAAGTTGGTTGTGCAAAGCTTTGTACAATGCGATCAGCAAAAAACCCTTCAAAATGGCGGTTTACCTTCATGCTGGTGGCTGATTTTATGCTTCGCACCATGTCCAATACGCCCTGCAATGTACTGACATCGCGCCTAACAATAGGGTCAACCAGACCGCCTACAGCGGCGCGGGTTTCATTTTTTTTGGCTTCGTTCGTCATCATCTTTTCTCCAAGTTCATCTGTGTTTTACGGCGGCGGGTTACCCTTATCGTTACACATACGGCCTAACGCCATGCTCTCTTAAAATGGCTCTGTATCGTTTGATCTCTGACTCTATATCATGCCATGTGGGGAACCGCTCCTTAAGGTCTGGATGCTTTCCGTGAAGCCACTCAAGATGCTTTTCCCCATACTTCCTAGCAATATATTCAGCATGTTCTTTTGGTTTGCCAGAGTCATACAGATTGCACTTGACACACTGTTTGCTGATGTTGGTAAGCTCAAATCTAACATCTGGTCTTGCCCCTCTTGTTAGATAATGGCCAGCATCAAACGCGCCATCAATGTCGTATTTTCCGCACGTACAGCACCCTTTGTCTTTATCTCTAACGTGCAATACATACTGGTTGACTAGAGTCTGTAGTCTTTTGTACCACTCGTTTCTTGTCATAACCTCTTTCTTTCTGAGTCTTGTTTCTGCTTTCTTGGCCTTTATTTTCTTCTCACGCTTGATATCAGCTTTTCGAATTGCTCTTTCTTTTGTTTTTGCTGCTAATTCTTTTCCATGCTGCACTCCGTGATCCCAGTCACAATACCAAGCAAGATTGATTTGCACCATAGTATCTATGGCCTTCTTCACTTTGCAGTACTTGCAGGTTTTCTCCTTAGCTGGCATTTTGTGTCTCTTTACACGGCCACGGTACATATATGCCATGTTCAGCAAGCTTTACATTTAAAGCGTCATAAATATCAGCGTACTCGTGTGTTTCTGGTTTTGTAGTTGAGTCCTTACCGGTAATGGCTTTTTGTATTGGCCTCCAGATGTGATCCTTTACAAGTTTTTCGTTAAATGGGACAGGATGGCCTTCTTTTATGAATACCCTAAAATCAAAACCAGCATCATTGAGAGCCGCTGCTAGCATACTGCAAAACAAGTGCAGCGAGGAATTTTGTGTTAGTGTGCGCTGCTTTCCTGTTTTTGATGTTACACGCAAATATTTATGCTTATCAAACTGAGTATCTAAGTAAGCCTTGTAAGCATCCAAGCTCTGGCGGCTATTAATAATCTGCTCACCTTTGCTCATCAGAACCCTCCAGCAGAACCAGAATACAAAACCAACAAGAAATATACACACCCAGCCTGTAGTGCCTTAGCTAAACAATGGGTCATTGATAATTCCTCCTTAATAC
>Ga0316192_10000307_pt1 | contig 34780 bp, 23 predicted proteins | sample MerIslwburrow_MG_FD_204931 | JGI IMG/M metagenome (GOLD analysis project Ga0316192, IMG submission 204931) | Coastal sediment microbial communities from Maine, United States - Merrow Island worm burrow | ecosystem: Environmental > Aquatic > Marine > Coastal > Sediment | place: USA: Maine...
GTATTGACGACATCGAGGTAGCGGCAGAGGGTCGTGGCGTAGTCGCCGACCGGAGGTGGAGTACCGAGGGTGAACCCTCCGGACCCGAGGGTGGGGACGCCTTCGAATCCCATCAGATTGTAGCTGTCAGCCCGAGCGGTGCCGGGGCCGATCAGCATGGCACCTACCACCAGCCCGGCGGTCTTGAGGTCCTTTGCGGAGATGAGGACCCGTAGCTTTGTGTGCTCAGCCTTTCGGCTGGCGTACCCTTGTCGAGGTAGCTAAGACGCTACTCCTGGCAGGAGCAGATGTCCAGAAACCGGGTAAGGAAACCCTAGAACTGGCTAGCTAGCCTGGAGCAGTAAGGTCCTGAAACGGGGCTTTTTTTTGACCCCGGAAAGCCCCCCTGGTGAGCCGCACAGGAAGAGATCTTTCGGGCTAGGTCCTCGTCGGCCTTTGCTAGGGTGTTTCGGGGCGTCTAAACAGCCATTCCCGGAGTGGGTGTCAGGGGCGAGGGGGAGGTGCCTTATGCACCTGGACTTGTTCCAGCCCCCACAGGGTCCCAGGAGGATGGGGGCCTACCCCTCCTGCCCGTACTTCTCCAGCAGCGCCTGGAAGCGAGGGTGGTCGCGAAGGGGATCCCAGCGAGGTTCGCTCCTCAGTAGAGGCACCGATAGAGAACAGGGGATCGAGAGAAGATAATCGAGTCGATCCACCGCAAGACTCGTTTCACCCACCCAGGAATAGATCTCTGCGAGGTGCATGACTTGAATGCACCCGATATAGGCGTCCTTCGCGACCGGCTGCAACTCCACCGCCTTCCTACCTGCTTGGATGGCCTCGGCCTTTCTACCCAAACCGGCGTAGGTCAAACCGAGAGCGCTGTGAAGCCGGAAGTCATCGGGTCGCTTCTCAAGCTGCGCCTCGATCTCAACTCGCGCGGCTTCGAAGGCTGCCATAGTCGAGTCGCTGTCACCCAAGAAACGGAGGACCTGGCCTTGAAGCAGATGGACTGGGGAGGAGGAGGACTGGGATTGATACCCATTAATGGGAGCGGCTTCCAGCAGGTCTAGAGCTGCAGCGAAGTCTCGTTCCAGCAACCACTGCTCGAACCAGGCCACGTGGATCCTTGTATCCTCTTCAGAGGGTGCCGGCAGTGCTTCGAGAATCCGCCGTGATTTGGCCAGATCGCCCTTCCACATTACTTGAAGGAAGGCACTCTGCTTGTACGGCCAAAGTACGTCGGGGGCGAGAATAATGGCAAGATCGAAGTACCGCAATGCTTGCTCATAGTCCCTTATCTCCAGCGCGAACTCGCCAAGTTGGGCGGCGAGCTGTGCATCCCGAGGGCTAAGCTCGAAGGCTCTTTGAAGTCTCTCAGTCGCCTCATCCCACCTACCTTGCCGCCGCCAGATGAAGGCTGTAGCAGCAAATATGTCTGCATCGTTTGGCAGGATGTCGGCCGCTGCGGTGAACATCCGCAGGGCCTCGTCGTAGTCCTGCTCCACATAGTAGTAATAGAAACCGACCCCGTACAGCACTTGCGGAGAATTAGGATTAAGAGCCATTGCCCGCTCAACGGCCTCCTTCGCTGCTTTCCGGCGCGTATCGGATTGGTCATGACCCAGGCGATAGAAGAAAGAATGGGCGTGGGCCAGGCCAGCGTGGGCGATTGCGAAGTCGGGGTCAAGCTCGATGGCCTGGCTATAGCTTGCGATAATCCTCTCTCGGTGCTGCTCTGAATAGTCGGGGAGTCCTTCAAGGTACTTTCCTCTCAGGTAAGCCTGATAGGCCTCCAAGTTCTCAGTCGGTCTCGTCTCAATCTCCTGTTGCTCCAGTGCCTGGAGCGTCACACCGAGCTGTTGGATCACTCTCGATGCAATGTCGGACTGGATGGCAAAAATGTCTTCAATCACCCGGTCATAGGAATCGGCCCACAGGTGGCTGTCGTCGGCAACACGGATCAGCTGGGGCGTGATCCTCACGCGACTCCCGCCACCGGCTCGAGCCCAGCGCACTGAGCCTTCGAGCACGTAGTCGACCCCGAGTTCGGCCCCGATCTGCTTCAGGGAGGGACGGTTCTCCTTGTATTGCATAGCGCTGGTCCGCGAAATCACGCGCAGGCCACTGACCACCGCGAGACGGCTAGCGATCTCCTCGGTCATGCCATCGGCGAAGTACTCATCCTCGGGTGCACCCAGGTTCTCGAAGGGCAGGACCACGATCATCGGTGGCTGCGCCTCGGCAGCAGCAGCAGTCCCGGCTGAAGACTCAAGGGGTGGTGTGATGGGGGTCTCTGATTGGCGAGTCCACAGCACCACCAGAGCGATCACGACGACGGCGACTCCAGCTGCGACGGGCCACCACCTTCTCACCTTGGAGGCTTTGGATTCTGGCACTGGTGCCGTCAGAACCGCCGCTTGAGAAGTCTCCTCCTGGCGCAAACGTTCCAGCTCGTTGCGCACATCCAAGGCCGACTGGTAGCGCCTTGCTGGCTCCTTCTCCAGGCAATTGCGGATGATCCTAGCGAGGTGGTGGGGTAGATCTTCTTTCACCGCATCCACTGGGCGGGGCTCGTCTTTGACGATAGAGGAGATGATGGACACTGAGGTGTCACCCTTGAAGGGCCGCTCTCCGGTCGCCATCTCATAGAGAACCACACCGAGGGAGAAGATGTCCGAGCGTGAGTCGATGTCCTTGCCTTCCAGTTGCTCGGGAGACATGTAGGGCATTGTCCCGATGATTCGCCCTTCCCCGGTGAGAGGCTCAGTGGGTAGCTGTGAGGAGAGCAGGGCCTCAGCCTCCTGCCGCAGCTTGGCCAGGCCGAAGTCCAGTACCTTCACCCGACCTTCGTCGGTCACCATGATGTTGGCAGGCTTGAGGTCTCGATGAATGACGCCCTTCTCGTGAGCAGTGGCCAGGGCATCTGCCAGTGGGATGGCGATATCGAAAATGCGCTCCAGAGGCATGCCCCTTTTGGAGATCAAGCGTGAAAGGGGCTTGCCCTCCACCAGCTCCATCGTGAGGAAATGAGTACCCTCGTCTTCCTCTACAGAGTAGACGTGGACAATGTTCGGATGATTGAGAGCGGCAAGAGCTTCAGCCTCCCTCTGGAACCGCTCCAGGCGCTCTCGGTTGGAAGCCAGATCAGGAGGCAGGACTTTGAGAGCTATCTTCCGCTTGAGGGTCGTATCCTCGGCAAGGTAGACCTCTCCCATTCCACCTGCCCCGAGCTTCTCGAGGATCTTGTAGTGCGAGAGGGTCTCGCCGATCATGCGCAACTGTCCTCTAGTAGGTGCGAGGATACAGGATTTCACCCACTCTCACGACCACCCGCAGGGGTAGGCAGGCACTGTTGGGACATCGATCCAAGTGTCCCGAGAGTGTGCCCAGATAGCCTCAGAGGAAACCTCCGAGGACCCTCGGTATCGATCTAAATACTTGATGTATAAGGTGTTTACTTGGAGGCGACGGTCGGAATCGAACCGACGAATGAGGGTTTTGCAGACCCTTGCCTTACCACTTGGCTACGTCGCCTGAAGGCTTGGCGGCCTGAGTATTCGACCGCAAACTACAAGAGGCCGAATCGAAACCGGCCCCAATGCAAAAGAACTCTGAAGCTTTGGAGCGGGAAACGGGATTTGAACCCGCGACCCCAACCTTGGCAAGGTTGTGCTCTACCACTGAGCTATTCCCGCTCGTGGAACTACAGAGACTATTGCCGCCGACAGGACCTGTCAAGGTCGGCTCGACCTGCCCTGCCGCTCAGCTGGCATCGAAGGCATTGCGGATCCAGTTGTAGCTCCAGCCCGTCTCACCCGAGTCCATCGCCAGAACATCGAACCGACATGGCCCCGAATAGGGATGCCGCGTCAAATACATGGCCGCGGCTCGAGCGATTCGACGTTGCTTGAGCGCCGGCACGGCAGCCGAGGCCGGGCCAAAGTCAGGTGTCGAGCGCGCCTTGATTTCGACGAAGGCCAAGGTGTCACCGTCGTGACCCACGACATCGAGCTCCCCCGCTTTGGTCCTGACGTTTCGCGCCAGAACCCGGAAGCCGTTCTTCTGGAGCCAGCGGACGCCGTCCGCCTCGGCCGCTCGACCGCGGTCATGGGTGCTTTGCTGCCGTCGGAACCGACGAACGGCACTCACTGCCGCTTCCAGCGGGTGCCTGTCGGCGTGTCTTCGAGGACGATGCCCTGATCGGTGAGCTGCTCCCGAATCTCATCAGCCCTGGCGAAGTCGCGGGACTCACGAGCCTCGCGTCGCTCCACGAGAAGTCGATCGATCTCCTCGTCGCTCAGGCCACCTTCCTCGGCCTCACGCCACTCGTCGGCATCCAGCACACCAAGGACCTCATCGACGTGGGCCAGTGTGTCCAAGACGAGCTGGCGATCACCCATCGCGAGGCGCTCGCCGTCGATGGCCTGGTTGACCTCACGGACGAACCCGAAGAGCGCCGCCAGGGCCTCGGAGGTGTTCAAGTCGTTGGCAAGTGCATCCCCGAACTCTTGATTGAGCCGCTCACAGACCGGACCCATGACCGAGTCGGTGTCATCCAGGCTTTCTGCCGCATGGAGCAATCGAAAGCGCATCTCATCGAGGCGTTTGAGCGCTGCTCCGGCGTCGGCGAGGCCGTCGAAGGTGAAGTTCAGCTTCTTGCGGTAGTGGACGCTCAGCAGCTGGTAGCGCAGCGCTCGGAGACTGGCGCCCCGATCCACCAGGTCCTGCAAGGTGTAGAAATTGCCGAGCGACTTCGACATCTTCTCGCCGTCGACGATCAGGTGCTCTGCATGGATCCAGGTGTGGACGAACGGCTTACCCGTGGCCGACTCGCTCTGAGCGATCTCGTTCTCGTGATGAGGGAAGATGTTGTCCACCCCACCGCAATGGATATCGAACGATTCACCGAGGTATTTCATACCCATGGCCGAGCATTCGAGGTGCCAGCCTGGTCGTCCCGGGCCCCACGGGGAGTCCCAGGCGGGCTCACCTTCTTTGGCCCCCTTCCATAAGACGAAATCCCGCACGTCTTCCTTGTCGTAGTCGTCGCTGGCAACGCGCTCACCCTGACGGACCTGGCTCAGGTCGAAGCCGGAGAGCTTGCCGTAGTCTTCATCTTCACCGATTCGAAAGAAGACCGAGCCGTCGCTTTCGTAGGCGTAGCCTTTCTCGACCAGCTTCTGCACCAGCTCCAACATCTCGTCGACATGTTCGGTGGCCCGAGGGTAGTGCTCCGCGCGTTGCATATGCAGACGATCCAGATCGACAAAGAAGGCGTCGATGAATGGCTGTGTGAACTCGGCCAGCGAAGTGCCGGCGCTCGCGGCTCCCTCGATGGTCTTGTCGTCCACGTCGGTGAGATTCATCACCTGCTCGACCCGCCAGCCGAGGAAATGCAGGCTTCGCCGCAGCACGTCTTCGAAGAGAAAGGTTCGCAGATTGCCGATATGGGCGGTGTTGTAGACCGTGGGCCCGCAGGTGTACATGCGGACTTCTCCGGGAAACTCCGTCTCCAGCTGACTGAGGTGGCGACCCAGCGTGTTATAGAAAACCGGATTCCGCATGAGGAGATATGCCGGTCTAGATGGATACGCTGACCGAGCCGCCGATCCACTCCACCAGGGTCTTCACATCACCCGTAGAGTTGATGGCGTCGTGACGGGTCATCGTCATGGGACCAGAGCCCGAGCTGACAGGCTCAAACTCCAGTGAGAGCAACGTTCCCGAGCCGGAACTGCCTGCCACGTCTCCAAGAAGGCTGAGCCCAACGATCAGCACACCCGGGGAATCCTCCTCCACGATGAAATCGGTCGAGCCGCTCGAGCTCAGGAAGCTGCCCTCCTGCGAGCCGCCAGGGACCCAGCGCAGCCGAGCATCCGGGAATTCGAGGTTGAAGCTCACCCCATAGAGATCATCCACCTGGGAAGCCTTCACGTCGAGCACGAACCGATTGGCCGCAGTGTTCGTACCCTGCGCCAGATAGATCGAGTTGGAGCCGGCAGGTCCAGCCGCGGTGAAAGTCACGCCGGAAGATGGAGGCGGGGGCTCGGTGGGTCCACCACCCCCACCGCCTCCTCCACCACAGCCGATGGAGCCGAAGACGACGGCGACCACCAACAGACCTATCGAAGTGAGCCACCGATACCCGACGCTCATCCCACCGCCTCCTGGTCTCGGGCCAACCGCTTGATCTTCCGCTTCACCTTCTCCTTGCGCAAACCTGTCAGGCGATCAATAAACAAGACGCCATTCAGGTGGTCCACCTCGTGGCAGATCACCCGCGCCATGAGCTCTTCACCCTCGAGGACGAAGGGCTTGCCCTCGAGATCCTGCGCTTCGATCTTGACGTAGGAGGGGCGAGCCACCTTCTCGGTGATGCCGGGTATGGAGAGACATCCCTCATCATCGATCACACGCCCCCGGTTCTCCACGATCTCCGGGTTGACCAGGACGTGCAGTGCCTCTGGGTCCTCTCCCCCGCTGGGATCGACGATGGCGATGCGAAGGTCCCGGCCGACCTGACAGGCCGCCAGGCCGACTCCCGGCGCAGCCTTCATGGTCTGGATCATGTCCGCGGCCAGGCGCTCCAACCCTTCGTCGAAGGTCTCGACCGTGGCGCACTTGACCCTCAGCACCGGATCGGGATGGACTCGGATGGACAGGAAGGCCATGGTTCATTCACCCAGGGTTCGCTTGACTGTGTCCGCGACCTCGGTGTCCATCCGCTGCTCTCGAAGAGCATTGATCAGCCCCCGGGGATCGGGATTGCCGAGCAGGGCTGACTCCAGGCCCTGGCGGTCCAGCTTCAGCAGAAGAGTCTTCTCCGATGCACGGTAGTCGGCGACCCAGGGCTGGCGCTCGAAAAGGGCTTGATCTCCAAAGAGCGAGCCAGGTTCGAGGGCTCGCAACACCGGCGAGCTACCTCCTGGAAGGGTGACAGAGACCTCGACTTTGCCAGACGCCAGAAAGAACATTGCATCGATCTTCTGGCCCCGGCGGGCGACTTCTGCCTTGGGCTCCAGAGTGACGATCTGAAACGCCTGGAAAAGTTGCTTCAGCTGGTCCGCATCCAGCTGATCCACCAGATGGGTGCGGGCGATGATCGACCACAGTCGATCGAATTGGATCGAGGCCGCCGTGCTCCCGGTGCTCACACTTCGCCTGCCCACCAGAGCCTCCATGATGGCTGGGCGATGCTGCTCGAGCTGCTTGGCTCGACGGAGACGCTCCATCTTGGGCCAGACCTTGTCGGCCATGCGCGTCAACTTCGAGACCTGAGCCAGAAGAGCCAGGGCCTTGTCGTGAAAGCCCTCCTTCGCATACTGATCGGCAATTTCCATGTACTCGATTGAAGCCTCATCGAGACGACCGGTCCTCTTGTAGAGCTCGGCGAGCTTCTGGCGCGCCCTGAGGTCATACGGTTTCTTCTTGAGAAATCTCTGGAGCAGCTCCTCCGCTTCATCGTAGCGCTCCAGGGTCATCAGGTCGTCGACATCGACCTCGTCCGGCTTGCTCTTCGCCGGTTGACTGCGAAACCACTTCTTGAGAGACACGGTTCGGGCCTGATGACAGAGCGGAATCAGTGAGCGGACTGCAGCTTCATATGTGTGTAGCTGAGATGACACCGCCGCCAGAAAGTGGCTACACCCAGCGGCAATCTAACGGCCGATTATATCGAAATCGAAGTCGCACACACAGCAGAAGCCCTCGTAGATCGCTGCTAGTAGATGCCCATCCCAGCAAGCGTAGTCCAAGAAACCTGCACTTCGACACTCCCCTTTCTCGTCGCTGGTCCGTTTCTTGCTGCACTTGCCTTGTGATGGAGAAACTGGGAATCTAAAGGAGGCCACGCTCATGATTCGCCTTCGCTGCCAATCGATTCCGCTCTCGGGCTTGTTCGGCTTCATCCTTGCTGCCCTGCTCACGTCGACGACATCCTGGGCAGCGCAGGACCAGGCATCCTATGGCTTCGTCCGGATCATCGAAGGACGAGCCGACCTGATGCAGGCCAGCAGCAGCACTGAGGTCGAGCTGGTCACGAACTATCCGCTGATGGTCGGAGACGAGATCCGAGTTCCCTATGGCAGTCGCGTGGAGACCCTGCTGCCGGACGGAACCTACCTACGTCTGGACGGCGACTCCGAGCTCTCTTTCGAACGGCTCGCTCGGTCCGCCGATTCCGAGGATCAACTGAGCGTTCTGAGACTTCTTCAAGGCGAGACCCAGTTGGTGCTACCGAGTGATACGCCAAGCTCGGAGGCCTTTCGAGTCGACACCCTGAACGCATCGATCTATCTACAGATCAAGGGCACCTACCGCATTCGCACCAATGGCACCGACTGGAGCGAGATTGTCGTTCGAGAGGGCTTCGCCGAGGTCGTCACCGAGCAGGGGTCCTCGATCGTGCGATCCGGAGAGCAGTCCATCGTCGAGGGTGCGACCTCTCCGCTCGTCCGAGTCGAGAGAGCAGGGGCCCGGGACGAGCTGGAGCGCTGGGGAGACGACCTCCTGGCCCAGGTCGACCCTTCCGATTCACGTTACGTAGATCCTGGCCTTGCCTACGCCTCTGCCCCTCTGGCCGATAGCGGACACTGGGTCAGCGTCGGCGGGCGCTCAGCGTGGCGTCCGTATGTAGCAGCCGGTTGGCGTCCCTACCACGCCGGATGGTGGGTGCACTCTCCCAGCGGCTTGACCTGGGTCTCCACAGAGCCGTGGGGCTGGGTGACGTACCACTACGGAGGGTGGGATCTCGCCCCCGGCTGGGGCTGGGTCTGGTATCCGGGCCCGGTCTACACCCCGGCCTCCGTGTTCTGGTATTGGGGTCCGACTCATGTCGGTTGGGTGCCGCGCCCCTACTACACGCACTACTACTGGCCGAGCTACCGCTCCTCCTGGGGCTTCGGCTACCGCTCCGGTGTTTTCGGTTGGGCCGGCGGCAGACCCCACCACTGGGCTCATTGGAACTTCTGCCAGCACCGCCATTTCGGCCGCCACCAGGGACCTCACGCCGCGCACCACGGCAGCTACCACCGCTCGGGCACTCAGCTGAGCAACATGGGGGCTCTGCAGGAGATCCCGCGCGGAGTCATCGCCACCGACACCAGGGCCCTCACCCCCGATCTCTGGAATCAGCCTACCGCCGCGATGAGCGCCCTGACAGCATCGCGGGTGGACGCAAACGGCAATCGCGTTTCAGGAGAGCTGCCCGACGTGACGCCCTGGGTAGCTCGCAGTAGACAGCTCCCCCCGCAGGTGGAACAGGCTGTCATGCCTCGCCTTCGTGGGGGCTCCGTGTCAACGTCACCAAGCAGAGCCGAAAGTAACTCGATGACGGCCCGGCAAGCGACCACGGGCTCGGCGCGCGACCGCGGTTCCGAGGGCAGACAGGTGATCCGCGGAGGCGTCTCGGCACCCAGGGACTCCACCTCGCTTTCCACCTCGACTGCCCGGCCGACACCCACCCCTCGCTCCGCCGGTTCCGTGAATGTCACTCCTACCGCAGGCTCCCGCACATCAGTGGAGACTCCTGCCGTCTCGGATTGGCGAAATCGTCGGACCCTGAGCACGACCCCATCAGGCAGGAGTCAAACGCCGACAGCTCGACGAGTGTGGGACGGCGTGCGTTCGTATCGCGAGCGAAGCCGACAGGACACGACCACATCAGTCAGACCCCCCTATCGAGCCTCCGGTGGCGGCCTCGGCGCCAGCCCGGGCTATGGTTCCACTCAGACCAAGAGATCCCAGACGGAGCGCCCGACATCTCAGCGGTACTTTGGAGGCTTTGGCAGCAGCCCAGGCTACGGCTCCCGGTCTCGGAGCACACTGTCTCGACCCTCGACCTCCAGGAGGTCCTACGGCGCCTCCGGGAGTAGCCCTGGGTACGGCAGCAGTCCTCAGAGACAGGGCATTCAGTCCAGGTCCGGAGTCTCTCGGCCCGGCAGCACTTCATCGAGCCCCTCGGCTCGTGGCCGAACCACCGGTTCTTCACGCTCTGGAGGGCGTTCTTCGAGTGGTGGGCGATCCAGTAGCTCACGCGTGCCTCGTGGAAGCTCCTCTCCACCGCCTAATTGATTCGAGTATTGGAGACGGGTGTCGTTTAGAATCGAGCCGCACATGCGGCTCGATTCTCTTGGTCGGATCCTGTTTGTCCTCTACTGCATCGAAGCTGGGGCCATCTTGCTCTTGCTTCCATGGGGAGGAGGTTGGGAGCGCCTGATTCTCCATGTTCCGGATTCAGAGCTCCAAGGCTATCTGCTCAAGCCGGTCGTTCGCGGACTGTTGAGCGCCTTCGGCGTCGTACACCTCGTGTGGGCGGCGCATGATCTGGACCTCATGGCCCTGGCGAAGAGGTCACGCACTTCTTCCTGAAGGACTTTCGAGCCCTCACCCGGGTGGAGTTAGAATCGGTCGCCTCGGGCAGTTCATCCCGGAAAGGACAGAGAGCGGTCGGAAAGGTAGCGATGAACGGAATCCTCGGCATTGGCCTCGATATGGTCGAGATCGACCGGATGGAGCGGATTCACACCCTCCACGGGGAACGATTCGTCCGGCGGATCTGCCTCCCGGGCGAGGTCGAGCCCCGTACAGACCGCGCCCTGGCCCAGCACCTCGCGGGTCTCTTTGCGGCAAAGGAGGCGGTGCTCAAGGCTCTGGGTACCGGCTGGGCAGCCGGATTGGGCTTCTCACAGGTCGAGGTGATCAAGCAGGAGCACGGTGCTCCAGCTGTACGCCTTCACGGCCGGGCCGCCAACCTTGCAGAAGAGCGCGGTATTACCCGCGTTCATCTATCCATCACGCACGACGGGGCCTATGCCTCTGCTGTGGCCATAGCCGAGAAGAATTGCGACCGATGACTCGACTCGATAGTCACAAGGCCAGGTACCTCCTCCTCAGCCTCGCGGTGGTGGTGCTGGACCAATGGAGCAAATGGCTCGTGGAGAGTCGCCTCGTCGACCACGGACCCTTCGTGGTGGTGCCGGGCTTTCTCAACCTCATCTTCGTGAAGAACACCGGAGTGGCCTTCGGGATGTTCGCGGCCCACGGCAATGACTGGGGCTGGATGATTCTGGCCCTGCTCGGAATGGCGGCTCTCGCGCTCGTAGCCCTCTACTTCTGGAAGACGCCTGCAGCAGACCGGTTGATGTTGACGGCACTGGCGCTCATCATGGGCGGAGCAGTGGGCAATCTCATCGACCGGATCGCCAACCGAGCCGTCACGGACTTCATCGACGCCTACGTCGGAACGTACCATTGGCATACCTTCAATGTGGCTGACAGTGCCATCACCATCGGCATCTGCCTGATGGCCCTGGACATCTTCTTCGGTCGGAGGGAGCCGGCCGAGGCCTCGCCCCCCGCCGCCAGCTGAGGCTCCCGCGAGAGTCTTCTCACCAGCATGGCCGACCAGCGGACCATCAAGGTGCCCCCAGAAGCCTCTGGCGTCAGGTTGGACAGTTTTCTGGCGCAGCAGCTCGACCTGCCGAGAAACCAGATCCAGCAGTGGATTCGCGCCGGCCAGGTTCAGATCGACGGCGAGTCCGCAAAGGCGTCGTATTCGTTGAGCGCCGGGGAGCGGGTCGATTTCACTCCCCTGGACCGACGGCTCGACGAAGGGATGGAGCCCGAGGCCGGCGAACTCGACATCTTGTATCAAGATATCGATCTGGTGGTCCTGAACAAGCCCGCGGAGCTGACAGTCCATCCAGGAGCTGGGCGGGCCACAGGCACGCTCGCCCATCGTCTCCTGCTGCATTTTCCCGAAACTGCGAAGGTCGGGGGGGCCGGACGCCCCGGCATCGTGCATCGGCTCGACAAGGACACCACCGGGGTGCTCGTCGTAGCACGGACCGCCAGGGCCTATCAGGCACTGACCACCGCCTTTGCCGAGCGCCGAGTTCAGAAGATCTACATCGCGATGGTGTATGGCCAGCCAAAAGAGACCAGCGGCACGATCGATCTACCCATCGGCCGCCACCCGAACCGGCGCAAGGAGATGACGACGCGGCCAGGAGGGCGAGCGGCCAGGACCGACTACGAGAGGATCGCCTCAGACAACGGCATCTCGCTCCTCGACATCGATCTGGCTACTGGACGCACACACCAGATCAGGGTTCATCTCAAGGCTCTGGGGCATCCGCTGATCGGGGACCCGCTTTACGGTGAGGCCCGCTGGAAAGGCTTCGCCCGGGAGACTCGGCGACCCCTGCAGGAGTTCTCGAGGCCGGCACTCCATGCCTGGCGCTTGCAACTCGCCCACCCGGTGAGCGAACAGCCCATGCGGTTCGAAGCTCCAATACCCGCTGATTTGAAGTCTCTGTGGAAGGCAACGACAGGCAGGGAGCTTCCGGAGCTCCCTGCCTGGTGATGTCGAATCAGCCGAGCAGCGTATCGAGGGCCATGTAGGGGCGGCCCTGAGATTCTGCGACAGCCTTGTAGGTGATGTGCCCCTTATAGGTGTTGACCCCTTCGAAGAGACCCGAGTCTTCCTTCACCGCCTTGTCGACACCCTTGTCGGCCAACGCCAGGGAGTAGGGCAGAGTGGCGTTGTTGAGCGCGAAAGTGGAGGTCCTGGGCACTGCACCCGGCATATTGGCGACACAGTAGTGGACGATGCCGTCCACCGTGTAGATCGGCTCCGAGTGCGTCGTGGCCTTGGTGGTCTCGAAGCACCCCCCCTGGTCCACTGCCACATCGACCACCACACTACCCGGCTTCATCGCGCCGAGCATCTCCCGGGTGACCAGTTTCGGCGCGGAGGCACCCGGAATCAGAACCGCTCCGACCAAAACATCGGCCCGAGCCAGAGATGCCATCAAATTGTGATGGTTGCTCGACAGGGTGGTGAGCGCACCATGGAAAGTATTGTCCAGCCACCGCATGCGGTCCAGGTTGGTCTCGAGGATGGTGACCCTGGCCCCCAGGCCCAATGCCATCTTGGCCGAGTTCAGGCCCACGATGCCTCCACCGAGAATCACCACATCCCCTGGCGGGACTCCTGGCACACCGGACAGCAGCGTTCCCCTACCACCCGTCACACCCTGCAAGTAGTAGGCCCCCATCAAGACCGCCATCCGACCCGCCACCTCGGACATGGGAGTCAGCAAAGGCAATCCGCCCATCTCGTCCGTGATGGTCTCGTAGGCCACTCCAGCCACCTCGCGCTGGCAGAGCAGCTCGGTCAACCCCGGCAGAGGAGCCAAATGGAGGTAGGTAAACAGGGTCTGCCCCTGCTGCAGAAGGTCGTACTCGGGCTCGATCGGCTCCTTGACCTTGACGATCATCTCCGCCTGCGCGTAGACCGACTTCGCGTCCGAGAGAATCTCGGCTCCAGCCTCGGCGTACTCGCTGTCGGTGATACCACTGCCCTCTCCGGCGGTGGTCTCGACATAGACCGTGTGACCCGCCTCGACGAGGGCATGCGCACCGGCCGGAATCATGCCGACGCGGTACTCGTGATTCTTGATCTCCTTGGGAATTCCGACGATCACTTCGGGCCCCCAGTCTCGGTGCCGGTCGAGGCACCCGGCGGAGATTTGTCGCCTTGCTTTGTGGGTTCGTCCGCCTGAGGCTTGACCTTGCCAGGCACGCCTGGGCCAGGAGCCGGCGCACTTGGCTCTTGCTGCGAGGCCATCTCCAAATTGCCTTTGAAGAAAGCCCCCTCGGCAATGACGACTCGCGGTGAGACCACGTCGCCTTCGATGCGACCGCTCTGCAGCAGCTCGAACCTGTCGATCCCTCGGACGTTGCCCACGACTCTTCCCCCCACCTGCACCGACCGAGCGACGATGTCGCCATCGACAACGCCCTCCGAACCGACGATCAGACGGTTTCGCAGCTCCAAGCGGCCCTGGACCTCACCGTCCACGACCACTTCGGCATCCGCCGAGATCTCACCTTTGATCTTGACTCCCGGCCCGATGTAGGTGCTCCGCCCACCGCTCGAGGCCTTCTGCGCTGCGGATTTGCTGGACGGAGAAGAAACGTCGGGGTCTTCGTCTTCACGGTTGAACAGGGCCATCGGGTCTCCCCTTTGCTCGTGCAAGAAGTTGTTGGATCTGCCGAAAAGGAAGTCGGAAGTGATCGATCCTTCCTGAAAGGCAGTTGCAAGGTGTCAGAAAAGGCTGCGTCTCCGTATTGTGAATGGAGCGGGCAACGGGACTCGAACCCGCGACATCAAGCTTGGGAAGCTTGCACTCTACCAGCTGAGTTATGCCCGCCCGGGAACTCCCAATGCGACCGAAAATCTAGCCGACCCACCTCCCATCGTCAAGTCGGCTGCCGATGGCTCGGCGATCCAGGCGAGTTATACTGCACAGGAACCATGACGACCAACGACAAGAAACCGCAGATCGAAGAGGGCTCGCAGCCTCTTTACTTCTTTCCGGACCGCAGTGTCGGCGCCAGCGAGTTGAAGCGAATCCTCGACGACGGAGACCAGGAAGAGCGACTTTGGGCGATCTCGAACATGCTGCGCTACGCCCAATGGGACGACATCTGGTTGTACGTCAGCCGTGACGAAGTGCGTGAGGTCTTCCCGTCTCTCGATCTCCCCGACAAGCTTCGCCAGGTACTGGCAAGAATGCTCAAGGTCGAGACGCCCGTGGCGTAAAGTCCACCTCGAAGATCGAAGGCCAGTACTTTCCAGTCAGCAGAAATCGACCCTTGTCGCTGCGGTAGGCGATGCCGTTGAGCACGTCGACTGCCGGACGCTCCTCCGGGCTCAGCAGATCAGCGGCGTCGATGACCGCTCGCACCTCGCCGCTGTGGGGATCTATGCGAACAATGGCGTCGGTCTGATAGACGTTGGCATAGATCCAACCTTCGACACACTCCAGCTCGTTCAGGGCACGCAGCGGACGTCCCTCCAAAGTGACTTGCAATCGACCCACTTCCTCGAAGGACTCACGATCTCGAAGAGACAGCGAGGCGGTACCATCACTCATGTAGAGACGGTAGCCGTCGTAACAGAGCCCCCAACCTTCGCCTGGATACGAGTACCGATCGATCTCCTCGAACGACTCCGCGTCATAAACCACCGCTACGCCGCTGTGCCAGGTGAGTTGGATGAGTCTGTCATCCACCAGGGCCAACCCTTCCCCGAACAGCTCGGGTGCCAGGGAGACCTCCTTTTCGACCCTACCCGTCGCCGGATCCACTCTCCTCAACGACGATTCGCCGAACTGGCCGGTGCTTTCGTACAGCCGCCCCTCACTCCACAGTAGTCCTTGAGTGTAAGCGCCAGGGTCGTGAGGCAGGACCTCTCGAACCTCCACGCCGAGGCGGAGCACCTCACCCGGAGACTTCGGAGCTTCGCCTGGATCTCGAGGATCGCCGCCTGCCGACCCGGCGAAAGGCATTGCCATGGTCAGAGCCAGAGCAACGGCCAGCACGGTTCTTCCGCGGACGCGATTCCAGCGACTCCGAGCCGGGCAGTTGGTGTGCCGCTGAATGGTCACTGCGGGTCGTCGCTGGCCTGTCCATCGTCGCCCTCCGGATTGCCTCGGGTCGCGATGAAGGCCATGAATCCCAAAATGGCGAAGATGGTGAGGAGGGACAGGAAATTGGCCCCCGTTGCGGAGAGATCCGGCGGGAAACCGACGATTCGTTGTCCGCCTCGAACGCCGACCCAGATGGCTAACAGCACTCCGGTGAGACCGGCCCCACCCACCAGGCCCGAGCCGAACAGAACTCCCTGCTCCCGCCGCTGTTCGGCAACCGCCGGGTCGACTCCCCGGGTCAGCCACCAACGCATCCAACCGCCCAGGAAGACTGCCGCCATGGTGGAAAGAGGCAGATACACACCCACCGCGAAGGCCAACACCGGCACCTTGAACAGCGCCGCCACCCCGGCGATCGCAACTCCGATCAGGATCAGGGCCCAGGGTAGGTTCTGGTCCAGGACGCCGTCGATGACCAACTTCATGAGCACGGCTTGAGGTGCCGGCAGCTCGGCTCCTCCCAACCCACCCTCGACGGTGCGATTGAGCATCATCACCACGAAACACACGACACCGGCCGAAGTGATCACCCCGATCAGCTCACCGATCTGCTGCCGGCGCGGCGTCGCCCCGAGCAAGAAACCAGTTTTGAGATCCTGCGAGGTGTCGCCAGCGATCGAGGCGGCGATGCAGACCACGGTACCGACCATCAGGGCCGTCGCCTTGCCTGCCATATCGGTCCATCCCAGCAGGTAGAAAATGAGGCTGGTCCCCAGAAGGGTCGCGATGGTCATCCCCGAGGTCGGATTGGAGGTCACGCCAACGAGTCCGACGATTCGCGAGCTCACGGTGACGAAAAAGAAGGCGAAGATCGCGATGGCTATACTGGCGACCGCTCGCCCGGCGATCGAGTCCAGGTATCCGAGAATCCCCGGCACGAAGGTCAGCACCGCCAAGATCCCGAGCACGGACAAAGCCATGAACTTGTAGGACAGATCCTGGTCAGTGCGATTCGTCGCCTGGTTCTTGGCGCCTTTGCCAAGCTGCGCCACGCCGAGCTTGAAGGACTCGATCATTGTCGGGATCGACTTGATCAGGGTGATGATGCCGCCCGTCGCCACCGCTCCGGCACCGATGTAGCGCACATAGCGGTTCCAGATCTCGCCAGCGCTCATGTCGACGATGAGCTTCTGCGTCTCGGGAAACAGCGGCTCCGCAAGACCGCTGCCCCACAAATTGATGAGGGGAATGATGACGAAGGCCGACAAGGCGCCGCCGGCGACCATGACGGTAGCGATTCGGATCCCCAGGATGAAACCGACGCCAATCAGCGCCGGTGAGACTGCAATCGACAAGTTCGCCTTGAAGGCCAGGGCCTGCTCGAACTCATCGTGCACGAACCGGAAGCCGTCGGTGATCAGCTTGAACAGCATGCCGACTCCGATGCCCCAGAAGACCGGCGCCGCCTGTCGCCCACCGCCTTCTGCCGCAACCAGGACTTCGGCGCAGGCGACACCCTCCGGGTAGGGCAGAGTGCCGTGCTCACCCTTGATGAGGTAACGGCGCAGCGGAATCATCGCCAGCACGCCGATCAACCCACCGCACATCGCCAGAAGCGTGATCTGACGCCAGGCCGGATCCATGCCCCAGATGAAGAGAGCTGGAATCGTAAACAGGACACCGGAGGCCACTGACGAGCTGGCAGATCCGATGGTCTGCGACATGTTGGCCTCCAGAATGCTGTGCTTGCCCCCGAAGGCGGACCACAACCGAAACGCCACGACGGTCAGTACCGCCACCGGGATGGAGGTGCTGATCGTGAGGCCAGCTTTGAGGCCGAGGTAGGTGTTGGCGGCACCGAAAATGATGCCGAGAATGATGCCTGAAAGCGCCGCCTTGAACGTGAACTCCGGCAGCGTCTGCCCTGCCGTGAACGGAACGTACTCTTCGCCCGGCTTCAACTCGTAGGCTTTGGATGACAGCTTCTTCTGGCTCACGATTGCGAGCTACCTTACCACGCGAATCGACTCATTCCGGCACCCGGACCGTGCTCGATCGGGTATCTCGGAGAGCGCCGGGATCTCAATCACCAGCCGCCGCCCGACTCGCTCCAGGAGCAACCGGACCTCGCTCCTGAGAACCCTCCGATGGGGTCACCAGGAGGCAATGGTGGTGCTGCAGGAGGGCTCACCACCATCTCGGCCGCCGGATTCTGATGCCGCCGGATCATGAGCGCCAGATAGGCGGCCTGGACTCCGTCGGGTGTGGCGCTGCCTTCCTGCCGCTCGAGGCGGTCGAGTACCTGGGCCAGCTGCCCATCGCTCTGAGCCCTCACCGCACCCGAGGCAACAGGGTCCCTGGATAGCTCGATCAAGCGCCGCACCACAACTTCCTGGACCCGCTGCTGGATCCCAGCCAACCGCCCGGACTCGGAAACCTCGGCGAACGCGGCTCTGACAATCGCTTCGAGAACCTCGGAGAAGTCGGGCAGCGTCTCGTCGCGGCGATGTTGATCCACCATGCGAGCGGCGCGCTCCGGCTGCACCATGGCAGCCACCGTCATGTCAGCGGCGGTGCCCGCGGCACCCAGCGCGTCGAATATCGGATCGGTAGCACCTTCGAGCATCTCCCGATGCCGACCGTAGCTCGCCGGTCTCGGCATGAGCAACTGCAATACCGACTCGGGAATGTCCAAGGCCGCCGGATTCAGGGCCTCCAAGAGGGCCTCCAGTGCTCTTCTCTGCTCGGCCGCGCCTTCCGGCATGGCGAAAGGCTGGCCATCTCCGCGCACGGCGTTGCGGTAGTTCACTCCACCGAGCATCTTGGCAGTCGCCGTGACCTGGTATCGGTGGTGGAAGTACAGGGGTACGAAGACCTCGTGCAGCAGGGCCAGGGGGGTCCCCGGCTGAACATTGGCAGGGCCGAATCGCTGCATGGCGATTCGTCGGACCTCCATCTCCTCGCGCAGCTGAGCCACCGGATCACTGCCGTTGTCCCAGAGATTCGCCAGCGGCTGAGCCGCACCCGCGGGACGGGCATCCTGGTCGGTCAAGAAGATGAGATCCGCCTCGAGAGCCTGCGCAATCATGCCTTCGAGCTCGGTTTCCTCGTCAGCGCCAGGGGCGAACTGGCTGTACGCGTAGCGAATGGAAAACAGGTCCCAAACCCCGGCGCCGATCCCGTAGGCCTGGCTGAAATCCAGCTCACCCTCTTCCGTCGGTCTTACCAGGGGTGCCGGATAGTCCATCACCGAGGCTCGACCGCCGTAGGTACTGGCGGCGAAGTTGTGGGCGAGGCCGAGAGTGTGGCCGACCTCGTGTGCCGCCAGCTGGCGGATTCGTGCCAGCGCCAGTTGCACGGGATCATCGGCGCTTCCGCTGCCGGTCTTGTCCGTCCCGGCCATCCCCTCGAACAGGAGCCGATCCTGTCGCACTCGCAGCGACCCGAGCCGCACATGGCCCTTGACGATCTCGCCGGTGCGGGGATCAATCACCCCACCACCGTAGGACCAGCCTCGGGTCGAGCGATGGACCCATTGCACGATGTTGTAGCGCGCATCGAAGGGATGTACGCCTTCCGGCAAGATCTCGACCCGAAACGCATCCTGGAATCCGGCCTTTTCGAAAGCCTCGGCCCACCAGCTCACCCCTTCCACGACCGCACTGCGCACCGGCTCGGGTATCGCCCTATCCACGTAGTAGACGATCGGCTCCACGACCGGAGAGCTCGCTGCCCCGGGATCGCTCTTCTCCAGTCGATGACGGGCAATCCAGCGCCTGTCGATCGGCTCATCCAGAGCTGCGGCATAGTCCGAGAACTGGATCTCGAAAGAGGCGGCCCGCGGATCGAAGCGCCGCGGCCGATAGCCATCATCGGGCAGCCGGACGAACGAATGATGCTGCACCAGTGAGAACGACTCTGCCGTCGGAGCTGTCCGCGTCACCTCTCTTCCGGGCTCATCCGAGGTGTAGGTGAGCAGGACCTCCATCTCCAGGTTCTCCGGAAACAGGTGGCAGGCATTGAAGTCGATAGCGCTTCGGCCCTGGTCCAGAGCAAAGCTCCCCTGGTCGGCCTCCTCGAGGATGGAGACGACGCCGTGGGAGTCCCTGACCAGAAAATCGGTGAGATCTACCCGATGGCCACCGCCGTTGGCCTTGGATTCGATCTCTCCTGCCCACAGCACCGAACTGGCGAACGACTCTTCTGTGGCCCGCACCTGCCATTGATCCTCTGTCAGTGCCCGGTACCGCAGATTGGGCTCGACGAACAAGAGCTTGTTACCCTGGCGGCGCAGCGAGACAACCCGGGTGCTGCCGATGCGACCGCGATCCAGACCTACCGGGTTGGAGCCCAGCCCGGCAAGCAACCCCTCGACGTAGAGAAAGGGCCCGAGCTCGTTTCCTTCCTCGAGATCTCCTGGCAACTCGAGCCAGACCTTCCCAGCCTGGCGGTCGAACTGCATCGCCAGCAGGCCCTCATGGACCTCTGCCTCAGTCGCTTCGGCGTCCCCGGCAGCCGAGCTCGAATTGTTCACTGTGTGGGGACCCACAGAGACACAACCTGCGGTCACGGACAGGATCGTGGCCAGAAGAAGAACACGTTGCATGGAAAAAACCTCGTATCGGAGATGTTTCTGGATGAGTTGCGACGACGGCGCCGGCGCAACGAAGTTCTCGGCCGACGATGGTATCGCAATCCCAGTCTGGCCTCACCCATCGATGGACCGTTTCCCGCCCCTAGTCCGAAGCCACAGGCAAACTGATCGTCACCTCCAGCCCGCCTTCTTGTCGATTGTGAGCGGTGACCGCCCCGTGGTGCTCCTCCACGATCCGACATGCGATGGGCAGTCCTAGGCCGGTTCCCGAGTCGTGGGTCGAAAAATACGGCTCGAAGATGCGGGGCAGCGTTTCCGGCTCCACACCGGGTCCGTCGTCGGCAACAGAGATCCTCGCCTGTCCGTCTTCGACCTCGATCCGGACCTCCACCCTGCCACCGCTCGGAGTCGCGTTGAGGGCATTTTCGATCAGGTTGCGAAGCGCTCGGCTCACGAGCCTCGCGTCGAGATCGGCGTTCACGGTGTGCGGCAATGTGACGAACGAGATCTCGACTCCACGGGGTGGCGCGGTCCGGTAGGCGTCGACGACCTCGCTGACGACCTGGCGCAGATCAGTGCGCTCCGCGTTCATCTTGGGTATCTTGCTGTAGGTAGAGAATTCGCTGGCGATCTCCTGCAGCTCCCCCACCTGTTTCAAGATGTTGTTGGTGCAGCTCTCGAACACACCTTCCAGACCGTCCGGATCGTTGGCGTAGACCTCTCGAAGGTGCTCCGCCGAGAGACGAATCGGGGTCAGTGGGTTCTTGATCTCGTGAGCGATCATGCGAGCCATCTCGGCCCAGGCCTGCAACCGCTGGCCTCGAAGAACCTCGGTGACGTCTTCCACGACGAGCAGGGCCGAAGGCTCACCCGGACCGGGCAGAGGTGCCCAGACCAGGGACCATTCCTGGCGTTCGTCGGATTCCCGGTCTTCCAGGTGAACCGTTTCCTGCGACAACCCGTCTCCGGCTTGTCTCAGCCACGTCGAGATCGGCTCCAAGCGGGCATCGGACGCGAGAGTCTCCTCGATCGAGCTCCCGACCTCGCAGGCCAGCAACTCGCCCGCGACCCGATTGGCCGTCAATACCCGGCGCTCGGCGTCCAGCGACACGACTCCGGCCGTTATGTTGTCGACCACCATCTCGACAACGTCCTTCTCCCTCAGAATCTGGCGCCTGCCTTCTGCGATCCGACCGGCCATGCGGTCGATGGCGTCGACCAGGGTGGCCAACTCCAGCTCTGTCGGCTTCAAACGCAGCGACGTCTCCCCGCCGGCAATCCGCTGGGTACCCTCCACGATCTCCATCAGGGGATTGGTGAAGCCGCGAGCCAATCGACCGCCCACCGCCGCCACCACGAGAAGGAGAATCGACATTCCGAGAAGCGCTGCACGCCGAATCGCACCGATTTCGGCCTCGGTCTCTTCCTGTTGCGCCAGAAGCGGAATCGATAGAAAGAGGCGACTCTGCCCGAGCGGTACTCCTGGAACCGTCAGGGGTGCGTAGAGCTCCAGGTATTCGGCACCACCCGCCCGATTGACCCGGGAGGAGACCTCGTGACCCAGCAGGGTCAACCGAGAGAACATCTCACCCGGGATGCGCTTGGGCAGAAAGCCGGCTGTGAACAGCTCGGGTTTGCTCGAAGCGTAGACGTTGCTCCGCCAATAGAGGTTCACTTCGTGATGGACGACGCTCGACAGCCAGATCAGCAACTCGTCATCCAAAGCCGCGTCGATACCGAAGCCGGGTTGGAGCGACAGAATGTACTCTCCCAGAACCTGTTGCGCCGACTCGAGAGCCGCCCGCCCCGCCGCCTGCTGTTCCACCTGCAGTCGCTCCTCCAGCAGCCGAACCACCAGAGCGTTCATCAGCAGGAGAGGCACGAGTAGCAGCAAGGCATACACCAAAAGCAGCCGTTTCGAGTACGAGCGCCAGGTGCGACGGAGAGCGAGTCGGAGATCTCGCCAACGCAAACCGGGAAGCACGACAAGCAGCGCTAGCAGCGCGACGACCGCAATGACGTCCACGACCTGGAGGCCCACCTTCTCCAGCGAGCCGAGAGGACCGAGTCGAGGAAGGAGAAGGGCTCGAATGGCTTCCGGATCCCTGGCCGCGGCCACATCGGCAGGGCCGTCCGGCGTCCTCGTCACGCCGCGTCCGCCCTGGAGGAATCGATCCTCCAGACGAGGCGCCTCGGGCCATGAAGTCACCAGAGGGCTTCCGGTGGGGTCGTAGAGCGCGAAGATGGCGCTCTCGAGCCTTTGCTGCGCAGGACCGCGGGCAGTGGGGCCCCCTCGAAGCAGACCGGCTGCCAGATCCTCCGCGCCCTCGGCTTCGAGGCGAAACCCGGGCCTCAGCGCCAGCCAGAAGTGCACGCGCGCCCAGGGCTTTCCTTGCAGCAAGAGGAAGCCGTCGCCCCCTAGCAGAGCCTTGTCCCAACCAGGAACTCGCAGGCTCTCCCACCGGGTTGGGGCGGGATCCAGATCGCCCTCCTCCCCCATCGGCAGACCGAAAGAGAAGGTGGAGCGCCACCCTTCGGGGGACTCGACAGTCAAGGCGGACAGAGCCCCGTGGGAGGCCAGCGGTGACTGGTGCCAGACCTCGAATGCCAGGTCCCGCCTTCCGAGATCCTCGGCATCGCCCACAGAGAAGTCCTCGACATTCCTGGCGATGAAGAACTCTGCCAGGTCGGCTGAGATCCCATCCATCTCATCTTCCGTTGGCAGCGCGGTGGCAGGCAGTAGGGTGAGCTCCAACTCCTGAAGGCGGCAGATGCGATCCGCGATTTGCCAACTGACGGCGGCAGTCACCGCCGCAAGAACCGCCAGGGTCAGGATCGACGTTGTCCGTGCACCCCTGAAGCCGTTCCAACACCAGGCCCCGGTCGCGGCACCGGCGACAAGGAGTCCACCGGAGGCCACCCAGGTCATATCCTGCGAAGCACCGGCGACCATCAGGGCTGCCAGGGCCAACCAAGCCCATCGGGCAGTGCCAGCGATGGCTTCTTTCCGCCTTCCAACAGTCAGAGACAGCAGACCGAATGCCAGCGAGAAGAGCGCCAGGCCACTGGCCAGGGCCTCCGACCCTGCGCCAAGCCCCTGCCCAATCTGGCTCGGCCCATCTCCATTGTGAGCAGCGATGGACCCTGCCAACAGCAGGATGCTGACACCTACCCCGACAACAACAGCGAGCCGAGGCCGGCCCTGCAACGGTGTGCGTCTCAATCCCAGAGACGCCAGAATCATGCCCGCCGGAGCCGCCACGATCGCCCACGAAGCGGCGCCGCCCGCCAACATCAGAGCCATCAAACCTCCTGCCAGCAAGGCCTCGGAGCGGGATAGCCCTGGCAGTAGTGGGCTTGCTTGTTCGAAGGCAGCGTCCGAACGAAGAAGAGGCAACCCTGCTTGTGTGAGCAAGAGCAGACCGAGGACAAGGCACGCGATCCTCGCAATCTCGCGACCGCCTGAGCGCCACCAGGAAGAGGCTTGCGGCGAGTCGATATCGACCACAAGAGCCGGCGTGTCGGGCAGGTCGATCCTCAGCAGGGCCTCCGTCGAAGGCTTGCCCGGGTTCAGAAGGGTCCAACGCAGATAGCGCGCCCTGGAAGCGATCGACCAGGTGGAAAAGGGCAATCCGTCGACAGAGAAGCTGCTACCCGAGACCAGACGCCAACCTGCGCTCGCTCCCCCGAGGGTCTTCACGCTCATCAGGCTCACCGAGCTGAAGCTCGCCAGGAAGGTCCTCCCGAGCCGGAGTGCTGCTTGGGGCTCCAGATCGTGAACGAGCCCTTCGCCTGCCCAGACCGTCGGGCTACCCTGGGGATCGAGCAGGTAGATCGAAAGGCCAGGAAGCTCCGTCTGTTCGGCTATCCGGGACAGTCCTTGAAAAGCCACAAGGAGCTCGCCCTCTCCCGAAGGAGGTCTCTCCAGAAAGGAGACCGCTCGCTCTCCGACCTGATCGAGGTCCTGCCAGACCGTTGAATACCCACGCTCGATGCCCAGTCGCAGGCGGTCAGGGTCTCCACCAGACCAGGTAGCGACCGCATAGATCAGAAGGCCCACCAGGGCGATCAGGAATGGCGCGGCCATGAGCCACGCCTTGCGTCTGGAGGCATGGGGATACGTGATCATGGATCGGCTATCTGCCGGCTAACCAGGTGTGCTCGATGGTGTCTACTCACCGCTCACAGCATCGGGACGTCGATGCCATGGCGACGAGCGTTGTCGACTGCCTGCTCGTACCCGGCGTCGGCGTGTCTAGCCACCCCGATTCCCGGATCGCCGGTCAAGACCCGCTCGAGGCGCTTCGCCGCTGCCTCGGTTCCATCAGCCACGATGACCATTCCGGCGTGCAGTGAGTAGCCGATCCCAACGCCGCCCCCATGGTGAACCGAGACCCACGAGGCACCGTTGATGGCGTTGAGCAAGGCGTTGAGGATCGGCCAGTCCGCGATCGCGTCGGATCCGTCCTTCATGCCTTCGGTCTCCCGATTCGGCGATGCAACCGAGCCGCAGTCCAGGTGATCGCGGCCGATGACGATGGGAGCAGTCACTTTACCGCTGGCCACGAGGTCGTTGAAGGCCTTGCCCGCCTTGGCGCGCTCACCATAGCCCAGCCAGCAGATGCGCGCCGGCAATCCCTGGAAAGCCACCTTCTCCCTGGCCAGACGGATCCATCGGGCAAGGGCCTCATCCTCTGGGAAAAGCTCCAGAATCGCCTCGTCCGTGGCGGCGAGATCCTCTGGATCTCCTGACAGGACCGCCCAGCGAAAAGGGCCCTTGCCTTCACAGAAGAGGGGGCGGACGAAGAGCGGCACGAATCCACCGATCTCGAAAGCGTCCTCGACCCCGGCCTCCAGTGCCTGACCGCGGAGATTGTTGCCGTAGTCGAAGGTCACGGCACCGCGCGCCTGGAGAGCCAGCATGGCGCGGACGTGCGCCGCCATGGATGCCATGGATTTCGACTGGTATAACGCCGGATCGGCATTTCTCAGCTCCAGAGCCTCCTGAAAGGAGATCCCTTGGGGAAAATAGCCGTCGAGCGCATCATGAGCCGAGGTCTGGTCGGTCAGAGCTTCTGGAGTGATCTCCTGATCCACCAGATAATGGAGCAGATCCACCGCATTGGCCTCGACGCCAATGGAAACGGCTCGCCCCTCCTGCTTCGCCGCCAGAGCCAGCTCGACCCCTGAGGCGATGTCGGGTGCTACCTCGTCCAGGTAACGGGTCTCCAGGCGTCGTTGGATCCTGCTGGGGTCGACTTCGGCCACCAGACAGACACCATCGTTCATCGTCACGGCCAGGGGCTGAGCTCCACCCATGCCGCCAAGGCCGGCTGTCACCGTGAGCGTGCCTCGCAGCGAGCCCTCGAAGTGCTGGCGGGCGCACTCCGCCAGTGTCTCGTAGGTACCCTGGAGAATCCCCTGGGTGCCGATGTAGATCCAGGACCCGGCTGTCATCTGCCCGAACATGGTCAGACCCAAGCCCTCCAGCCTTCTGAACTCATCGGCCGTCGCCCAATGGGGAACCAGAAGGGCATTGGCTATCAGGACTCTGGGAGCGTCCTCGTGGGTTCGGAACACGGCTACGGGTTTCCCAGACTGAACCAGGAGGGTCTCGTCGGACTCCAGCCTCTTCAGGCTGGCGACGATAGCCTCGTAGCACTCCCAGTTGCGAGCCGCTTTGCCCGAGCCTCCGTAGACGATCAGCTCTTCCGGATGTTCGGCGACATCCGGGTCCAGATTGTTCATCAGCATGCGCAGCGCCGCTTCCTGCTGCCAGCCTTTGCAGCTGATTGTCGTTCCCCGCGGGGCTCGTATGGTGGTCTTCGTGGTCATTGCAGGTACTTCCTCCTCGCAATCACTGCAGATCGCCAATGTGAGGCTCGACATCTTCGGTGAGAAAACTCTCCGCCACTGCCAGATCGGGAGCCAACTCACGATCTTCCTCCCATTTTGGCACCAGGGTGCGGATCGAATCGTGCAACCGCTCCAATGCCGGGCTCGATCGCAATGGCCGCCTCAAGTCGATCCCCTGCGCGGCGGCGAGCAACTCGATACCCAAGATCCGATCGACGTTCCTTACCACCTGGCCCAGCTTCAGGGCAGCCCACATACCCATGGAGACGTGGTCCTCCTTCTCCGCCGAGGTCGGAATCGAGTCGACGCTCGCCGGGTGGGCCAGCGTCTTGTTCTCGCTGACCAGGGCGGCGGCGGTAACCTGACCGATCATGAAACCCGAATTGAGACCCGGATCCTCGGTCAGGAACGGTGGCAGTCCGGAAAAGGCAGAATCCGTCAGCTTGTCGATTCGGCGCTCGCTGATCGAGCCCAGCTCGGCTGTCGCGATTGCCAGAAAATCCGCTGCCATGGCGATCGGCTCACCGTGGAAGTTCCCCCCGCTCAGAATCTTGTCGTCCTCGGCGAAGACCAGTGGATTGTCGGTGACCGCGTTCATCTCCGTCCCGAGGCGACGCTCCACATCCGCCAGGACGTCACGGACAGCGCCGTGGACCTGGGGCATGCATCGAACCGAGTAGGGATCCTGGACCCGCAGATCGTCCTCGCGATGCGACTCGCGCAGCCCCGAGTCCTGCATCAAATCCCAGAGATTGGTCGCGCTCGCCTGCTGCCCCGGATAGGCTCTCAGCTCATGAATGCGGGATTGGAACGGAGTGTCGGTCCCGAGGAGGGCCTCTGTACTCAATGCCCCGACCAGATCGGCAACCTTCACCTGTCGGCGGACCTCTAGGACAGCAAGAGCCAGCAATGAGGTCATCGCCTGGGTGCCGTTGATCAGAGCCAGGCCTTCCTTCGGCTCCAGGCCGACAGGCGCGAGCCCGGCCCGCCGAAGGCCTTCCGAAGTCAGCATCTCTTCGCCTTCGTATCGAACCCTGCCGCGACCGATGACGGGCAACGCCAGGTGAGCCAGCGGCGCCAGGTCACCACTCGCGCCGACAGAGCCGCGGCTGGGCACCACTGGCAATAGGTCCCGGTTGAGCATACCCAGCAGGAAATCGACCAACTCCGGTCGCACCCCTGAGAATCCTCTCGCCAGGGTATTGGCACGTAACAGGAGCATGCTTCGGACCGCTTCGCTGGGCAGGGGCTCGCCGACACCAGCCGCGTGGCTCATCACCAGACGTTCCTGGAGGAGGCGAATCTGATCTTGGGGAATCCGTACTCTGGCCAGGTCGCCGAAGCCAGTATTGACACCGTATACCGCTTCTCCCTCCATCGCCCGAGCTTCGAGGCGCTGAATCACCTCTCTGGACCGCATCATGGCCTCTCGCGCCTTCTCTGAGACATCACAGGGCTCTTGGCCGTGCACGACGGCAGCGAATTGCTCGAGAGTCAATCCGGTGCCTGTAAGCTCGATCATCTGACATCCCAACGCATGGAGTCGCTGTCTCTACTGCTCCCTCGCTAGAACGATACCACCAGACTCGGACGCGATATCGCCCTGCGAGACAACTCGGTGGAGAGTCTGGAACCGGGAGATACCGCTCATGCTAGTGTTGGCTACAACGGAGTTTGAGCATGAGCCGGTTCCTCAGTCCTGTTCCCGCTGTTCTGGTTTTGATCTGCTGCGGGGCTCTCCCAGCGAAGGCCCAAGAGCAAGAGAAAGCCACGGAGGAGCCGACGTTTGCGACGCCGGTACTCCAGCAGGCCGAGATCGTTCAAGTCGTCCCGGCCACCTGGGCAGAGATCGCCGACCTGTGCCCGACCCAACAGCCCGTCGAACCTCCCAAGTCTCCTGGCCGCCTGCTGACTCTGCGTGCGGGCAAGGACACCTACCGAATCTTCCTGAGCGATGGAAAGGTCATTCACTGTATGGATGCCGAGGCGACTGACGAGCAGCCCGCAGCCCAGATGGATCAAAGGCTCCAGGAGGTCACCGAGAACGCTCAGAGCGATCTGGGACAGCGCTTGGCGGTGGAGCCCGGAGAGATCCAGGTGCTGCGCGCCGAACGAGTCACCTGGCGGGACTCCAGCGCCGGCTGCCCCGAATCCGGCCAGATGTACATGCAGGTCTTGACCGAGGGCACCCGCGTCATCCTGGGAGTCTCGGGTGTCGAGTACAGCTACCATCAGGTGGCTGGAGCAGCGCCGTTTCTCTGCGAAAACCCCTCGCCCATCGAGCCTCTTCCGGGGCCCGAAATCCAGTAACGCCTACCCCTCTGTGGGCCGCCCAATTCGGGGACAGGCACTTCTTTCTTATTTGGTGCCTGGCACCTCTTTGTTGGATCGTCCGTCTTCTCGCCAGATCGCCCCTTCTTGTTGTAGGATCTCTCAATTGAGTTACCCGCGGAGGCGGCGCTCGACGGGTCAAATCGCCTCGCCTCAGACTGGTTGCCCTGGCTACAGTTGGCTGGTCGACGTCGCTTCGAGTTCGACCGTCCCCGCACAACTTCACAGAGGAGGATGGAATTGTGTGTATCCACAGTCTGAAACGCATTCTGGTAGTCACTCTGGGACTCGCGCTGCTGATCACCGCAGTGCCGCCCCTCCTAGCGCAGCATTTCGAAGCGCAAGCGGTCGATGCAGTCTTGGGACCCGAGCGCGACCCTGACAACACCAACAAGGTGCCGCCGATGTGGGAGGCCATCCGCACAGCGGACGGCAAGGTGCGGGTCATCGTCCAACTCTCTGATCCGGCCGTCGCCCTCTACAAGGGCGGAATGGCTGCGAGGCCGGCGATCAGTCCCAAGGCCACGGGTCGAACAAAGCTTGACATGGCGGCAAAACAGACCAAACAGTACCGCCGCTTTCTGGCCACCCGTCAAAAGCAGGCCAGACAGCGTGTTCAGCAGGTCGCGCCTAGCGCTCGGACCTTCAGACGCTACTCGGTCGTCTTCAACGGCATGTCGATGGCGGTCAACGAGAACGAGATCGCAGCGATCGCGGCGCTGCCCGAGGTGGCAAGGGTCTATCCGGACAAGATGTACTACGCCACGATGGATGCCAGCTTGCCGCTGATCCAGGCGCCGGAGTTCTGGGCCGAGCTGGGAGGTCGGGACACCGCCGGTGAGGGCATCAAAGTCGCCGTCGTTGACGGCGGGATCCGGCCCGAACATCCAATGTTCGACGGCACCGGGTTCGACTTCCCACCAGGGTACCCACTGGCCGACGACTACTGCGGTGCGGTCGATCCGAGTTTCTGCAATGGCAAGCTGATCGTCGCGCGTCACTTCAGGACGGTGGCTCTTCACCCGGATGAGTTCGACTCACCCCTAGGGGCCAACGGCCATGGCACTCACGTGTCCGGTAGCGCGGTTGGCAACTTCGTCGCCGGCGCCACGGCCCCGGATGGCGTTCCCGAAGATCTCTCGGGTGTCGCGCCCGGTGCCTGGCTGATGGCCTACAAGGCGCTCTGGTGGAACGGTACGACGGGCTCCGGCTCGACTACCGATCTCATCGACGCACTCGAGGCCGCGGTGGCGGACGGTGCGGATGTCATCAACAACTCCTGGGGCGGTCCGGGTGGAGAGGATCCCAACACGGACGCCTTCAATGCAGTCTTCGAAGCCATCAGGGCGGCCGGGGTCGTGTCAGTGACCGCCGCCGGAAACGCCGGTCCAGGTGCGAGGAGCGTAGGCTGCCCGGGCTGCCAGCCGCCGACTTTGACGGTGGCCAACAGCACCACCAACCGACTGCACGCGCTCGGCTTTGACATCACCGAGACGAGCGGTCCGACTGGTAACGCCTGTCTCGAGGGCACCGGTCCGACGCTCGGCGCATCGGTGGGCCCGCAGCCTGTGGTGTATTCCGGTGACGTTGGCGACTTCGAGGGCTGTTCAGCATTCCCTGCCGGCTCGATGACTGGGGCCATCGCCCTTATCTCGCGCGGCTCGTGCTCTTTTGCCACCAAGGTACTGAATGCCGAGACCGCCGGAGCCGACTTCACGGTGGTGTTCAACAACGTCGGCGGGGCACCGATCACGATGGGTGGTCTCGACAGCGGCGAGACGATTTCTTCCTGCATGATCTCCAATGATCAAGGGGTCGCAGTGCGCGACTTCGTGCAGACCAATCCAGGTTCCGACGGGCTGGTCAACTTTCCGGCCCAGAGGCTGACCGACGACGCCTTCCAGGACAACATCGCCAGCGGCAGCTCGCGTGGTCCCAACGGCGACGCGGACTTTCTCAAGCCCGATGTCGCGGCACCCGGAACCCGAATCATGTCCGCCTGGTCGGTCGATAATCCGACCGGTGGTAGCGAATACACCATCATCGGCGGCACCAGCATGGCGAGTCCGCACGTAGCGGGCGCGGCTGCCCTGATGCTGCAAAAGCACCCAGACTGGACTCCGGATCAGGTGAAATCGGCGATCATGAGCACTGCGGTGCGCGGCCTGGTCAAGGAGGACGCAGTGACACCGGCGGATCCGTTCGACCTCGGTGCTGGCCGCGTCGACCTCGACCGCGCACGGCGGGCGGGGGCGACTTTCGATCTGGCCTCGATGGCCGAGGATCTGTGCTTCCTGGGTTGTAGCTTCACTCGCACGATTCAGAACGAGCTGCCCTATCCAGCGGCTTGGATGGCATCGGTGGAGTCGACCGATCCCGACTTGCTTATTGCAGTGACACCGTCGACGGTGATGCTGCAACCGGGCGAGTCGATGACCTTTCAGGTCGACGTGGACACCACCCTGGTCGACCAAGGGCAATGGCATTTCGGCGGGGTGGTCTGGGGCGGAGGTTTCGGCTCGGACGTGCCTGATGCCTACTTGCCGATCGCGGTCTTCGCCGCTGCCAGCACGGATGCGGTGCAGCTGACCAAGAACGTCGATAAGCCGGTGGCTCCGCAGAACGACCGGCTGACCTACGACATCACCCTGACCAATCTGACACTGACGGAGTCGATCGACCTGGTCGATGCCATCCCTGACGGGACGACCTATGTGCCGGGCTCGGCCCAGGCACTGATCGACGGCGTGCCCGATCCGGGCTTCGTCTTCGATGCAGGTAGCAACAGCCTGAGCTGGTCGGGAATGCTCGACGCACTCACCCTCGAGGTGGTGCCGTCGACATCGCCTTTCGGCTACCTTCCGCTCGACCTCTTCTTCGCTCCGCTGGGCTGCAGCTCGGTGTGCGACGACACCTCGATCAGCCTCTCGGGCTTTTCCTTCGAGTACGCCGGCGAGACCTACACCGACGTGGTGATGAGCTCGAACGGCTTCTTGGTGGCTGGAGATGATGCGACCGATGCCTTCTCGCCGTCGAACCAGAATCTGCCCGATACGGCGACACCCAACAACGTGATCGCGCCCTTCTGGACCGACATCGACATGGACGGCACCAGCGCGTCCGATTCAGGCGCGGGCATCTGGTACGCCGGCATCTTGACCGACGGCGTCAATAACTTCCTGATCATGGAGTGGCAGGGGGTCGAGCTGTTTGGCGTCCCCGGACCGACCTACACCTTCCAGGTGTGGATCCAGCTGGGATCGTCCAGCATCTGGTTCGTCTACGATGGCATACCGAGTCTTCCCACCTTCCTGACGGTCGGCGCGGAAGATATTCAGGGTGCCGCCGGGACCTCCTACTTCTTCGACGGCGCAGGTACTCCGCCAGAGGTGGGAGCCGATCTGCTGGTCTCCACGATGCCGGGCAGCACGGCCGAGTTCACCTTCCAGGTGGACACCAGCTGCTCGCTCGAGCCGGTCGTCAACATCGTTGATGTCACGAGTGGCGACACTTCTATCTTCGCCTTCGCCGTCACCGAGATGGTCTTCGGAGTCGACGACGATGGCGATGGAGTTCCTGACGAGTGCGGCGATCTCTGTCTCGGGACGGTGATTCCCGAATCGGTACCGACGGTCCGATTGCGGCCCAATCGCTATGCGCTGGTCGACGACGATCTCGTCTTCGACAGCGTCGGCAATGGCGAACGATTCAGATTCACCACCACGGATACAGCCGGCTGCTCATGCGAGCAGATCATCGATGCGTGGGGTCTGGGCAAGGGCCACACCAAGTTCGGCTGCAGCCTCGGCATCATGCGGAACTGGATCGACAGTGTCAGCCCCTAGCGGCTGAGTCCGAATTGCGCTTCATGGCGCGTTCATCTGGGCCCCGGTCTGATGACCGGGGCCTTTTCTTCTGTGTCGTGAGATTGGCCGTCGCCATTTCGACCATCCAAGAGTTTCCGACTCGTGCTACTTAGGCCGTAGGCGACCGACGGTCGTTGCGCTACTCTAGTGTCATTGGCGCGCCCCCAACTTGACAGCTGGGAGAGAATGTGTCGATGGATACCTTCGGGGACAGGCTGAAGACTGAACGGGAGGACCGCGGGCTGACCATCCAGGCCGTGGCCGACATTCTCCGCGTCGATCACGACCTCCTACTGGCTCTCGAGCGCAACGACTTCGAAGCGCTGCCCGACGAGGCCACGATGATGGACTGTCTCCACGCGTATGCCGAGTGTCTCCAAGTCGATGCCGGCCTGATGATCGAGGACTATGTCCAGGAGCGCGACAAGTCTCTCCGCAGGCTCGAGGACATCGCGGTGGAGCAGGTCGCCGAGACCGCGCCCCCTGCGATCCCCACCGATGCGGAACGCCGACCGCGATATTCGCCTTGGCTCGTTGCGCTGGTCGTCGTGGCAATCGCGATGCTCGCAGCGTGGTGGATGCTCTCGCGAGACGGGACCGCATCGACGCCGGATACGTCGGTGGCCGCCGCTCCGGTCGAACCGGCGACTTCCCCGTCGAAGACGCCGGCAGATGTCGCTCCGACTCCCGCGGAGGCGCCGGCCCAGGTCGCCGCGACCCAAGTACAGCCGCTCGCCGCTGTCGCTCCGACTCCGATGGAGCCGCCTGAGTCTCGTTCCGCTGACCCGACCCCAGCCCCGTCGTTGCTGAGTATTGCCGAGTACGGTGTCGGGACCGCCGTCGAGAACCGGTACCTCGTGGGCCGGAACGACCGCTTCACCGAGGGAACACGGGTCTGGTTCTGGACCCGCGTGCAGGGCGGAACTCGCGGCGACAGGATCGACCACGTCTGGATCCACGAAGGCGCGGAAGCTATGCACCGTTCGATGGAGATCGGCGGGTCGAACTGGAGAACCTACAGCGCCCAGACGCTCTACCCGGGCGTCACCGGTGACTGGGCCGTCGAGGCACGCGACGACGCGGGTCGCGTGCTAGCCCGCAGCGAGTTCGTCTGCATCCCCTGAGCTCACTCGGGGGGCCGATCGTCGGCCCAGATCTCCTTCGGCAGCCGCTAAGGTAGTAGCGCACTCTCAACTAAGCCCGTGCACGGGCTCGAGAACCAGTCGCTTGCGCGCGTCCTCCCGTTCCGAAATGGAGGTCAAGGCTTCGCGGACGGTGAGCTCTCCACTCGCGGCGGCGTAGCCGACCTGCAAGGCAATCGCCGGTATGCCGGCCTGTGCCTATCGTAAACTCATCCGCTCAACGAATTCCTGTCTTTTCTGAAATGTCTGGCAGCATTCTTCCTTTCCCAAAGGGTGCGATAACTGGGCTGTGTGAGCTTGTGGGCCGATTTTTGGCACCCTACGCCCCCGCGCCTTCCCCTCCGTGCTCGAATCCCTTCCCCTCAGCCAATCCACAGGAAATGAAGCGGCCGGCGCCCCTGCTGGCCGTTCTGTCACTCGATGCTCGTGGTCCACATCCTGATCCATTTCGAGTAGATCTTCGGGCCTGCTCGACCGTCTTCCCCTACCCCTTTGGGTGGCATTAGAGGTGAGTGACATCTTGTACCCTCGCACCAGCACAAAGGTAGCTGCAAATGATCGGCGACACAGTCGCCCGAGGGCCCCTGTGAAGAGGAGTAGCGAGGAGGAACGAGATGAAGCGGATCGCACCTGCCCTGATTCTGATCTGTGTCATCGGCTCGGCTCTGGTGGCCGACGAGGGCATGTGGAGGCCGGGGCAGCTCCCTGACCTCGGGGACCGGCTCGAGGAGCTCGGCCTCGAGACCGAGTTTCGCAAGCTGGCCGATCTGACTGGCCACCCGATGGGTGCAGTAATAAGCCTCGGCGGCTGCACCGCCTCGTTTGTCTCCTCTGAGGGGCTGGCAGTGACCAACCATCACTGTGCCTACCGAGCCATCCAGTACAACTCCAGCGAGGATCGGAACCTGCTCCAGTCGGGCTTTCTCGCTGCCGAGCGGGGCGACGAGCTCCCGGCAGCTCCTGGTTCCCGGATCTTGGTGACAGTGGCGGTAGATGACGTGACAGAGGCCATCCGGGGAAGCCTCCCCGAAGGGGCCACGGGCCGGGAGCGCTGGGAGGCCATCGCTGCCAAGGAGAAAGAGTTGGTCGCCGGCTGCGAGGAGGATACCGGGCATCGCTGCAAGGTGGCCGCCTATCACGGTGGCCACGAGTACGAGCTGATCAAGCAGCTCGAGATCCGGGACGTCCGGCTGGTCCACGCCCCGGCTGGCTCCATCGGGGTCTTTGGCGGGGAGATCGACAACTGGATGTGGCCCCGGCACACCGGCGACTACGCTTTCTATCGGGGCTATGTGGGGCCCGATGGCAAGCCGACCGACTACGCGAAGGAAAACGTCCCCTACCGGCCGGAGCACTACCTGAAAGTTGCTACTGAGCACCTTGGTGAAGGCGATTTCGTCATGGCATTGGGCTACCCGGGAAGAACCAATCGCTATCGCTTGGCCACCGAGGTCGAGGACACCTTCGGCTGGTACTACCCGACCCGCATCGGCCTGTACCAAGAGTGGCTCGACGTCATTGTCAGGGAGACGGCCGAGAGCGAGAAGCTGACCATCGCATACGCCTCGCTGG